>Ga0315336_1002646_pt1 | contig 26555 bp, 20 predicted proteins | sample ASW5metaG_FD_204512 | JGI IMG/M metagenome (GOLD analysis project Ga0315336, IMG submission 204512) | Ammonia-oxidizing marine archaeal communities from Monterey Bay, California, United States - ASW #5 | ecosystem: Environmental > Aquatic > Marine > Intertidal zone | place: USA: California... | reverse complement strand
ATCTTAGCCGCAAGCTTTTTGAGTTCTTTGTTCGATAGTTCAACCATGGTTTTCTCATGCCTAGTGGGCACGTGTACTTTATCAATTCGCGATCCTTGGGCAGGATTCTATAATTACTTGCTATGACATTTGCAACGGACAGTCTTCCTGAGAAAATTTATCGGACATCTCAGGTCCGCGAGCTAGATCAAATAGCCATCCAGGATATGGGCATTACTGGCTATGAACTCATGTGTCGGGCCGGTGAGGCCGCCTATGATGTGCTACGACTACGTTGGCCTTCGGCTAGAACAATCCAGATTTTCTGTGGGGCAGGTAATAATGCCGGAGACGGTTATGTGGTCGCCCGACTCGCCCTAAAGCAAGGTTGTAAGGTAGTGGTAAGTGCTGCAGTGGGGCCGGATAAACTATCTGGTGACGCTGCGCGCGCCTACGTAGATTACCGAGATAGCGGGGGAAAAGTTGAGATCTTGAAGGTTGTCACATCCACTTTTAATGTTGATTTGATTGTTGATGCATTATTAGGGGTAGGTTTTGGCCATGAACTTAGGGGTTCATTCAAAAGTGCAGTCGAGGCTATTAATACAGCGCAATGCCCAGTTCTCGCGCTTGATATCCCTACAGGATTGCACGCGGATACGGGGTCAGTCATTAGTGGAGCTGATACAAAAGGGCTGGCAGTTCAAGCTGACGCAACGATTACCTTTGTAGCACTGAAGCAGGGCTTATTTTTAGATAAGGCAATGGATTATCGAGGCGATCTTTTCTTTTCTGATCTAGGGATACGATGGAACAAACCTCCATCGCAGAGACCATCACTTCGGCGGCTAGGCCAGTCATTTTTAGCAAAAACTCTCCAGCCAAGGAAACAGACAGCTCACAAGGGCAGTCATGGTCGTCTGTTATTGGTTGGAGGGGGAATTGGTATGTCTGGCGCTATCCGATTGGCAGCGGAAGCGGCATTAAGGGCTGGGACTGGCCTGGTTCAGGTAGCAACCCATCCCGCAAATGTGGAGCAGGTAATGGAGGGGCGTGCTGAGATTATGTGCCTAGGTATTACAAACCCCGATGATTTGAATGCACTGGTCAACCAGGCTGATGCTGTAGTTCTTGGTCCAGGTCTTGGGGGTGACAGTTGGGCAAAAGGGGTTTGGCAGCAGACCATGGATAGTGACTGGCAGCGCATGGTTTTAGATGCGGACGGACTTAATTTTTTAGCACAGGCGCCTCAGGTTGGAGGGGCAAGGCAAGACAATTGGATATTGACACCCCACCCTGGTGAGGCGGCACGGTTATTAAGTTCTTTTGAGGGTAAAGAAATATCTACAGCCCAAATTCAGGCTGAACGCCTCAAGCATGCTAATAACTTGGCTGGGTGTTATGAGGGTATTGTTGTACTCAAAGGAGCGGGGAGTTTGGTGGCGGCACCTCATAGCGCGTACATTACTTCAGTGTGTGATTTTGGGAACCCAGGAATGGCAACAGCTGGTATGGGCGATGTGCTGTCTGGAATTATTGGGGCACTATGCACTCAAGGCAATACCGCAGTTGATGCAGCCTGCGCTGGTGTTCTTCTGCACGCCTTGGCCGGGGATGATGCAGCTGCTCAAGGCCAGAGAGGCACCTTGGCGGGAGATTTAATGCCATACATTCGCAAATGGGCCAACCCCACTTCACTTTAGAGCTCCTTTCGGAGTCGCTGCTCAAGGCCTATGCCTCAGAAATGGCTCGTACCTTGTCGAGACAAGAGTCGACTCCCCTGCTAATTGGTCTTGAGGGTGAGCTTGGTAGTGGTAAGACCACCTGGGTACGTGCAATGCTAGAAGGTGTTGGGTTTGAAGGCCGGGTACCTTCACCTACTTACACTTTGGTTGAACCGTATCGTTCAGGTGAACTTGCAATTGTACATCTTGATCTCTATAGGCTGGCCTCCCATGAGGATCTAGAGGATCTTGATATCAGGGGCTGGTTCTCGCAGGGGCGAACTTGGCTATTGATAGAGTGGCCAGACCGTGCACCTAAATTGAAAACGCGCTGTGATGTACTGATACGATTGGAATTTATAAAATCATTGGGACGCTTTGCTAGCTTGATCGGGCAGACCCGTCGTGGTCGAGCCATTATTAAGGCGCTACCTAGATCCTAAAAAAAATTCTAATATTTATCTCTAATTGTATATTTTTAAACATAAATCTTGATTTAATCCGCGGATCTTGTAAACATAGCGTAGCTCAGGACAGCGGAGAATCCGGATGGTTTTAAGACGCGGGTTGGAGGCTTTCGTCCTTACTGCGGCTATTGTGGCTAGTTGCGCCTACGGTGGCACGGTAAATGATCTGAGATTTTGGTCTGGCCCATTGTCTACCCGGGTGGTTTTCGATTTATCTCATCCGGCCGAGCACAACGTCTTTAGGCTTTCCGATCCCCATAGGGTTGTGATAGATCTGGCTAGCATTGAGCCCTTAGTCCAAAACAGCCTACCCTCTCCCAAAGGGTTTGTTAGGGGCGTACGTACGGGCGATCGCGGCAACGGTGTACTACGTGTGGTTTTGGATATGACTACGCTTGTGAATCCAAAGAGTTTTCTTCTGCCCCCTAATGATACATACGGACACCGACTGGTAGTTGACCTAGAAATCCCGGCTCACAAATCAGATGCTCAAGGCACGTTACCTGCGCCTGAAATTGGGCGTGATTTAGTGATTGCAATTGATCCAGGTCATGGTGGTGAGGACCCTGGTGCTACGGGACCTTTAGGAGTTAGGGAGAAAGAGGTCGTTCTTGGGATTGCCCTTCGTTTAGCTGCAGAGGTTCGTCAGGAGCCAGGTGTTCGACCTGTATTAGTGCGTGATGGTGACTACTTTCTTTCTTTACGTGATCGCATCAAATTTGCGCGCGAAAATGAGGCTGACCTGTTTCTCTCTATTCATGCTGATGCATTTAGTGACAAACGGGTCCGTGGCGCTACAGTTTATGTGCTCTCAGAGCAGGGTGCCAGCGATGAAGCGGCTCGCCATCTCGCTGAACGCGAGAATGCTTCGGATCTAATTGGTGGTGTTTCATTGTCAGACAAGGACCCACTACTTGCCCGCGTTTTGTTGGATTTATCACAGAGCGCAGCTATTAGTGCCAGTGCTGCGGTTGGCGGCCGGGTCATCGAGAGACTTGATGGCGTTGCCCGGATGCGCAAATCGAAAGTGCAACGAGCACCATTTCGGGTACTTAAGTCCCCTGACATCCCATCACTTCTAATAGAAACTGCCTATATATCAAACAATCAAGAAGAAGCAGCCCTGAAAGATCCTAGATATCAGGCAAAGCTAGCTCAAGCAATCCACGCTGGTGTCATGGACTATTTTAAAGCTAATCCACCAAGGGGTAGCTACTTTTCGTCAAGCGCTTGGCTTTTAGGTGTAAGGCCGGTTCGCCATGTGATAGAGCGAGGAGAGACTCTCTCGGAAATTGCTGAACACTATAAGGTAGGCCTTTCCAAGCTTCGGCGTTTTAATGGACTTACAACCGATGTAATACGGATAGGTCAGGTGATCAATATCCCACCAGGCTAGCCTTGGGCTAGTGATTCAAGAATTTAATTTACTTTTTACTTTGCTTCCTGTGAGCCTTGCCTAGTGTGAGCTGATCGATTTCACAAAAAAATCTAAGGTGTGGAGATGAATTTTTTCTCTCAAAAGATAGATCATACGGAGCGCGTTCGTTTCTGCCACCAGTATCTTTCGGCATGGTTTTTTCTTCGTGGATAGTAAGGCACGTTGCATCTGTATTACTGGACCGACTTCTTGTGGAAAGACGGATCTAGCGCTAGCTCTTGCTAATGAATTTGATGTAGAAATTGTTAGCATGGATTCGGCTATGGTCTATCGAGGTATGGACATCGGTACAGCTAAACCAAGCCAAGCTGTTCGGGAAAGAATACCTCACCATTTGGTGGATATACTTGAGCCTACAGAGGTGTATTCCGCAGGTCGGTTTGCAAGTGAGGCACGGAGAGCTATTCACGATATTTTTGAACGTGGAAAATTACCACTTGTGGTAGGTGGCACGCTTTTATACTTTCGTGCTTTACGTTATGGGCTCGCTAACTTACCTAAAGCCGATCCTGCTATACGTGAGTTCTTAGATAAAGAAGCGACAGAGCAAGGTTGGCCAGCGTTACATCAGCGGTTAAGTGAGGTTGATCCTAGAGCAGCTGCCCGAATTGCCCCAATGGACCGGCAACGTATCCAGAGAGCACTGGAAGTTTATGAAATCACGGGCACCCCCCTATCAGAACAAATCGAGGGCAGGGTAGGCCAAAATCTTCCTACTGATGGCCTTGATTTGACTACTTTTGCACTTATGCCTAGAGACCGGGGGGAGCTAGGGCAACGTATTGAGATTCGCTTTGATGATATGGTTAAGGCGGGCCTGATCCCAGAGGTAGCCCGACTCCATAGCCGAGGGGATCTAGTAGCAGCCACGCCAGCTATTCGGGCCGTGGGCTACCGGCAAGTTTGGGCCTATCTCCATAATGAATACGCCTGGGAAGAGGCCCGTCGGCGAGCTATAGCTGCCACCCGCCAGCTGGCGAAGCGCCAGATGACCTGGTTGCGCGCCGAGCCAGATGCAGAGCGTTTAGTTATCGATGTAAAAAAAACTGCAAAAAAAGAGTTAATAGGTAGGGTGCGTGGAGCATGTGTTAAACTGATCGCCTAAGTTTGCGGTTTGTGTAGAGAGATTTTTTGGTCATGTGGTTAGGGCTATCCTCGGGACCTATCTCAAAAATTAAAAAGAAAATAAGGAGATCGGCATGGCTAAAGGTCAGTCGTTGCAAGATCCGTTTCTAAATGCGTTACGGAGGGATAAGACCCCTGTTTCAATTTTTTTGGTAAACGGCATAAAGCTTCAGGGAAAAATAGATTCTTTTGATCAGTTCGTTGTGCTTCTCAGTAACGGTGTCAATCAAATGGTATACAAGCATGCGATTTCTACAATTGTGCCGTCGCACAACATTTCTTTTTCAGCTCCAGATGAAGAGGAGCCGGAGGAATAATAGTCCTTTAGTGATGGAGAGGAGGGTGGCCTTTGCTTGAGAGACCGCAGAGCGGCGAGCGTTGCCTGCTTCTTCATGTTGGGGTAAAACGTCGCTGCTATGATGATGAGATTGCGGAGTTTAGAGCTCTTGCGTTTTCGGCTGGAGCTCAAGTTGTAGGGGACATTCAAGCTAGACGAGATCGTCCGGACCCACGCCTCTTTGTAGGTCAGGGCAAGGCAGAGGAACTTGTTACCCAAATTCGGGAAAGTTGCGCTGAGTTGGTCCTGGTCAACCAACCGATGACCGCAAGCCAAGAACGCAATCTTGAGAATTTTTTAAAAACCCGGGTGCTAGATCGGAACGGTCTGATCTTGGATATTTTTGCTCAGCGCGCAGCTTCTTTCGAGGGAAAATTGCAGGTTGAACTGGCCCAGCTTGAACATTTGGCATCCCGTTTGGTAAAAGGATGGACGCACCTGGAGCGACAGAAAGGTGGAATCGGTTTGCGTGGTCCCGGTGAAACCCAGCTGGAGACGGACCGGAGGCTAATTAATCAGCGCATCAAGCGACTTAAGATTCGCCTAGGACGAGTTGTTAATCAGCGTGAGCTAGGACGGCGCGAGCGGCGCAAGGCTAGGGTTCCTACGGTGGCATTGGTGGGTTATACCAATGCCGGAAAATCAAGCCTATTCAATGCACTCAGCGGCGCTAATTCGGGCACACGTCAACAGCTTTTCTCAACTCTCGATCCTACCATTCGAAGACTTTGTTTCGATGGTGTAGATGAGGTACTTCTGGTAGATACAGTTGGTTTTGTTCGTGACTTGCCGCATGAGTTGGTTGCATCATTCCGCTCTACGCTTACGGAGACAAGGGAAGCTTCGCTGCTACTTCATGTTATTGATTTTAGTGACCCTCACCACGGAGATCGCAAGCATCAGGTTGAGGGGGTGCTGGAATCCATTGGTGCTTCTGAGGTCCCCTGTATTCAGGTGTACAATAAGATCGATCTTGCTCATGAACATCATCCGAACCGCGAGTTGAATGGTTCCCAGCAACCAAAAGTCTGGGTTTCTGCAACTACTGGTGAGGGTTTAGGGTTATTATCACGACTTGTGCAGGCTCAGTGTTTAGGTAGTCTGGTGAGTGGGCAGGTGGTGTTGTCGCCAAATCAGAGCAGACTAAGGGCTCGACTCTTTGCGCTAAAGGCAGTGCGAGGAGAGTGGCAACACGATTCAGGTGGCTGGACGTTGGACATCGAAGTGACGTCTCGCCGGTGGGAGCAGTTTTGTAAACAAGAGGGACTATCTAAGGATGGTTTTCTCGAGGAAGCGTGAAAAAAAGTGGCATGGAATGATGATGACAAAGGTAACCCCTGGAATTCAAATGGACAGGGTAGTCCATCAGATTTGGATGCAATCGTTAAGGATCTGCAGCGAAAATTAAGCGGATTTTTGGGCGGTGGGCGCCGTGGCCCAAAAGGCAGCGGCAATAGTAGTGGCGGCGGTTTTTCTACTATTGTTGTCGGCGGCTTGATTGCTTTAATAGGTGCTTGGTGTTTGTCTGGGTTTTACCAGATTGATGATGCGGAGCGAGGCATTGAGCTACGCTTTGGGGAATATATGTCTGTAACGTTGCCCGGGTTGAGATGGCACATCCCGTGGCCGATAGAGGCCGTTGAAAAAATTAATACCAATGTAACTGAACGGTTTCCCTACCAAGGAAGCATGTTAACCAAGGATGAAGCAATTGTTCTCGTGGACCTTGTAGTTCAGTATCGACGAACGGATCCGGAGTCATATCTGTTTAACCTCAGAGACCCTGAAGACACCCTTCGGGATGTAACGCGAAGTGCCATTCGAGAGATCATTGGTAAGAATGTATTAGATTATATTCTCACTGATGGGCGCGAAGATGTAGCTGCTCAGACGCAGGATTTGGTTCAAGCTACTCTGGATCTTTATCGCACCGGTATTACGGTTGATGAGGTAAACCTTCAGGAGGCCAATTTCCCTCGGGATGTGGAGGCTAGCGTTCAGGACGCCATTAAGGCGCGCGAAGACAAGGAGCGCATGGGGTTTGAGGCGCAGGCTTATGCAAATGACATTGTACCCAGGGCTCGAGGTGATGCGGCCAGGAGGATATTTGATGCCGAAGCCTATAGGTCCCAGGTAATTGCAGATGCAGAGGGCGAGGCAGATCGTTTTTTGTCGATCCTTTTCGAGTATGAGAAGGCGCCCGGGGTCACACGGCAGAGGATATACTTAGAGACCCTGGAGCTCATCATGGCTAATTCAACCAAGGTGCTGCTTGACTCAGAGGGTGGAGGTAATCTTATTTATCTGCCACTGGATCGCCTCATGGAGCGTCGCCCGGGCAGTGTTCAGGCTGATTCTGCAAACCCGGGGACAGCTGAGAGTTTCGATTCACGTACCGCATTGCGTGAGCGAGATATCCGTTAAAACTTAGGAGTTAAGAAATGGGTTCACGTTTGAATTTTTTAATAGTCATATTCATTCTTGGGGCGTTTGTTATACGAGCGACCGTATTTACGGTTGATGAACGAGAGCACGCTCTTAAGTTCCGCTTTGGTGAGATTGTTCAGTCTGACTATGAACCAGGAATCCATTTCAAGATTCCATTCGTTAATGATGTAATGAAATATCCGGACAGGATTCTTAATTACGACCAATCCGAGGAGAAATTTTTAACCGGCGAGAAAAAGAACCTCATTGTTGACTATTTCATCACTTGGCGGATTGTGGATCCCGGTCAGTATTACCGGGCGGCTGGTGGCGACGAGATTTTTGCTCTGGAGCGTCTGTCCGCAATAGTGAAGGAGGGTATAAAGGCCCAGTTCAGTCAGCGAACCGTTCAAGAGGTGGTCTCAGCCGAGCGTTCCGAGCTTATGGAGGGAATGCTAGTCCAGGCAAGAGAGAGCGCCCCCGCGTTAGGGATCGAGGTTGTAGATGTGCGCGTCATGCGCATTGATTTATCCGATGAGGTTAGTGGTTCTGTATATAGCAGAATGCAGCAGGAACGCGCCCGGGTAGCGTCACAGCTGCGAGCAGAGGGTGCTGAAGATGCTACTCGGATTCAGGCAGAAGCGGATCGCCAGCGCACAGTTATTCTTGCTGAAGCTTATCGGGATGGCGAACGCATTCGGGGCGAAGGTGATGCAGGCGCAGCTGACATTTACGCTCAAGCTTATGGGCAAAATGCCGAGTTCTACTCTTTTTATCGAAGTATGCAAGCTTACCGGCAGTCACTTGGTCGCGAACAGGATGTGCTAGTGTTGGCACCCGATAGTGAATTTTTCCAATTTTTGCTCCAGGAAAAAGCCATTGGAGCCCCGGAAGGCTGAAGCTGTTCGATTTCCAAAATTATGATTTAGGGGGCTAGGACATTGGCCTGGTCAGATCTTCTTGCGGGTTTTGCTTTCTTCCTGATAATCGAAGGTCTTCTGCCTTTTGTTAGACCGAACGCGTGGCGTCGTGGGATTTCAATACTTTCCGGAATGCAGGATGAGCAGCTACGACGAACCGGTTTCATTATTGTTGTTGCGGGTTTAGCCCTCCTCTATTTGGTGAGGGGCTAAGTTGTGGGCCGTAGAGTCGTTGCCGTAGGAACACAATGGGGTGACGAAGGCAAAGGTGCCATTGTAGATATGCTAGCTGGACGCGCGGATGCTGTCGTTCGATTTCAGGGCGGGCACAATGCCGGCCATACGCTCGTAATAGGCTATGAAAAGACAATCCTCCACCTAATTCCTTCGGGCATTCTTCGAGACGGAGTGGTGTGTCTCATAGGCAACGGCGTAGTTTTGTCGCTTAAGGATTTGGTTGATGAGATTGACGGACTTACTGATAAGGGGGTTCCGGTATCCGAGCGGTTAAGAATTTCTGCTGCATGCCCATTAATTCTTTCCTCTCATATAGCTCTGGATCAGTGCCGGGAAAAGGCAAGGGATTCTGAAACAGCATCCGGTGCGATAGGGACAACCGGGCGAGGCATCGGCCCTGCATATGAAGATAAGGTCGCCAGGCGAGCCATTAGGGCGTCTGATCTGTTCGTTCCCGGTATCCTAGAGAGGAAATTAGAGATTTTGCTTGATTTCCACAATTTTTTACTTGAGCGGTATTACGGGGTTGCGGCATTTGATTGCAATAAAGAGCTTGATTCGCTATTGAGGCTGGCGGAGCGGGTAAAGCCTTTAGTCGATGACATCACTGCGTTACTTGGCGCGCTACATCTTGAGGATCGCAACATTCTTTTTGAGGGGGCGCAGGGTGGAATGTTGGATGTGGATCTTGGTACGTATCCCTTTGTCACCTCATCAAATACCACAGTTGGCAGCGCTGCGACAGGGACTGGTATGGGGCCAGGTTATATGGATTATGCACTCGGAGTAGTCAAGGCCTATACCACCAGAGTTGGCTCTGGCCCTTTTCCCACAGAACTGTTAGATGACATGGGGAAACACTTGGCTGATGTTGGGTCAGAATTCGGCTCAACGACCGGGCGGGCACGTCGTTGTGGATGGCTTGATGCAGTGCTTTTAAAGCGAGCGGTATTCACCAATAGCATTTCGGGGTTATGTGTTACTAAGCTTGATGTCTTGGATGGATTAAAGGAGATTAAAATTTGTGTAGGCTACCGGTTAGACGGCCAGTTATTGGAGAGCCCGCCCTTATTGATGGACCGGTACGGAGAGTGCGAGCCGGTTTATGAAGCTATGACCGGCTGGCAGGCATCTACCGAAGGTGTGACCACCTACCAAGATCTACCCGAAAATGCTCGCCGTTACCTTGAGCGTATCGAAGAGATTGTCGGAAGACCGGTCGATCTTGTTTCTACCGGTGCCGCACGTGAGGCAGTTATTGTCCGGAGACATCCTTTTGATGCGCCTTAAGCATCTTATATCTTTCATCAAAATGACATTAAAAATAATAAGAATTTGCAGTGGGTTGTTCCTGTTATTCATTTTTTTGAACTCCTCTGTTTCGGCGCAACAAGGAGGCGGTTTTTTTACAAGACCCTTGGAGCTTGAGCGGGATGTGCAATTTTGGATACGTGTTTATACCGAAATCGACACAGATAGTGGCTTCATTCATGATTCAAAAAATTTGGGGGTGGTTTATCGAGCTATTCGTTTTTCTGCCGGAATGAAAGCTGGTGACCGTTCCCGGCAGACTCGAAGCGCCGTCAACGTGATCGAAAGTGCACTACAGGCCTTAGCTACAGGTAAGCGCGACGGCTTGAGCCGGAGTGAACAGATGGTTTTGGCTCTATGGCCGAAACAGGTAAGTAATGACGAGCTGGCAGAAGCTTCTCGCCGAGTGCGTTTTCAGCTTGGACAGTCAAATCGCTTCAAGGAGGGAATCGCACGGTCCGGCATTTGGAAACCTTACATTTACCAAGTACTCGTTGAGCGAGGATTACCCACAGAGCTCGCTGTACTTCCTCACGTGGAGTCTTCCTTTAATCCAACGGCATACTCAAAGGCTGGTGCGGCTGGTCTTTGGCAATTTACTCGTTCGACAGGACTTCGCTATATGCGTATTGATCACGTAGTGGACGAACGGCGTGATCCTTTTTTTTCTACGGTTGCTGCGGCTCAGTTACTGGAGAGTAATTACCAAGTAATTCAAAGTTGGCCCTTAGCCGTTACGGCCTATAACCATGGCTTAGCAGGCATGCGCCGAGCGGTACAGGAATTGGGTACTCGGGATATAGCGGAGATTGTTCGTAATTATAAGGGTCGGACTTTTGGTTTCGCATCACGCAATTTTTATGTCGCCTTTCTTGCTGCGCTGGAAGTAGATTCGGAGTCAGATAAGTACTTTGGATCTATTAATCGACGGCCAGAGGCTGACACGGTTGTAGTTAAAGTTCCTGACTATGTCGGTGTTGATAGTTTGCAATCGGTGTTCGGCTTGGCACTGACGGAGCTAAGGGTGTGGAATCCGGCCTTAATGGAGCCTGTATGGAGTGGTGATAAATTTGTCCCCAGGGGTTTCAGTTTGCGTTTACCACGAAGCGGCTCTGATCAGCGGGACCTACTGGCGTCTTTATCTATGTCTCAGCGTCACGCGGCACAGCGTCCGGATGTTTATCACAGGGTGAGGCGTGGCGAGACACTTTCTGGGATTGCAGAGCGCTATCGAGTAAGCGCGTCTTCCCTGATGGCGCTAAACACTCTCAGGAACCGTAATTTAATCCGTATTGGGCAGACACTGATATTACCAGTGAGTGATGCGGGAACAAGCGCCACACTCACGCAAAGGGAGGGGGCTGCAACTTATATTGTAAGGGCTGGCGATACTATCAGCCGTATTTCCCAGATTTTCAAAATCGATGAGCAGGTACTATTAGAGCAAAATGGTGTGCGCAACAGAAATTTAATTTTTCCGGGACAACAGTTACGGGTCGCTCCCTTGGGCATGAGGGCGTCCACTCAGAACATAGAGCCGGGGGTTGAGGTGGTTCTGGTGTCCGGTGAATTACCCTCAACAGACATATTATCATCAGCTTCTATCGTGAGCAGTGCCCGAGAGCAAGCTCTCGCAGAGATTGAGTCACTAGGGCCCGGCGAAACACCTATCGAGACTAATCTTTTAGCTAGTACACAGGCAGATTTGGCTGCAGACCCAACGGACTACTCTGTAGCTATTGATCGCACAATAGAGGTGCAAGCATCGGAGACACTTGGGCACTATGCTGACTGGCTTCAGGTCCGCACGCAGCAGCTACGCAACATTAATCGTATGTCGTTTGGTCAAGATGTAGTAGTCGGGCGCAAACTGGAACTTGATTTTTCGGTGGTAGATCCTGTTACTTTTGAGGGGCGAAGGCGCACCTATCATCGAAGGATACAAGAGGTATTTTTCCAGACCTATCAGATTAATGACACGTTGGATCATACGGTGAAATCAGGCGAATCCCTTTGGATTTTGGCGCTTCGTACCTATCGTGTCCCCGTGTGGTTGGTGCGCCAATTTAATCCAGATTTGGATCCGGATCGGGTTCGTCCAGGTATGGTGATTAAGTTCCCGCAGCTAAATCCCATTTCCGGCAAAAAAGGCGCAGGCGCATAACAAGGTAGTCCAGTGACTGAGAGACTCATTATTAAGCCTGACCAAATTCCTGCACTGGAGCGGGGCGGGGGAGTTGCTACCATTCCCTTGGTAACAAAAGCCAATATCCCGAATGCTTCTTTTGCCTCTGGAATTACAAGCTTCCCCCCGGGCGCTGGGGCGCCCATGCATTGCCATAATTGCTCAGAGCAAGTCACACTTTTGGGGGGTAGGGGTGAGGTAGAGATTGAGGGCGAGGTCACGCAGTTATCCCTTCATGACACAACTTATATCCCAGCTGGAAAGCCACACCGTTTTCTGAATATCGGTCAGGATCCTCTCCTCATTCTATGGATCTATGGGGCGCGTGAGGTGACACGTACATTTATGGAGACCGGTGAGACGGTAGAGCACCTGTCCAGCAAGGATACCGTTACACTGCCGGATTAAAAATGGTTGGTAATCTAAAGGATAGTTATAAGGTTTTATGCGTTAGTGGAGTGTGTTTTCCAGAATGAGCAGAGGTGGGGCGCTTTCTCGTAGTTCACCGAGCTCTTCTTCGTAGGAAGACATTCCTAAGGATAGGTAGGAGCCGCCAAGAACGACATCTACATCATTGTCCCCATCAATATCACCGATGTCCATTGTCATCCATCTCCCGGTCACGGTCTCAGGTGCGCTAAAGGCCTCAAAGTGCAAGGCACCCTGATTTTCAAGGTACACAAAAGTCTCTGGTTGCTCTGATCCGAAATCGGGGTAAAAAGAGATGGCTGCAATATCCAAATCCCCGTCTTCATCAAAATCTGCGGACTTAGCCACGAAGGCACCATACATTGGATAGAAATAAGTCTCTTGAAACTGATATCCACCTTGGTTGAGATAAATTCTGAGGCCGTGATAGTTTTTAAGTGTGTTGTATGGATCTGAATCCACGTTATCTCCATTGACCACAAGCAGGTCTAAAAGGCCATCATGGTTGAAGTCTTTAAGATCAAAAAAAGTGTGACCATAGGCCGCATGAGTTTCCAGTATATTGATTACCTTGAATTCGTTTTCGCCTTGATTCTCCAGGAGCCATATTCCTTCCCTCGCATCGGCCATTAAAACCAAGATGTCTAGCAGGCCATCGTTATTAAAGTCGTGGGTTTGGGCCTTAACGGACCCGGGAAGGTCCAGAAGGATATGCTCTAGATAGGTACCATCTGACTGTGATTCAAACCATGACAAGCTGCCCTGGGTGGAGCCAAAACCACACACTATGAAATCGTCTTGCCCATCATTATTTAGGTCTACAGCTTCCATGTGGGCCATCCGGTAGGCCTGGTCTACCGCTATAGTGGGAGCTACATTCGCAATACTTTGATCTACCAGTGTAAAGGCAGAAATATGGGCTGGCCTAGAGGAGGGTGGCCTTTCTCCGAGCAGGTCACCTATAGATGCGAGATAGGCTGTGCCTTCGGTAAATTGAAGTGCCACGGGAGAAATTTCCGGGTTGAAGCGGTACGGGCCCAGCGCACGCGAACCTTGGCCGTCCAGTACCGTTAGCGTATTAAATGCGCTATCACCAATGTATATTTCGCCGGCATCCTCTCGGATATGGACTAGAGTGATGACAGATGCGGGGATATTCTGGGCCAGCGGCCGGACTTGGAGCCGAGGAAGGGCCCAGTTCAGCCTTGGCTTATTTTGTTGGGGCACCGAGGTGTTTGGCGCTTCCTCAGTATAGTAGGAGCGAAGTGCTGCCCAGTCCTCTGGGTTTAGCAGAGGTTCCTCAGGGATTAAATTGTCCCGTACCAGCGCCTCTTTTCGGCTTTCAACATTGGACCGGGCGAATTCCGGGTGTTCCGAAAGGTAACTAATATCCTCAATTCCTAACCAGTAGCCCATATAGCCCAGGGCGGGTTCCCAGCTTCGCCGCGGCAGAATATCGGGTTCGGGTACCAGATGGCAGGCCCCACAATAGACCTCTGCTAGCTTCTTTCCCCTCTCCATTTTGTTTTGTTGGGATAAAATTAAGGCTAGGGTTGCGACTATGCCACTGGTGGCGATTGTCAGTAGGAAAATTTTTTTTGTTTGCCTAGGCAATTTATTCTATTTTTCTAGCTGTTTTCAATAGCTTGTTTTTTTGGGAAGTATGGATATTGAACACATTTTTTCTTAAATGCTGATTTATGAGTTCCCGGTATGCCATGTAATGTTGACTTGTATGAATTCACAATGGTAGCTTAGGACCATAGAGATTTTAATTTTGTTGTTTTTAGGCAACTCCTTGGGGGTAGTTTCTCAGGGGGTTGAGTGTATTTTGAAAAAACTCGGAGAAGCAAAAACATGTTAAAGCATTATGTTCCGGTTAGTTTTGCTGCCTTGATAATTGGAGCCTTCGGGCTGCTTGGCGGACAAAGCGCTTCAGCTCAAGGTGCTTCGGCACTGCTTGAGGAAGTGGTCGTGACGGCCAGGCGCCGTGAGGAAAGCCTGCAAGACCTCCCACTGTCCATAGCAGCCTTAAGTGCTGGTCAGATGGAAGCGCAGGGGATTTCGTCCATTGAGGACGTTAGTGACTTCGTTCCGAACGTCACCCTGACGCAGTCTGATCGTATGAATAACACCCGAGTCGTCATTCGGGGTATTGGCGGCGGTCATCCAGACCCGGTGTTCGTGTTCGGTAGTGGTATGTATATCGATGGCCACTATATTCCGAACTCACTGGGCGGCTACATGAACACCATGGATATTGAGCGGGTTGAGCTCCTGCGTGGACCGCAGGGTACGCTTTTCGGTAAGAATGTGACCGGCGGAGCCGTTAACATTGTTACAGCAAAACCCGGACCAGACTTTGATGCGAGCTTCACACTTCGTGCAGCTGAAGATGGCCAGGCCGATCTCCGAGGCATGGTCAATGTTCCGCTGGGAGACACTGTTTTCGCGCGGATCGCTGCATCCAGTCAGGGTTATGACGGACACTATTACAATCACAATTTGAAAGAAGCTGCCGGCGCAATTGACCGTACATCCTACAATGCCGCGTTACGGTTTCAGCCGAACGACAACTGGACTATTGACTTAAGCATCAACAAGGATCAGCGCAGGGACGACAACATGCCGATCCAGTGCGACCCCAAGGATGGCTCTGCGCCAGGCTGGGGAGGCATGTCCAGCAAGTGGAAGAGCTACGTGGATGGGCGCTTGAACCATCTGGATCGGGGTTACTACCGGTCTTCCGGGGTCGCCGAGACAATGGGTGGATATGGGACCACAGAGGCAACTGACGGTACGGGCATGGTCGCGGACCATGCCGCTGCCTGTGCAGCAGACGTAGCAGCTGGCGATTACGTCACGTCCTCCGACCAGAGGTCGTTCTCCTGGCTAGACGTGGATTCATACTTTGCCACTGTGCAGTGGGGATCCAACGGTGAGATCGGTGGACTGGATGACCTGAATATGAAGTTCCGCTATTCCAATCGTGAGACCGATTACGATTATCAGCAGGATCGGGACGGTAGTTTCTATGATATCGACAATATCGGCATGCCGGTCTGGGCAACCAGCACGGGTGGTAATGTAGGTCAGGATAATGACACCGAGGGCTGGGAACTGCTTTTTGAAGGTCAGGCCAGTGACCGGCTTTCTTTCACCGTGGGTTACAACTACTTCTACGAGTTGGCCAGAAATGGTGACGGTGCCTGCCGCACTGCCTTTGAGGCCAGTGGCTTTGCCGCGGTCACCAGTGTCAAGGATAAGCCTACGCCTACGAATGGAAATGCAGACGGGTCTTCGGGCGTGGATTGTTCCAGCATGATCTCTGCCCTGTATTTTGATCTTCTGCCGGGCTGGTTTCTGCCTTTTGCTAACAGCTCCAGAATCGAAAATGAATCAAATGCCTTTTTTGCGCATGTCACCTATGACATCAACGACGACTGGACGTTGGATTTCGGCGCAAGAAACACCACGGATGACCGGAATTTCTGGAATCTGGAATCCGCGATTGATGGCTGCAAGATCGAAGAGCAGATAGCCGGGGGCGGCAGGAGCGATGTCCAGAACAGAAAACTGGGCGCAGGACATTCGATCACCGCACCGGGAATGTGCGAGTACACGTACAACGTGACCTTCGCCTCTGCAATTCTTGACGGGTTTTATAACTCGGCAGCTGATGAGTTTAGTGCAACGACACCGATGGTCAGCCTGACCCGTAATTTGGCAGCCGGCGGAAACATGGATGAGGGCATGATCTATGTCTTGTACTCAGAGGGTTTCCTGACGGGTGGTTTTAATACTGAGGTCAACTCACAACTGCCGCAAATTAAAAACTTCCTGTCCTATGATCCAGAATCGGTAAGTAATATAGAGATTGGCTTTAAGGGCACGTTCAACAATGGACGTATCCGGCTAAATGCGGATTACTTCATGATGGATTATCAGGATAAACAGGAGTCCATTTCCGTAGCAAACCCGGATGCTCTGTACGGTGTTGATGAGACTTTGGGCATCGTGACCAATGTCGCCTCAGTGGATATCTCTGGTATCGAGTTCGAGTTACGTGCCAATGTCTGGGACGGCGGCTTTATCTCGCTGGATGTCGGTACGCTCTCCAACGAGTATGACTCGTTCAAATATGCTGACCCAGAGAAGTCAGGGAGTTTTATTGATGAGTCCAATACCACAATCCAGGATCTGACGGCTGACTTTACGATGAACCTGGGTATTGAGCATACGTTCAATCTAAGCAACGGTGGAACGTTTACACCGAGAGTCAATGCCTACCATTCTGATGATATTGACTATCGTGTATCGAACCGGAGTGCCCCTGCATCGCAGTGTAACCAGCCTGCGTGGACCAAGGTTGGCTTCCGGGGTACTTATACACCGCCGCAGGGCAATTGGAGGATGTCAGTCTTTGGTGACAACATCACCGATGAGCGCATTTTCGAAATGTGCGCAGCGTCTCGCGGTGTCTATAAGCAGCGCTATGAGAGACCAGCGTATTGGGGACTTGAGTTCACCGCTGACTTCGGTGGCTGATTCCTGAATATTGTTTAGTCTATTTTGCTTTATGCACGGCACCTCCTCGGGGGTGCCGTGTTTTTTTTGTCTCCCTTTCCCGCGTGGTGTCCGTAAAATAACGCTTGGTTCTTTCTCGCAGGCAATTTTTTATGTGATGATCAGTATGAATGAGGTGTTGTGAGGAGAATATCCGCCTGAACCTTTTTGGTCTGCGCGAGAAGATTAAATGTATGTACGTTGTGTAACCTGAGTGGCTTCTAGGAGATTTAAAATGAAGTTCGGTGTGATTTTTGTGGTTTCTTGGTTTGGCTTGGTGGGCAGCTTGGCATCTGCCCAGGACGAGCTGTCCGAGCCTGAGTACTCGGTTATTTTTGAAAAGGACGTACCTATCCAGGTACGTGACGGCACCGTTCTTCGCGCCGATGTGTATCGGCCCGATGTGCCGCAGGGTAGTACAGAGAAATTCCCCGCGCTGATCAGTCTGTCGGCATACCAAAAGGCGATGGATCGGATCCTGCCCCATGAACCCCCGTTCACACACGTGGAACGCCCGGAGCCTGACTGGTGGGTCTCCAGAGGCTATACCCTGGTTTTTATCGATACCCGGGGGACCGGGACCTCACCAGGGCAATCCGACCTATGGTCCATGCAAGAGGCCTGGGACTACTATGATTCTATTGAATGGGCTGCCGATCAGCCCTGGAGTAACGGTAAGGTTGGGCTTGTCGGTGTCTCCTATTATGCGATCACCCAGTGGAACGTTTCCAGCCTTCAGCCGCCATCGCTTACTACCATCATTCCCTGGGAGGGTTGGGCCGACATGTACCGGGATTCCGTTTTCCATGGTGGGATTTTTAACCAAGGGTTTTATGGACGCTGGTGGCTGGATGTGCGGGGAAAACAGTTACTTGAGAATACCCGTGCCGACAACTCAGCCGCGCTCAGCGAAGACCTGATCTACAATTTTATGGCCCATCATCTTGATAGCCCGTGGTGGGATGAAGTTAAGTCCCGGGCCCAGTTCGACAAAATTACCGTACCCCTCTACAGCTCGGGCAACTGGGGCGGCTGGAATCACCACATGCGCGGTAACGTAGACGGCTATGTCCGCTCCGCCTCAACCCACAAGAGGCTGGAGATGCATATCGGGGGTCACACCGATGCTTTTTATTCTGACGGGGGTAAGCACGAGATGCTTCGCTGGTATGACCACTGGTTAAAGGGCAAGGATACCGGAATCATGGATGAACCCCCGGTCAAGCTTTGCATCCGTACCAGTGTGCGCGAATGTGAGTGGCGCTTTGAGAATGAGTGGCCGCTAGCTAGAACGCAGTACCGGCGTTATTACCTGAATCCGGAGGCCGCGGGGGTTGTCCAGGGTGCTGTTCACGACGCGATACTTACTACCACGCCCCCTTCGGGGGAAGGTCAGTTAACTTACCCCACAGGACCAGAGGCGTATTCCCGGGGATTGGCCGGCCAGCCCACGCTGACTTTTGTGACTGAGCCAATGAGTGAGGATGTTGAGATCACCGGCCACAGCAACCTGGTTATGTGGGTGTCTTCTGAAACGGATGATATGGATATTTTTGCATATCTTCGCAATATGGCCCCTGATGGAACCGTAGAAACAGCAACCCGGGGTATTTTGCGGGTTGCGTTGCGTAAGCTGAACCCTGAGCTTTCGACCCCATACCGGCCCTACCACTCACATGATGAGGAACAGAAATTGACTCCCGGGGAGGTTGTTCCAGTTCAGGTGGAAATCTGGGCCACGAGTATGGTCTTTAAGGCAGGCCATCGAATTCGGCTGGATGTGCAGCCCCATGACGGACAGCATTACTTTGCAGCCTATGCGTTGGGTAATAACACAATTTATACCGGTGGCGACCGGGCATCTTATGTTCTTTTGCCGTTTGTCCCGGCAAAGTAACCAGGGTTAAGGAGTAGAGCTTATGCGCTTCGCAATTTTTTCTGCCGCTAGTACTTTTGTAGCTGTTGTTTCTCTGGCGCAGGAGAACCAAAGCATCGATCCCACCTGGTTGCACGTACCAGAGGCCGTCACTGAGGATGAGCCTGTGTTGATAGAGCCGGTCATGGGCTCAGATATTCCGGTGGAGTTGCGTTTTGTGGAGTTGCTGGACGGTGTTTATGCTCCAATTGGTTTCCGGAAACCCGGGGGGGCTGGCCCGTTTCCCACGATCGTTTTCGCACACATGAATGGCGGGTACGGCTTGCGCTGGATCCGTGAGTGGACCCAGTACGGTAGCGGTACGCTTGAGGCATTTCTTGATGCTGGCTACGCTGTGGTGTGGATGCGTTACCGAGCTGAAGTAGACACGCCCTATGGTTCCGAGCTTACTGTTCGGGAGTTTCAGGGCCGCGATCGTTGGAGTCGTGGACCATTGGAATATGAAGACGCTATTTCCATCATCGAATATATTAAACAACTACCCGCCGTTGACTCAGACCGCATGGGCTGGCTCGGTGTGAGTCATGGCGGTGAGATGCTTCTCAAGATTGCTTCAGAGTATGATGGCCTGAGCGCAGGCGTCGCGAGCGAGCCAGCAGCTATGGATTATCTTGCCAAACTTCCCCCGGACCCGAATGCACCAGCTGAGCCACCGCAGCCGGAAACAATGACAGAGAATACGCCGGAGATGCAAGAGGGCGCAGTAAGGCACCTAAGAAACCAAATTGACATGCCTCGAGCTATGGCTCGCATCAATGCAATACAGATGCCGATTTTTGTTGTAGCCAGGGACCGTGATCATAACCAGGCAACCTTCAGGTTGGCTTATGAATTGATGCGGGACGCAGGCAAACCGGCAGAATGGAAGTCTTACGATCACGATCATCATGGTTTCATATTCATTCAGCGCGACAGCAATGGTAACTATCGTCCCGACCTGCTGCAGAGAGAGGTGATCAAAGATTCCATTGCTTTTTTTGATCAGCACCTTTAGCAGGAAAAATTAATTGAAAGTAATTTTGTCCCGTACCCCATTAGGCTCTTTGCTTATTTTCTAGTAGAGCAGAGCCCGCAACTCATATTTGGAATGGCTGATGAGGCCGCCGTTCTCAACAATGGGTATGTCGCGGTGAGAAAAAGACTGCTGATTTGCGAAAGTAAGACCAAAGTCTAAATGAGCATCTGGGTTTTTTTTAATAAAAAGGGAGATAGATAATATGCTTTATTCGTGTAGCTCGGGCCTTGGTTCCGCTGCCCGCGCATCCCGTGCATCTTCCGATCACGAGAATGTAACGGTCGACATACATTGTCATGTCTATACACCGGCAGCAGATGATGCTGTGGAGGACTCGGAAGTCATGGGACCAGAGGATATGTTCACATTTGCTAATCGGGCCACAAGAGACGTGAACCGGGCACAGATGGAGGCAATCAACAGCAAGCTTACCTCTACCGAAGAGAGGTTAAAGGACATGGATTTAATGGATATTGATATTCAGGCCTTATCACCTGCTCCACCCCAGTATTACTACAATGTTGAACCAGAGCTAGGCCTTCTGTCATCTCAGATTATTAATGACCGGATCGCAGGGATTGTCTCAGAGTATCCAGACCGTTTTGTTGGGCTTGGCACAGTGCCTATGCAGGAGCCACGGCTTGCCGTAGCTGAACTTGAGCGAATGATTAATGAGTTGGGTATGCGTGGCGTTGAGATTTGTACAAATGTTGCGGGCGAGGAACTATCTTCTGATCGATTCAAAAATTTTTTTGCAAAAGCAGAAGAACTTGATGCTTTGATCTTTATGCATCCTAACGGCTTTTCTGAGGGGCGTCGTTTGGCTGACCATTATCTGATTAATGTGATTGGAAATCCTTTGGATTCTACGGTCGCGGTTAGCCATTTAATTTTCGGTGGTGTGCTCGATGACTATCCGGGTCTAAAGATCTGTGTTGCGCATGGCGGCGGTTTCCTGCCTGCTTACTCGGGGCGCATGGACCATGCACACGGTGCCCGAAAGGATTGTCGTCGCTGTATTGAGCATCCACCCACTACTTATCTGAAAAGACTCTACTTTGACACGGTAGTATTTACACACCATCAGCTGGAGTACCTCGTGAATCTCTATGGTGCCGATCATATTCTTCTCGGCACGGATTACCCCTATGATATGGGGATGCAAGACCCAGTTGGTTTTGTGGAGAGTTCAGCTAACTTGGACCAGAGGCAGAAGGTTGCAATTGCCGGTGGTAATGCTGCTCAGTTATTGAAGATAGGAACCGGTGTTTCCCATGAGTGATTCGAATTCAAATGTCGGTATTATCGGGCTTGGTATTATGGGTTCTGCTATTGCCGGTCATTTAGTAGCACGAGGCAATGCGGTGATTGGCTTTGATACTGACCCGAAACGATGCCAAGAGGCAAAATCAATAGGCGTTTCCGTGAAGGACTCAGCTACTGAGGTCGGTATCGACTCTAAGGTTGTACTTACCAGCTTGCCAAGTGTTAACGCACTGAACGTTACAGTGGATGCATTGCTGCTGCAGCCTTGTGAGTCTGTTCTGTTAGAGCTGAGCACACTACCCCTGGATGCAAAACTTGCTAGCCATGCGCAGCTCGCTGAGGCCGGTATTGAACTCTTAGACTGCCCTCTAAGTGGTACAGGTGCTCAGGCAGTAGCCGGTGACATTTCCGTGTATGCAAGCGGGGATCAAGTTGCTTATGAGGGTTGTTTGTCTGTGGTGAAGGATTTTTCCCGGGTCAGTCATTATCTGGGGGCCTTGGGTAATGGCACAAAGATGAAGTTTGTAGCTAATTTATTGGTCGCTATCCACAATGTTGCGACGGCCGAGGCCATTGTTTTGGGAATTGAGGCAGGCCTGGATCCGGACACGCTTTGCGAGATTGCCGGTTCTGGTGCAGGTGCATCCCGGGTGCTGGACCTGCGTGGCCCGATGATGGTGAGTGAACAATATGAACCAGTATCCATGAAGCTTGATGTATGGCAAAAGGATATGGCTTTAATCAGAGATTTCTCGGAAAATTGCGGTGTCAAAACCCCACTCTTTTCTGCTAGTGCGCCGATCTACGATGCTGCCATTGCTCTTGGTCACGGACAGAGAGATACAGCTGCCGTTAGAAGTGTACTGCAGAACATGGTACGCAGTGTATGAGTATTCCAAAGAGCAAAACTCTAGACAGGATAAAGATTGTTTGGGGTATGCCTGTCGAGATGGATGGTGGCTAGAAAAAACATTATAAAAAAGGCAATTTTTTTGTCATCAACAGTAATATTACTGTTGCTTTTTTATTTTTTCTTCTCTCCCTACCAAAAGTGCATGAGAGATTTGAAGCCTCATATTAATGTTAGGGCTAGTGTGTGCTCGCAAAGTACTATTTGGTAATTTTTTAATCAGAGGCAAAAGAAATGGTTATTTCCCCCCGTGTTGTTTTGACCTTTGTCGTATTTTTGACATCCCTGACGGCGTTGGCCCTGGAAGGTACTCTGCTGGTAGCCAATCGTGAGGGTGGGAGTATTTCATTTTTTGATTTAGTCACGGAGAGGGAGATTGCTCGTGTACCCATCGGTCCCGCGATCCCGCATGAAGTGGCAATTTCCCCGGATGGCAGGCGGGCGGTAGCAGGCGAGTATGGGCCCAACGGATCACCTGGGCAGCAGTTAGTCGTGATTGACATAGTGAGTGCCCGTGTTGAGGGCTATATTGATCTGGGGACTGAATCCAGGCCGCACGACATGAGGTTTCTGCCTGACAGTCTTCGCGCAGTCGCCACCATGCAGGACTCGGATATGTTGGCCTTGGTAGACGTCTCTTCTCTTGAGATCATTCGTAAGTACCCCACTGGTGGCCGTGAGGGCCACATGGTGCGCCTTAGTCCTGATGGTGCCCGTGCGTACGTGACCAGCCGTGGGGCCGAAGGAACTTTGTCCGTAATTTATCTGGAAGAAGATATTAAGCCAACGGTCATTGAGACAGGCCCGGGGGCTGAAGGGTTAGCTGTAACGACTGATGGGACGGAAGTTTGGGTACTGAATCGTCGAGAGGCAACGATCTCTGTCATTGATGCACAAAGTTTGAAAGTTGTGGAAGAGGTTTCTTCTCATGCCTTTGCGGGGCGCGCCGAAAGCCTAGAGACGGGACAAATTGCCACCGTAAATGGAACGACAGGCCAAGAGGTGGGCGGTTATTTGCGTCTTTATGATGCCAAGAGTCGTGCTGTATTGCAGGATTTACTAATACCCGGGGATCAATCCGGCACAGGCGGTTACGGTTTACTGACAGTTGGAGAAGTACTTTTTGTAGCAACTCGCTCGGGTGGCTCAGTCTTAGTTTACGATCTTGAAGAAGAAGACTCTGGTACTCCCTTTGTATTGGCGACAGGCCACGAGGGACCAGACGGGATGGCTTGGACGCCGCTAAGACTTAACGTTTTCGAGAATTGACAGAAAGAGGTGCAGTGCGCACTTCTTTTTCATGATGGTGTGGCCGTGGTATTTGGGCTTCAATCAATCTCGCAATCGTAGGGTTCCACCGTTTCGTCTAGTGCGAGCCAATATAATTCTATGATTGCAGGTTCGGTAAATGTTTCCGGGTCTACGATGGTGAGGTGGTAGTCCAATCGGCTTTGGTCTTCACTCAGCGTAAAATGTTCGACTGTCTTGATCTGCTCACTTTGTGGGGTGCCCACACCGTCGAACCAGGGCCAGTTAATTCGTGTCGTTTCCACGATGAGCATATTGTTTTCCCAGTGACCCACGGAATATCCCTGCGGTGTGGCAGGCTGCTCCTCCTGGGTTTCTGTTTGGTCCATATGAATGGTACGAACCACGTCATTTTCCTCAATTTGCACTAATAGTGAGTCCCCCTGGTCCAAAAACTGCAAGGGGTGTGGACCTGTCATCGATCTGGGCATGCCCGGTTGTTCGCAGCGAATCGCAAAATTGTCCGTCGAATCCCATGCGGTTCGAGCAGCGATCGCCGACTCCGTGAACAAAACATGTCTCCTGTCACCGCGTATTCCTCCGGTGACACTCCATACTCGAAAAATGCCTTTGTTCTGGCTTGCAGTATTTTTTACCTTAATTTCGTCTAGCGCCCATTGGTCCCGTCCGCCGATATGCTCACCGGTCCAGTAGGGGTCCGTATTCGGCATGATTACAGCTTCTTTTCCGTTGGGGAGTAACATGTTGGTAGCTAGAAGGTTTCGTGTCTGCCGCGTTGACTCCTTGCCGACTACACTCACTCTCTCTCCTACTGTAAATAAATCACTGGTTACTCCCGCACGTTGCAGCATGTAAATAGAACCGGCTTCCATTTTCCAGAGTACTTCTTCCCCACGCTTATTCGTAGCTTTGACATTAAAACTGATGTGTGGGTTTCGCCATTGAAAACTGACCAACTCACCCGTGATTTCCTGAACTTCACCTTGGTAGTTTGATCTTGCGTGGTGAGGAAATGCGATTTGGGATAATAAGACCAGGCCCAGAAAAAAGCCCGTTCTGCTGATCATCAGTTTTCCCTAAAAAAATTATGGATACACGGAAGGTATTCTGTCTGCCCGGTATATGGACCAACCAACTCCATCCTGTTTTAGCTGCAGTTCCCACACTTTCTCTACAGGCTGGGCGTGGGTTATTTCCATTAATCGTGCCCAGCGCTGAGTGCGTGAGGGCCATCCCGGACCCAGGGGTTCATTAACACCATCTGAGTTGGTTTCTGCCCCACCCACATTTACCATTACAGTATCTGCCTCCGGATGCCAGTCCACGTCTCCCAGGTATCGTCCGTAGAAGTTTTCCTGCTCAGGCCCATACACCCAGAGCTGCCTAACCTCCATAGCTTCTTCATCAACCGAATACTCAACCGCCCGACTGTAACTTTCGGTCAGTGGCATTTTATCGTTGTAGGGACTGGCTCTGGCAGCACCGTTGTCAAATAGCAAGTAGGTGCCGTTTTCGGTATGTGAAATTGCATGATGCTTATAGGACCAGCCTACATCACCTACAGGCGTGAGTAATTTTTTGCTCCAGGGTTCATTCCAGTTTTCGTGAGTTCCAAGGATCCACACGAGTTCGCCTGTATCCATGCTCACCTTGATGACTGCATCCTGATAGGGGACCGACATAATGAAGGAATTATCCCTTTCCTCATAGATAAGTGCATTACCGTGAGTCCAGTCATGCACAACCCCCTCAACGACCCCGTCGTAGTGGGTTGCCCAAAAATCTTCCCTCAAGGAGTTATAGCCAATGCGATAGGGATCCAGTATGTCAAATAAACTCCATTCGTTGATCACTTCACCCTCAGGGGTAAATTCAACGACCACATCACCGATTACATTTGCATTCGCTCTTGGGGCGTCGGGATCTGTCTCGCTCGTATACCAATCTTCAATAACACGGTGCTCAGAGCTCATGAGTAGGAAATTACCGTTTGGGAGCTCAGCGAAATCATGATGAAAGGAGTCAGTTTCTACCGCGATACTGCCCGGTGCTGGGTTTTTCGCTGTCCCGGTAAAATGCCATCGTCGATGGATATTTCCAAGCATGTCGATCTCAACCATCCCATCAGTCCCCGGCCAGACCTCGTAAATCAGGTTACCATTTTCGAGTCTTCGTACGTCGTGAACCCGATGGTTTCCCGGCAGGTAGTACCAGATGATTTCACCTTCATCGTTAGCAATGATGGCAGGCGAGAAATTTTCAGGCGAAGATCTCCCATTTGCATCCCAACGTCCATTGACATTAAAGATTGTTACACCAGGCTCCATGCGGTCCCGGTCATGTACGGTTATGACAGGCGCTGGAAAGGCATCGGGTAGCGGCGGCGTTACAAAGACCTGTGTTTCTGCTTTAAATTCGTTACCCGCGCCATCACGAAGTGTAGCTGTGATGTTATGGGTGCGATCTGGACGCATGCCCAGCACTGGTATCTCATGGTCTGTACTGAATTCTTCATTAAGATCAACTTCCCAGGCTCGGTCGCCATCATCAAAATGTAAGGAAATGACCCGGGTAAATTCCTCGGTGGTAAGATTAAGAACTGCTGCCAACGGTACAGTCGGGTTGGGGTTTGGCATAAGACTTATGCTAGTCACCCCGAGTGTGTCGGTTTGGCCTGTCTCCGGGGAACCATTACAGCCGAGCAGCAGGAAGCAAACCGCTATTAAAAGGCCGCTCGTTCTCATAAATCGTGTTCGTAGTTTCATAGCATTAAGTCTCCTACCAGCTATTAAAATAAATTAGTAACCACTGTTTTTTTGAATATGTTGCTTAATGTAGTTCAGTACTGCGGGGGTAACCTTAGAGGTGGCTGCCAGTATTTCTGCTTGACGTTGATACCCGACGGGCTCAGGTATGTAGCTAAGAATGCGTTGCGCTTCTTCTCGGTAAGCGCTTGCTTTGAGTGCTGTCATAAAACTTGTACGGAAGGCTGCCGCCGCTTCTTGATTCATATT
>Ga0315336_1002645_pt1 | contig 26567 bp, 26 predicted proteins | sample ASW5metaG_FD_204512 | JGI IMG/M metagenome (GOLD analysis project Ga0315336, IMG submission 204512) | Ammonia-oxidizing marine archaeal communities from Monterey Bay, California, United States - ASW #5 | ecosystem: Environmental > Aquatic > Marine > Intertidal zone | place: USA: California... | reverse complement strand
TCGGCGGATGCTTGAGTTTCTAATTTATCCCCCGCTCCCAAATTGATTGGTTTCTCCAATACAACTGTCGAATCGGCTGGTACATCAATGGTTTTCATTAAATATCGTCTATCTTGAAAGTTAGCACTTCCACTAACCGACAAATTAAATGTAACATCATTCGTTCCATCGATATTACTAATATAAATTGCGTGAACCACACCCGTTGTACTTGCTGGAACAGTATACATTGGTTGTAATGTAGTTGTTGAACCTGTTGCTGCACTTTTAAAGCTTTGTGCCATTATTATCCTCCAAAAACTATGGACAGTGCTGTGGCAGTATCCACAATGCTTGTACCTTCTTCATACACACGACCACCTGCAGTATTTACACTGCCACTCGTAGTCAAAACATAAGTACCACTCGTAGGTGTTTCACTGCCAGATACGAAAAACGAACCTGTATTAATCGCGAATGAACCCGAAAGGTCTTTACTTAATTGCTTGCTGTCTATTAAAGCCATAGTTTATCTCTTGTTGTTTACGTTCTTCCCACCATTGTTCTATACTACGAGAAATTTTCTTCTTATGTTCAATGGTCTTGGGTTGTTTCATTTTCTCAATAGTTTCTACTGTAAGTTTTCTGTCCATTTGGGCACACGACTTACATACTGTATTATTACCTACCGCCCTATCAAAAGTGTCCTTTCTTGTATAGGTTAACATTTTCCCACAATCAGGACATGGGCGATTTTTTCTATTTTTCCAATGTCTTTTTCTCATACTAATAAATATCAAAGAATGGTAAAAGAAAAGTGGAAGTAAATAAATAAATTTTTTTTATATAACTAATAAACATAGTCCCAAGTAGCTCCGTCAACTGTACCATCATTACCCCCACCACTTGTATCAGCTACCGTAGTACCTGAACCTTCATTCATTTTCCAATACCCTTGTAAATCATCTTCATCAGTCATATCATAAGGTGTTCCACTATTATAATATATACTAGCCTTACTTGTTTTATCTCCTGAGAATACTGCAAACTCTCTAATACTACCTTCAAAATGACGACCTGTATTAGTTGAGTTATTTTGATAAGACATAATAGTTAATGGTTGTGTTTGATTATTTAAATTTGATACCGTTCCAGATGTAACAAATGAATTTACTTCTATTAATACTCCATCTACATATAATTTAGAATCTACTATTGTTTCTACATCATTATATACCAACCAATGATGCCATTCACCATCATCTTGAGCAGAAGTATCTTCCCAATATGTGTACCAACTATTTCCATTCCACATTATAGGCCTTCCTGAACTAAAATTTGTAGTAAAAGCTCCTTTTTTCTGACTCCCATACGCAAATACAGCATAATTCCTAGCGGTATGAGTTGATTTCATCCAAAACGAATAAGTTTTATGTAAAGGTGTAACACTACTACCTGAAAAATCAGTTGTAATTTCATTAGTAAGACCATCAAAATCAAGATAATTCTGATTGTCAAATTTTCCCCATGCTACAATTTCATCATTACTACTTAAACCATATCCCAATGAATTTGGATTTACCTTCAATAAAAATTTTGAACCACTTTGTTCTACCGTAAGAGCATCATATTCTATTACCATTCCATTATTAAAAAATGTAAAATCATCTTTAGTCGTATCTTCAAGTCCAGTTGGAGCTGAAGCTGTCGCTGCAGAAAAACTAGCTGTTGCCCCACTCAGAATACTACCCTTATGAGCAAATTTTTGTCTTATAAAATCATTTTGACTTGTTACTCCAGAAAAAAATTGTTTTGATGCACCCTCTACTATTAATGCTGTGGTACTTTCATCTGCTCCAGTTGTGTCGGCTGAAATTTCATTCACAGAATAACTATTCAATTCATAAGAACCACTTATAAAAATACTACCAGTTACTTCATGAGTATCATTTACGTCATCTCCAAACTTAGATGAACCACTATCGTGTAATGTTTGTGAACCAGTTCGTTCCCCCTCAATTTTTCGAGCAGTAATATTACCAGTAACAGTCATATCGGATAAGGCAGATAAATTATCTCTTACAACAAAACTATCACCATAAGTTTGAGTTATTGATCCTGAAATGGAAGCATAAGATAAAACTATATTTTGAGCAGGTGTTCCTATTGTTACGCTTGTGGGTTGGTTAATATCATTAAAAACTACATCATCCGTTGTAGCTACTGACTGTCCAATACTAAGAGCAACAGATTGTTTAGTTAAACCATCTATTACGTCTGTATTAGAAACTAAAAATCCCGTTGAACCCGAAACTCTGAATGGATTTCTAAATTTAAATAACGGCATTATATTTCCCTATGAATTAAATTTACCTATACCTATGATTTCATCATCACTCTCTAAGGCATATCCTATAGAATCATTATCTACTTTTAATAATAAACTTGAACCACTTTGTTCAATTGCAATTGCGTCATGTTCCATATATTGTCCATTTATGAAAAATATAAAATCATGTTCGGTTGTTTCGGTCACTCCTGTTGGTGCAGATGCCGTAACAGCCGTAAAACTAGCAGTAGTTGTACTAAGTACAGAAGCCGATGTTTTATAATACGATTTTCTCAAATATGCTTGGTCTGTAGTAAGAGTATCTGCATAAGCTTTTACTGCATATTCTGTAGGTACTGCAGTTGTACTTTCATCCCCTAAAGTAGAGTCATTTGATATTTCATCAATAGTATATCCATTTAATATAAATGAACCACTTGTACTTAAACTTCCAGTATATTCATGAGTATCATCTATAGTATCACCAAGTTTTGTACTACCACTTTGGAATAAAATAGACGCCGAAACAAACTGAGTATGGATTTCTTTTGCAGTCAAAGTACCTGCCACGGTAGCATCACCTTGTACGGTTAAATCTCCACTTGTTGTTAATGAACCAGTTATAGCTATACTACCACTAATTCCTTGATATGTAAAAGTAGTTGGATTACCAAATACAAGAGAACTTGCAGATACCTGTGAAAAAGTTACATCGTCTGTGGTTGCAACTGGCTGTCCTATTGATACCGTTTGAGTTACTGGAGAACTACCATCAAACCCAACACCATCACTTGATAAACTAACTCCAGTTCCTGCATTCATAGTAAATGGAAAACCTACCGATATAGAAAAAACATCTTTTGGTGCCTCTATACCGACAGTTTGACCAGGAGCTGGAACATCAACTAAATCTTTCCGAGTTTTCTCTACATCCATATTGAAAACAAGTTTTTTGGGTGTGAGTTGTTTTTGAGTAGTTATCATACTATTGAATTCTTCAGGTATAATATAACCTAACATTTGAACTCCAAAAGTAGTTTTAATCAATCTTTCTTGTGCATCCATTTCACTTGCATCTGTAAAACTCTCTATTTTAGTTCTAAATCTCATCTTACCAGGTTCACCCCAATAAGCACCATCAGTATAATTAATCTTCTCTACTAATTTATTCATTTGTTCAATGTATGAAGTCCAAATTGTAAATTCATAGTTTAATATAACATAATCGGGTACAACTACATTATAATATTCTTTATTGGGTGTAACCCCAACAACTCTTGAAAATTGATCATAACGATTACTTTGAGAATATTTTTGTTGAAATGTCATAGTGTGTTTTGGGTTATTGGCATCTAATTTATCAACTGGTATATTTTCATTTTTCTCAATACTTGTTCTTTTAAATACTATTGCAGGTACGATAAGTTGTTGTCTCTTATCTCTCATAAACCCTTGTTTCTGTATACTAACCCACCGTTCTGGTGATGCATACATTACGGGTACTTGTACAGTTTCTTTATTTTCTTTTACAGATGGTTTTATAACTTCATTAAAATAGTACATTATGGCACTATCCATGTCCATAAGAGAAACAGAGATATTTTTTTGTTCATCTTTATCTCTACGGTATTCTCTGGCTCTATTAAAATCTTCTCGTAATGCTATGGAATTTAAATCTCGTCTTGCTCTACGTGATAATGGTTTAGTTCTTGCCATTAAAATGCCCTTGTTCTTTCAATATTAAGTGAATTAATTCTCGATAAGTGTGCTGTACAACTAATAGTCCAATTTTTATCTGTTTGTCCACCCACTAATTGATTCTCATTAGTTCCATTAACTTCAAAATATCCACTATTCCAACTTATAATATCACCAATATCAGGTCTAAAATTAACCTGAATCAACATATCTCTTTGGAAATGAAAACTAACGTCTTGTCTTGTATCTGGCCCGAATTCATCGGTATTCCAATCGAAATCACCTGCCTCTATAATACAGGATAATTTTACTCCTGCCTTATATACTTTACCAGTTTCTCCTGCTTCACCATACATATTGGTTTTAGTATCATAAACTGCAACCCTATATATGATTACATTTTGTCCTATAATGCCATCTTCACTTTGATACAAATTACCTACAAGTTCGTCATTAAATCGTTTTGCTAAATCCGTATCTCTTGTTGGCCAAAATCTACTTGCCATTTGTTTATCCTATGTAAATTGGGTATGGAACTTTTTTCAACTTTTCCTGTAAGAAATCTGACGCGTCTCTGTCTGCCTCTAATAGTGATTTTTGACTTGTTTGGTCTAACATTTCTCTAAGTTGTTCTATTAATTGTTCTTTTTCAGCAGAAGCTTCTGCTCTTAATGTATCACCATCTAATGTGACTTCTGAATTAGGAATAGGAATAGTTCCATATTTAGAACGAACCATACCTAATAATTCTTTAGATAAAGCTAATCCATATTTTCTAATCCATTGTTTACCAACATCATTAATATACTGGTATTGCATATTATCAAATGGTGCATTTGAAATATCAGAAACTAAATCATTAGACCCACTATAACGAGTTCTCGTTGCACTATCTCTATCTGATACCTTTACCCATTCTACAAATAAACTACCTGTATTTGTACTTGTCCAGGGTGGAAAAATTCTTAATTTATTATTAACTAACTCAAAAGAATAAGCAGATTTTCTAATCTGGTCGTTAAATTCTATTGCCTGTACTCTAAGTAAATCTGCGTATACTGGCATTAAAGTAAATGATATTGCTGGAGATGAACCTCCGAATCCAAATGCATCTAACATATTGTTTGTTTGTTGTCCTGTACCAGCATATGGATCAAAATATCTTGTTATTGCAGGATCTGCTTCATAAAATACTCGTTTTACTTCAATTGCCCCACTACCACTCTTATCTGCTACCAATGTATTTAAATCATACTCTTGTGAACCACTTCTAAGTGTTATTTTATTTTTATAAGTTTCTATTGAACCACCGACTTGAGCTTCACTACCATAGGTTTCTGATAGAAATATTTGTTCACCCATAGTATTGGCTAATCTCTTATGAGTAAAACTTGATGCTGTAGATTGTCCTTTTAAACTCAGTAAATTATCTTTTATATTGAATTGATTAACTTGAGCAGAATATTCCGTTACGGATTCTTCAAAACAAGTAAAAAATTGAGTATCTTGTATTTCTACCGCAGTTATTGGATATCCAAGTCTTTTTGCTGCCCAATTAGCAAATTTATTAGCCGAAGAAGTAAATTCATTATCAGTATCATATAAACCCCACGGGGTATCTCCTGCACTAAAACTGGAACTACCTGGCCAGATTGCTGCTGCCATCTTTATCTCCTAATATTAGAATTAATAGTTTTATCTGTAAATAAATATCAAAGCAATAAAAAAGGGTGAAGAAAAATCCTCACCCTTTTAAATTCGAGATGATAAATTCACCTCAATGTTACTAAGTCAATTAGACATAGTTTACATCTGCTACGATGACCTGTCCATAAAATTCTGGACGAACCATTTTCTTCGCGTAACGTGTCATCACACCTTTACGTGGAGTAAAGTTCTTAGGATCGTAAACAAGAGGTGTCATTATCAAAGGAACATACGGAGCATAAACCGCACCTGTTTCGAGGAAGTTACTTCCACGGAAACCGATAAGGATTTTATTCTCTAACATATATGGGTTTTTGTAAACCGTATATCTGTTATTTAACTGTCCAACTTTTTGTACACCCATAGCAAAGGACTTCTCAGTACCTTCACCAGCTGTATCAGCTGCGTATCCAGGAATACTCTCTATGATTGTTGCTGTTTCAGGTGAAACCACCATGAAATTAGCACCACCACGTAGAGTTTTCTGATGAATTGCATTAGATACTGCTTGTATTTTGTTTCCAAGAGTCTGGAACCATGCACCTTTTGTATATGCATTGGAACTACCTGAAGATTCTTCGAACAACGAAGTTGCCGAATTATATTCATATCCAACACGTGCTGACCAATTCTCTTTCTTAGCGGATGCGCCAGCAAATAACATATCAAGGATTTCTAAATCGATTTCCATTGAAATGTATTCACTTAACAGAGCTGTCAATTCAGCTTCTGCATCAACACTATGATAAGCGTTAAGGTCTTGTGCCAACTCAGGTGTCCATACAGCTTTCAACTTACGAGTTTTCGCGATGATCGGAATACTCTTTAACGCGATATCTAATTCAGGAATGTCAATATCGGTTTCAGGGTTTAGATCAATTTGAGCTGTCGTAGCTTCAAAATCTGTACGGGAATAATCTGTAGTAGCAACTTTGTGATATCTCACAACAATACCTGTTGGTACAGCAGCTTGTGATTTCAAGCAGATGAAAGATACATCTGTACTTGAAGCACTTCTTGTAGTGTATGCTGGATAATAGGCATCTATTCCAGAACCACTAATAGAGAAAGCTCTTACACCATCAGGATCGTGAGTCGGTAAGTCATTTGTTCCATCAACAGTAATTTTAACAAGACCATTATCTGCCATGTATCCAGTAGATACTGAGCTTGAAAGGTCAGGTTCAAAATCAACATCAACCCAAGCAACTGAAGCAGTTGTAAATGCATCATTTGCAACTGCAGCTCCAATAGTTAATGCATCAGAAGCGGTATCGTTGATAGAATATCCAAATTTACCAGCACCATAAAGACCACCAGTTGCATCGGTATTTGAACCTGATGTATTACCATATACATCTGCATTTTCTGTGTGTGCTCCTGTTTGGGCTGTACCGTATTTGAAGTCAAGATAGAAGATCAGTCCTGAAGGAAGGTTCATAGGCTGAACAGAAACGAATTCCTGTGCTGCTAATTCACCAAAAATCCTACGAACTAATGGAAGGGCTACGCCACTCCATTCTTCAGCATTTTGGCCACCAGTTCTGGACGCTTCATCAATTAACTGACGTGCTTGGTTCTCTAAAAGAACTGCCATACCATTAACTTGATGTTCAGCTTCCATACCTTCTAAAAGGCCTGTTGGCTCCCATTTCTTAACTAACTTACGGGTTTGTTCTAACAACTGACGTTGAGGATTATATCCATCCATCAACTTTTCAATTGTTGAAGTTTGTTTACTCATTTTTTTTCTCCCAATAAGAAAAGTTTTAAATTATGTTTGCTAATTTCTTGAACCTAGCTCTAACATCATCACCTTCAGAAATTACTTCTTTAATAGGTTTAGTTGAAGCAACGGCTTTAGAAGATGAACCTTTAGATTCTTTAATCGGTCCAGATTTTATCTGACCAAAAGATTCTGCAAGTGTTGAGAAAACAAGTTTAATTTCCCTAAGATTCTTAGTTCTATCAAAAGTTTCAACAACTTTCATTTTCTGTTCGTTACTTAAACCGTACGCACGGAATAATTTGTTAGTGAACAATAGTTTTGCGTTCAATAAATTAACTTCGTTAAGTTTAGCACGTAGATATTTCACAACATCTCTATGCTCTTTTACTTCTTTTTGAAGTATAGCTATCTCTTCCACGTCAGCTTCTTCTTCATCTTCCTCAGAAAGTGCTTTCAACACTTCTTCAAGGTCAATGTCTTCAGTATCAACTTCAGCTTCTTTTGCTGGTTCGTCATCTTCTACAGATGTACCTGCATCAGGAGTTGATTCAACTTTAGTATCTTCAGAATTCTCAGAACCTTCTGGTTTATCAGAACCTTCTGATTCAGGACCCTGTCCAACTTTAGACGAATCTGAACTATCAGTTGAAGGTTCTTTGTTATCGGCATCGCCGATATCAGAAGAATCTTCTACCTCAGCCACTTTTTCGTGACCGTCTTCAGTACCTTCATCTTCATATTCTTCAGATACTTCTTCTTCATCATCTTCATCTTCTAATTCACGAAGAATAGCTTCAAGATCGAGTTCATCAACTGAATCGTCATCTTCATCAGTTTCTTCTTCTTCAGAAACGTCAAGAACATCTTCATCCTCATCTTCGAGGGGAGCATCTTCTTCGACTTCTTCTTCATCTTCTTCAGAAACTACAGGTGCATACATTACACCATCGATTTCGATTACTTCTGCAGGAACGTCTTCATCTTCATCTGATACTTCATCATCTTCATCAGATATTTCAGGAGCGGGTTCTTCTACAGGAACTTCATCATCTTCAGCTGAAAATTCAGGAGCTTCTTCATCAGAAACTTCATCATCTTCTTCTTCGATTTCGTGTTGAATCTTCTTTGCCAACATTGATTTTAAACGTGGAGTAAATGCTTCTTCAAGTGCCATTTTAGCATTAGCTAAGGCTGTTTCACGAACTGCTTTTGCGTCTGCGATGGCTTCTTTCAATAAGTCATCCATTTTATTTCTCCAATAGGATTTCAATATAGTTATTGGGAACTATAATTTTATTATTATTATTCAGGTACACTATAAGAAGTACGAATGTACAATAGTGTATTTCGTTTTATATAAATATATACAAATTAAAAAAAAAGTCCCTTATCGGAAACTTTTTTCATCGCGTAATCTATTATAAAAATTACGTCTTTTAGCTCTATTTTTCTTTTCTCTACGTTCTTCTGATGGTTTTGTGTAATATTGTCGTTCTTTCAACGTAAATAAAAAACCATCTTCTTTTACTTTTTTCTTAAATCTTGAAATTGCTCTCTCAATCGATTCATTTCTTTTTACTCTTACTTCTATCATTTATAACCTCTACTCATTTTAATTATCTATACTTTTTTCCAACTTCTTTTCTAACTTCTCTATCCATTCTGTTAATGATTTTTTCCCACTGCCTTTTATATTTCACTATAATTTTTGGTACTTTTTTATTATCTTTCCAGATATCATCATTACCCTTCCAATATTTTACAACACCATTCCACCTTTTCATTAACATACTAACAGCAGTTTCTACATCTTCCGTTACTACGTTTTTCGATTGATGTTTTTCCATCTCACTTTTTAAAGTAGGTAATGGTTCACCAAATTTTCTTTCGTTTATTAATTTTTTTAGTTTAATCATTAGTCTGTTTCTTTTTCTGCTTTATAATTTTTATCTACATAATTAAAAAGGTCTTTTTTCTTCTCATCATCTAATTCATCTGGAGAACTTACACCAAACTTTGCCAGTGCTTTCTTAAAAAATTCTTCATAATCACCTTCTTCAATTGAATTACCTTCATAAGTTTCATCATCATGAGTTTCATCGTGACCAGGTTCATGATCTTCAGCATCCATTTCATAATAACGACCTACAATATGTCCCATATCTTCATACAATGCACTCATTCTTTCTTGTAAACCTTGTGCTTCTTGAGCGAATTTACCAAAAGATTTTGATAATGTTGTAAGTTCCTTCATATTACGATTTACAGTAACTTTATCAAACCAATCATCAGTTTCACTTAATGTATATGTTTTTGCTTTAGTAGCAATTTCAGAAAGATTACTTGCAATTTCTTTTAGGTTTTCTTCTCTATGAAGTAAATTACCCATCTTAGAAAATGAACTCATTGCTTCTTTTATTTCTTTAGCAGAAACTTTCTCTTGAGTACCATAAATATCTTCTACAATATCGGAGAGGCCTATTCCACCACTACCACGATTTATTGCTGGTACGGAAATCAAACCACCCACAAGTGAAAAGTTTTCTTTTATTAAATCTTTTAATTTTGCCATTATTATTCTCCTATTACTATATAAATATAAGTTATCTGGTTTTTCGACCACCTAAATATTTACGAAATCTTTTTTCTACTTTACTCCATAATACTTGTAGCATCTCTCTAACACCTTTACTTGTATCACGAATATCACCTTGTTTAATACCACGAATCAAATCCATAGCATCATACTTACCACCTTTTACACCACTTAACATTATTGCAATGGCTCTTTGAGATGATTTATTAAAAATCTGGCCCATTTCTTTTACATCTTGTTGAACGTGTTTAGCGGCTTCTGCATTTGAATATGATTTACCATGTACCGAAAACTCTTCTATACCAGCCTTCTGAAATTCTTCGAATAATTTCGTCAAATCATCAGATTGTTCATCTAATCTAAAGTCTTTCCAAGTATCCCACATATTTTTAGTATAGTTCATATTTTATTCCCAACCTTCATCTTGTAAAAATTCAATACCACTCATAGCCTTTATAGAGTATTCTCGTCTTGCATTATCTAAAGATAACCAAGTTTTATATACTACATTATTATTCACATTATAAATTTTCTTTTTATAAAATTTAGTAAGTGTATTTAAATCCTTATCAATTTTTTTTGCCATTTTTACTAATCTAACCACATCTGATTTTTTTATTTCTTTTGCTTCATTTAAATCTTCTTCTTTTACAAATGATTTTCCATGACCAGTAAAAATTTTACCCATTTGGATAGTTCCACCAAGATTAGTATCTAACTTAATACTCTCATTTATAGAACAACAAGGTTCTCCGTGGCCACAATTCTCACAACAAATATCTTCAATTATAAGGTCTTTTAACTTAATCATTTTAAAGCTCTCAGTACTTCTTTGGGTTTCACATTTCCATCATCCATATAAGCTATATCTTCTGGATTCTTTATAATTTTTTGTATGGTTCTTTTTTCTGATGAAGAAAGTTTAAATATATCATCATAATTAATCATTCTATCAGGTGAATGTCCAACTCCACTAACATATTTTCTTACCATATTAAAATAAACAATTTTCCACTTACCCATAGATTTATCTACAACTATCTCTATTTCTTTCCGTCTACCACCAGATCCAGGAAGAGCACTTCCTATTTTAACTGGTGAGGTTGCTTCTAATAAATCCATTAACTTAATCATTAGTTTTCTTTCGTAATTATTTCTAAATATTTTACAGCTAAATGTTTCTCTCTACCGTATTTTCTATGTTCCCATTTCTTTTGTAAACTTATTGGTAAATCTTCTTCATTCATTCCTCTATTCACAAATGAAGCAACTCGTCGTGCATCAACGGGACGAACTTTTCTATATCTAAATTCTTCAAGTGTTTTTAACCATTTAGATACTTCTTTTACAGTACATCTTTTATTTACAAATTCTAACTTATCTATACGTCTTTTTCTATCCCAAATATTTTTATTACGTTTATTACCAATCCATACATTCTTATTTCGATCTAATTTTGTAATAACTGCAGGTAATTTTTGTAAATCCATAGAACTAATTCTAAATTTAATATAATCATCTCCTACTCCATCTACTTTACCACCTATAATTTTAATAGTACGCTCTAATCTTTTCTTCAATCTACTATCAAGTAAACCACCTAAACGGTATTTATTAAATCCTTCATTTACGGATTCTTTTTTCTGAAGTGTTTTCTGACCAAATCCTCTTATCTTATTCAATGCTTTAAATCCACGAGCTATTTTATTGGTATCTGCCCATTTTCCTAATTTTATATCTTTCGGTGCTGATAGATACCATAAATCACCCTTTTTATCAACTTCAAGTTGTAAAGTATACTTTTCTTTTCTATCAAAACCTCTTTGCTCTACATCAATAAAAAATCCAACCTTATCTCTACTTTTACTAAATCCACGTTTCATTTGTTTGGCTGTTTTAGGTTTTAATCCTGCTTTTCTCATTGACTTAACAATACCGCCTAAATAAACATCTATACCAATATCTTCATCTACTGATTCTTTTTTATCTTTCTCATATTTGTCTTTAATTGCACCTATTTCTGCATGTGATTTTCTTTTACCTGCGGCTTGTTGTATTTTCCTCATTCCTTCTTTACCATATTTTTTTACACCAGCACGATACATAATACCACTTTCTTTTACGGATTCTAACATTTTATTTGTAGAAATCTTTTTTATTTGTGGAAGTAATAATCGTAATTTTTTCTCTAACTCTATTTCAAATTTATATAAGTGTCCTGAAACCATTCCGAATTTTTTATTAAAAGGGCCGTCATCCAGTATTTTTCTAAAATTTTTAATTCCATAAATAGCAGTAGTTAATGATGAACCCATTTCCTTATAAGCTTGAACTGCCCGTCTACCTTCAGTTACGGATTCACGTGGACGAATCAATTTCTTATATTTATTCTCTATTTTACTCATCAGATATCTAAGTTCTTGAAATATTTCATTTCTTTCTACCGAGCTTGGTAATTCTTTCTTAACAAGTTTATCATAATCACGAGCAAATATTTTAACTATTTTGTTAGCTTCTCTACTCATACTAGCTTCATTTATGGATTCATTTTTCCAATTATTTACTCCACCGATTTTTAATTTACCATCTGCTCGTGCATTAAATTTCTCAGGTGCTATCTTTTGTATTCCAACTAAAATTGTTGCTACTACCGCATCATATGGTTTTCTATTAGTTTTAGTAAATCCCGAATTTCTTTGTGCTTTCTTAGTAAGTAAAAAAGTTTCATGGTCTAAATCATTTTCTCCATCACCATTTAGATATATTTGTTTATTATCTATCTTAGGTTTACCTTTTCCCCAACCATCTCGTATTACAATTCCACCTCGTTTGGCTCTTTTAATTGCAGTTTTTGCAAGTCTAACAATCTTAGTCCACTCTTGTGGAGTAAAATCTCCTGTATGTTTCCAATAATTAGTATATCCTTCGGTAAGTAGTGTAATTTCTTCATTTACGGATTCTCGTAAACCCACATTTTTTCTCATCATTTTTACTTTATCTTTTAAATAATCTAAATGTTGTACAACTAATTCTGAATCAACGTCTCTTTGATTGAGTTCTTTGTACATATCCATAAGGTCATCAGCTAAATATTTAGCATTCATTTTCAATAAACGAATTTTTGTTCTCGGAATCTCTGATGGAATTGCTTCATTTACGGATTCATCTATATGTGGATTACTCTCACGTCCTTTTGACCAACTATTCATTAGGCCTGCAAATGGAATAACTTGTTTTTTAAAATTCTTTAAAATAATTCTTCCATCTGTCCTATCACCACTTATCTTAGTAACACTTTTGGCTAACTTCATAACTTCTCTTGCAAAAGCTTCGTATGTTTTATAATACTTACTATATACATCACGATATTGTCTCTTTGTAGATTCATTTACGAACTCTGCAGTTAAAGTAGGACGAGATGCTTTTTTTGTAATTTTTTCAAATTTTAAACCTTCTTTTCCTAATAATTCTTCTAAACCTTCTAAACCTTTACCTTCTTTAACTTTAACATCTATTTCTTCACCATTTTCTAAGGTAACTTTATATCTCTCTAAACCAGTTGACCATGTTTCATTTACAGATTCCCAACCAGTAAAATCTTTATTCCATCTCCACATTCCACTTGCTGCTCTTACATATTTTTCTTTTGTTAATAGTTTCCAAGATTTTGCTAATTCTCTTGAACTTGGATTACCATTACTTCTATAAATTGCTTTGATGTGTTTTTTAGATGGTAACTCACCCCTTTTCTTTATCAACTGAGTTATATATTTTTTTGGAATAGGGCCTGGACGAAACATATCTTGCCAAAAAGAAACTGCACTTTCATTTATGGATACGGATTCTGCAATATCTTGTGAATTGTAATTTATCGAAAAATCACCATCAAAACTAGCTCCCATACCAGCCTTTTTAATATCTTTAACTATTTTTTTTGCTAATATAGCAATTTTCTTTGATTTTTGGTCTAAATCACCTCGATATAATTCTACAAATTCATAATTTGGTTTAATAGAATATGCAAACTCTTGTCCAGATCGTATCTTTCTAGCTATACTTGACCACGAAGACATACTCCCACCTCCAGAAATTGGTTTTATCCTATGTTTTTTCATTACTTTTTTAACAAGTTTCGCACCATCTTTGTACCAGGACGGTACTGCTTCATTTATGGATTCTGTTATACCAATTCTTTTTAATACTTTTTCCCATTCTTGGGGCCACATTCTCATTCTTTTTCGTGGATTTAATTTCCAATATAATTTCCAAATCTTTTTAGAATCTTGTGGTTTTAAATCTAATTCTTTTTTCATATGTTTTGCAAAAGCTCGTTCACCACCACCTTCTTGATAATGTTCCATTGAATTTATCAACTGATCAATTAAAAAACCTAAACCAACATCACCAACTGATGCACGCTCTTGTTTTAAACGACTTTTTTCAGCTCTTCCACGATTTTTAGATTGTGTTTCAAATCCCACAATTTTGCCTCCCTTATGTGATGCATCTTTACCATCACCATTACCATATGTACCTTTTTTTCTATTATACTGATTTAACTCAGCTCTATATTTCTTTGCTTTATCAGATGACTGAAATTTCTTGTATTCTGCTTTATAATCTCTCTTTGCAGCTTCTTTTACATCTGAAATTCCAGATAATGTATATCCTAACTGTTCTGCGTTATCTTTTCTCCATTGTTCAAATTCTTTTATTCCTTTTGCATCTAAAGTATCTTCACTACCAAATCCTTCATCTACATCTTCATCTACTTTATGTTCTCTATCTTCAGGTCCAGTTCCACCAGGTGATTTTAATTTATCACCATCTACTGTATGTGTATATCCACAACTTTCTAATTCAGTACGAATCGCATCTCGTATTTTTCGTAAAGTTTCTTTAGCTACCTTTTCTGGCTTACCATCATGTTTAGTAGATGCATAATCTTCAGCATCTGAATCGTCCATTTGATCTGCTGCATCTTTCACTTTATCAGAAACATCTGATGGTGAAAGTTCACCTTTTTGTACCGCGTGAACCATTCCCATGAATCTTTGTTGGGATTTAGACTTGGCAGGCATTATTTTAATTTTCTTATTACTGTTTTTACTATTTTAAGGTAATTAGCTAAATCTCTTCTGAGATTACCACTATGTTTGTACCGTGCCTTATTAGGAATTGATCTATCCTCATCACCCTTTTCATCATAAGCTTCAATTGCGACTATATCCTGTGGGCCACTTCCGCCTGGACTTGTAGCAGCTAAAGTTTCCCAAGGTGTTGCATAAAATTGTTTTTTAGTTTTTTTATTATACCAACTCCAATTATCATTTCCTTGTCTATCAACTTCAAATCCATATCCATTAATTTTCGTACGCCTTAGTTTTTTCGCCATAGCTTTTTGGCCGTCAAAATCATCTTCTCTATCTTCATTTAATTGTTTTCCACCAATTCTTTTATATTGTTCCCTGAAATTAATCATTATGATCTAAATCCTTTCCGTACTTTAATAGGTGGAATTATATATGTTTCTAATCCATTTTCACCACCACCATATTTGGTTGCAGTTTTTTTCGATGTTTTACCTGTCTTGTTTGTGGATGATTTACTTCCACCTCCGCCACCACCACCACTATTATACATATCTTCTAACGATGCCATTTTATTCTCCTCGAATAATTTGATTAATTAATTCCTCTGCTTTACAATATGTACCACAACTTCTACCTTGTGTTCTATCTACACCCTCACTTATAGGATGCATAAATGCTCCGTGTGTAGATGGATTAGATACAAAGTCAAATGCTATCAACTCAAAATCATTTCCAACTTTCATCATTGGTTGTTTTCCATCATCACCTTCTACTGTCTCTACTGAACCCATTCCACGAGAACTGATACCGAGTTTTATTCCATTTTTAAATAATTCTCTTAAAATCTTACCTGCAGGTGTGGTTAAAATCTCTACAGTACCTAACAAATTTAAACCTTCAAAATGCATTTCAGTAACATTATGAGATACATTTTGTAAATTCACTACTGAACTATCTGGATGGTCTAATTCTCCCATAGCTCGAGATTGTTTTATAAAATTTTCATTATAATTCTTTGCTTCTCTTGTTAAAATTTCTCTTGGATACACTCTACCATTTTGATTTTTTGCATCTGCCCTTTGTAATACACCTTTGACAACCAATTTTCCATTATTTTCTTTCATGGACTCGGTAACTTGATGTTTTGATATATCAAATGGTATGTAATCTACAATTAATTGTCTCATTATTTCACCCTTTTTGTTATTTTAACCATATCTCTCATAAAGGCCGTTACATGTTTTGTATATGAACTTACTAATTGAGTTTGTAATCTATGGTTTTTAGGATCGGCCTGTAATCTATCACTCAACTGATACATTGCCTTACGATATCTTCCTTCTATAGTACCCAATGCCCTTTCAAGTTTTTTAGCTTTTATTTTATCTTTAGTATCTTCAGATACCTCTTGATATCCACTTCCGCTTGCAATTGACTTTCTTCTGTCCTTGCCCTTACCTGCACCCCAATATGGCGTATCATAAGTTCCACTTCCACCATAGTCTACACCCGCGGAAGCTGTAGTAGATGCTTCTTCGATTTCTTTTTTAATTAAAGTACGAAGTAATTCTAAAAATCGACCTCTATTTATCTTCGTGGACATTATCTAATTCCTTAATAAGTTCATAGTATCTCATCAAAGCAACAACATGAGAATCTTTTACATATTTACCTTGAGTTGCTGTATCCGTATGGGTTATAGCTTCAGTTAATTTAATTTTAGTTATTTTATCATTAACTTGACGTAAATGTGATTTTAAGATAGTTTTTACTTTTACAACTTCAGCAGCTATGAATTCTTTTAAAGAATTAGTATTAGAAAGATTATTGATATATTCCCTCAATAAATCTTTTTGATCTTCACTTAAAGTACTGTATTTTTTATTGAATTTATCAACTAATAATTGATAAGTTAATAATCTGATATCTTCATCGTTTTTAGAAAAAGATGTTTTTGATTTTTTTCTGGTATGACCAGGAGAGGTAATATTTTCCATTAAAGTAACTTTGCTATCAGTTTCTATGACAGCTCCATAATCTTTACGGGAAGATTCTCCCTCAAATATATTATAAATTGAAGCCAATTCCTTATAATTAGGAATTCGTGAATTAAAAAATGCGGTTAAATCATAATTTTCTTTAATTACTTTAATTAAATTATATTTCTCATTCTTCAGCCGTCGATTTGATAATTTTCTTCGATTTTTAATTACTGCCTCTACTAATATTTCAGCATGTTTTAAATTTTTGTACTTTTGTTCCAATAAAATTTTATAAAGTTCATTTTCTTTACCCAATTCAGTTTTAGAATTGAAATATTCCTTCAAAATTTTAATCGAAGAACTGTTTTTTTCGTTGTTCAACACATCAACAGTTATTTGACGAGTTATCAACTCAAACAAAATCCCAGTATTTTTAATTTTGTTATGTTTTTTATTATAGGACATTAATTGCTCCGTTTAAATACATTTTTATCGTACATATATAAATATAAAAACTTCAAATAAATATACACATATACGTTATTCTTTATTTACAAAGTCTTGATATTCATTATCAATTTCATCCGACTCATTTGTTTCTTTTAGTATCTGTTTTTTAGAAATCTTCATAGTTTTTTTCAATACATCATAATGAGAAAGTGCCAATGGAACTTTTTTCCGACCTAACGGATCTCTACCTCGTGCACTACCATCTTTTTCAAATTTACTCATCTCTTTAGGTCTACCTGCACCTGGTTGTCCACCTTCTGGTGCCCCACCTTGATCAAATATTGAACCCATTGCTGTATCGGGTGGTTCTTGTTGACCTTCTTCTCCAGTTGTTCCTATTGCTGCCAAATCACTTGGAGTACCAACTGATTCTTCACTTTGAGCTGGATCATTACCCTCAACTGAAATCTGTTCAAATCTAAATTTCTGTTTTTGATCTTTTACTAATTCTTTCTCTAAATCTTTTATTTCATCATCACTAAAATTGAATACATTTTTATATACCCAATCAGCTGGAAGTAATTGATTATCTTTTACATCACGAGCTAAATTAACTTTATTTCCCCACAATTCAAGTTTTTCTTGTTCATAAATTGTAGATGGATTTGTTAATGTTAATTCAAAGTTTACCAACTCCTCATCTGTAAATCCTTGTGCATATAAATGAACAACTGCAATCTTTGTTAATTCACTCACAATAATTCTTTGAATTCTCTCAATAGTTCTTGCAAATCTAACATCCTCTGCTGCTAATGTTGCTTTACTACCAAGTGATTCCTCATATCCAAGAAATGCTTTTGGAATACGAAGTGCTGCCAATAATCTATTTTTCAAATACTCTATGTCATCAGTAGTTTCATATGTCATACCTGGAAGATTATCAATTTGAGTTCCACTATCTCCACCACGAACTGGTAAGAAAAAATCTTCCGTTAAATTCTGTATATTGAATTTCAAATTATAATCACCTGTACTCTCATCTATAAAAGGAGTTTTCTTCATCTTATTGATTATTCGTTGCATATAATTATCAACTTCGTTTGGTGGAATATTACCAATATCAATTTTGAAAACTCTCTTTTCGGGAGCTCTCATTACACGGTGAATCAACATAGCATCTTCCATCAATGTTGTTTGTTTCCAGACTTTCCGTGCTCCTTCTAACATTGATTTACCATACGGAACTAAATTACTATCACTCAATAATCTAAAATGTGCAACTTGGAAATTCTCAAATTCTATTTTTCCATGCTGACTTTGCATAGTATGTAAATAAGGATGAGTTTGTTCCATAGTCTCTAAATAAAATTTTGTATAGTATGGATTCTCTGGATCTTCACCTTCTGCACGAATAACTTCATATGGTGATAGAGGAATCACATTTGTAATTCCATACTTATCATTTATATCTAAATGTAAAAAGAAATCTCCATACTTACACATATTTCTTACCCAAGGCCACAAATTGAATTCTACATTCAATATATCATAAAATAAATTATGTAGAATCTCATAGATATTATCATTATCACTATGAATCTCTACTACATTTCCATACTCGCTTTTCATTGTGGATTCATCTGAATAAATGTCAAGTGCACTCGATATAATAGAGTCTGCATCCATTGTTTCATAATCCTTGAATAATCCAAGTCTGGCGGCCATTATTTGATGTACTGTAGAATATCCAGTACCTATCAAATCTAACCCACTATGTAATTTAGAATATCTATCTACAAGATGACTTCTCACCCCATGTTGTAGCATATCAGTATCTGCAATTTTTAATTTACGTCCTCCAACATTTCTTACAATTACATTTGTTGAAAATAGTCGTTTTAATCGACCAAATAGTGTTTTGTCAGCCATTTTTAACCTCGCTTACAAGAGCCATTCTAATGACTCTTTCTTTTGATTAACATCCCATTCCCAGGAATCATTTTTATTTTCTTGTGGTGTATATAAACCATCAAGTTCTATATGACTAAGAGTTTTCTTAGTAATTTCTATACCTTCTTGTCTTAATCGCAAAGCTGTATCTCTAACCCACAAACCTATAGCAAAAGACATAACCAAATCATCGTTATATCCTGCCATTGCTTCTGCTCTATTATTATGATAAATAAATGTAAATAATTCATCTACCAATCTACTTGAATGAACCTCTACTGATTCATCCCTAAAGTATTCCTCTAACTTTGCAATAATCAAAGGTCTTGTTCTCGTGGTGGTACTAAAACCAGCCACCATATTTTTTTCTACCGCTCCATATCGATTATTCAACTGATGTTGAACATCAACATATTTCAAATCTTTGCTCGTATAAAATAGATTAGGATAATCCCTATCTATTACTTGTTGGATAGTTGCCCATCCAATGTTATTGTTTTCTATAATTAGTAAGGCATCATTATATTCCGTTGCAATACTAACCAACATATTTCCAAAATCCTTAGTATTTATCCTACCTTTATACTCAGCCACTTGTTCTACTTTTTCTACATCAATAACATGAAATGCACTATAATCTGCACTATCTCCTCTACCTACATCAGCACACACTACATAACTCTTTGTATAATTAGGTGGCTCCCAAACCCAAATATTACTATCAATACCACGCTTTTCCATTGGTTCTCTAACCATAGTTTCTCTACAATTCTCTAATATCATACCTTCTATTACAGTAGTTCCAGAGGTTAGAAAATCACAATCACATTCTTGTGCTGCCATTGTTGCACCTAACAAAGTATCTTGTTCATCTCTCCACTCTTGATCTCTATCAGGATGTACCGTCCAATGTAGTTTAATAAAATTAAACATTCCACTACCTTCTTCTGCATCAACCCAATTTTTATGAAACCAATTACCAACACCATTTGGTGTGGATAATGCTAAACATTGTCCACCTGTGGTTAATGTTTGTTGTGCTGCAGTCCATATCTCATCTATCTTATCTATAAAAGCTGCTTCATCTAATACCAATAAAGATAGTGCTTCAGAACGAGCTGCTTCTGGACCAGATGCTACGGCCTTTATTTGAGAACCATTTTTATATCGTAAATTTAATTTATTGTCCTCTACACATTGCTGTTTCAACCAACTCGGTAAATTTGCATGCATCACACGAACTTTTGTTACTAAATTCTTTGCCACATCTTGTTTAGTTGCAATTACAAGAATATTCTTATCAGAATGAAACGTCATCATCCATAAAGAGTATCCAGCAGTAATGGTGGATATACCAAGTTGTCTTGCCTTTAATATTATATTAAAACGATTTTCCTGAATTTCATCAATGGTTTTTTCTTGAAAATCATACAAATCAAATGGTATTTTCCCTTGTATTGGATGTTGAATCATACAGAATTTTCTCATAAAATATGAAGGATCTTTTACACATTTTATGTATTCTTGTTTAATTACTTCCTTGAGAGGTGTAGGATTTGACATTAGTTAGTTACTTGGCCGGCAAGGTACACAGGTACCACGACGGACACTACTCCATAGGTAAAATATAACCACTTATTTTCATACCAACTTGGTTTCACTAATTTTACCTTTTTTTCTATCAATTTTGACTTTTCTTCCAAATCTGCAATCGTTTTATCTTTATTTACGATTATTACTGAATCTGTTTGGGCACTTTCTTCTAAATTCTTAATAATAGAGTTGAGATCATTGATAATTTTAGTATTTAAACTATCTTTAACCTGCAAATCCGTTATTTCTTTAGTAAATCCCAAAACTTCTTTTTCTGTAAAGTTAAAAGTCTTTTCTTGTGAAAACACCAGTCCTACTAACAATAATATTTTGATTAAATTCTTCATATATACATATATATCAGTTTACTTAGAAAATTTCTTCAAAAAGTTTACCGCCTCATCTACATCACCGATTTCAGAGGCTTTTTGTGCCTTTTTAATATCTAATTTAGTAGATTCAACCTCTTTTTTCAATTTTTTCACTTGAGTTTTGTTTATTTTCTTCTTAGACTCAAGTTGTTTAACTTTTTTCTCAGTTAATTTTACTTCTTTATCTTTTTGTTTGATAACATCATCAAGTTTTTTAAGTTCTTCTTTTTTCTTCCCTGAAAATAAAGTACCTAGCCCTAATACAGCTAATAGTCCCCCTAAAAATCCCAATATTGCTTTCCACACCTTTATCATTTAGTTTCTCCTAAATATGAAAGACCTGCATTATGTACAAGTTCATCCATTGTTACGTTTTCTTTCTCGAATTCTTCATATTCTTGTAAATCCATCAATCTTCCAATAATTCTATGATATACACTTAATATCTCATCAACATCTTTATCATTTCCAATCTTACGTTGGTATTCTTGGGCTACTTCACCAAGAGTTGCAGTCATATCCATTAATTCAAATATAATTTCTTCAGGTAGTATTAGTTTTCTGCTCATCTTCCAACTCCGTTTCAAGTTCTTCTATATACTCTCTAGCTTCTTGGACAAGTTTATCAAAATTTTCTTGTCCCATTGACCAATCTTCCCTCTCAACATTCTTTTCTACTACACCAACTTCATTGAAAAACTCCGCCTTACCACCTGTTTTTTCAAAGTCATCAATACTTTGTTTTAAATCTTCTAAATATGCCTTTTTATTTTCTAATACTTTACCCTTTTCATACTTTTCATACTCTCCATTCATACGAAGTTTATTTTCCATCTCAACATGACAATCAAAACATTGATTTTCAAGTCTCCAAAACTTAGTATCAAGTTTTTTCTTCATTGTCTTTTTACATGCTGGACAAAACCAAGGCATCCTTGCTTCTTTCATCACCTCTGATAGTGGGGATATTTTATCTCCTTGTTTTTCTGGTTCTTTACCACTATTATATCCAACCATTATTCGTTTTTCAGGATTTTTTCCCGTTAACAAATCACCCAAGACTTTATTTTGTCTTTCTGCTTCCTTACTGTAACCCATAATATCTCCTAACCGAACTTCAAACTACCAAGTATCTGATTAATTGGTGCAAATGCTCCTGTAAATTTATACATTTTACCTTTATACTTAAACACCACACCCTCACTTGGAACAACTGCTTCTAATCCACCAATTGCCTGTAATTTCTCTATTTGTATTTTTAATTTCTTTAACTTATCTACACTACCACCACTTTTCAAATCAGATAAAGCTTTAATAACTTCTTTTCTAATTTTTTGAGTAGCTGTTGATGGTGAAGCTGCCATAAACCCACTTATATTTTTCAATATTTCTGCACCAACTTGAAAAAATAAAATTTCAAATGGTTTTATATTATTTTTGAAAATCTTTTGAATATCATTTTTATCTGTTGATACTATCCAATCTAAAAAGTCAGGTTCATCTTTAAAATCTTTTCTAATATCTCTTATCTTATATGATTTATCAAAAAATGCCCAACGATTGACCAAACTAACAAACTGATTTGGTTTTAAACTAATTCCAAATTGTTTAGATGCGTTAAAAACATACTCTCTCCAAAAAGCTTCGTGATATTCTCCTAATCGATCTGAATCTTTTAATGCATAATGTGATTGTAATTTAGTTAACTTTCCTAAAAATGATCTTTTCTTTCTACCAAAATCTTGATGTTTTGGTACTGTAAGAAAATTTGGTTTACTAATCTTAAATCGTTTCTGTATATTTGCATTTATTTGTCTAATCATACCTTCTAACATTCTAGCAGAATCTCTGGGTTGTCCAATTGGTTTACCACTATCATCATATTCTATGGCTCCGTGGAATACTATCTCTGCTACATCATAATCAATTACATTAGCAGTTTTAGGATACATTATCTCTAAATTCATCCACTTACTACCATTACCAAAAACTTTTTCTTTCTGTTTATCACTTAATCCACCAACGCCTCGTTCTAAATCCTTCATTGCACCTACAAATGCCTTCTCAATATCACCTCTACCACTAAATATACTTTTAACACCACTTGTAGTGGGAGCTGATTTACCGTGATTTTTCAAATGGCCTTTATTACGAGCTGCCCTCAATTCACCATCAACCCAACTGATCATAAGATTTTGACCATCAAGTTTCTCTGTAACATTATCTTCTCGGTCAAGTTTTCCTCCTAACCCATTAATAATTATCGTTTTCAAATCTGAAAATGTAAGATTATTATCATCAAATGGATGACTCATGTGTCCATAGGCTCCGCCCATAAGTAGTAACTCCTTTGTATCATTTGTTATGTCTATTTGTTCTTTTAATTTTTTAATTTTTTCTGCACCACTCGTAGCTCGGTTCATATCTATAGTAACCGAATCACCTATATCTACAGTTGGTTCTCCAAAGTATTTTATAACTTCCCAACCCAATTTATCAACTATACTATTTATATGTTTTTTCCACTTTGGAAATGGATTATCTACACTATCGGTATTTTTTGTATTTTGATTTATCGTATGACCAAAAGTAACCGTAGGTGTTCTTTCCATCGCTGCAAAACTATAATCAAATGCAGGATCAACAATTCCTTCTGTATCATCAGAAAGTATATCACCAACTACTTTCCAACCTAATATACTTGCGTGTCTTGGTGAAATTCGTTTATAATCTGAAAATGATTTAAAAAAATCATACATTCCCTCATCAGATAAACTTGATCCCTTAAAACTTGAACTGAATCCGCTTACTTCTTTTATTAATTTTTTAACTTCTGGCTGTGAATAAAATTCATATAATTTTCTAAATTTATTAGTCATCATATTAAAAACACCCTTATCAAAATAACCAAACATCTTTTTAAATAATTTTTTTCTTTTTCCACCACCTTCATATTTAGAATGACCTAAAAGTTCTCTCATAGAAGTTCCACTAACCTCTAATCCACCTGCACTTATTGAAACATGAGGTGCTGAACGAACATATCCATGTTGTCTCCACCCAACCATTTTATTCTTATTCTTTTTATAATCTTTAAAGTATTGTCCACCCGATAATCTTTCACCCTCTTTTTCACCAAATATATAAATTACTGCTGTAGTTTCAGAATCAAACTTTTTAAGAACATTTCCTGCCTTATAAGGTGTTCTTTCTTGTATAATACGATTTTTAGGAATACCCATTTTAACCATATGACGAACTTTTTCTCTAAAATTCATTGGATGACGTGGTAATGATTTAATATTAGATGTAGTGATATATGCATCATCTACTTTGGATTGTAACCACTTAAAGGTTTTCAAATGGTGGGGCCCAAACGGTTGAAACCGTCCACCGTATACACCTACGACTTTTTTAATTTTTGATTTTTCTTCTATCACATTGGTTGTAAAATCACCTTTCTCACTAATGGAATATACAACATTTTTACTATATAAGTCAAGCTCTTTTTTTAATTTTTTTATTTTTTCTTCCATTGGTAACTTTACATTTTCACCAAGTAATCTTAATAATTGAGTCATTACAGCTGGATTTCGAGAAAGAAACGTTTGTAATTTTCTAATATTTCTTATATAGCCTTTTGGTACTAAATTCTTATCAACCAATTTTTGTAATGCCTTTTTAATTTTTGGTTTATTTATAAATTCATCTAATTTCTTTACTTTCTTATACCCACTCAACCTATCAGTTTTATTTTTATTGATTCCTTTTCTACTGGGTGATGGAATCACTCCTGCAGGTGCTCCAAATTCTTCAAATATATCACCCACATCATGTTTATACGTCTGAATAAGTTGATATTTACCTCTTGAGTCTTTTCTTTTTGCCTTTTTCATCTCGCGTCGAGCAGCACTTTTAGAACCTTTAAACTGTACGACTTTCTTACCTTTTATTATTTTATAAAATCCATACATTTTTGATGATGAGATAGCATCCGAAACTACATCTGTATCCTTGTCTTTAATAGCACTTTTCTTCTTTTTCTTATCCGTAGTAACATATGTATCGTATTTATCACTTGGTGAATGTTCATATTGACGAACTTTTAATTTAATCTTTGATTCATAATCGTTTGGTAAGGTATTCTCTATTCCTAAAAACTTAACTGCTCCTGGTATCAAATATAAAGTTATTTCTCTTTTATTCAAATTCATCATTAACTGACTTGAAGTCCAGAGTTTATTTTGAGCTCTAACTAAATCAAATTTAGCACCTCTATCTTGAGTATGATTATAAAATGCAGGAAAGAATTTTTTATAATCTTCCTCTTTAGATAAAATATCTAATGCATTTTTCGCCCTTAACTGAGAAGATAATTTATCGGGCCCTCTTTGATAACCTTGTTCTGGATGTTGAACTCCATGATTTGCCCGTACTACTGGAGAACTTTCTATATCGTGTATTGTTACCGCTGGTTTAACTCGACTTGTATTCTCTATAATAACTACTTTTTTACCATCGCTTACAATTGTATGTCCTTTGATACCTTCTTGATAAGTTATAAGTGATTTTACTGCCTTTTGAAGTGTTTTATGTTGTAAGGCTTCACGAATTCTTACACCATCTTTAGACATAGCCTTCTTTTTCTTAGCTTTATCAAAATCCTTTTCATCTCTCTTTACAAACAATGCAGAATTAACTATACCAATTCCTTCTGAATTCATTCCCTCTGCCCAATCTGTATCTTGATCTACCACATAACAAATCTCTACTCCATATCCACTAAGTTCTCTCACTACTTTTAGATTTGGATTATAATTTCTATCTCGGTTCTTACCTATTACAATATCATCACCAAATTTCTTAGCTACAGCAATACATTCATCTATTTCTTTATCAAAAATATTAACTGTACTATGGATTCTAAATGTGGTTGCCTTTCTACCATTAATAGTTGGCATACCATGTTTATCTTTACCAATAGTTTTGATTTTCATTTTCTTGTTTTTAAATCTACCTACAAGAATAGTATCTCCAACTTTTACTGGTATATTTATATCCTCTTTTATAAAAGGATTAGTTAACCATTC
>Ga0315336_1002644_pt1 | contig 26569 bp, 28 predicted proteins | sample ASW5metaG_FD_204512 | JGI IMG/M metagenome (GOLD analysis project Ga0315336, IMG submission 204512) | Ammonia-oxidizing marine archaeal communities from Monterey Bay, California, United States - ASW #5 | ecosystem: Environmental > Aquatic > Marine > Intertidal zone | place: USA: California... | reverse complement strand
CCACGGCCAAGCTGGAGATCGGCTCGCGCGAATCCGAATTCACCCGGTCGCCCGGCACCAATGACGACGACAAGCCGATTCTCGACGAGCAGGGCGTAGCGACCCAGGTCCAGATCATTTCCTCGCCTGATATCCTCAAGCAGGTGGCGGCCAAGCTCAACCTGGACAAGCTGCCTGAATTCGACGAGACGCTGAAGATGTCGGCGCTGGGGCGCGTGCTCGTCCTCGTCGGCTTGAAGAGTGATCCCTTTGATGTGCCGCGGGACGAGCGTGTGCTGAGTGCCATGCACGACAAGCTCAACGTCTACGCGGTCGAGAAGACGCGCGCGATCGCGATCGAGTTCGCCTCGAAGGATCCCAGGCTTGCCGCCGAGATCGCGAACGGCATTGCCGATGCCTATATCGCGTCGAGGAGCGACGCCAAGCTCGAATCAAACGCCGCCGCCACCGACTTTCTCGCGCCGGAAATCGCCGACCTGCAGAATCGCGTAAGGGATGCCGAAGCCAAGGTCGCGGCCTTCCGCGCCCAGTCCGACCTTCTAATGGGCGGCAACAATGCAGTGCTGCCGACTCAGCAACTCGCCGAGCTGTCGAGCGAGTTGTCGCGCGTGCGGGCCAGCCGCGCCGCCGCCGAGGCTAGCGCCGAAAGCGTGCGCCTGGCGCTGAAGAATGGCGGGTCGTTGGACAGCGTGCCTGAAGTCCTGTCCTCCGAACTGATCCAGCGCCTGCGCGAGCGCCAGGTGGAACTCCGGGCCAACATCGCCGATCTTTCAACGACCCTGCTGGACAACCATCCGCGCATCCGGGCTCTCAAGTCGCAGCTTGCCGATCTGGACGGTCAGATTCGCAACGAGGCGCAAAAGATCATCCGGGGGCTGTCTGCCCAGGCCCAGACGGCCAGGGCTCGCGAGGATCAACTGGTCGCGGATGTCAACACGCTGAAAGCCGCTTCGGCCCGCGCCGGCGAGCAGCAGGTGCAATTGGATGCCCTGCAGCGCGACGCTAACGTTCAGCGTCAGCAGCTTGAATCCTATATGGCAAGCTACAACGCGGCCGCTTCCCGCAAGGATCGCAAATACCTGCCAGTCGCTGCGAGCCTGATCGCGAAAGCCCAGGTGCCGTCCCAGCCTTACTTTCCGAAGATCGGGCCGATCACCGGTGCCGCCGCCGCCGCGTCTCTGCTGCTGATGGCGATCGGCACGCTGCTTGGCGAACTGTTCTCCGGGCGCGCCATGCGGCCGGCCCCGGGCGCCCGCTTCGAGAATATAGAGCAGATAGAGCAGGTGGAGATGCCTGTCGCGCGCACCGAACCTTTGATTGCCGGGGCGGATGACGACAGTAGTGCCTTTGCTTCCCAGGAGACCGCGGCAGTGCGTTCGATCGCGGAAGCGGAACTCCCGAGCCCGGCCGAAAGCGAGCCTGCAGTGGTTCATGCCGCTGCCGCCGAGCCCTCCGAGCCCGTTGTCGGGCCATCTGGCCCGGCCGAATCAGACCCTCAACCAAGGCAATCCACGCTCGGCGAAATCGATGTCGACAAGGCGGCTCAGAAGCTGATCGCCTCGGGCGCGGCTCGCGCGATCTTCGTGTCGCCGGAAGGCGATGAGGCGGCGGCCTCCGCCGTGCTGGTGGCGCGCGAAGTGTCCGACGCCGGCCTGCGCGTGCTTTTGCTCGATCTCACCGCATCGGGCGCGGCGTCGCGGCCGATGCTGGAATCGAGCCTCTTTCCGGGCATCACCAATCTGCTCGCGTCCGAGGCGCAGTTCAGCGACGTCATCCATCCCGATCTCTATTCGGATGCGCACGTCATTCCAGTGGGCACCGCCGATCCTGTCAGGGCCATGCGCGCCGCCGACCGGCTGCCGATCATCATGCAGTCGCTCACCACGGCCTACGACCTCGTCGTGGTCGAATGCGGCCCTGCCGACGCGCAAGGCATCGGCCGCCTGGTCGGCGACGGCACGGAGGTCCTCCTGTCGATGCTGGAGGCGGACGACGAGGTGACGCAGGCCGCGGTGAAGCTGATCGAGAATGGCTATCCGAACCTGACGCTGGTCACGCCGGTCGGCCACGAACCGTCGGGAACGCCAGTGCCAGGTCGACGTTCCGCCGCCTAAACGTCGCGCGAAGAATGCGTCTTGCCGAGGTGGCTGTGCCGTTCTTCAGAAAATCGAGGATCAGTTGTCGTCCTCGGCGGACGAGGCGGGAGCGGCGTGTCCCACCGCCTTACGGCGCAGCATCTTGGTCAGCTTCCAGACAGTCGGGTTGTTCTTGATGAAGGCCTTGGCGCGTGCGCCTTGCCTCATGGTCGTCGCCAGGGCGCGGCCCTTCAACGTCAGCGGCGCCAGAACCTCGAAATGCTGGATCTCGATGTCGCACCAGAGCCGCTTGTAAGGCTCGTCGCCGACCGAGAAGTCGTACACGCCGAAACCAAGCTCGCAGGCTTCCTGTATGTTGTCGAAGAACAGGAAGTCGCCGGGGCTGGTGAAGGCGAGGTCGTCCTCGGCGATGGCGCCGAATTCGCAGATCAGGCGCTTGCCCGAACGGCTGGAGCCGGTCACCGCGCGCAGCTTTCCCGCCACCTCGAGGCCATGCAGCAGGAAGGACGGCTTTTCCTCGATCAGCGCCTCGGTAAACAGCGCCCGGAAGAAGTCTCGCACTTGCCTGTCGCCGAAGACATTGGCGATGCCCATCTTGGCAAATCGCGCTTTCTTCATCTCGAGGAAGGCGTCTAGCAGCCTGTCGACTTCCTCGCGTGTTCCTGCCTCGATTCGGCGGAAGGGGCCGACCGCCTCGAACTTGCGCGTCTGCGAGCGGTGTTTCTTGCGCTTGCGCTTGCCGCTCGCGCGCGACAGCAGTGCGTCGAACCCACCTTCGAGGTCGACCGCGAGCGCGAGATTCGGGCTTGGGAAGCAAGGCATCGCGGCGAAAGGGTTGGCGACGCCATCGAGGTCGGGCAGCAGCCTTTCGAGCGAGACCAGGTCGATGTCCTGCCGCGCTTTGGCGATCGCCTTGAACAGGGAGCGGATCGCGTGGGCATCCATGATAGGCAGGAAGCGCGGATCAGCCGCCGCGAAATTGCCGTTGGCGTGGCGGCCGCCGGTGAAACGGGCAATCTTGAACGGGCCGCGTCGGACGACATCCAGTGCCAGCGCAAGCGCTGGACGGCCATCGTGGAGAAGCGTCGCTACAACGATATCGGCGCCGGTCGCGGATGCCCAGTTGCTTACCCAGGACGCGCTTTGCGCCGGCGCGAACAGCGCCGAGGCGCAAAACTGAACGTAGTCGGCAAGGGCGGCGCCGTCGCTTGCGGCTGCGGCCCACCGCACCTGATCGGCCCGCATGGATCGCGCGGGACCCTCGTTGACCACGACACGGTTGCCATCAAATGACGCGATCGCGTCAACCATACCTCAATCCTTAAGACGTATTGGTTCCGACTTGGGGGTCGCTTAGGCGCACTTCGTCCTGGGACGAGCCTAGGCGCAAAAGGTGAAGGAATGATCGACGGAGGCGAGGCAATCCGAAAACTGGCGTTGAACGTTGCCCGTTACTCCGGCCTTGCGCCCCTGGCGCGGCCGTTTGTCGGTGGCATCGGCGCCATCCTGATGCTGCATCGTGTCACCGCGACGCCGGAGAAGCCGAACAGCGTCAACCGGCATCTGAACATCGCGCCGGCCTTTCTGGACAGGCTCATCGGCGACATGAAGGGAAGGGGGTATGCTTTTGTTTCCCTTGATGAAGCGATCGCTCGGATCAAGGCCGGCGGCAAGGGTGGGCAGTTCGCGACGATCACCGCCGACGACGCCTATCGCGACAACATGACGGAGGCGCTTCCGGTGCTCGAGATGCACGGCGCGCCGATCACCATCTACGTCGCCCCCGGCTTGATTGATGGCGCCGCCGACCTTTGGTGGGACGTGATCGAGGACATCGTGGACACCAGCTCGCGCCTGACATTCAAGACGGCGGGCGGATCGACCGTCATCGATTGCTCGACGCCCGGCAGAAAGATCCAGGCCGTCGCGCGGCTGAACGCCTGGCTGACCCTGGAAGTGGCCGAGGAAGAGCAGGGCGCGGCGTTGCGTGCGCTGGCTCGTTCGAACGGCTATGAATTCGGCACGGGCCGCCCTTGCACCTTGATGAACTGGGATGAGCTTCGCACCATGACCGCGCATCCGCTGGTGACCATCGGCGCGCACACCGTCAATCATAGGAACTTGAAGCGCCTGGCCGACGCCGACGCGCGCCGTGAAATTGGCGATGTCCGCCGCATCCTTGCGGAAAAACTCGGCCAGAAGCCACGCCATCTGGCTTACCCCTATGGTTATGCAAGCGCGGTCGGCTGCCGCGAGGTGGCCTTTGCCCGCGACGCCGGCTATGCCTCGGCGGTGACCACGCGGCATGGCGTGCTAAGGGCCGAGCATGCCGGCTTCCTGCATGCCCTGCCGCGCATCTCCGTCAACGGCCGCTACCAGAGCGTCGCCCATATCCGCACGATGCTGTCCGGTATCACGACCCCGCTCGCCAATGCCGGCAAGATGGTGGTGACCGTCTAGACGACTGAGAGCCGTCGACGTCAGTGACGGTCAGCCCTTCGGGCGCGGCTCGATGATCAGCCATTTGATGATGGCCATGGCCGGCAGGACCCAGAGAAAGCCGCTGAACAGGAAGAACAGGAGATGCGCGGTGGCCCCGTACTCGGCGAGCCTTGTGACCGCGACAGCGGAGGCGATCAGCGCGTAGATGATGACCAGCGCCACCAGCAATATGGTTCCGATCAGCTTTTTCAGGCGAATGGGCATGTCGCGGTCTCGTTGACCAGTCCCGATTAGGCCGATTGGAGCCCGCGCGCAACCGCCGCGGCCCGGCGCGACGGCGTGCCGCGCTGTCCAGTCTTGCCACGGCGCGAGGCTTGGTCCACCAATCCGGCGTCTCAACTGCCGGGGAAGCGAAATGGCTGCCATCACCGCCACGGCTCCTTATGCCACACGCGACCGCGACCTGCATAACCGCGCCTTGGTGCGCGGCTGGCTGTACATCGTTGTGCTCGTGCTGTTCGCGCTGGTGCTGGTTGGCGGTTCCACGCGTCTCACCGGCTCGGGCCTGTCGATCACTGAGTGGCAGCCGATCCACGGCGTCATCCCGCCGTTGAGCGACGCCGAATGGCACGAAGAGTTCCAGCGCTACCAGCAGATCCCGCAATATACCGAGATCAACAAGGGCATGAACGTCGAGGAGTTCAAGTCGATCTTCTGGTGGGAGTGGGCCCATCGCATCCTGGCGCGCAGCGTGGGCCTGGTCTTCGCCTTGCCGCTGCTGTTCTTCTGGGCGACGCGGCGTATCGAGCGCGGTCTCGGGCCGAAGCTCGTCGGTATCCTCCTGCTTGGCGGCCTGCAAGGCGCCATCGGCTGGTGGATGGTGGCCTCGGGGCTGGTCGACCGCGTCTCGGTGAGCCAGTACAGGCTTGCGACGCACCTGACGCTCGCCGCCCTGATCTTCACCGCCACCATGGTGGTGGCGCGCGGTCTCGCGCCGCATTCCGAGCCCGCCGCCGATCGTTCGACACAGCGACTGGCGGGTTTCATCGTGTTCCTGACGCTGATCCAGATCTATCTCGGGGGATTGGTTGCCGGCCTTCACGCCGGCCTTTCCTACAACACATGGCCGCTGATGGACGGCACTTTGATCCCGTCCGATCTGCTTCTCCTGAAGCCCGCCTGGCTGAACTTCTTCGAAAATCCGAAGACCGTGCAGTTCGTGCACCGCATCGGCGCCTATACGGTCTTCGTCGTCGCGCTCTGGCACATGATCGCAACCTGGCGGCGCCAGCACGGCACCACCCATGCGCGCCGCGCCACGGTTCTTTTCGCGCTGGTGGTCATCCAGGCCTCCATCGGCATCGGCACGCTGCTGATGCAGGTGCCGCTGCACATGGCCTTGACGCATCAGGCGATCGCGCTTGTCCTGCTTGGCTTCGCCGCCGCGCATTGGCGCGGCACCAAGGGCGCCTATCCGCTGCCGACGGAGATAAACGTCAGAAGCTGACGGCCGGCGATCAGTATCGCGAGCGAACCTCTCGAACGGCTCCGGCGACGGCCAGCTCCCGGTTCTCATCGACCGCGTTCTTGTCCTCGCGATGCCATGCGGCCGACAGGCAGCCATAGGCGATCGCGTGGTCGAGGATGGCGCGCGGCGACTGATCGAGCGTCTTTCCGAATATGTCGGCCATATGCGCGATCCGGCGCGGATCGAGGCAGAGATCGTCGCGGTCGAGCGGATTGTAGAACATGTTGGCCGCATCGAAGCCAGGATCGCCGAGCACCCCCTTCGGATCGATCGCCAGCCAACCGCGCGGGCCGAAGAGGATGTTGTCGTGATGCAGGTCGCCATGCAGCGGCTTGATCTCGCGCGGATTGGCAAGCAGCCGCTCGGCGATGTCCGCCGCGTGGACATAGAGGCTGGTTCGCCCCATGGCCCGGTCGGTCTTGGCCGCCCGGAACAAGCTGACATACCGTTCCCGCAGCGGCTGCAGGTCGGGTGGAGGCGTGTGCTCGGACGGCGACAGCAGCTTCGCCATCACGCCCGCTGCAATTGCGGTCGCGGCATCGTCGCCGCGCTCCGCGAGATGTTCGGAGAGCAGCCGGTCGCCGGCATATTCGAGCAGCATGCGATTGCCGTCGCGACCGAGCAGCCGCACCGCACCTTCGCCGCGCCGCCAGGCGAGATAATGCTCGCCGCGCAACTCGTCCGCGACATCGTCGAAGGGTTTCAAATCCTTGACGATTGCCGGCGAGCCGTCCTCGCACACAACCTTCCAGATGCGGCTGGAGATAGTCTCGACGATGAGTTCGGGAGCGCTGACCTTCCAGCGCTCAGGAGACGCCTGCACGATAGTTCACTGCTTGATGCCGAGCGTCAGATCGAGATTCTGCACCGCGGCGCCCGACGCGCCCTTGCCAAGATTGTCGTAGACAGCCAGGAGCAGCGCCTGAGCCCGCTCGTCGTTGGCGAATACATAGACCTTCATCCGGTTGGTGCCGTTATAAATCTCCGGATCGATCTCGGGCATGCGCTCCATATGCGTATAGGGCGCGACCTCGACCACGCCGCCTTCGATCGACGCGTAATGGTCGGCGATGGCCGCATGAAGCTCGGCGCCGGTCGGAATACGGTCGAGACCGCCGAGCTGCAGCGGCACTACGGTGATCATGCCCTGGGCGAAGTTGCCGACCGCCGGTTGCATGATCGGGTCGTGCGACAGCTTCGCGTAGGTGCGGAGCTCCGGCACGTGCTTGTGCTGCAGCGTGAGCCCGTAGGGGAGGAACTCGGGCGCGTCCTCGCCCTTGCCCACATAATCCTCGATCATCGGCCGGCCGCCGCCGGAATAGCCGGAAATGCCGTTGACGGTGACCGGAAAATCGGCCGGCAGCAGGCCGGCGGAAACCAGCGGCCGCAGTGTCGCGATCGGCCCTTGCGGCCAGCAACCCGGGTTGGCGATGCGTTTCGCGCCGGCGATCTTGCTGGCCTGATCCTTGTCCATCTCGGCGAAGCCGTATTCCCATCCCTCGGCGACGCGATGCGCTGTCGAGGCGTCGATCACCTTGGTCGTGTCGTTCTTAATCAGCGACACGCTTTCCTTGGCTGCCGCATCCGGCAGGCACAGGATCGCGACATCGGCCGCGTTGAGGAATTCGGCGCGGGCGGCTGCTTCCTTGCGGCGATCGGTCGGGATGGAGATGATCTCCAGGTCGCCGCGATCGGCCAGCAGCGCCCTGATCTGCAGGCCCGTCGTGCCGTGTTCGCCGTCAATGAATATTTTCGGTTTCATCGCTTACCAAATTCCCTGCGATTCCAATGTCATATGCCGTGCGCGTGATTTAGCGCCGCATGATTGCCGTTGTTCAATTCGTCAAGCCTGGCCTTTCGCTCCGCCAATAGCCCGAGATAGTGCATGGCGATGATCGATCCGGCGATCGCCGTTATATCGGCATGATCATAGGCGGGCGCAACCTCGACGACGTCGGCGCCGACGATGTCGATCTGGCCGAGCTGGCGCAGCGTCGACAGCATCTTTGCCGAGGAGGGGCCGCCGGCCACCGGCGTGCCAGTGCCGGGCGCGAAGGCGGGGTCGAGGCAGTCGATGTCGAAGGTGAGGTAGGTCTTCTTGCCGCCGGTGCGCTCGACGATCGCATAGGCTATGTCGGAAGCGCGCATTTCCTCGACCTCGTGCCCGTAGAGGATCTTGATGCCGAACGTATCGGGCGCATGGGTACGGATGCCGATCTGGATCGAGCGGTCGGGGTCGATGACGCCTTCACGCACCGCGCGGGCGACGAAGGAGCCATGGTCGATGCGCTTCCCGTCGTCCGGCCAGGTGTCCTGATGCGCGTCGAACTGCACCAGCGCCAGCGGCCCGTGGATCGCGGCATGCGCCTTGAGCAGCGGCCAGGTGACGAAATGGTCGCCGCCGAGCGTCAAAAGGAACGCGCCTGATTTCAGGATCCTGGCCGCCTCGCGTTCGATCGTGCCCGGCGTCTTCTGATGGTTGCCGCTGTCGAGCAGGCAATCGCCATAGTCGACGACCGAGAGGTTCTCGAACAGGTCGCGCGAGAACGGATATTGCGGGTCGTTGTCGAGGATCGCCGAGGCGCGGCGGATGGCCTGCGGCCCGAAGCGGGCGCCGGGCCGGTTGGTGACGGCGGCGTCGAAGGGAATGCCCCAGACCACGGCGTCCGCGCCCTTCACATCCTTCGTGTATTTACGCCGCATGAACGACAGCGCGCCGGCATAGGTCGGCTCGAGCGACGCGCCCGTCTTGGAGCGGGCGGTGAAGGCGTGGTCGATCTCTTTATTCGCCATTACGGGTCCTCGGTTCTCATCGGGGCAGCCACAACTATAGAACCGGCACGCAACATGCCAGTCACAGCTTGCGGAAAGGAAGCGGCGCTCGGCGAGTGCCACGGCAACACAGGATTTGTATCATTATGGCTGAGACGGCTCTGCTCAACCTTGCGCCCGCGCCCACGGCGACCCGTGCCGGCACGATGGCAGGCGAGCGCTTCCTGGTGCTGGATTCCTGGCGCGGCATCTGCGCGCTGCTGGTGGCGCTGTTCCACTTCCCGACGACCTCGATGATTTCGCAGAGCGCCTTTGTCGGCGGATCTTATCTGTTCGTCGATTTCTTCTTCGTGCTTTCGGGCTTCGTCATCGCCGGCGCCTATGGCGGCCGGCTGAACGAGCAGGACGATCTTGCCCGCTTCGCGCTGGTGCGTTTCGGCCGCATCTATCCGCTGCATCTCCTGATGCTGGCCGCCTTCGCCGGCTTCGAGGCGCTGCGGCTCGTCCTGCCGGCGTTGCATGGAACGGGCCCTGGTCCCTTCACCGCGGGTTTCGACTTGAGAAGCCTCGTCGCCAACCTGTTCCTCCTGCAGGGCATGGGCGTCCAGGACCGTCTGAGCTGGAACGCGCCGAGCTGGAGCATTTCGGCCGAGTTTTTCACCTACCTGCTCTTTGCCGCCATCGTCTTCGCCGTCGGCCAGCGCGCCTGGATATGGTTCGTGGCCGTCGCGGTGACGGCGCCGCTCTTTCTGCTCGCGGTCTCGACGCGTCATATGGACGTGTCCTTCGATTTCGGCTTCATCCGCTGCCTCTACGGCTTCTCGCTCGGCGCGTTGCTCGCATGGTTTCAGCACGATTCCATTGCAAGGGCGCGACAGGCCCTGAGCGGTGGGGCAGGGCGCCTCGCCTGGACGTTTGCCGAGCTGGCGATGATCGCGGTGATCGCTCTGTTCGTCTCGGCGGCGGGAACGAATGACGCCGGCATCGCGGCGCCGGTCGTCTTCGCGCTGGCGCTTTATCTGTTTGCGCATGAGGGCGGATGGGTCAGTGCGATGCTGCGCAGTCGGCCGATGCTGCTGCTCGGTTCGCTCTCTTATTCGATCTACATGGTCCACATCTTCGTCCAGGCCCGCATGATCAATCTGGGTGGCCTGATCGAACGCAAACTCGGGCTCGGCATTGTCGGCGACCTGATGCTGCGCGGCGACCATGCGACCGGCTTTGGCGCCGGTTCGCCCTGGATCGGCTTCGCGGCTTTGATTGCCATGTTGGTCGCCGTCGTCGCCGCTTCCTGGTTCACTTGGCGCTTCGTCGAAATGCCGGCTCTGGCCTGGTTCCGGCGCCTCGCCAAGCGGATTTGACACAGGCAATTCCAGGAAAGTGTGAGGCGATCTTCCGTCCGGAATTGCGCCAAGCAAGGAAACAGCTAGCCGGCTTCGTTCACCGCCCTGTCATGGGCATCGCCTAACCGGGGTCCCGACCCGAACGGAGCGATTCCCCGATGCGAGTACTCTGGCTGAGCCTTGCCTTTTCCGCCGCCCTTGCCACCTTTGCTGGGCAAAGCTCAGCCGGCGAGACGCGGGCGAGCCTGATCCTCGACCGCTTCCAACATGCCAACGAGTGGCGCGATCATGTGATGATTGCCGCTCACCGCGCCGGCAGCATGCAGGCCGGCAAGACGCTTTACGCCGAGAATTCGCTGGCGGCGGTCGAGGGCTCGATCGCAATCGGCGCCGAGATCGTCGAGGTCGATATCAGGCGTTCGAAGGATGGCGAGTTCGTCGTCATGCATGACAGTTGGCTGGACCGCACCACCACGTGCAAGGGCGAAGTGGTGAAATACACGCTGGCCGAGTTGAGGAAATGCCGGCTGGTGATCGAGGGCACGGGCGCCGTCACCGACGAGACGGTGTCGACGCTACGCGAGATGCTGCTGACGACCAGGGACAGGATCCTGATCAACCTCGACAACAAGCTTGAGATGACCGACCTGCCCGGCATGATCGCGGAGGCCCGCGATCTCGGCATGGCCGAACAGGTAATCGTCAAGGAGAACCTCTGGAACCGCCAACGCATCGATGCCGCAAGCGCAGCACTTGCCAAGGCAGGCGGCGGCTTCCAGTTCATGCCGATCCTCGCCGACGACGCCGTGCATGACGCAGCCTTTGCCGGTGAGGTCGACAAGGCGTTCGCGCCGCGCGCCATCGAACTGATCAACTGGCGCAATGGCGCCGAGACGCTGACCTCGACCGGCGGCCCGCTTTTCAGCAACCAGATGCGGGCGGAAGCGGCCCGCGGCGACTGGCACCTCTGGGCCGACACCTACACTATCGTCAACAAGCCGGGGGGCTTCCTTGCCGGCGGCCGCGGCGACGAGCTGGCCGTCGCCGCCAGCCTGCCGCGCGAAGCCTGGGGTTTCTGGGTCGACCATGGCGCGACGATCATCCAGACCGACGAGCCGAAAGCGGCGATCGAGTGGCTGGCGGCCAATGGGTTTCGCGTGCCTTATCCGACGGACATCAAGCAGGCTGAGCCGGCGCATACGGCGAGCATCAATTAGCGGCGCTGACGCAGCACCCCACCGGGGGCGTCGCGCCGACCTCCCGATCTGGGCGAGGTCGTTCAGAAGGCGCAGGCGGGGTGACGGCGCCTTCCTACGCCGCTTTCGCAACGCCCTCCAGCTCCCGCAACACGTCCTCCGACAGCTCCAGGTCAGCCGTGGCCAGATTTTCCCGCAAATGCTTGATCGACGATGTGCCCGGGATCAAGAGGATGTTCGGCGAACGCTGTAGCAGCCACGCCAGCGCCACCTGCATCGGCGTCGCGCCAAGCCGTTTCGCCACCCCCGACAGCGTCGAGGATTGCAGCGGGGTGAATCCTCCGAGCGGGAAGAACGGCACATAGGCGGTGCCGTCGCGGGCGAGTTCGTCGATTAGCGCGTCGTCGTCCCGGTGCGCCAGATTGTACTGGTTCTGCACGCAGACGATGTCGCAGATCTTGCGGCCTTCCGCGATCTGCGCGCGGGTGGCGTTGCTCAAGCCGATATGGCGCACAAGTCCCTTGCGCTGCAGTTCGGCAAGCGCGGTCAGCGGCGCCTCGATCGAGCCTTCCGCAGGACCATGCACATCGAACATCAGCCGCAGGTTGACCACCTCCAGCACGTCGAGGCCGAGGTTGCGGAGGTTATCATGCACAGCCCTTTCGAGATCCTTTGGCGCAAATGCCGCCAGCCAGGACGCGTCGTCGCCGCGGCGGGCGCCGATCTTGGTGACGATGACCAGGTCTTCGGAGTATGGCGCCAGCGCTTCGCGGATTAGCCTGTTGGTGACATGCGGGCCATAGAAGTCGCTGGTGTCGATGTGGTTCACGCCCTGCGCCACCGCTTCGCGAAGCACGGCAATGGCCGCGTCGCGGTCCTTCGGCGGACCGAATACGCCCTTGCCCGCAAGCTGCATGGCGCCGTAGCCGAGACGATGAATGGAGCAGCCGCCGAGTTGATAGGTGCCGGATTTTTCTATGCTGGACATCGTGGTTCTCCTTTGCTTACCGCGAGGGAGATAGGCCATGGCCGTTGTCCCGATAACCGGATATGATCGCCACAGCTTGTGCGGAATTGAGAACAATGGCGGCTGACCTCAACGATCTCCAGGCGTTTATAGCCGTGGCTCGCGCAGGAGGGTTTCGCGAGGGAGCTCGAGCGACTGCGGGCAGCGCGTCAGCGCTCAGCGAGGCCATCCGCCGTCTGGAAACTCAGCTTGGTGTCAGGCTCTTCAACCGCACCACGCGCAGCGTGGCATTGACGGAGGCTGGCACCAGCCTACTGGCGCGGCTCGGTCCTGCGCTGGGCGAGGTCGAGGCAGCGCTTGACGTGGTGAACGGCTTTCGCGACCGGCCGGCTGGCACCTTGCGGCTCAACGTGCCCGTCAGCGCTTCACGGCTGGTTCTGCCCAGGATCGTGCCGGGATTTCTTGCCGCCTATCCCGCGATTCGCCTGGAAGTGATGGCTGAAGAGAGCTTCGTCGATCTGCTGGCGGCGGGTGGTGATGCGGGGATCCGTTACGACGAGCGGCTGGAGCAGGACATGATAGCGGTGCCGATAGGGCCGCGCACACAGCGCTTCGCTACGGCCGCTTCGCCGACCTATCTCGACCGGCACGGCCGCCCGCGACATCCGCGCGACCTGCTCGACCACGCCTGCCTGCGTGGGCGCTTTCCCGGTCGCGGGGCAATGCCCTGGGAGTTCGTGAGAGACGGCGAGGTGATCCGGGTCGATCCGCCCGGGCCGCTTATCGTAAGCCTCGGCGGAGCCGTCGATCTTGCCGTCGATGCTGCTATCGCCGGCACCGGCATCGTCAGCCTGTTCGAGGATTGGCTTCGCCCGCATTTCGTCAGCGGCGTGCTCGAACCCGTTCTTGAGCCGTGGTGGGAGGAATTTTCCGGGCCGTTCCTCTATTATCCGGGCCGTCGCCTGGTGCCGGCACCGCTGCGCGCCTTCATCGACTATATCAAGACGCCGGCCGGGCACTGGTAACCGGAAACAAAAAGGCCGCCCAAGGGCGGCCTTTTCGGAAACTTGGATCTCGCGACGCTTAGCGCTTCGAGAACTGGAAGCTGCGGCGGGCCTTCGCCTTGCCGTACTTCTTGCGCTCGACCACGCGGCTGTCGCGGGTCAGGAAGCCGCCCTTCTTGAGCACCGAGCGGAGGCCCGGCTCGTAGTAGGTCAGCGCCTTGGAGATGCCGTGACGCACCGCACCGGCCTGGCCGGAAAGGCCGCCGCCGATGACGGTGGCGACGATGTCGTACTGGCCTGCGCGGTTGGCCGCCACGATCGGCTGGTTGAGGATCATCTGCAGCACCGGACGCGCGAAATATGTCGCGAATTCCTTGTCGTTTACGGTGATCTTGCCGGAACCCGGCTTCACCCAGACGCGCGCGATGGCGTTCTTGCGCTTGCCAGTGGCATAGGCGCGGCCCGACTTGTCGAGCTTCTGGACATGCACGGGCGCGGCCGGCTGCGCGGCAACGGCGCCGAGTTCTGCGAGCGAGGAAAGCTCAGCCATTACGAAGCCCTCTTGTTCTTGGAGTTCAGCTTGGCCACGTCGAGCGTGACGGGCTGCTGGGCGGTGTGCGGATGCTCGGCGCCTGCATAGACGCGGAGATTCTTCATCTGGCGACGGCCAAGCGGGCCGCGCGGGATCATGCGCTCGACGGCCTTCTCGACGACGCGCTCGGGGAAACGGCCCTCGAGCAGCTGGCGCGCGGTGCGCTCCTTGATGCCGCCGGGATGACCGGTGTGCCAATAGTAGACCTTGTCGGTGTATTTCTTGCCGGTGAACACCACCTTGTCGGCATTGATGACGATGACGTTGTCGCCATCATCGACATGCGGGGTGAAGGTGGGCTTATGCTTGCCGCGCAGATGGTTGGCGATGACGGTGGCCAGACGACCGACGACGAGACCCTCGGCGTCGATCAGTACCCACTTCTTCACCACATCCGCAGGCTTCTGCGAAAAGGTAGCCATGGTTTTGCTCTCAGGTTGACCTTCTTGCCCACGAAAGGCAGCGAAGGCGTTTCTTGTTGCTTGAATTGACGGGTAAGCCGGGGCCAACCCGCCAATAACAAAACGGCGGCCTTTGCGGGCCGCTGCTTCGAGAGGGCTTATAGGCGAGGGTGCTGAGCGCGTCAAGGCGTCTGGAAATGAGTGGGAGCGAATAATTACAGTAAAAACAATGCGTTGATAGCGTGGTATTATTTTACCACATCTGCCTCGCGCTTCTTCGGAATTGAATAGGTGCCTGTGGCATGGGCGACGGTGCGACCGTCCGGGCCGGCGACGATGTCGATGTCGAATACCATCAGGCTTTTGCCGAGCTTCAAAATCCGGCAATGGCCGTCGATCGGCCCGGCTTCCGCTTTGCGCATGAAGTTGATGTCGAGGTTGACGGTCACCGAAAGCGCGTCCGGTCCGGCGTGGCTCAGCACGCAGACATAACCGCCGATGTCGGCCAGCGTGAACAACGACGGACCCGAGACCGTCCCGCCGGGGCGCAGATGCTGCTCGTCGGCGTTGAGCCGCACCGTGCAGCCGCCTGGAAACACGTCGATCGCCTCGTAGGAGGTGGAATTGCCGTTGAGCTGCGGATAGACGCTCGCCATCAGCGTGTTGACTTCGAGCGCGTTTAGCATTGGCTTCAGATCGCTTTGGGCAGGCATAGGCGGCATCCTATATAGCTGGCTCCAGGCAATTTGCCTGGACCAAACGGTGCAACGGAGAAAACACGCCTCGCGGCTGTTCTTCAACCGGCAGCATGCTAGTTCTGTTGCTCCATGCGCTGCCAGCGCCGACCAGAAAGGTTTGGAAAATGGCCGAAGTCGTCGCCATCAAGCCCGCCGTCGCCGACGGCCCCGTTCTTGTCAGCCAGGACAAGGGCATTCTGCGCCTCACGCTGGCCAGCCCGCCGGCCAATGCGCTGTCGCTGGCGACGATGGCGGCGCTACAGGCCGAGTTCGATCGCGTGAAGGCCGACAGATCCGTGCGCGTCATCATCCTGGCGGCGTCCGGCAAAGTGTTTTGCGCAGGTCACGACTTGAAGGAAATGACGGCGCGCCGGGCCGATCCCGATCGTGGCAAGGCTTTCTTCGAAGAGACCTTCGCCGCTTGTGCCATGCTGATGCAGACGATCGTGCGCCATCCGAAGCCGGTGATCGCCGAGGTCGACGGTCTCGCCACCGCCGCCGGCCTGCAACTGGTTGCCAGCTGCGACCTTGCCATTGCTTCGCATGAGGCGAGTTTCTGCACGCCTGGGGTCAATATCGGCCTGTTCTGCTCGACGCCGATGGTGGCGCTGTCGCGCAACGTCTCGCGCAAGCAGGCGATGGAGATGCTGTTGACCGGCGAGACTATCGACGCCGCGACCGCCAAGGAGTTCGGTCTGATCAACCGCATCGTGCCGCGCGAATATCTGAATCAAGTTGTCAACAAATACGCGCAAACCATTGCTTCGAAATCGTCCTTGGTCATCAAGACGGGCAAGGAAGCGTTCTACGCCCAGGCCGAAATGGGACTAGCCGACGCCTATGCCTATACAGGCCGCATGATGGTGGAGAACATGCTGGCGCGCGACGCCGAGGAAGGCATCGGCGCCTTCATCGGCAAACGCAAGCCTGAATGGACCGACGAATAGCCTTCCAGATGGGACGGCGCTTTTCCATCGTCGAGGGTCGGACGTGGCTGCTCGCAAGCAACTGACGCGGCTGAAGGCGCCCTACCTCAAGCGCATCCTGCTTGAGCCGTCGCGCGTCTCCGACTGGGAGCAATATCCCTGGAACCTGCCTATCTTTCGGGATCGCGAATTCGAGTTCGAATTCGCCTCGGCCATCACCATCATCGTCGGCGAGAACGGCACCGGCAAATCGACACTGCTCGAAGCCATTGGCGCGCTAGCCGGCTATGACGAGGCAGGCGGCGGCAAGGGCTACATGCCGGTCGACCATTCCATCGCTATCGATAAGAGCGGGGCGTCGCTTGCTGGCACGCTTCGGGCACATTGGCTGCCGAAAGTCACCGCGGGCTGGTTCTTTCGCGCCGAGTCTTTCTACTCCGTTGCGCGCTACCTCGATAAGGTCGCGCTCGAGGATCCGTTCAAGCCGCCACCGCCCGATTTCCTCTCATGGTCGCATGGCGAAGGCTTCATCCGCTTCTTCGAGGAGCGTTGCCGCCGACAAGGCATTTATATCCTCGACGAGCCCGAAAGCGCGCTGTCGCCGACGCGCCAGATCGAACTGTTGAAATTGCTCCGACGCATGGAGCAGTCCGGCACCGCGCAGGTGATCATGGCCACGCACTCGCCTTTGCTGATGGCTTGTCCGAACGCGCGGCTCTTCCGCATCGGCCTCTTCGGACTGGACCCGATCGAATTTCAGGACACCGATCATTTCCGGATGATGCGTGACTTCTGCAGCGATCCGGCTGCCTTTCTCGCCGAAGCGCTGTATGAGGACGTACCATGAATCACGACAGTTACGACAACAGCTACATCGCCGGCATCCTGAATTCGGTTAAGACGATCGCCATGGTCGGCGCGTCGCCCAACGATGTGCGGCCGAGCTACTTCGTGCTGAAATATCTTTTGGCCAAAGGCTTTTCCGTGTTCCCGATCAACCCCGGCCACGCCGGCAAGGAGATCCTCGGGCAGACGGTCTATGCCAGTCTCGCCGATCTGCCGCAGCCGGTCGACATGGTCGACATCTTTCGCGCCTCCTCGGCGGTGCCGGGCATCGTCGACCAGGTGCTGAAGCTCGATCCGTTGCCGAAGGTCGTCTGGATGCAGCTTGGCGTGCGCCATGACGAGGCCGCTGCCCGCGCAGAGGCGGCCGGCATCAACGTGGTGATGAACCGCTGCCCGAAGATCGAATACGGCAAACTCTCCGGCGAGATCGGCTGGACCGGCGTCAACTCCGGCGTCCTGTCGTCGAAAAAGCCCTTGATGCGCCAGGGGTTTCAGAGCTTCGGCGTGAGGCAGAAATAAGCGGGTGGCGGCCGGCGCAAAATTATTCCTGGAAGAAATGCATTTTCCAGGGCGTTCATCGCAGATCGCGCTCCGAAAGGAATTTTCTTCTTTGCATTCCAACTCGGGCTTCGCCAAGAATGCCCGGCGATTTTCGAAAGATTTGACAGGGAGGCTTCCATGACCCGTACGCCTGGTTTCAACACTTTAGCCGTTCATGCAGGCGCAAAGCCCGATCCTGCGACAGGCGCGCGCGCCACGCCCATCTACCAGACAACCTCCTTCGTCTTCGACGATGCCGATCATGCCGCCTCGCTGTTCGGGCTGAAGGCCTTCGGCAACATCTATACCCGCATCATGAATCCGACGCAGGCGGTGCTGGAAGAGCGCGTCGCGGCGCTGGAAGGCGGCACGGCGGCGCTTGCTGTCGCTTCGGGTCACGCCGCGCAGGTGATCGTCTTCCACAATCTGATGCAGCCGGGCGACAACTTCATCGCCGCCAACAAGCTCTATGGCGGTTCGATCAACCAGTTCGGCCATGCCTTCAAGAATTTCGGCTGGGAAGTTCGCTGGGCCGAAGCAAACGATCCGGCGACTTTCGAAAGCCAGATCGATGACCGGACCAAGGCGATCTTCATCGAAAGCCTCGCCAACCCCGGCGGCGTCTTCGTCGACATCGAGAAGATCGGCGACATTGCCCGCAAGCACGGCCTGCCGCTGATCGTCGACAACACGCTGGCCTCGCCCTATCTGGTGCGGCCGATCGAGCACGGCGCCGACATCGTCGTCCATTCTCTGACCAAGTTCATCGGCGGACACGGCAATTCGATCGGGGGCATAATCGTCGACGGCGGCACTTTCGACTGGTCGAAATCCGGCAAATACCCAATGCTTTCGGAACCGCGGCCCGAATATGGCGGGCTCGTCCTGCACGAGACTTTCGGCAATTTCGCTTTCGCCATTGCCGCACGGGTGCTCGGCCTCCGCGATCTCGGCCCGGCGATTTCGCCCTTCAACGCTTTCCTGATCCTGACGGGCCTGGAAACGCTGCCGCTGCGCATGCAGCGTCATTGCGACAACGCGGCGAGCGTCGCCGGCTGGTTGTCCAACCATCCCAAGGTTGCCTGGGTGAACTATCCAGGGCTGCCGAGCGATAAGAACAACGCGCTGCAGAAGAAATACTCGCCTCAGGGCGCGGGCGCCGTCTTCACTTTCGGCCTCAAGGGCGGCTACGAAGCCGGCGTCAAATTCGTCGAGGCGCTCGAACTCTTCTCGCACCTCGCCAATGTCGGCGACACCAAGTCGCTGGTCATCCATCCGGCCTCCACCACGCACCGCCAACTCTCCGACGAGCAGAAGGTCAAGGCCGGCGCCGGGCCGGATACGGTGCGGCTGTCCATCGGCATCGAGGACGTCAACGACATCATTGCCGATCTTGATCAGGCGCTCGGCAAGGTCTGATATGTCGGCCTTTCTTGCGGTCAATGTCGAAGCCGTCGAGCCGGAGGCCGGCGCGCCGGCTCCGGACCGGGTGGTCTCGGGCAATCCGAAATTCCGCACCTGGAATGTCGAGGAGCGCGACGGCGGCCTCTATGCCGGCATCTGGGAAGCGACGCCTGGCAAGTGGCGCATCGCCTATGACGAATGGGAGTTCTGCCACATCCTGTCCGGCGTGTCGGTCGTCGCCGAAGACGGCGGCGAGGCGCGCACCGTGCGGGCCGGCGATAGTTTCGTGCTGAGGCCAGGTTTCAAAGGGACCTGGGAGGTGCTCGAGACGACCCGCAAGGAATACGTGATCAAGCTTTGACGGCTTCGGCCGGCTCACAACAGCCGGTCGACGTCATCGTCGGAAAAACCATATTCGCTCATCATCTTCCGGTGCCAGGGGCTGCCGAGAAGATCGCTCAGGCATCGATCTATCCGTTCGCGCAGAGCGGCACTGCTCCTGGCCAACGCGAACGCGCCGGCGGCGGGCTGCTTCTCTGATGCCGGCACGTCGACGACATCGAGCCCAGCGTTGGTACGCCGAGCAATGTAGCCGCGATGCGCCATGGCGACGCTGGCGTAAGCCTGCGCCGCACCCTTCGCCACGGCCTCTGCCGCCTCCGCCTGTGTCGCGAATATCCTGATCCGTTCTGGTGGAACGCCGTTCTGCAAAGCGGTCTGATGCTGGATCTGATCCGATATTACGGCAAGTACCGCTGAAGGGTTCCGGCTAAGCGAGCGGTAGCCCTGCAGTCCCAGCGGATTGTCCTTCGCGACCATCAGTCCGTCAGGCAACGACCAGATGGGCCGTGTAAAATTCACGCGCCTTCTGCGCTCGTCCGATATGAACAGACCGGTCGTCATTTCCCAGCGGCCGTCGGCCACGCCAGGCAGCAATTCGGCGAACTCCGCCTCGATCGGCGAGAAGTTCCCCAGTTCGAGCATCTGGCAAATTTTCGAGGCGAGCCTTGTATCACAGCCATCGACGCTGCCGGAAACATCGGTGAAGCAGAACGGCGGTTCCTGCAGGAACGCGAATCTCATTTCGTGCCATCTCGAAGGATAACCACGAGTCTTTCCAGCCCATGGAAATGATAGGTGTCGCGGAAGCGTGGGGCTTCCGCCAAGCGTAGATCCGGCAGCCGGTCGAATAGCGTCTTGAGCGACACCTGCAGCTCCAGCCTGGCCAGCGGCGCGCCGATGCAGAAATGGATGCCGGCACCGAAGGAGACGTTCTTCTGGTCCGCGCGGGCCGGATTGAAGTTGTCGGGCTCGCCGAAGACCAACGGGTCGCGGTTGGCCATGCCGAGCAGCAGCGCCACTGTCTCGCCTGGCTTCACCACAATGCCAGGCGAAACTTCGATCTCTTCATAGGCGTAGCGCAGGAACATATGCAGCGGCGCGTCGTGGCGCAGGCACTCCTCGACGGTCGCGACATTTTCCTCCGGCGTTTGGAAAAAGCGGCGCGGATCACCGCCTTGCGCGAGGATAGAGCGCACCGCATTGCCGGTCTGGTGCACGGTCGCTTCGTGGCCCGCATTGAGAAGCAGGATGGCTGAAGACACCAGCTCGTCTTCCGAGAGCTTCTGGCCGTTGTCCCGGGCCTCGATCAGCAGCGACAGCAGATCGTCGCCCGGCTTCTTGCGGCGCTCGGCCACATAGCCGCGCAGGAACGAGGAAAAGTCGCGCGCGGCGCGGTTGGCCGTGTCCTCGGTCTCGCGCGTCCGGCCATGCATGTACATCGCGACCATCCGATGCGACCAGTCGAGCAGTTGCGGCCCCATGTCGACCGGAACGCCGAGCATTTCGGCGATGATGGTGATCGGCAAGGGCGAGGCGTAAGCGGGCAGAAGGTCGACGCCGTTTGGCTCGAAGCGGTCGATCAGTTCGTTGGCCAGCACCTCGATGCGCGGCCTGAGCCGCTCGACCTGGCGTGAGACGAAGGCGCGGTTGACCAGCGTTCTGAGCCGCGTATGCACCGGCGGCTCGAGCTCGAGCATGGAATTGGCCTCGATCGCGTCGAACGCCACAAGATGCGAGCGGTCGTCGCCCACGCCGCGGCTGTCGGGAATCCCGGCCGGGTTCTGGCGGCCGAAACGGCGGTCGCGCAGCAGCCGGTTGACGTCCTCGAAGGCGCCGAAACACCAGAAGCCGTAATCTTCCCAGAAGAAGGCGTTGGCGGCGCCATGCAGGAAAGCATAGGCCTCGTAGGGGTTCTGCACGAAGGCCGGCTCGTGCGGGTCGAGACGAAGGCGGCGGCTCGATATGTCGAAGTCTAGATAGGCTGGCATCATCCTCGATCTCTAGCGCGCCTTGTCAGCACGATGCCAGACCGTGTCTTGGCGCCCACAACTCAGAAACGTTGAGCCAGGCCGGAGTCTTGCGCCGCAAGGGTCTCGTCAGAAAGCCATGGCCGACGCATCGCCGGCATGTGTGGTTCTGGAAAATCTTGTAGTGGTCGTTGTTTAGGTTGGGTTAGACACGTCCACGACGCGGACGACCGACGGCTAATGCCCTGTCTTCAAGATGCCTGACACCTTGGCGGCGATCGCCGCATCGAGCGCCGGCCAGTCCGCCAGCAGTTCGCGAGGAAAACGATAGGTTAGGCTGAGATCGTCGCCGACCTGGATGTCGCGCTCGCAGGGCGCCAGCGATTCCTCCGCGCTCGGACCGCTCAGGCAGCGGGCGACGAACGGATCCTTGCCGGGACGTTCGGCGACGGCCAGCACTTCGTTCAGATAGCCTGATTTTTCCGCGAAGGAATAAATTGTCGTGCCGCCCGGACCGGGCGTGCCCGGCTTTTCGATCAGGGCGCTGTAGATCGGCGCGAAGCGGCCGCTCATGTCGCGCGACATCATTCGCGGCTCGAACGAGAGGAAGATGATCTTCCTGGTCGTCGTATGGTTGAAGTCGTCGCGCGCCGCGTTGCTATAGCCGTCCATCTCGGGATAGCGCAGGTAGAGATCGAGCCGCGAGGCGATACCGTCGCGCCTGGCCTCGTCGAAGCGAATGAAGTTTGCCGGCACACTGATGAGGTTGTTGCCCATGACGATCTGTCGCGCCGTCGTGTCATCCGTATAGCCGGCCATGGCGATCGACCGCCCGAGCCATTTGCCGCCCAAGCTGATGGCCACCGAAAGCAGCGCCAGAGCCGCGAAAACATAGAAGACCCGCCTCATCAGGGTCGAGTCGACGACCTCGAAGTCCGGGCCGTCGGCGACACTTGCGTTTTTCATTCGCTCTTTCCCGATCCGCCTACCTGTCCTTTGGCGGCACAGCCCGAGCGGCATGGCTCTTGCAGCGCGTTGGCACGACTGTGCGTTTTCATGGTAAACGGTTGGTAAACATGGATCCCGTTGTGCTTGTTCTTTACGCTTTCGCGGTTGGTGTCACGGCTTGCGGACTGGCCGGATCGGCCATGGAACTGGTATCCGGCCGGCGCCTGGCCTTTGCCGAGCCTTATGTCTCGCCCCTCCATATCCTGCGCTCGCTTGCGGCAACGGCATGCGCCGGGCCGTTCATGCTCACCAACGAGGCCTTGGCTGCCCGGCGCGAAGGCCGCATCGGCACGATGGCGCTGCTGTCCTGCGGTTGCACGGCCATCGCCTGGTCGCTGGCGCTCGGCGTCGTGCTCATCGCCATTGCATCATGGGGGACCGCCAACCTAGGGTCTTTCGAATTCGCTGGTTGAGACGAATCGGAGACGAACAATGCCGGTCTATGAGATCGATGGGAAAGCGCCTGAGTTCGAGGACGTCGAGACGAACTGGATCGCGCCCGACGCCAAGCTGATCGGCAATATCAAGATAGGCCGCAACGCCGGCTTCTGGTTCGGCGTCGTCATCCGCGGTGACGGTGAGCCGATCGTGATCGGTGCCGACACCAACGTACAGGAACATACGATCATGCACACCGATCCGGGCTTTCCGCTGACCATCGGCGAAGGCTGCACGATCGGCCACAGGGCGCTGCTGCATGGCTGCACGATCGGCGACAACAGCCTGATCGGCATGGGCGCCATCGTGCTCAACGGCGCCAGGATCGGCAATAATTCGTTGGTCGGAGCCGGCGCCCTAGTGACCGAGAACAAGGTGTTTCCTGACAATTCGTTGATCGTCGGTTCGCCCGCCAAGGTGATAAGGACGCTGGACGAAGCCGCGATCGAGCGCCTTCGCATTTCGGCCGCGCATTACGTGGCCAACGCAACGCGCTTCAAGGCCAAGCTGAAGGCAGTGTGACGGCTGCTGGCAAGCAGCACCGCGTGTCATTCGCGGCGGCTGTTCATCGCTTCACGCAGCATAAAAGCGCCGGCTTCGAAACCGGCCTCTTCCGCGCCCTCCAGCGCCGTTTCGCAGTCGTCGATGCGGGTCCTCAGCAATGGGTCCGCGCCGGCGAGCAGCAGCAGATGGATCGCCTCGGCGTCACGCCGGGACACCGCATAGTGCAGGGGCGTCCAATCGTTCACACCGCGCATGTTCGGGTCGGCGCCATGCGCGAGCAGGACATGGACGACGTCCAGCCGGTCCGGCCGTTCCGTCGACAACGCGGCAATGATCGAAGGAAACCCTGCGGCGTCCTCATAATTCGGGTTCGAACCGGCATCGAGCAAGGCGGTGATGAACGTGGCCGGGCTCCAATAGATGGCATATTCCAGCGGATGACCAAGGCCAAGCTCGAACGGCATCCGCTCGTCGAACCAGCGCGTCGAACCGCCCAGCGCCTTGCCAAGGCCCTCGAAATCACCTGCCTTGAAGGCGCCGTCTATGGCGATGAACAGCCGGTGTCTGACGCCGGGATCCTCGGGGAGTTCCAGCACGACCACATCACTCGGATTTGCTTTTCCCTTTTTTCGAAGCAGCTTTGATCCGTATTCGCATCGCACCGCCTTTAGGATTTTCAATATCGAATGCAGCGGTCTTTCTTACCAGGTCGCTCAGCTTTCCGAAGCCGTAGGTGCGAGGATCGAAATCGGAGAAGAGGTTTGAAAGTTGCTTGCCGAAGGTGCCGAGATGCACCCAACCATCCTCACTCTCCATCTGGCCAATGACTTTCTTCAGTATGGGAGTCGCAGCGCTCGGCGCCTGAAGCGGCTTTCTTATAGGCGCAGCATCGTGAGTATCGACGACGCTTCGGAGAAGATTTTCGGTGTAGACGAAGCGGCGACATGCCTGCCGAAAACTCTCCGGAGTCTTCTGTTCCCCAAACCCGAAGACATCAACACCTTGTTCGCGTATGCGTGCAGCAAGCCGCGTAAAATCGCTGTCGGAAGAAACCAGGCAAAAGCCGTCGAAGCGACCGCTGTGAAGCAGATCCATCGCGTCGATCACCAGCGTGATATCGGAAGCGTTCTTCCCAGTCGTATAGGCGAATTGCTGCTGTGGAATGATTGCATGCTTCGACAAGACGTCAGCCCACCCCTTCGATCGTGTATTCGAAAAGTCGCCGTAGATGCGTCGAACGCTGGCCTCGCCAATTTTGGCTATCTCTTCGAACAGGCCGTCGACAATCTTGGCGGATGCATTGTCAGCGTCGATAAGGACTGCCAAGCGCGGCGAGCGGGGTTCTACAGGCATGGTTGATGCTTCCCGTAACTTGAGTGCTCGCCGATTTCGGACTTTTTGGAGTCGTCGCCAAGCCTCGTTGCCATTTGTTCTAGCAGAGGTGGGGCGACAACAAAAATCTACGCCTTAGGCAAAGTGGCTTCCCTTGCGATTTCAATAGCCCCGAAATAGCGGAGCCGGCCCCGGGGACAGGGGCCGGCTCCTAAAACCCGGTCGTTGGGGACGGGGAGGGTGGGGACTCGACCGGGCTTTCTCCTTGGGCGCGCCGCCGCGACGTGGGCGGCGTACCCGATCGCTTGACGCCTTAGCGGACGCTGGCGACCGCGTCCTCACGGCCGTCGTTGATCGTCACCCAAACGCCCGAATTCTCGGTCGATTGACGCTTGAGGTAAGTATAGACAGTCTCGTTCCAGGCGAGCACCTTCGGCTCGAGATTGTCGAGGATGAACTCGCCAAGGCTGGTGCGCACCGTGAGCACCGCATGGCCGTCGCCATTCGGCTGGCGCACGACGGTCATCAGAAGATCGCCGGCCGGCACGCCGGCGGCCATCAGTTCGCGGCGCTTCTCCAGCCCATAATCCTCGCAGTCTCCATAGCCATTGTCCGGATAGGCCCAGTATTCCTCGACGCCGTAATTCTCCAAGTCAGTGCGTGGCTTGATTCGGGTGTTGACCGAATTGTTGACGTTCACGATCGTCGCCCACAGCTTGCGCGTCAGCTCAATCGGCGGCCCCTTCGGCGTCCGTTCATTGCATTCGGCCGGAATGCGCTGGCAGAAATCGTAGTGACCGACCGGCTGGGTGGTGCGGCCACCCGTATGCATGAAAGCCGGTCCTGCGCTTGCCGTCCCCCACGTGAAAAGCTGCATCGCCATTGCCACGAGCAACAGCTTGCCCCTCGTCATCTTCATTGTGGTAGTCTCCCCGTTTGAGAAGACTGTGCCACGATGGGATTTATTCGACGCAAAAACGCGAAGTAGACATTGAGTAAAACGCCAGTAGAATAAATATCAAATTTGAACTATCGCGGTCCCGGATTGTTCAGATTTTCGCCTGGCACGCGCGTGGGCGTTGGGGAAGCTTGCACGACCGGTTTCGCCAGGGGCCACGCAACAAAAAACCGGCCGTAGGGGCCGGTTCACTTCGCGTTTGCGGTGCGGTCGTGTCAGGACCGCGGGGCGTTGAATTCCTGGTCGAGCGTTTCCGGTCGCTGGATGACGGCGAATTCTATGGCCACGCCGTCCTCGAAATGACGCACCACCTGGCCGCGCATGGTTCCAAGCATGACCTGAATGCCGATCGCGGGCTTGACGTCGATCTCGATCGCCGCGCCCGAAAGCGAAAGGTCGATGATGCGGCACTGATACTGGCGCCCATCGGTGAGTTGCAGGACGCTCATCGGATTGCGGGGCGCCACGCGCTCGTGACGACGGTCCTCGGGCAGATCGAGCTCATGCTTGTTGGCAAGCCAGGTGAGCTGAGCGGCAAGCTTGTCCTTCTTGCGTTCCGAGGCGATGACGGTCATGGCGAAACCGTCCTGCGAAGTGCGCGTCACGATACCTTCGACGCGGCCGATATGATCGATATAGGCGATGACCTTCTCGCCCGGCCTGCCGATGCGGTCCGTGCGCAGCGCAACGTTGCCGGGTGACATGTCGATCACCTGGCAAGGATGCTCGGTGCGGTCTTCAAGCATGAAACGGCCGTAAATCTTGACGCGGACGCGCTGAAAGTTGCGCCGCTCAGCTCGTGACGGCACATACTCTACCGCCGCTGACCTCATGACTGCCTACACCCCGTTGGCGTTCCGCGCGACGATGCGTGGAATTTCATCCAGAAGTACAACGAAGCAGGTTAACAAACGGGAAAAATCGGCCGCAAAAGCCCGGGGCCGGAGGCTCGTGCGACGCAGAAAATTCAACCTCATGCGGGAGGAAAATTCGCAGCCGCCAGGATCACTCGTGTCGCCCGCCGTCGAGCACGACGAGGTGGCGGAAACGGCGCGCGCGGCCAAGGGCGGAAATGGTTTCCGGAGGATCGAATTCGCTCGGAACGAGTGAGGGAACCTCAATCGCCGGCCGGTGAGCAAGGAACATCGGCTCCTTCTCGGGGTCTATCACACGGATCGTGTCGATGAGCGCGTCGGCGAGTGGGTCCGCGCCCAGCCAGAATGGCT
>Ga0315336_1002643_pt1 | contig 26570 bp, 16 predicted proteins | sample ASW5metaG_FD_204512 | JGI IMG/M metagenome (GOLD analysis project Ga0315336, IMG submission 204512) | Ammonia-oxidizing marine archaeal communities from Monterey Bay, California, United States - ASW #5 | ecosystem: Environmental > Aquatic > Marine > Intertidal zone | place: USA: California... | reverse complement strand
CTCAAATAACCTCCCTTCCAGCCTGCCGGCCCGAATCTTGCTTGCAACCAGGGCGACGCCTTCATCCTGCTTGGCCTGCCACGCACCCGCATTCCAGAGGCTGAGACATCCGTACTGCTCTTTGGCAAGAATGCACTCACTGCCATCGGCTGCTAGCTGGTCCACTAACTCCGAAGGCAGTGAGACACGGTATCGATCATCGAGCGTCCGCGCGCTTTCGCCCAGAATCAGTTCGGTCGTCTCTGCCACGGCAACCTGTCGGGGGCTATCTCGATTTCATCTTGGCGCCCTCCTCGGCGGAACTCCGAGCCTCCTTTCAAATGGGTCTAAAACCCTCAAATATAGCCTGTTTTATCACAGTTATGGGCTTATATCCCACTATATGACAGCTGATTCTATCGTCCCCAGATTTTCTGACAAGGTGTGCAGCCGATAATTTGCAGAAATATTTTTGCCCCGTTCGTGCCTCCAAAGCGTACAAGTTCGACCTGGCGGCAAGAACTTGCTAGCGGTGGTCGGACCGTACCTGCTGAATCACCGAACTCGCGTGGCACGAAACGGGCTGTTTTAGTAGCTTTCGCCGTTTCGAATAATCAACGCCGTTGCCACGAGCGACCGGCTTTTGTCGTGCCTGGACGACATTAAGGAATCGGGTGGTCAGGGAATCCTTACAAAGCGACCGCGTTGTGATCACTGGCATGGGGGTGATCACTTCGACCGGCAGCCATCGGGAAAGCGTCTGGCAAGCAATTTGTTCCGGCCAGAGCGGAGCCCGTCGCATGACGGGTATCCCAGGCATCCCCGACGGCATGTTTTTGGCAGCGCCGGTTGACCTGTTTTGCGAATTTCCTGGCCAGTTGAAGAACATTCCTCTCTGTCGCCAGACAGCCAAAGAGGCTTTGCTCGACAGCCGGATCAACCCTGCAAAGATGGACCGCACCCGTTTTGGCTGTTCGATTAGCGGGCACATGGGCGACACTGACTTCGTGGTCGAACAGGTTGGCAAGAAAAACCTGATTCCAGAGGGAAAACGGCCATGGTGGCACCAGTGGTTACCCAATACAGCGTGTTCGATTGTGGCCAATGACCATGGCTTACGCGGACCGCGACTGAGCAATTCAACGGCCTGTGCTAGCGGAACGATTGCATTTCTGGTTGCCGTGCGATCCATTCTTGATGGGCAATGCGACGTGATGTTAACGGGCAGTTCGCAAGCGATACATCCTTTATTTGCCGCTGGTTTCCACAACATGCGCGTGCTGGCAGACCACGAAGATCCCTCTCAGGCTTGCCGCCCTTTCGATTCGAATCGTAAAGGCTTCGTTATGGGCGAAGGTGCAGCGATGCTGATTGTCGAACGACTCAACCACGCACTGGAGCGGGGTGCGCGGATATACGCCGAAGTGCTCGCTGGTCATATTCTCACCGACGGCCAGCATGTCACCAGTCTTGATGCCAATAGCGACGCGCTGGTGCACTTGATCACAACGACCCTGCGTTCGGCGGACCTTGCCCCGCACAACATCACCCACATTAACGCCCACGGGACGGGCACGATTCAGAATGACGCCATGGAAGCCCAAGGCATCCGTCGCGCACTGGGCCCGGCTGCCGATGCGGTGTGTGTGAGTGCCAATAAATCGATGTTGGGCCATTTGGTCAACGCTTCCGGAGCTGTTGAATTGGCCATGACTGCATTGGCCCTCCGCGATGGCTTTGCTCCGCCAACGGTCAATCTCACCGATCCTGACCCCACTTGTGACCTCGATTGCGTTCCGCTGGTGGGACGGCGTCAGACGATGGACCATGCACTGAAACTGTCGATCGCCTTCGGTGGGCATTTGGCGGCAGTCGCGTTGCGCCGCTGGCGAGGTCGTGGCGAGCGTGAGAGCGCAATCCAGCGACTCTTGGCCGCATAAGCTCTAACGTTCCCGGCGAGATGCTATTGGCCAAGCATATTCTTGCGGCGCAACAAGTGGTGGTAATGCTGCGCAAAACGGTGAGACTCGTCCCGCACGTATTGCAGCAACCGCAGGGCATACGAGTGGCGACTCAGCTGGTACGGTTCAGCGCGGTGCATGACATAGACAAGTTCCTCTTTTTTGGCAAGTGACAACACCAGTGGGGGTTCGATTCCAGCGGCTTGAAATGCTTCAAGCCCTTGATTGAGTTGACCCTTGCCACCGTCGATGAGGAGAATGTCTGGAAAGACTGCGTTCTCCTCTTCCAGGTGTTTGAATCGGCGGGAAATGACCTCGCGAATACTGGCATAATCGTCCACACCGTCAACCTCTCGAATGCGATAGCGTCGGTAACCTGGTTTGAACGGCAACCCATCGAGAAACTGTACAAGGCTGGCAACTGTTTCGTTGCCGCCAAGATGGGCGATATCAACACCTTCGATCGTCCGAGGCTGGTCGGGCAATGCGAAAAGTTTTTGAAGCCCTGCCAAACCTTTCTTTGGATCAACATAAAAAACTTCGGGCTGCTCATGTTTCTCCAAGTCGCCCCGTTCCCGCAAAGACTCAAGCATCTCGATCTCATCGCGCAACCTGGCTGCCTTTTCGAACCTGAGATCGGCCGCCGCCTGGCTCATTTCAGCTCGTATCTCCTTGAGGAGCGATTGGCGTTTACCATCCAGGAACATTCGCAGCCGTTTGATATCTTGGCGATATTCTTCCTTGGAAATCCTCAAATTGCAGGGAGCGGTGCACTGGTGGATCGACGCCAGCAAACAGGGACGAAACCATCGCCAGCGATCATCGTCGGCATCGATATCAAGGGAACACGTCCGAAACTTGAATACCCTCTGTAAAACTTGGAGAGCTCCGCGGAGACTACCAACGTTGGCAAAGGGGCCATAAAGTTTTACCCCCCCTGCCCGCGGCTCCCGGGTAATTTCCACGCGTGGGAAATCTTCATGCGTGGTGATTTGCAGATACGGGAAACTCTTATCGTCACGGAGGTCCCGATTGAACTTCGGTTGCGTGTCTTTAATGAGTCGGGCTTCCATCAGCAGGGCATCGACTTCGCTCTCGGCTTCGAGAAAATCGACATCGTAGGCTTCCCTGACGAGTTGGGCGGTGCGGCGGTCTTGGGCTGCCGCCTGGAGAAAGTAACTGCCGACACGTGCGCGCAAATCTTTTGCTTTGCCGATGTAGATCACGCGTCCGGCCTGATCCTGGAAAAGGTAAACACCTGGCGCCGACGGGAATTTGCTCCGCACCTTGTTCGCTGCCCGCTGGAAAAAATCCAGCTGCGTTTTGGGAAGTTCAGCTGAATCGCCAGTGGTTGTCACCGTGTTTGCAAGCTAAGTGGACCAAGGGGATTTTCCACGTCTATCTGCTCAATTATTCTGCGGCCCGTTGATTGTGCCAACGGCAACGTTGGAGGCAAAGGTGTTTTGATGGTACCTATCAGACCCCCGCGAACATCCGAAGATCATTTTCCAGACGGGACAATCGTTCCGTGAGATCGATCTTTGCCCGCTCCAGATCAGCAAGCTGCTCTGGCGCCGTATACGCAAACATGTAGAACTTGATTTTTGGCTCAGTCCCGCTTGGCCTGATCGCCACGTAATTTCCCTCGGCGACCAGGTCGAGAATGATCAAGTCCCCCTGGGGACCCACCAACGGTTCTTCCTTGCCACCAATGGGGGTTATCGTTTTGCGGAGATAATCACGACCGGCGGCAACACCGCTTCCACCAAGTTCCAGGGGAGGATTGTCTCGAAAATCCGCCATCACCGCCTTCATTCGATCCATTCCCTCACTACCGGGCATCTGCACCGAAATGGTCCGCTCGGCGTGGGCCCCATGCTGCCACATCAGGGCATCGAGTTTTTCGTGCAAGGTCTGGCGATCTGCCTTGAGCTTTGCAGCAAGTTCCGAGAGTAATAAGGCTGCAACAGCACCATCCTTATCGCGAACGTGGGTACCTGCCAGATAACCGTGTGATTCCTCGGTACCGAACACAAACTGATCGGGGCCTTCACGATCGATGACTTCAGCAATCCATTTAAATCCGACCAGCAAATCTCCTATCGTACGTACGCCATAGCTGTCACCAATGCGCCGCGTAAGTTGTGTGGTAACGAGTGTTTTGACCAAATAATTGCTCGGTGTCAGATCTCCGGCCGCTTGCCGTGTCTCTAAAATGTAATCGGCAAGCAACGCCCCGATTTGGTTACCCGACAAGGTTCGCCATGGCGAGTTCGCCGACCACATGAGCGGAGCTGCACAACCAATTCGATCGCAATCGGGATCACTGGCGATTGTTAAATCAGCCGAAACTTCCTGTGCGCGGGCAATAATTGCATCAAACACCTCGGGGTTCTCCGGATTCGAAATGTTTCCAGGGACATTCGGAAAATCCGGATCCGGCTCGGCGTGAAGTGCAAAAAGCTCCACGTCGGAGAATCCACATTTCTCCAGTACCGGACAAACAGCCGTTGCCCCCACACCATGCAGGGGTGAATAAATGATCCGCAGCTCTCGGGGACCAGGCATCGATACCGCAGCAACTGCTGCGTAGAACTCCGAATCAATTTCTTGCTGGCTAATCACGATCTCTTCCTGAGACAAACTGGCGTCAAAATCAGTACGATGGATGGCTTGCACACCCATCACTCGTTCGATCACACCTTGATCGTGCGGCGGGAGAATCTGACCCCCAGTCGACCAATAGACTTTGACAGCATTATCACTTGGTGGGTTGTGGCTGGCAGTCACCATGATGCCACAGGAGCAATTCTTGTGACGCACCGAAAATGAGAGCTCTGGCGTACTACGAGGTCCGTCGAGAAAATAGACCTTGAACCCGTTGGCAACCATGATTTCTGCACAGAGCCGGGCAAAATGGGATGATTTGTGACGCGTGTCGTAGGCAATGGCACAGGAGAGGGTTGCTCCTGCCCCTAAACTCTCCTTAACGTATTCGGCCAAACCTTGCGCGCTCTCGCCGATCGTCCGGTCGTTAATGGCATTGCTGCCAATCGGGTACATTTTGCCGCGTCGCCCACCCGTACCAAACGGAATGATTGTCCAGAAGATGTCGTCCAGGGTCTGCCATTGCTCATCGAGGATATGTTGTTCGACCTCGGCTGCGTACTCGGCATAGCACGGCTCGGAAAGCCAGATCCGAATATTTCCCGCAGCCGCTTCGGTGAGCTGTCCCGCGGCAAGGGCTTTATCAAGATGGGCGAGAGCTTGTGATGATCCTGTGGTGATATCCGTCATGACGGTCTTCCTGAAATCTTCCGGTGGTGGGAGTCTGTTCCGGTTCGACCCCCAATGGGTGTGTCATCGTTATCGCAGCAAGTCGGGTAAAATTCTACCTCTGACGTTATCATTCGGTCCGAAAAAGTCATGCCGGCTTGCCCAAAACTGAACGGGACTTGATAATAACCGGTGAAGGGATCAGCCTGACATGCACGCTATTTCTGGTCACCGGGCCCCACGGCAAGCTCTACTCGGCGTATTTGCGGTCGTAACGGCCTTCATGCCATCACTCACAACAACCCAAGCTGAGATACCTCTCCGAGGAGCGAAGCCACCGGTCTGGTCGCGTGACGTGCTCGACTTGTTTTTTGACGATGCGAGGGACGCGTTACAGGGACCTCGGCCAGATTACGACGCTTTTCACCCCGCCACAACCGAGGATCACTCAAACAACGCCGCCAGTCCTGCAAAGGTCGATACCGAATCACGTTGGACTGACCTGGTCGATGCAGAAACGATCGAAACCGAAATCAAACGCCTGGCAAAACTGATCAACAGCGACGTCACAACCCCCGGACCATTCAAGGGTGGTGGGCACAGAAAATGCCGTCAGCACTTTAGTACATTGGCAGTTCTGTTTGCGATTGTTGGCCAGTACGACGGTGAGGTGCGGTGGAAGCAATCAGCACCCGCGTTCCGGAATCTGTTTGCCCGGGCAGGCTATAACTGCAAGGCTGGAACCGATCAATCGTATCGTGAAGCAACCCAACGGAAACAAGATCTGACCGATTTGATCCAAGGCAGTCGACCAGCGGTTCCAAAAGCTGAACGTCAGCCCGATTGGAGCCAGGTGGCTGATCGTTCACCACTAATGCAGCGCATGGAACTGGCCCATCAAGATCGACTGACGAAGTGGGTGGCCAGTCGAGACGAGTTCTCCAGGAATCGTTTGGAAATTATTCACGAAGCGCAACTGCTGGCGGTCCTGGGTGAGATTATCCGCCAGGAAGGCTTCGATGATTGGGATGATGAGACGTATAGCGGTTTTGCGCTCCAGCTCAGCCAGGCGGCTCGAGACCTCTCTGTAGCTGTCGAGAACACCAATTACGCTGGGGCCCGCGACGCCGCGGGAAGAGCCACCAAGGCCTGTAGTGGGTGCCATGAGGATTATCGTGGCTAAACCTCGAATTCGGCGTTTTGCAACTCATTTTCAAGGCGTTTAGAAAACAACGGGTTTTTGCTCGCCTTGTCCCAAACCTCGTGTATAATAGCGATTGGGGGTGTTCTTTCGGACACTCTGGTTATCTTGATCCTGGTAGTTTCACGAGTCGATCTACTGTTACCTTAATCGACCAAATTTTCAAATCTTTTGCGAGATATTTGTGTCTCGTTTGGCTAATGAAGGCGTCGGACACTGCTACCCGAAAAAGACCGTTGCTCGGGGCTTGGTTTTAGCCGCAAACAGCCGTCTTCAGTTGGGCTGCCACTTCATTCGACGGCCATGTTTTTCTCAGCCTCAGTCGTGATTCTTACTGCTTGCGAAGAATCCAGTCCGTAGCACGTCGGTGTGCTCGGCTTGCGAAGCTCAGATGCATCAGACCGTTGGTGAAAACCGTCCGCCACGACTTACCCAACAGCTTCCAAACTTTGGGTCGCGGGCCCAAGTGGAGAGAAGACCTCATGAATTCGAAAACTTGTATTCACGCCAACCAGGTGCTGAGGTACGCCGGCACCGCGGTGTGTAGGAGTACGGGCATCGTTTGTTTGTTGGCGGTGACGATGTCGCTTTCGTTAAGCACCGATGGTCTTGCTCAGGAGAGCGGTGATGGCGTGGCCGAGGCGGGACTTTACGCCGGAGGCAACAGCGGCCAAGGACCGGGCCCATTTACGGGAACCGTCAACATCAATGACTTCTTGGGAGCAGATCGGTTTTATGACGAAGGCCTGACGGGTACGAATGCGGTCATAGCCACCATCGAAGCAGGCCATCCGTGGAGCGGGCACGAGACTCTCACCCACGCTCAGCAAATCAACAATCCGTATATAACTGACCAGGTTGATCGCCATAGCACGTGGGTGGCGATGGTAGCTGGTGGCCGCACGAACCCGAGCAACCCTGGCGAACACCAGCGCGGTTTAGCGCCTGATGCGGAACTTCACACGGGCGCGATTTCACCCAGTTGGTCCACTAGTTCGTCCCGCTATTCGACAAGCTTCAACCTGAATTTCTATGGCATGTCGACTTACAGTCCCTATCGCGATGCCTTTCTTAACGGCATCACGGGACCAGGCAACACTAGAACAGCTGACGTGGTGAATTCAAGTTACAACGCGAACATTAGCGGAGCACACAGCGGAACCGACCGATTGTCGGGCACGCTGGATGCACTGGCGAATTCCAATCCGCGCACCTTGTTTACGACTTCGGTCGGCAATACGCTCCCCAGTGGCAGCGGCCCTAACACGGTGAACAGCCCCGCCGCGGGCTACAATAACATTGCGGTCGGATCTCTCGGTATCGCTACAAACGGCTTCGTCAACCCCAGCACTTTCAGCAATGGTGGTCCCAACGACTACAAGGATCCGGTAAACGGCACTGTCTCCCAGGCTCGACAAGTGGTCGATATTGGAGCACCGGGCCAACACCTATCCGCGGCCTACTATGGTGGCGAAACGGGTGGCAATAGTCCCACCCTCCTCGGTGCAGCGAATGGGCCGGCTGGTGGGTCAGATTACTACACGCGTTCCGTTAGCGGGACGAGCTTTGCTGCCCCGGTCGTGGCTGGCTCTGCAGCGCTTATTTACGACGCGGCTTACACGTTGATGAGCGATAATGACGATGCTCGCGACGCACGCGTCGTCAAAGCCGTACTCATGAACTCAGCTGACAAAACTCTGAATTGGGATAACGGGCAAATTGCGCATCCCAACAACCACGGTGGCGTGCTGACAACGCAAGGTCTCGACAATCGTGTTGGCACGGGCCGCTTGAACCTTGACAAAGCCTTTGAACAGTTTCTCTTTGGTACCACCGATGTCCCTGATGACAACCAAGGGAATCTGGGAATGGTTGAGGAAAGTGGTTGGGACTTAGGTACTGTGAACGAGGGTACAACAAACGACTATTTCATAGGGCAACCTCTGGAGAGTGGTTCTACGTTCAACTCCACGTTGACCTGGTATCGGGATCGCGCTCAGCTGAGCACCAGTGACTTTACCGAACAGAGTTACGACAACCTTGATCTGGAACTATGGACTGCCATTGAGAGCTTGCCCAAGGATCTGATTTCCGTTTCCAGCAGTGCCTACAACAACTCCGAGCATTTCAGCTTCGAGATTCCCACCACCGACCATTACGTCCTACGAGTCCGTTGGGCAAACGAAGTCTTCGACCAGATTTCCAGTGCCAACATTGAAACCTACGGGCTGGCCTGGTCAGGAACCGCTCTGCCAGAACCCGACACGATGCTAATGGCACTCATGAGCGCCGCAGGGCTGTTCGTGAGAACAAGGTCAGGCAAACGGCACGAGGGGAAACCTGGGCAATTGGAGAACACTTGAAATATCGGTTTTTTCGGAAATTTTTCTAAAAACAGGGGCCCAACACTTTTTTGGCCTTTTGCCGCGAACCAATTCGCCGAAACAAGTGTCTCGGGACAGGTGGGGACAATTCAAGGTCGATTTTCCCGCTACCAAAGGGTTTCGACCGCTCGCCTCGACCTGATTGAGGCTGGCTTTTGCTTGACCACCAAGGCCAGGCATGAGACCCTGAAAGTTACCCATTGCGGCTTCCGAGTGGTGGAAGCCCATATTACGTTCTCTTTAGCCGCGCGAAGCGCAGCGAGCTGTACGATGCGTACCATCACGAATAGCACGACTCTTGGAAAACCGATGACCATCCAAGGCATGGCAATCGTTGTCGATGGCACAATTCAGCTGGCATTGCGCAATTTCTGGCTAACGCTGCGCCATCTCAGCGCAGATCTTTCGCGTGGCTTCACCAGAATGGGCGTTGAGTTCGCCCAGGCCGGTTGTTGGCAAGCATGTTGCTTGGAACTTCAAGCAGCCAGCCTGTCGCGACCGCAGGACCCAGATCGCCCGAAGCGATCGATCGTCCTGGGTGGGCACAAATCGTGCCACGTCGTCGCCACGCGAATCGGCAACGGCGCGAGCTGAGGCTGCTAGCGGGCTGGCCCAGCCGCCCCAACTGCCCCAGTGACCGGTCTTCGCCGACGCCCTGGCTCACTCGAGCACGAACGGTTGTCGCTTGCACGCGCACGTTCACCTCGACAGCCTGCACCCTCGGCTCCTGCAACACGCGGTTTGCTTTCGAAGCTGAATTTTTTCTAGAAACAACTGAACTCATGACAACTACTTTAGAACACCAAAACGATGCCCTGATGGCTGTGGACGATTTAGTTTCCGCCGCCCAGGGTGGCGACCGCTCTGCGTTCGGCGAGTTGGTAAACCGATTCGAGGGCATGGTCTATGCTCAGGCTTTGCGCCGACTGGGAGACCACAGCGAAGCCCAGGAACTAACACAAGAGGTCCTGCTCAAGGCATTTGAAAAACTGTACCAATTAAAGGTACCGGCTGCATTCGGTGGCTGGCTACGGTCGATCACCGTGCGGATGTCGATCAACCGACAGGTTCGCCGTCCGCCTACCATTGCGACCGAACCTCAGACATTGGAAGCCACATGCGTTGATTTGCGAACACCGGTTGAGGTTTCATTACAGCGCGAGCGGGTACACGAGGTCCGCAGCGGTCTGCGGAGGTTGGGTAAGCTCGACCGCACAACGCTTGAGGCTTTTTATGTCCGGGGCCAATCGCTAGCCGAGATGAGCCAGTCATTTTCGGCTCCGATTGGAACGATCAAGCGACGCTTACACGTGGCTCGTAAACGACTAGCGCGGGAGTTGGAAACCTCGCAAGCTGTCTAGCCTTTGCCAAGGGTATTGACATCCCTGGATCGTATTCTGGCAGCAATGGTTCAATGGGAGTTGGAGAGGTGCGGCGAGCGCCGTCCCACGAAAGTTCCGGCGGCAAGCAGGACCCAACCCAATATCAAAGTCAATCCACCGATCGGTACAATCGCACCGAACCAGTTATATTCTGGCCTGACGACGGTGAGTACGTACAATGAGCCGGAAAAGACAAGCAGGCCAAGTAAAAAAGCCCAGGCCGCAGCCTGCCAATAACGGGTTGGGACACGATCAAGCAACGTCGCGACCCACCCCAGGGCCAGGGCGTGCACAAGTTGATAACGAGTGGCTGTATCAAAGATGTCGAGGCGACGATTTAGATCATCTCCCTGGTATCCAAGAGCCAACAGTCGGTCGGGCAGACCATGTGCGGCAAAGGCACCGAGTGTGACTCCTACAGCGCCAGTCAACGCTGCAATCATAATCCAACGGCATGAGAGAGATGACATACCTGCGATGGCTGCCTCATCAATTTGGGCCCGCCGACAACTTGACCTGGCCAAAACTCCGGTCGTGCTGATCCTCCGGCAGTTATCCCTAGAGCGATGAGATCCCGAGATTCTCTTCCTCTTCCTCCTGAATGATGATGCGCGGTGTGACCATCATCATGAGACTATCGGACTGACGACCGATGCCCACATTTCGGAAGAGACGATTGATGTACGGTAATTTGGAGAGCAGCGGAATTCCCCGTTCGTTGCGGCCTTCGCTCAGTCGCTTGATACCGCCCAACAGGACGGTTCCCCGGTCAGGCACACTGACGGTGGTCACTACCGAAACAAACTGGAATGTGGGTAGCTGAACCGTAGTACCCACTGAATTCACCGCTGTAGAGACCTCCTCCTCTTTCAAGGGATTCCCGATGGAATCCTTATCGGTCGTGGTACTGGTACTAGCCGAGGTCGTGGAGCCTTCGAAGGTGAAGGTATCCACATCCCCAATGTCGCTAAAGAAGGGAACGACCGTCAGTCGCACATAGCGGCGGTTATCCGAAACAACCGCCTGAATCGACATCAAAGTCCCTTCCGAGAGAACCACAATCACCGGCTGTTGGGCAGCGGCAAATTCGCCGACCACCGGAATCACACTGATTACGAATGGTCGCTGGACTGCGTCGGCCACAAAAGCTTGTTGGCCGTTGAACAGGGTCACCTTCGGGGCATTAAGAACGTTGGTGCGGTTGTCGCCTTGCACGGCTTTGATGAAAAAGGTCGCTTCAAGCTCGGTCAAAAGTGCGAACCCGAACTGCCCCACCTCGGTTCCCATACCGCCGAATTGGGGTGGTGTGAGGTCAAAACTGTTTTGGCGGAATTCCACGTCAAGGTTGCCGGTATAGTTCGGGTAATCCTGGACTGTTTCCGAAATACCGACGGCGGCACTATGACGTCGAGGCTCAAAGGAAGCACCTGGGACCAGGGCATCTGGAGTAGCAATCGTCGCACCGGTTTCTAAATCGGGAAGACCCGTGTGGTCTTCAATGTTGAGGTCAAAATCGATTCCGACCCTTTCGAAGAAATCGTCTTTCAAGTTGATGAACCGCACTTCAATGGTAACTTGCAGGTCTTGCAGGCGGCGAAGTTGTTCTAACAAGTCAGCAATTTCCTCGTGTACCGTCTGGGTTTGACTAACAACAAGACTGAGGTTGGTGGGAAACGGACGAATCTCTGCTTCACCACCGCCGTTCTCTGCCCACGTGTCGGTGGCAACCGTTGAAATGATTAAATCAATCAACGAGTCAAAGTCGGCCTGGGCACCCCCACCCAGACCACCTGGACCAGCCCCAAAGGGAACTGCCCGTGTGGGTACACCCTGATTAGCCCCGGTAAACTGTTGTGCAAGTACGTTATTATCGTTGACGCCTCCCTGCGAAGTGTGGGGATTGTTCACCAAGGTAATGGGACCCGGTGCCCCAAAGCCGCCACCGTAACCCATGGCTGCCTGGGCGTCATTTAACAAGCCTTGTAAGCCGATGTTGTTGGTCGGCACAAAATTCGGAATCGGAATCACCAGGTCGGCCACGTTGTACGTGTATGTTTGCAATTCACCGTCGCGTAGCTGCTCGCTGGTAATCTTGAGCACTTCGTCTTTGATGACGTAGCTCAAATGCAAAGGTTCCAGGATCAAGTTCAGGGCACTTTTGAGCTGAATCTCGCGGTTCAAATTAAACGTAACAGGTGTGTCGGAGGTAATTCCCTCCTGATCAAGACCACGAGAATCGAGGTGGATGTTGACTCCGGTAAGTTGGGAGAGACTATCGATCACCTCCCTAAGCGAGCGGTTCTCATATCGCATTTGGACCGGCGTTTTCAGCCGACGTTGAATCTCCAACTCGCGTTCGGTCATACGACTGGTTCGTTCACTCGAACCGGGACGATTTTTGATGAAGTCATCCCACTTCTTTTGGTCGTAAACAATCTCCCGGTCGTCTCCCACCTTTTGGACTGAGGAATTCTCCACGTCCCAGAGGGCAAGCCAGTTACTCTCTTCTTTACGATCGTTGAGATCACGGTTCATTTTTTCACGACGAATAAACTTGGCCGTTTGCCAAATCTGCTGCACAACCATTTCATCTGGCGCGAGGTCGCGTAAACGCTGGGCGATTACTTCCGCTTCTTCAAACCGCTGTTCATCGAGAAGCTGGTTGAACTGATCAACCAGTTCCGCGATGTCTTGCTGCACCTTAACTTTTACCACTCTGCTCCGTTCAATCTCGGCGAGGACAGCTTCGTTCTGCTCGTCGAGCTCAATCTCGGCACGATGCTGCTGGATGTACTCCTCTGTCTCCTTGATCGAAATATCCACCCGCCGTATCAACTGCGAACTTACCGCAGAGGAGAGGTTTGATTTTTCGACCTGCCCGCGAACCTCTCGAAGCAGCTGGAGCGCCTGTTTGGGATTTTTTTCCCGTAGCCGGCTCGCTTCAATCTGTCGTTTGGTAAGTTCTGCCTGAAGCTGGCGAGCAACAACTTGTTCGCCCTGGTCGGCAAGATCAAGCGTACTTGAATCTGGCCTACCCCTGCCAGGAGAGCTCTTCGTAAGCATCCGCAAGTGACCCTCGAGTCGTTGCCTACTAACCGAATCAAGCTCCGCTGCATACCGCTGGGCTTCCTGGAACAGCGAACGAGCTCCCGCTCGATCTTGATTGCCGAGCGCACTCTCACCTTCGGCCAAAAGCTGTACGGCACGGTTTGTGTTCGAGTCAGTTTGCGGTAACTGGTTCGGTGTCGGGGTCGAATCACCGCGGAAATCCTCGGGGAATTGCGCAAATCGCAACCCGGCGCTGCCGGAAACCTCAGTTGCTGACTGGATGTTCGGGGTCGTGTCGTTCTCTGGCAAATGAACTACGTCGTAATGTTGCAAACCCGTTGAGCCAGTAAGACCACCAGCCATGTCAGGGCTTGCTGGCGGTACGGCTGCCGGCGACTTACTTGAAACCGGGTTTAATGACAGCAAGGACGTTGATCGCTGTTTGGCCTGTTGAATCTCCCATGCCAACTCGGCAGGTCGATCTTCGCCTGGCAGAAAATGGGGGGCGGGAACGTTCAATGCCAAGACTCGCCCGGACAGCTGTTCCGCCTCAGAAATATTCCCGGTCGCAAGTGCTTGACGAGCCCTGGCCATCAGGGAAAGCGCCTGTCGGTGCGTATCGGATTCACGATCGGCGATTGTGAACAAACTGGTTGAAGGACTGGTGACCGACTCATCGCCGTCGGTTGGTACAGCTGCGGTCTGGTAGATCGACTCGGGTGCAGCCGAGAAAATTAGTGGTGCTGACTGAGCTAAATTGGAGTCCCGATTCTCTGGCAAGCGACCGACGGCAGACACGTTGGAGCGCATCTGGTGGTCCTGGATTTCTAGCGACTGCTCCGGTGGAGGCAAAATGGGAATACTTGCGACCGCGGGCAAAACTGCTCCCGCAGCTGACGACTGTTGCGTTGCCAATCGAATGTCCACTCCAGGTTCCGGAATGGAACCCCGCACAAACGGGTCTGCCAATGTAACCTTGTCCTCTCCGTCCGACGGTACAGCCACCACGGGCCGACCTGGTAACGAAGAACTCTTAAATCCCTCTGCACGTTGGGCAGCCGTTAATTCACGTCGAACCTTTGCAGGAGTCGCACCAAAATGAAGCAGGGAATACCGAACTTTGGCCGACTCCGTGCGTCGTACCAGTGCATCAGCCTGGTCAAGGTTTCCAGCCTCAATCGCAACACGTGCCTGCTCAAGCAGATCAGCAACTTCATGTTTCGACAGCCGGGACGGATTTTGCAGACCATTTGTCTGTCCCAACACGATCGGTAAAACGGCAACGGTTCCCGGTACGACAGCGGTCGCTGTTCCAGTTACGAGAAAAGACAGAATCAACGTAGTAATCAAAATCACCCACTTAACAATGGAGTGTTCTTTGCCGTTCAACTTATCAATCTCCTTAACGGAGTGTGTTGCATCCAAACGCGACGCACTTTTTTCAGGGTTGAAGCCCGGGAACCTGGTCCATCCGAAATTTACAAAAAAAGACGCGTGGAAAATTGTGTTGCGACACCCCCGGAAAACTGTCCGAAGTACATACCGTCAACACGTGTCATGCTGAAAATGCCCCGAACGGGGACACTTACTGTGTTCCTGTGATTAGATGGCAGACGAGCAGCGGGATAAATACTGTGACCAACCAGAACGGTCAAGCCCACTTCATTTGCCCCATGGCTTGTGGACCAATTAAACCAGCGCGTGGGGCAACAACGGCAGGAATTGCTAGCACCGGGGAGCCGGGGAGCAAACGCCGAGGAATCTTCCCCTACGAAGATTCTCTATACCGGGGCATCCCACCTCTGCAGATATGAACTGCATGTTGACGGGCTTCACATGCCGCTCCCCTGGTGGGAAGTACATCTCCGAGCCGCTGTGAGTTCAACCCCGGTTCCGGAAAGGCACACGTATGCAAGCAGACAGAGCCAGTGAACCGCTAGCTGAAAAAACTAGCAGCCCTCGAAAAATTCGCCTCTAAAGGTCTCTAAAGTCTTCATCGAAGCCTCCGTAACCCCTTTCAGGGTATCCACCGCGTTGCCTCTCATCTTTGGCAAACGTCTGTCGGTGTCGCTCAACGGCATCAGCATCCTTGAGCTCGTCACGGATATAAAGACCACCTGTCGAATCCATAAGAAGCACCCGGGCAGGCACGGTGAGTTCCTTGGTGAGTTTTTCACCCCCATCGATATCGACAATGGCAATATCCGTGTGGAACCGAAAAGAATCGAGCGAATCGATCATACCCCGTTCGATAAGGATTTCGACTTTTTTTTCGGTCATGTTAGCCACACTTCCACGTTGGAATTCTTTCTCCTTGGCAGCTTGGATAGGCTTCCCCTGCGGATCAACATCGAATGACTGCACTAGCAGTGTGACTGACGGTGTTGCATTGAGCGAACCCGCCGCTGGGACCTCGGCCATGGCGATTCTCACGCTACCCCCATCCGGAATGCCGAGCACCGGACTTGGTTCGCTCCAATCCGTCCAGCGATACTTTTTCCTTTTGTCACTCAGATCGGCCCGCCGCTCCAGGACTGCGTTATCCAGCGCATGATTTCCCGCATTGTGGTTCACATCGGTTAGCGCAAGCCGAACACGGTATTTGTATCGCCGACCCGACTGGACCTCAAAATCGAAGAATCGGAACAACAGGTAAGGTACCTCTGTCTGGGGGATTGCTGTCGACTGACGTATCTGGCGACCAGACATTCCCATACCACCACCGTAGCCGCCATAGTCACCGTAACCCCCTCCCATGTCGTCCATGTCCATTCCCCCATAGCCACCTTCCATGCCACGCATGCCGCCGTAGCCACCTTCCATGCCACGCATGCCGCCGTAGCCACCTGCCATGCCACGTTGCCTTGTGCCCGCGCCGTCCGGGGCCGCGGCCAAAAAGTCGAATTCCCCATCGTCCGGTTCGCTCTGCGGTTCGTTAATTTCTGGAAGTGCCCCTTCTATTTCTGGGATGACGTCGATGGCGAGCGGAATATCCGAGTGAGTGGCATCTTTCCCCCAATCTTGTCCGACGATGGGGGGTAGCGGGCAGGTAAGCAAGGGCTCAAAGGAACGTGGATCGACAACCTCTTCCTGACTCTGGGCCCAAACCTTGACTAATTGGTTGAGTTCATTACTACCACCGGTAAAAACGACCTTCCACGCTTGCTGTTTTCCACGACTGATTTCTGCACGTTCGACCTGGTAGCCAACGTATTCGGGACAATCGCTGACCGGATTGTATTGGCTGGTGTTTTCCAGTGTGTCTCGATATAACTTGATCTGATCTTCGATGAGCACTTTGGCAATCACCATCGTCCATGCTTGCTTGGCAATCTTTTCGTCACCCTGCAGTGGGATACCGCTCGGACGTGCAAGACCAACCACTCGCCGTCGATTTGGGTGTTCGGGATCGAGGGGGCGATCCCTCAGTTGATCACGCTCGTCGTTTTGTGGTCGTCCTCGCCGCCCCTGATTGCGTTCGTTTTCCTCCCTCATTTTTCCGCGATCCAGCTCTCGTTTGTGTTCTTTTTCGTCCTGTTCTTTCAACCTTTCGAGTTGTTTTTTGGCGCGAACTTCTTCATCAATGGAAGCCAACAGGCCGGTTCCCGCATGGACTTCCAAATCGGCAACGGTCAGGAGCACGGGATCAGTCCGTAAAACCGAGGGCGGCACAACAGCCTTGTCCCAACCCGTCCTAGACGTTATGTAGGTTGCTGGTTTTACATGACGTACATCCTGATCGTTGAAGCGGTGCACTTCGCTTTTTTCTGCCTCGGGGATGTCATTCCAGCGAAATTTTTCCACATTGGTGCGTGCCTGGCGAACCAGGTTGTGCAGTTCTTCAGGTTGGTTGTCAGCAGGCAGGTGTTCACGACCGATCGAGTAATAGACAAAAAACAAAGCACACACACCGATAAGCACAAAACCCAACTTCTCGCAGTGCTTGATGACTCCGCCTTTTAAACCTTGAAGTCCCTTTAGGTTTGCTTTCATCGTTTCTCTCCTTGGCGATTCACGGACTTTGTCTTTCACCCAACGACCAGGTCAGTTTTGAATGGTTAGCGGTGTTGAATCAGTGGTTCCAATCAACAGTCACATCGAAGCTTCTTCAACTTCGAATTGCATTTTGTCAGGCCGGTTAAAAATATAAATGGTCCCTTGAATCACGACGGGAACGACATGGGGCTGTCGGTTAAATACACGGGCGTTGTCACGGCGCCCTCGGCCGGACATTCTACCACCCTCCTCTCGACCGAACATTTCGCCACCACCCCCGGCAAGACCGATTTGGTTCTGCCCCGATTGCAGGGTGTACATCCGGTTACTGGTCGCACCTGCTGAACGCATACCACCACTGGTTTGGATAGGATTGACACGTACTTCCTGGACTTCAATTTGGAGCGGTGCATTAGCGCATTCTGCAATGAGGAAGTAAAGCCATCGCTGATCCATTTGTAATCTCATTCGAATCGGCAAGCGTTTATATTCCACTCCAACGAGCGAAGGATTCCAGTCCCCTTGGATGGCAATCGGTTGTTTTTCTGCGTCGACATATCGAAAGGAAAGGAGTTGGGCATTCTCGTCACCGCTGCTGAGACCTCTTTCGCCAAAGCCAAATTCCATTCCACCGTAGCCCCCTTCCATGCTATCTCTGTCACCGTAGCCTCCTTCCATGCCATTTCCGCCACCATAACCGCCGTCCATATCCCGGTCGCCACCGGCGCCACCAAAGCCACCAGGACCCCCTTCCATACCATATCCGCCACCATAAGCACCCTCCATGTCCCCCTCACCGAATTCGTCACCACCGCCTTGCTGCACAGGTACAAGGATGCGACCTGTTGTCCTACTCTCTCGTGCTGCCGCTCTGCCAACTTCGAGCGAATCGATCACACGAACAGCTGCGTTTGAAAAACGAGTTGATCCGGCTGCCTTGTTCGTATTCGCAATCACTTGGAGCATGGTGGTGTAGACCCAAAGATCTTCCTGGGTTATCCAGATTCGCATTGAGGAGGGCCGTGCATTGAACGTGAGTCGATTTCGAACCATATCTTGATCAACCCAGTAGACGAGGAAATCGGGCTTAGGCGGGTCCTCTTGTTCCTGGTTGCTTTTGTTGTTGGGGCCGGAACGACCCGATTGACTGGCAGACACCATTTGCTCGATCTGTGCGATATCGATAATCTGCTGACCCATGCCCCTCCCCATTACATTGGGGGTTCGAGAACCTTTGGGTAACTCAAGAGCCTTCACCGTTTGCGGCAATTCCTTGAAGTGATTCTTCGCGTAATTCAGGTAGGTGTCACGCATATCGGGATGAATGTCATTACCGAACTTCAATTGGGTGATGTTTCGTTGGAAGCGGGGGCCAAGTTGCGTGGGCCACGTGAGAACGGCATCCTGTTGGGCAGCGTAGAGTTGCTCCCAGAGTTTGGTTACCTCGCCAGCCTGTTGCTCGATTTGTTTCCGCTGTTCTTCATTAACCTGTTCATTGGGGTGAAAAACCTTGTCCCGCAAACCTTTTTGTGATGTGAAATGTTGCTTGATCTTGGTTTTGTTGGCTGCATAAAGCTTGCTCAAATTGCTCGACGCCTGGAACCAACAACCCAGACCAATCAACACGACAAGCGCCGAAAGCAACCAAAAATGGTGCTTCACTGCCCAGTTCAATAAAACGCGAATCTTATCCATGTTGTTTTAGCTCCTACCGAATACTGGTATTGGCAGTGGCCGTGTCAAACTCATCTGGTCCCGCTTCGTCATTGCCTTTCCCTTGTCGAATCGACCGCGATTTTTGTGACCATGCGAATTGAATTACGAAATCGTATTCCCGCAATTTCCAGCGGACAGGTTCTTTAAATTCCTCCTCCTGGTTACCCTGCTGATTGCCGGGCACACCTGGAATCCGACGCATAGGCAACCCCATGGAACGTTGCGCACCTTGTTCGCTGATCGCCTCAGGATCGTATTGCACCTCATAAATCTTGTTCTGAGTCACCACGATAGGGTGGCTTATGCCGAGATCGGCAATTGGCACATCGATCAGTTCACCATTTGGTCCATCGGGAAGTTGCACACTTCCTTCCTCCAGCTGCTTGATGAAGGTGTTCTGCAGGAAAGGTTGGCCTTCGTTGTAGGGATCGCTGTTGTGAAAATGGTATCCATTGAGCTGAATCACCCACCCTGGCCCGGAAGGTCCTTCCACGGCTCCAGCTGCCTCATCTCCATCCCCAAAACCTTGGCCGCCAACACCATTGTCACCGAAGGCATCATCCGCTCCAAAGCCGCTCGCATCACCCGGGATATTGTCATTCGCGGGTACATTTTCCCCGCTCTCCCGGCTATCCTCGGTAGCCTCAGCCTCGCTCTGGTCTCCGCCCGCAGCGTCTTCATCAGAAGAGGGTTCACCCGTCTGATCAACAAACTCGGTGCGTGATTGGGTATAGAGAGACTGCACACCGGTAAACCATTGGGAGAGATCCTCGAAATACTCGCACTCCATGTGTTCGATGTGTAGTTCAGTCCGACCTGTCACATCTTCGTCCGTTTGCGCGAGTTCTTCCGCTGGGCGCTCATCGATTGGCAAAGCGGCGTCGATTGCCTTTAACAACTCCAGCCATAGCAACCGGCCTTCCACATTGCTTTGTAAGTTCTGGCCGATTTTCACGATCCCATCAAACTTCGACTTCAAGTTTGAGTTCTCGCTGGCCATCGAACTGGCCTGCTGCGACCAACCTTGGGACTTCTTGATCGCCTGTGCCATTGTCGGCGCCGATCCTGGATCGATATCGACACTTTTGAACGCGGAATAATGGCTGGCGTAATTGATCGTCAGGCCAATCATTAACAAGGCGGCAGCCGCCACGATCCACGGTTTCTTGGCACGAACGAGCCGTGTCGTTACGATCTGCTCGGGCAAAAGATTGGTGCTGATCTGGCCCCGCCCCAATGCCTGGACACAAAGTCCATATGCAACGGGAAAGGTGAGTCGATTCTCGGTAAACTGTTGGGTCGCAGCGACACTGCCCCCAACCAGGTTGGCAAACTCGTCTACCGGCGTTACCTTCTGGTCGAGGTTTTGGGACAAATAGCGTTGCAAACCGGGCAGTTTCACCGCATTGCCCAGTAAAATCACCTCTCCCAACTGAACGTCGCGATTGTTGCTGGAAAAGAATCCCAGTGACCGCTGGATCTCGGCAACCAAATCGCTAAAGACAGGCCGCATTGCCTGAAAGACTGCCTTGGGATCCTCGGCCTTCATCGCATTGCGTTTGAGGTGTTCGGCTTTCGCAAAAGTGAGTCGCAACCCTTTCGACAAAGCCTTCGTGAAATGGTTGCCCCCAATGGGAATATTGCGTTGCCAGACACGATTCCCGTTGGTGATCACTAAATCGGTGGTATCTGTACCCAAGGAGATCGCAACGATCGAATCATTCGTCTTTCCATCGCCTTCGCTAACAGAGGCAATATTGCTAAACCGATCAAAACAAACATAGTTGTAAATCGACAGTGGCGCCAGTTGTACGATTTCGACGTCGATACCCGCCTCTTCAAATGGCTGCAGGATTCGCGAGACCTGGTCTCGCTTTATCGCGAACAAGCCAACTTCCGTATCAAGGGCGTATCCTTCGTCCTCGCTGGTCCCCGCCAGGGGCTGGTAATCCCAAACGACATCCTCCAGGGCAAACGGAATCTGTTGTCGAGCTTCGTATTTGACGATGTCGGGAATCTTCTTCTTCTCAACCGGCGGCAACTTGATAAATCGCGCCAAGCCGCTTTGGCCAGGAACCGAAATTGCCACTTGATCGTCTTTGACCTCATTGCGAGACAAAAACTCCTCAAGTGCCTCGCGGATCAACTCCTCGCGGTCAGCTTCAGGTTGGCTCAGAATCTTTGGGTACTCGATGTAATCGAAAGTCTCGATCACGATTCGTCCGCCATCCTTTTCGTGTGGGCGGCAACGAAGCGCTTTCAGCGCACACTGCCCCACGTCAATCCCCCAGACTGCGCCAGAGTTTGCCATGATCAAGAGCCTCTATTCCGTTCTATCGATACCATCGCTGCAAACCCCGTAAAGATGGGTTGCTCGCTTCATCTTCCACTTCTGTTCGACGACAATTACCAAGAATAAAGGAAAGTAAGTTCGCGACGAAACAGCTGTCGTTCGAACCAAGAACGTCGTTAGAAGCGGGTGCCTCTCTTATTCTCTTTAGTCAACCGATCCGGTTAGCCAATGCGTGCCGTCCGGTCCCCATTTACCAGTCATGGCAGCTTACATTAACACGATAAACCCAAATGGGTTTACGGGTTCCACCACCGAGACCAAACTGGGAGCTGTACCGGGTCCGGGCATCGCCACTACCTATACTCTCTATTGTACTCGTGTCCCTTCAAATGAGTAGCAGGAGTTGCCAAGTCACCGATAGCCACAAGACGTCACAATCGGTAGAACTTGACACAGGCTGGACGCGCATCAAATCCTCAACTGCCATAATCTCCATAACCCCTTTTCTGAAATGACTTTGCGACACACAACCATTTTCCTCCCCTGCCATAGCCTGCACGATTTTCCAGCTTTTCTCAGCGGTTCAGAGGCCGATTCCCTGCTGGCCGCCTGGACAACGGCGTGGCACCCGGAACTAATCGCCTCCACAAAAGGGATCCCGTCGTGGCAACGGGCAGACGATCCACCCGAGCCCGAATCACTTGCTGGGGAGCTTCTCTTGGTCCCGGAAACTGCCCACCCAGTACTCCCGACCAACTGGCTGGACCGGTTCCGCGCTACACATCCGGTTAATCCCCCACCCATCGTTGAGATGAGAATGCGGTCCCAGATAATTGACGCGCTCAGCGAGGTCGGTCTTGTGCATGACGACGCAATCGACGCGGAACTCGTGAGAGAGTTTTTTGGGTTGGGGTACTGCTACCTGCAAGTGGAGCTGCTTACGCATGCTATGCAGTACCACAACATTATCGAACCACAGGAATTATCGCAGGCGACGGTCACCGCTGCCGAAGCAGCGGTCCGCGGAGACACCCATCGAGCCCGCGACCAACTGGAACGGGCTTTTGACTTGCTCACGCAGGCTCGCCAGCACTCCTATCCGGTCGATCCGTACTTCATCGACGTGCGATTGTTCTCGACAGGTGTGAATGACCAGGCGCTGCACGATTGTTTGGTGTCCGGCCATCCCCTGAACCTGCTTGCCAGTGGTTCGGAAATCGAACAGCTTGCCAGACAATCACCAAAAACGCTGGCCACGCTCAAGCAATCTATTTCCGCGGGATCAACTTCGGTTGTCGGTGGCCCTTACAGTCAAGGTAATCTGGGAAACCTGTCACCCGAGCATCTCCTCGCTGAATTCATTCACGGAAAATCAGCCTATCGGACAACCTTGAACTCGGACGTGACAGTTTTTGGCCAGTTTGCATGTAGCACCTCTCCTCTCTTACCTCAAGTATTACAACAACTACAATTTCGAGGGGCAATGCTTTCAACCTTTGACGGCACTCGCAAACCACCAAGTGAGCAAGCGAAAACTCGTTGGCAGGAAGCCGGTAATTGTGTGATGGACGCACTTTCGGTTACGCCACAAGACACGTCCAAATCTGAAACTTTTCTCAGCCTGTCTGACAACCTGGGCCGCTCAATTCAATATGACCACGTGGCAAGTCTGTTATTTGCGGGATGGCCGGGTGACGAGAGCTCGTGGTACGACGATCTTCGCAGTACGCGGCGTTACGGGCCAGTGCTGGGTAAATTTGTAACTCTCGAGGATTACTTTGACGAATCTGCAACGGCAGATTACTGGCTGACCTGTCAGATTCCGCCCAAGCCACGACAGCGGCTTGTGTCGGCAGTTGTCGGTCACTCACCCGATCCGCTGTCGCAACGGGCGTCCAACTTCACCACGCAGATTTCCCAAATCCACAAGCAACTGCTGATCGGCCTAGCAAACGTCGTGATCGGTAACGAGCCGGTATCCGGTGTGGCTTCGCCACCGCTGGAGCGTTTGAGTGATCTGATTGGCGAGCCTTCTGGTAATCCATCCGAGACCACTCATACAGTCGGAATCAATGCGTGGAGTTTTGACCGAAGCATCCCAGTAACTTTTGTCGGTCAGGAGGTATCTGCATTGGGATTTTCTACATCTGCAGAAAACCTGACTCCGCTCAACCTTCCCCTGGCCGTTGAGAATCGATTGCGCAACGAATACCTCGAACTAACAATCAACGAGGCAACCGGAGGTATTCAATCTATCAAATCACATCGTGACCGAACCACAAGAATTTCGCAGCGTCTGGTTCGCTGTTGCCCGGAAGACCCACCAGCGGCTGCCGACGACCTCGAAATATACTCTGGAAGTTCGCAAATGAAGGCTGACTCTGTTGAGATCACACGGTGTGATCAATACGCAGGGGCACTTACTTCAACAGGGGCGATTTTGGATGGGGAGGATCACCCGGTTGCCCGGTTCACCCAATGCGTCACTCTTTATCGAGGGACCCGCGAGTTGGTCGTCGATGTGCAATTTGATGACGTGTCGCCGGTCTCCGGAGATCCCTGGCAAAGTTACATTGCCAGCCGAATCCTGTGGGCGGACTTGAGTATGGATATCCGCTATGGCTCGAATTGGCTTGGCCTCCCGGTAGCTGGGAGGTACATCGAGAGTGGAGAATGGATTGACATTCGCGAGGTATCGGCAGACAGTCGTTCGATCACGCTATCCCCCTGGGGATTGCCTTGCCACCGCCGAATTGGTGATCGTGCCCTCGATACACTGCTCATCGTTGGTGGCGAAACGAGCGTTAACTTTCGGTTTGCCCTTTGCCTGGACACCGTTTTCCCCATGAAATCGATCTTGGGGTCGTTGACCCCACCGGATGACTGTGTTGCGAAGGTCTCAAGTACGTCGGGTTCCCGGCATGGTTGGTTTTTGCACGCCAGTGCAAAGAATGTACTTGTGACTCATCTAGGGAGGCGTACCTCGGAAAATGCTGACCTTTGTTTGCGTCTCTTGGAAACCGAAGGGCGGGCCACCCAAGTGCGAATCTCTGCCTGGAAACCGTTTCAAACCGGAAAAATCACCAGTTTTGAGGATCAACCGCGGGCCGAGTTATCTGTGAATGAAGGCGATATTGTCCTCGAACTCGAACCACACCAATGGGTACAATTGGCTGGTCAATTCGCAATGTAGCACGGGCCGCATGAGAGCACAGAGAAATCACCAGCCATACCAACCGGCAGTCGAAAGTGCTGCTGGCTTGCCATGATCGTAACTATTGACGGCCCAGCGGGAGTTGGAAAAAGCAGCGCGGCACGTCGCTTGGCTCAACGCCTCGGGTTCCGTTTTCTCGACACCGGAGCGACGTATCGGGCTGTAACATTGGCCGCGATCGAAAAAGGTATCGATCTGGCCGACGCAGATGCGTTGCTACAGGTAGCCAACAGCGTGGAAATCGTCCTGGATGAAGATAGCGTGATTCTCGACGGTCGCGATGTTACTACAACGATTCGCTCTTTTGAGATTACTACCTCGACCCGGTACGCAGCCGATCATCCCGGCGTGCGTGAGCGGCTCGTCAAATTGCAACAAGACGCTGCTGCCGGCGTCGATGTAGTTACCGAAGGCCGCGATCAAGCCACGGTCGTTTTTCCCGAAGCGGAATGCAAGATATTTTTGACTGCCAGCCAAGAAACTCGTGCCCAACGCCGTCATCAAGACCTGGTAGCTCGGGGTGAAAAAATCACCTATGAAGAAGTACTGGAAAAACAGCGTACCCGCGATCATCGCGACAAAACGCGTCCGGTAGGTGCCCTACGGAAAGCCGACGACGCAATTCAAGTGGTCACCGACGGCATGACACCTGAAGCAGTTGTCAACCACTTGGAAGAAATCGTCCACACCCACATGTAATCGAGGCGACCCTTTTGCTTGGACAACTTTGGTACGCCGTGGTTCGTAGTTGCTGTTGGTTCGTCGCGCGGATTGCGTTCCGTTTGCGGGTAATCGGCGGCGAACAACTTCCCCAGGATGGTGGTGTGTTGGTCCTCTCCAATCATCAAAGTCACCTTGATCCCGTACTGGTGGGCGTTGCCAGCTCCAGGCAGCTGCGTTTTCTCACCCGCGATACCTTATTCTTCTGGCCGCTGAAATGGCTAATTGGGTCGTTAGGTGCCATTCCAATCAACCGAGAGGGGGCGGGTTTGTCGGGCTTGCGGACATCGTTAGGAGTTCTAAAAGATCAACAACCGCTACTGATATTTCCAGAAGGTACACGCACACATGATGGCAACCTGCAACCGTTGCAACCTGGTTTCTGTGTTATTGCCCGTCGCTCCCGGGTGACGCTCGTACCGGTCGCAGTCGCCGGGTCGTTTGATGCCCTGCCCCGGGGGCGGATGGTACCCCGGTTTCGACCGATTGTTGTGGCTTTTGGTGCACCCATTTATCCAGGGGAAATTCTCGATAAGGACAACCAGCAACTGGCTGATCTGCTGACCGAACGCCTTGCCGAAACCTTCCATCGGGCCTCGACTTTCAGGGCAACTCGTCAAGGCAGAAGTCCTAAGGATAAGGAAAACTAGGTCGTCGTAGCGACTTCTACATGTGGCGTTCGGGGATTGGGGCTACCGCACCGAGCCCTTTACGGCAATTGTCGGGGCTAACACGATCTGTTAGCATACCGAGTTCCCCTTGCGAACTTGTTTTAGGTCGCCTCTGTTGGTCGGTCGGGTTCGCAGGAAGCGAGTTGGGGGCAGCCCCCCCTCGCCTGTGGGCAAAGTTTCCCTACGTGACAGATACAAGCTGTCCTTGATTCTGTCGGTTTATCCCCCAGGTTTCATGGTCAACCGCAATTTAATCCGAGAATTTGACGTTTCTGAAGAAGACTGGAATGCCGCCGTTGGCACCGCCTTGCCCGACGAGGTCGACTGGATTTCCGGTGTAAATGTTGGCGTCAACCAAATTGTCGAAGGCACTATTCTTCGTATCGACAATGAGTTTGTCCTCGTAGATGTCGGCTACAAGAGCGAAGGCATCATCCCCCGCAATGAATGGGAAGCAGAAGGGAAAGAGCTCCCCGAGGTGGGTGAGCGGGTGCGCGTGCTGGTCGAGGAAGTGGAAGACACCGCTGGTCGACAGGACGATCGGGGCATGATCGTCCTGAGCAAGCAGAAAGCAGAGAAAATTGAAAAGTGGATGAGGGTAATGGAAACTGTCGCTGAGGGCGATGAGGTCTCCGGAACCGTCACACGCAAAATCAAGGGTGGCCTGCTGGTCGACATCGGCGTCAACGTTTTCTTGCCAGCCAGTCAGGTTGATATCCGCCGACCCCA
>Ga0315336_1002642_pt1 | contig 26570 bp, 27 predicted proteins | sample ASW5metaG_FD_204512 | JGI IMG/M metagenome (GOLD analysis project Ga0315336, IMG submission 204512) | Ammonia-oxidizing marine archaeal communities from Monterey Bay, California, United States - ASW #5 | ecosystem: Environmental > Aquatic > Marine > Intertidal zone | place: USA: California... | reverse complement strand
GGTACAGGGTGGAATTGGAGGTCGGTAAGGAATACACGTTTGAACTGGAAGGTTCTGAGACCGATGGCGGTACTTTAGAAGATCCGCATCTGTTACTTTATGATGATGAGAGCAATCTTCGGGCAGCGAATGATGACGGTGGTGTCGGTCTTAATTCGGTTTTTACATTTACTGCTTTTAAGACGGGACCGTTTTGGGTTGTTGCTAAAGCATTTGATTCCACCGGTGTTGACGTCGGGACCTATCGTCTTACCGTCAGTGAGGGCGGTGAATCAAGTTCGTCAAATCGCAGCGTTGTCTCCAAAGAGGACAGTTCGGATGTATCTTCCGTTCAAACTAGCGACCCAAATGCTGTAGTCCTAGAACTTACCTCAATCCAACCGATGACATGTGGTCCAACCTGGGACCTTCCCTCAACATGCGGCTATGAGTCGGGGCCGCAACCCGTAAAAGCTAGTGCAGCTGTCGTTGAAGAGTATTCAGTGCTTTCTTAGCTTAGCTAATTTGGTTGTAGGAACATCTGAGTATTAGATAAGTAGCTGATGGTTGAGGCTATTTAATGGGCTTGAATCTGTAGATGTCTGATGGATAAGCCTCTCGATATTCGAACCGAGCGGTGCGGTCCTCTGTGAAGATTAGACCTTAAGCATGGCAAGTAGAGTAGCGGCATGGCGAGAGCTATCATTAGGAATGGTCACTAGCCGTGAGCCAGGAGCTAGTGCAGCGGCACGCTGACAGCGCTCAACGTGAGGTCCACTGTCTCCAGGAGAAAATGTTATTGGCATATCAATGTTTAGCAGACTTGCTTCAGCATTGAAGCATAATGCTTCATTGACTATGGCAGGATGCCATGGTTGCGATTTCAAAAGGTCAACAGTTCTTTGGTGCAACTTTATGGGGTCGAGGTCGGGCGACCGAAGTAGTGAATTTCCCACTATCGGCATGTACCACGGCCAGAATAATTCGCTGTCCCTGATCTGAAACCACGCCCGCACCATGTGCTCACCAGACCAACTAGGCAGAAGAGTTGGGGCAAGGGTATCCTTAAGTTGCATTTTCTCTTCGGGACTAAATAGCCAAAAATCAATGCAGGTAAGCGACCTGACCTTAGAGCGTGCGATGTCGATTAGCCTAAGTGCTACGAGTCCACCGCCACCATAAGCAAATATATCTGCTTCATCGATATCCAGGTCTTCCATTCCCTCTGAAATGGCTATTGCACAGTCTTCGAATCTTATAAATTCTCCGGTTAGGTCGCGGGTTTCGCCATGTCCGGGTAAATCAAGTGCTACAAAAGGACGCTTGCCAATGAGTACTTTGCAGAAAGCTGCCCATGCTAAAGATGAACTCCCAAAGTCGTGAATAAGCACAACAGGCCTACCCGAGCCAATATTACTCCGTCGCACAAATGCTTGGCCCGACTTGGTTTTTACATAAGACCGCCATGATCTATGCGTCATGGTGCTAGTCGAAGTGACGTTTATGTTCGAAGAGTCCTTGTGGTTTTCTTTTAGAAGTTTTCTTGCCCTGATGTTCAGTTCGCCTGGTGTATCAAAACGTTCGACTTGTATATTTGAAGGAAAGTTATTCGGCAGGCGGTCCAGGTGGTGAAATAGTATGTCCTGCCGATGACCCATAACATAACACTCGCCCTTTATCTTATTCAGCACAGCGGGCCCATCACAGCGGAAAGCAGCACCATAACCATCTGGTTCGTGAATTCCGGTCCTCAGTAGATCGAGTACGTGCTTCTGGATGTATTCGGGGTCGGGTAAGTCGAAATTAGCGCTCATCCGTTTGCGAGCCACGTCCGTTTTGACCGCCCAGGGGAAGAACAAGAATTGATCTCGAATTCGAGTCCATATCTTCACTAGGTGGCTACCGTCTGGCTCGGGTGTGAAGTCAGCAAAGTAATTGTCGAGAATCTCTTTTCGTTCCTCTTCCGTTACTACCAAATATCCGTTGATGATGGTAACTGTGACCCTGTCTGGGTACAGGTTGGCAAATTCGGCTGCAATCATAGCGCCAGTGTGGGTTCCATACACACCAGCTTCTGCTATGCCTAAACAATCAAGAAGCTGGACCAGTACGTCTGCAAATGGCGCGAGATCCGGTTCTTTCTTGTCGATGGGATCGGATAGGCCATAGCCGGGTGTATCTGGGGCGATCACCGTAAAATCATTCGCCCACTGTAATATCAGGGGCCGAAATTCTTCCGAGGACTCTGGGCTTTTGTGCAACAATAAAACAGGAGGACCTGAGCCCGCCCGAAGATAATGAATTTGGCGGTTATCCAGCGTTGCAAATTGTTTTGTAATTTCAGTGTTGTTTTTTCGCATAGCCCTGTTTTTCGTATGCTTTGCCGATTTCTTGGGCGGTGCTTTGCATGAACGGTACATATTTCTCGACGGCTTGGTCAGTTGTCATTGCGGATCTAATGAATCGCATAACAATACCACCTAACACTTCATTCCTTACTAAGAGCGGTACCGCAACACTGACCTCGGCCATACTTGGATTATCAAAAAGCGCGTAGCCAGCATTGCGCACCTGGTTAAGCAAGCGGGATACTAGTTCTTTATTGCGTGCAGGCTTGTCTTCCGGGGTATCAGAATGCGCTAAAATTTCTAACAAAGTATTACGCAGTTTCTCGTTACAAAAAGCGAGTTGGACTCGACCCGATGCACTTCCGAGCATATGTACTCTTACTCCTGCCGAGTAGCGGTCCAGCGCGAGGGGACTATCTTTGTCAGTAGTTTCTCTGACCAACATCGTCGTTCCATGAAGTGTGGATATGGCCAAGGGCCATACTACCTCTCTGCCTAGTTTTGTAAGTAGCGGCTTAGCCAGGTCTTTAACCCAGGCTTCATCGTCGTAACCATCGCTGAGGGAACGTACTTTTATAGTTAATCGATACCTGTCATCACTTGGGTCACGTATCGCATATCCAGATTCACAGAGAGTTTCCAATACTCTGTAGGCTGTGGTGCGCGCCAGGCCGACGGCTCTAGCAATATCCGTAACGGTGGCACCATTCTGCTGGTTAAGCTGCTGAAGAGTATCGAGGCCTCTCATGAGAGCTCTTATAGGTCTTAGTCTTTCTGAAGAGGCTGAGTTTTTATCTGTCATTTTGATTGTGGACCCGGTGTTGGGGCCCCTGGCGTCTTTGAATTCTTGATTGATATGTCCAATATAGCTTAACCTACCGACCACCACGTGGACAGTATTTTTTGTCCCTTAGATGCGAGGTATGAGTAATCTTACTTTCCAAACCAGACTTTGGATCCGGATAAGATGTCACAATCGAATGAAGTAGAGCCTCAGAAGTTTGATCCCTCTGATGAAGCAGGATTGAAAGTGGATGGCCATAGCGGCATCAATCCTGCTGAAGGTGAAAAGGCACAACAGGCGTTTCGAAGTGTGCTCGGCCAGTTTGCAACTGGCGTTACAGTTATGACGACTCTTGCATCTAGCGGTGAAAAGGTCGGCTTGACAGTAAATTCATTTAACTCCCTATCTCTAGATCCACCTCTTATTCTTTGGAGCATTGCTAATTCCACGCCTAGTTTTGAGTGTTTCCAGGTAGGCGAAGCTTTTGCAGTTAATGTACTTTCCTCTAATCAAGAAGATTTAGCGTTGCAACTCGCCCAAACCTCCAAGAACAAATTTCAGGGAATACGCATAGTAACTGGTCTGGATAACGTTCCACTGATCAATGGCTGTGTCGCGTATCTCGAATGCAACGTTGATGCTCGTCATCCTGGGGGTGATCATGACATTATAGTCGGACATGTGACGCGGGTATTTAATTTAAGCCGTGCCCCACTCCTTTTTCACGGAGGAGAATTCCGTACTATTTCAGATTAGAATGCTTTTCCGCTGTGAGAGGTGGCGTTGTCATAATATGCTGTCTTTTGCGGTGCCATCGACCACAGTACGAACAACGTCTGCCCCTGGCTTGTTTATGATTGGGTCCTTTGGCAAAACGGTTGCAGATCTTGCCGGTCTCCTGATCATTAGAGGCTAGTATAACAAAGACTACCGGCACTAAAGATAGGACGCATAATGGCATTTCCTGGTCGAAACCCGATTATTATTTCTGGGGCTGGTCCCGTTGGGTGTGCTTTCGCGTTGTGTATGGCACGAAACAATATTCCGGTCTTAGTGCTCGAACGAGAGGTTGATTTGCCGGAAGATCTAAGGGCGTCTACCTGGCATCCACCTACACTTGATATGCTAGATCCCCTCGATGTTACAGAGCGTCTCATAGATATGGGTCTGGTAGTTCCTAATTATCAATATAGAGATCGCCAGACTAACGATTACGCTGATTTTGACCTTGGATTGCTTAAGGACGAGACCAATCATCCTTATCGATTACAGATAGAGCAGTTTCGTTTTACTCGAATCGTTTGCGAAATCCTAAGAACCGTGCCCGGTGCCGAAGTGAGATTTGAGCATGGGGTGTCAATGTTTCATCAAGATGAAGACGGTGTTGATGTTGTTGTGGACACACCCAATGGGCAGAAAATTATCCGCGCTTCCTATCTGGTTGCTTGTGATGGTGCTGCCAGTGCAGTTCGTATAGGGGCTGGAATCGAGTACGAGGGGTTTACCTATCCGGAAAAATTCTTGGTAGCAAGCACACCATACTCATTGGAAAATCATTTTCCCGGTTTGGCATGGGTTAACTATATCGCTGACCCTAAGGAATGGTGTGTTCTGCTTCGATGCAATAATCTATGGCGAGTATTGCTTCCAACTGTTCCCGGCGACACTGACGAAAAGTTGCTATCAGACGACCATATACAAGAGCGTTTGCATTACGTGGCTGATATTGACGGGGACTATGAGATTGGACATCGCACTCTTTACAATGTCCATCAGAGGGTGGCTTCCACTTATCGTGTAGGCCGCGTTCTGCTCGCGGGAGATGCGGCTCACATTAACAATCCCCTTGGTGGTATGGGTATGAATGGGGGTGTTCAGGATGCAATTAATTTAGCCCAAAAGATGATCATGATGGCGGCTGGAGAAGCGAATGAGACTATATTAGACTTATACGATCGCCAAAGACGCATCATATGTCGTCGGTTTGTGCAGGAACAAACAATTAAGAATAAGGAAGCGTTGGAGAACCCTGATTTGGGCGAACAAAAAAAACATTTGGAGCATATGAAAGAGATTGCGGGCGACCCTATCGCAGCAAAAACGTTTCTAATGCGAACATCGATGATCGATAGTGTTAGAGAGTCCTTTAAGATCAATTAAGCTGATGGGTCGTACTAACGTCGGGTACTACGGAGGATACAGATCATGGTTGATTCGCTAGGATATAGGATGAAATTTGGCGTATTGGCGCCGTCTACAAACACGAGCGTTGAGCCTGAATTTGCTATGATGCAACCGCGCGGTGTGACCAATCACTATTGCCGTATTGAGATCCCGGATGATCCTGTCAAGAATGACGCTGATTTCGAAGAACTTCTGGTGAACATTCGGAATTCCACCATGTCTGCTGCGGACAGGGTGATGACCTGCCGGCCTGGTTACGTTGTCATGGGTATGTCGGCGGAAACTTTCTGGGATGGGGCAGAAGGTTCGGAAATACTCCTTCAAAGTATGGAGGAACGCTGTGGTGTCGGTGTTGCGATGGGCTCCCATGCTTGCAGGGAATCCCTGCGGGTCTTCAGCGAAGAAAAACCCATCAAAACGGTCGGTATTCTCACACCCTATATGCCGGTTGGTGACAACCAGGTACGGGGGTTCTTTTCAGACATCGGTTATGACGTCAAGGCTTTGATCGGTCTAAAATGCCAAAGCCCAACACTCATTGCACATGAGCAGCCGGAAACCTTGCGCAGGGCGATAACCGAGCTAAATGAAGCGGGGGTAGACGCCATCGTTCAGGTAGGTACAAATCTTGCGTGCGCCAAGGTTGCTGAGGAGGCGGAACGCTGGTTCAATAAGCCTGTCATTGCCATCAATGCGGCTACCTATTGGTATGCCCTGCGTTTTAACGGCATAAAAGATCAGATAGAAGGTTTTGGCAGATTGCTCGCTGAGTACTAATTTCAAAGGATTTTCAAGCATGAAATATCCCTATTCAGGCATTACAAAGCGTGGGCGCCTAGAATGGCCTGAAGGTAATCATGTAGCCTTGATTCTTACACTAAATCTTGAGTACTGGGACATGCTAAAGGATACTGACGCTCCGTATTATGCTGGCGGGCCGCCCATCCTGCCGGACCTTTTGCCGGGCAGAGTGGCTGACTTTCCTAACTTTACTTGGCGCGAATACGGTCAAAGAGTTGGGATCTGGCGGTTATTTGACGTATTTGATAATGCCGGCGTGCCTGCCGGCTGTACGGTAAATGCTAAGACTTTACTTGAGCGCCCTGACTTGGCGCGGGCTCCAGAGGAACGCGGTTGGGAGGTTGTTGCCCATAATTATGAGCAGGGCGAGCTGCTAACTGGTTTTGTTGGCGACGTTACGAAGGAACGGGAGGTCATCGAAGCTACACTAAACGTTTATAAAGAGTTCTACGGACGACCAGCTAAAGGTTGGTTATCTTCCTCTTTGCGAGGCACTCCCAACACGCCGCGTATCCTTGCCGAAAACGGCTGCATGTTCTACTGCGATCTTTTGAATGATGATCAGCCCTATATGATAGAAACTGAGGCTGGACCCATCGTGTCCACCCCTTATAGCAACGAGATCAACGATTTTACTATTCTCACTCGACGCGGACATACCACCGATGAGATGCGCGACATTCTTATCGAGGAACTCAAGGTGTTACACGATGAAGCAGCGGTGTCAGGTTCCGGGCGCATGATGAATGTAGGACTGCATCCACATGTCAGTGGGCGGGCTTACCGTGTACGAGCTGTCCGGGAATTTCTAGACTATGCTAAATCTTTGGATGGTGTTTGGTTTGCCACCCGAGAGGAAATTGCGGCCTGGTACCTTGATCATCACGATGGTCATATCGTTTAACGCCGCAAAGTATTTGCCACTATTGCGAGCTATCTATCTATTTAGATAGGTGTATTCTGTTGCTCCTTGATGGCCGCCAAATATCTCTTCTCTGGTGCCCGCTTGGCGAAAATTATTCGACCTTAAGGCCGTATCGTGTGCTGTTGGTTGAGGTGGGAGTACTTTTCCTGCATCATCCTACTTTATTATTAGTGAAGGAAAGGGTATGGGCACCCACACAATTACCAATGCAGAAGAACTGCGTGCTGTTTACAGATTACCTAGTGACAGTGCGGTCAAGAAGGTGCTGACTCATCTTGATAAGCACTGTGTCAACTTCATTAACCTTAGCCCAATCTGTGTGCTCTCAACCTCTGGGGCTAAAGGATCTGTTGATGCATCCCCTAAGGGTGGTGACCCAGGATTTGTTCAAGTGCGAGATGCCAAAACCCTCCTGCTACCGGATTGGCCAGGCAACAACCGGCTCGACAGTCTGGAGAACATTGTGGGGAATCCGCACATAGGTATGATTTTTTTTGTGCCTGGAATAGACGAAACTTTGAGAATTAATGGTCGAGCTGTGCTCTCTACTGACCCGAGTCTTAGAAACGACTTTTCTATCGACAAAAAGCTACCAATTTCCGTCTTAATTATAACCGTAGAAGAAAGCTATCTCCATTGTGCTCGCGCTATTTGGCGAGCCGACCTCTGGAATTCTGATAATTATGTTGATCGGGCGGTGTTGCCTAGTATGGGGTTGATGCTAGCAGATCAGATTAAAGGTTATGATGGTATTAGCGCGGATAAGAGGATCGCGAATAATCGCAAAAAACTTTACAGCCTTGATTAATACTTAAGGGGCTTAACCATGAGTCAGAATAAACCTGTAGCTGTTGTAGTCGGTGCGGGGCCGGGGTTAGGGGCTGCCTGTGCGCGCCGGTTCTCCGCAGCCGGAATGACCGCCGTCTTAGTTTCCCGCAATGTTGAGCGGTTGGAAGAATTGACCAGCAGTATTGAAGGGGCCATTCCATTTCCCTGCGATGCCTCGAAGGAGGAAGCTGTTAATAAGTTGTTTGATGAAGTGGAGAGGGACCATGGTCCGGTGGAGGTTTGTGTCTATAACCCTGGTGGCGGCTTTCAACGCGTTCATGTTGCAGAGCAGACAGCGGCGCGTTTTCGAACTGTTTGGGAATCCACAGCTTTCGGTGGTTTTCTAACTGGTAGGGCAGCGGCCCGCAAAATGCTTACGAGGGGACGAGGGAGTATCTTGTACACGGGCGCGACGGCGTCTCTCCGTGGTGGTCAAGGATTCTCTGCCTTAGCATCCGGCAAGTTTGCACTGAGAGCTGTGGCCCAAAGCATGGCCCGTGAATTAGGTGCAGAAGGCATCCATGTTGCCCACATTAATATCGATGGCGCGATTGGGAAGTCTCAGGACGGCAGCAAACTTGATCCGGATGATATTGCTGAGACCTACTACGGACTATATAAGCAGACACGCACTAACTGGACCCAGGAGTTAGATATTCGTCCGTGGACCGAGAAATGGTAGGCGAACTGATACGGCGGAACTTATTCTTAAGAAACACGTTAGGGCTGTTGCATGTGCAGTCTCTAGAGTTCTTTGTTGGAACCTAAGATGATTCAGGATCCAGTTCTAAGCGCCACATTACAGCAGGCAGAGAAGAAGACACTGGAAGCGCAGCGGCTCTTGGGAAGCTGGGACATACAAGCCGCTAAGCCATTGTTTTTAGACGTCTTCAGTATTGTGGAGAGGCTTCTCAAGGAACGTGATAAGAATAAAGCTACTCCAAAATACGAAAATTTTCGCAGACAGGAAAAAAAGGTTCACAAGATTCTCTATTTACCGGTGGAAGTGAAGGCTCGTGAATGGAAATCAAAGTGTTGGCTGGCCGAGAGAGCTCTAGAGGATGGTTTTACTGTTGTCATAGGGGCAACATGGGTTCTCAATAAGTGGGCGGAAAAAGGTTTGCCACCAGGTGTTGTCTTGTTCAAGACCCTTTGGGGGACAGATGCTCAGAATATGACGGTGTGGCAAAAGCATCTCATTGCTGCTTTGGACGAAGAGGCTTTTGGTATTGATTACTCGCATCCATTTGCAAAGAACTTGGTTGGTCATCCATTGGCAGTAGCCCGATGTGATCTGATTTGTGCATTTGGCGAAGAATACGGGAGGATGGTTCGCACCGTCTATCCAAATGCTAATGTCAAAGTTACAGGGAATCCTCGCGCGGTAACGACGGAATCAAGCGCTGGCGAGGACATACTAATTTGCCTACCTTCCGCTACGGTCAACGGCAAGCATAGGGACTTTGCTACAGCTATTATGAAAACGCTCATTTTGTATGGGTTCCCTCTCAGCTCAGCTCAAGGGCAGGCATGGGCAGCCTATCAGCGCCAAGGTATTGTGAGAGATCTTGACCTCATGATACCCATCAAATCGGTGGTTTTGGCTTTGTCTGCCATGTTCAAAGACCGACGAATAGTTGTTCGTCCCCATCCGGCAGAGGACGATAGTCTTTGGACACGCGCATTTGAGGCTTTAGCTAATGTCGAAATAGCAGGAGAGGGGGCAATTACGAAAGTTCTCAGAGAAGCGAGGGTGATGGTCTATGTCGGGGGATGTACAACTGGTCTTGATGCGTTTTTAGCTGGCCTTCCCTCGGTGCGACTTGAACTAGATTGGTGTGGAATATCAAATCGAATACACACTGGTGCAAGAACTGCGGAACAGATATCAAAAACTGTGAGTGATATTGTGGAAGGCGACCCGCTTAGAGGAAGCCTAGAGAATTATTATAAAAAGGATTCGACATTGATTGAAGAGCTATCTGTTCTATGGGAACACAACTCACTCGAAGGCATTCCTGATTTTGGAGCGGTGCCTGAATATAACCCATCCATAATAGATGAAAGCAAGTTTCCGGTTGTTGAATTGGACGAACTTCATTTTGGGAACGCGCGGCAAGTGGCCTGGAACACCTTCATTGTGCAACCTAAGTAAATTGATTCGATTAATTGAATCCTAGTTGAGGATATTGGAGCCGCCCTTTCCTTGCTTGCAAGAAAAGGGCGGCAGCATCCGTTTCTCGTTTCCTTTATGTCACTAATACGATTTTATCCTGATCGAAATTCTTTCATCATCTTTTCCATATCCTTCAAAGTATTCCGTACCATTTTGTTTCGTTTCACTGCTATCCAGGCTTTCTTTACATTCTTGTGCTTGGCTAGTGGGTCTTTTACGCCGACTTGCGGCAATAGAGCATGGAGCCAAAACATAGCTGGGACAAAATAACAATCCGCTGCCGAAAATGTGTTACCTGCAGCGTAAGGTCCTGCACCGATGAATTTGTTAAGCCACTCTAGGCTTTTTTCAACTTCAAGTTTTTTCTCTTTTATTACTTTCTTGTTGCGTGTTTTTGGATCTGTTTGACCGAATAAGCCGAATGTCGCGGGCCCAACATATTCTTCCAGAATCTTGCAAATCAATCGCACCTTCGCTGCGGCACCAGGCATACCCGGAAACAGCTTCTTACGATTTGGATACTTGTCATCCAAATATTCGAGAATTACTCCAGATTCCGGTAGTATTAGTTTGCCGTCTCGTAAGCTGGGAATTTTGCCTATCGGATTGATTTTCAAGTATTTAGGTGATTTTAAGCCATCCTCAGGCATTACCATGTCATACTTTAGACCTTTGTGGCCAAGGCCGAGCGCCACGCGGCACACGAATGGAGAAAGAATGGCGCCGTAGAGTTTCATTGCTATATTCCTTTGACTGTTTAGGGATGAGTATGACTGCGTTCCAATCTTTGAACGCCGTAGTAGCGTTTAACCTGTTCTGCGGGCTTCGTCTACAATGATCAATATACTGATTTATCTTGGAAAATCATGCGACATTGTAACTTTCTCTTACTAAGAAGCCGTGCGATACAAGGACTCGCCTAAATCATCTGGGGGTTTTGCAGTGAACCACAAGAATATAAGGGGAAAAATTCTCTATATTGGTGATGACGGTAACGAGCGGGGGCGCGAATGGTTTTCCTTCACTCATAACGATGATGGTCACAAAACCTTGCGAGCTGTTTGTGAAATTGATGACACGGAAGTTGTCCGCGAAGTTACCTATACTATGAATGAGTTTTGGAAGCCGTTGGATTGTTTTAATAGACTTCATGTGGAGGGGAAATTCCTCGGTACAGGTTGGGTTTGGTTTTCTGAGACTCATGCGGAGTGTGAGGTATATAACACTACCCTAGGTCGTGTGTCGCAGAGCATGCCAACGGCTCACCGCGCTAATAGCTTGGTAGTTCACCCGCTTACTTGTGACGTTCTGCATTGTGCTGCATATGATCACAATACGGATCAAAAGATTCAGTATATAGATGAAATTGTATCAACCTCGCCACTGCCCAATGGTGCGTCTGGTCCGTTCTTGTCAAAGACACAATTGCCAATTGAGTATGTAGGCCGTGAGACAATTACCGTAAGGGCTGGCACATTTGATGTTGATCACTACGTATTTCCGCTAAAGCCTAACCCGGACGGCAGCAAACGCATGGAACAGTGTTGGTGTCTTCCAGATCAATACGTATTAGTGAAAGTTTCTGTTCACGGGTTTCTGAAGAACTCAACTTACGAACTCTGCGAAATCGAAATATAATAGGGTTTAGATTTAATGGAACACAAAAATTTTCGAGGAAAGATTAGTTACATTAGTGATCCTGATGGTGCGCGTAAGGAATTTGGTCGGGAGTGGTGGTCGACGACTTTGCATGAGGATGGTCAGACTACTCTGCGAGCATATTGTGAGATTGAGGCAGGTGTAGTTGAAGACCGCAGTGTTATTCGCGACACCACTATTAGTCTTGATAGTGATTACTATCCCTTAGATTGTTATACTCGGGTCCAACGCTCAGGATCATATCTTGGTTCGGGATGGTTCCGTTTCAATGATAGGCGTGCTGAAGCGCAGGTATATGCTCCAGAGATTGGCCGCGTTAGCCAGTCCTGGCCAGTAAAAGTAGCTTCTTTCGGGGCCCATAACGTTACCTGTGATGTTCTGCATTGCGCCCGATACAATCACGGAGGGGAGGAGGTTCAAAAGAGTAAAAACACATTCGTTACCAATCTAGAACACGACGGCTGTGGCATTCCTTTGATTACACCGATGACTTTCGGGTTGGAATTCAAAGGTCGCGAAAAGGTTGTAGTACCCGCTGGTAGCTTCGATGCAGATCACTACGAATTTCATTTAGATGGTTCTCTCCCTAAAGAACATCCAACGGAACACGTCTGGTGTTTGCCAGAAAATTTCATGTTTATAAAGATAGCAGTTGGTGGTTACATGAATGCGACGTTTGAGTTGGTAGAGCTAGAAGAGGGCTAGAATTACCTCAGGACACTGAAGCTTTATTTGTCTAACAGTGATTTCTTATCTTGCATGATCACATAGCGGTGGGGGTAAGGGATTTCTATTTCGAGTTCTTTAAACTTATCCCATAGAGCTAGAAGTATCTGCCCTTTCACATTGGTTATGCCTTTTTCCGGATCGCGAATCCAGAATCGCAGCAGAAAGTTCAGGGAGCTATCTCCAAACTCTATTAAGTGACAAATTGGTGCTGGGTTTTCAATTATTCTATTGGTTTGTTTTGCCGCTTCTACTGCGAATTCACGAACTTGGTGTGGGTCGCTGTCATAGGACACTCCGAATGGGATTTCCATTCGAACATCTCTGTCTGAATGTGACCAATTGATCACTTCGTTTACGATGAAGTCGTCGTTAGGTATAAGCAGTTCCTTGTTGTCACGGGTCACCACGCCGACGTACCGGGCACTCATCTCTCTAACCCAGCCGAAAGTGTCACGTACTTCGATCACATCGCCAGGTTTTATGGATTTGTCTAGGAGCAAGATGACTCCACTTACAAGATTAGATACTTGTTTTTGTAGGCCGATTCCAATTCCCACACCGAGAGCGCCGGTGAAGACCGCTAAGGCAGCAAAATTAATTCCGACGCTGCTCAATGCTACCACGATAGCTACTGTAATCATCACAAAACGAAGGGTCTTGCCGATTAGCACTCTGGCCCTAGGGGTGATCTCGGAAACACGACTGACGCGACGCTCAATGAAGGTACTGAAGGCTAATGCGCCCCACATCAAGATAGCTAATAGAAGAACACCGTTGATGATTGTGAGAAGGGATACGCTGGTCTGTCCTAGCGGAATAGTGACGGCGTTAAGGGTATCGACGGTAGGGCCCAAGAGTCCCACAATGTTCAGCGCTGCTAGTGTCCAGGCAAAAAACGCCACCATTTTGGCGATAAAACGGTTTGCTATGAACGTTGAAGACAATTGAATAATAATCCAGGCGCTCATTAAGCTCGCTACTACCGCCATAATATTGTTGTCTGAATAAGCTCCCACCTGAACAAGAACGCCGGTCGTAAGCCACAAAAGGAGTAAGTAAATAATAGAGAATGACTGGTGCAGGGCGCGTCGAGAAAATCTGGCTAGTGCGGTGTATGATTGAAGTTTACCCACCCTCCTTTCCAGCGGAGGGTGCAGTACGCGATCAAGAAAATATGCAGCTACAGAAATTGTTATTAGCGCAACTAACTGCCATACAGCAGACAAATTGAGGATGTTGACGCTAGTCCAGGTCATCAGGGCTTCAAGCCATTCTTGAAGCTGCTGCGGTTCGAGCAATCCGTTCAACATAAAGGCGGCCTATCCCTTCAGTACGTCACCTAGTTCGAACCAAAGAAGGTGTAATCGATAAACATCATATTGATGTGGCCACAACCACCTTCGGTTATCATCAATAGTTGAGTATACCAGTCAGCGGGGACCTGTTAGCAACATGCACTTAACCCCATGTTTCTCAAAGTCTTAGTATGCACTTCGAGTCGTTCGTTGTAGATAGCTAATAACTCTGGAAACCAATCTTACAAATTACCGGTTATCTTGTGCTTAAGTATACAACAAGCCGAAACTAAACTTTGCCCTGAGCTACGTGAGTGTTCTGCTAAAAAGGTCCAAAGTGCGACCGTGGGCCATATCCGCATTTTCCATATTATAGTGGGTGGGATCGGTTTCGCGGCAAAATCCATGATCCATGTCCGCATATTCGTGTATGGTTACTAGTTCATGACCTTCCAATAAATCTTTTATTTGACTCTGAGCATCCTTGGGTACGAAACTATCCTCTGATGCAAAGTGGAGGAGCAAGGGCTTCTTGATATTCTTTGCTTCGCTTAACAGGCCTTCAATTCCTACACCATAGTACGCAGAGCCCGAATCAACATCGGTTCTTGTGGAGGTCAGATATGTCAGTAATCCTCCTAAGCAGAACCCCATCGCCCCAACATTACCGTTGCAACCATCCATGTTGCGCAACTCTGAGATTGATACTGCTATATCCTCTATGCCGTTGTCGACGCTGAACTTGCCGTATAGGTCCAATCCCGTATTAAATCCTTCTTCCGTGTTCGCATCCAGTTGTATGCCCGGTTGTTGGCGCCAGAACAAATCTGGTGCAAGGGCCATATAGCCTTGTCCTGCCATATAATCACACATATCCCGCAACCACTTATTAACACCAAATATCTCCTGAACAACAATTACACCTGGCCCACCGTCAACAGGTGTAGATAGATATCCCATAAAGTCTCCGTCTTTTCCTGCTATACTGATTTCTCGTCCGCTCATAGCTTTCTGTGTCCTTTTCGCCCCTTACCAAGACAACGTATTCTAAGGCGGTTCAGCGGGAATCTCCACCGCGCAAGTTAGTATCACGCTGGAGTTTCTATAGAACGCCAAGAACTTTGTGTGCCGCTGGTGTCATGGGTCAGGGAAGTTCTGTATTCATACCGATCCGCCCGGTACAGAGCAGTTAACCATTCTACCGGATGGTCCACGTTATTAAAGACTAGACGTGAGAGACGTATCATCGGCACACCGACTGAAACGTCAAGATGTGAAGCAGTTATTGGGTCTGCGAGGGTTGCGGTTATGGCCTGATCAGCTCTAGAGAGGGGTACGCCTGCTTCTTGAAGTTGTGCTAGCATGGGCAGGTTCTCATCCTTTTCTTTCTTAAGAAGTACAGCTACAGCTATTGGGACGTAGGCGGTAATCACAGCAATTGGTTCACCATCATCGGTCCGTACTTGGGTCACTTTTAGAACCTTTTCTTCTCTCTCGGTCTTAAGCTTTGCTTGGATCTCCTTGGGCGGCACTATCATAACCTTATCGAGTTTTCGGACTTGGGTTGCGGCACCAATAGCAAGAACATTTTGAATTAGATCGTCCAAAGCATCCAATTGAGGGTCCGATACGTTATCCCAAGAGACAAATGTTCCCCTACCGCGCTGCCGCACTATTAGGCCCTCTGCCGCTAACTGCTGCATGGCTCGTTTAATGGTAATACGAGAAACTTTAAATGAATCGCATAGTTGCTGCTCAATAGGTAAGGCAGCTCCTGGCCCGTAGGTTCCTTCACGGATGTTTTGCTTAAGGATTAAATACACCTGGTGGTAGAGAGGCATCGCAAGTGTACCATCCACCGCCCTATTCAAAACGATCCGGTTCATCAATCCAGAACCAAACCCGATGAAATATTTGTAGTGGTACCGGTCATGTTCGCTGCATGCTCAGAACAGAGAAACAGCACTGCTGCTGCACATTGTCTGGCAGTTGCGTAACTACCAAGGGGTAGGGCTGACAAAAGGCTTTCATGTTGCCCCTCTTCAAGCCGGTCAAGCATCGGTGTATCTACTGGGCCTGGTGACAAGCAATGAACCCTAATTTGATCTGGTGCCCACTCTTTCGCACAATAACGGGTCAGATTGGTAAGAGCTGCTTTTGAACTGGCATAGGCGGGACCGGACAGATAGCTACCGCCGTTGGTGCCGTTGGAAGAACCACAAAGTACAACCGCACCACCATTTTTTCTCATTAGCGGATAGGCTTCCCGGAGTATAAGAAAGGCTGATGTAAGGTTTGTATCGAGAACCGTATTCCAGTCTGCTAGTGATGTTTCATCCAAGCGGCCCTCTCCGACCATGCCCGCCATGTGAATAACATAGTCAAGCCTCGCAAATCTCTTGTCTACCTCCGCAAACGCTGACTTAACGGCAGCTTCATCAGTGACGTCTAAACTGAGTTTTAAGACCCGTTTATCTTCGATGCAAAGCGGCCGTCGTCCTGTTGCTGCCACCGAAACACCTGAATCCAGGAGCATTTCAACCACCGCGCGCCCGATTCCACCAGTCGCACCTGTCACAAAGGCATTGTGTCCCTTGGCGTTAGGCAGTATCGCGATAGCTCCCATTGGTTTTTATTCGGCAGCCTGCTTGTGCGTATTACCGAAGGCATCATTGATGCCGTCAAGCATACGCCAGCGCATTTCTGTTGATGCTCTAACTGCGGCAATAGCCTTTTGTTGGGTTTCAGGTGTGCTCGCATAATGTGAGGTAATCTCGAGCCCTACTTGAGCGTGCTCCACATCTCCAACTATATGGACATGGAAGAATTCCATATCATCGTCGGTTAGTCCCTGTTTGCGCATGGCCTCCACATACTTAGGGTACAGAGTTGGCAGCTGGCCTTCGAGTGCAACCATGATACCTGCAGCACTTTCTGCAAGATGTCGCACTGTCACCAATTCCCAAAGCCAAGACCGCATGGCGCGTGTCGACGGTAATATCTTTCCTGCGAGCTCAGCTTCGTAAAAGTTTTCAACAGGCACACCACATGCGACACCGAAGTTTACCAATAGATCAGGATGTCTTTTTTCAGGAGTTTCTGGCATCTCCTCGTCGGCCAGATTCTCTAGCATGTGAAGCCTAGCCTCCAAGTGGTCGAGGCGGCCAATATAATGGCCAAACACCTGTGGTACAGCGTCGATATAATAGAAATGTTGTACTGCCCATTGTCCTATTTGTTCTAGGCTAAGTTCGCCGTTAGCCCAAGCTACACTGAAGGGATGGCCCCCTGAATGCACGGAAGTGCGAGCATCCTCGAGTGCTTTCCAGAATGTTTTATCGTCCATCATACGGTGCATTTTCTTCCCCTTTCCCGTTACCTTCTAATCGTTTGCCTTATCAACAAAATTTCCGTCAGACTCCCCAGCGTGGCATTGGAAAATCCTCCAGAGGAATGGTGGTAGTTTTCTCTTCAGTAAAAAAGGACATGCAGTCGGAGGCACTATCACGGCCAATACCTGAATTCTTGTAGCCTCCGAACGGTGCCCGGAGTTCTCGGGTCATCGGAGTGTTGACCCATATTGTTCCAGCGCGGACGCTTTCTGATACTTTCATTACTGTCGGTAAATGCTCAGACCAAACATATCCAACCAAACCAAATTCAGAGTCGTTAGCAACTTGGATAGCTTCATCTAAGTCATCAAATGTTAGAAAGGTAGCGAAAGGTCCGAAGATTTCTTCCTGACACACTCTCGTTTCGTTGCTTGGAGCCATCACCGCTGTTGGTTCGATGTAGTAACCGCGGTTATGGGCCTCATGACGCTTGCCTCCGACGAGCACCTCAGCACCGTCTTCTCTAGCCGTATCAACATAGGCCAATACACGTTTCATGTGATCTTCAAAACACAGGGGACCAATCTGCGTTTCCTGCAGCATTGGATTATCAACAATGATTTTCTCAGAGCGTTCCACGAACTTTTCTATGAATTGATCCGCAATACTGCTTTCTACTAGGATCCGTGAACCAGCGAGACACTGCTGACCGTTGTTGGAGTAGATTCCCAATAGGGAGCCGTCTAACGCACGATCGAGATTTGCAGTGGAGCAAATTATATTTGCTGATTTACCGCCCAGCTCTAAGGCTACCGGTTTTAGACCTTCGCCTGCTCGTTTAGCTATCAAACTTCCAGTTTTGGTACCGCCTGTAAACGACACTACATCCACGTCCGGATGGCTAACTAGAGCGTCTCCAGTAACATGGCCACGCCCGTTCACCAGGTTAACTACACCGTCAGGAATGTCCGTTTGGCCAATCAGCTCTACCACTCTTCGCAGTGATAGTGGCGTAAATTCAGAAGGTTTCAGCACACAGGTATTACCGAATGCAATGCAGGATGCTATTTTCATTGTGCAAAGAGCGAGGGGCGCATTCCAAGGACCTATAAGTGCACCGACACCGGTCGGTTCGCGGGTTACAAGAGAAAGATAAGGCTTGGTCTGCGTGTATGTTTGACCGCCCATCTGACTTGCGACCTCGGCAAAAAACTCAAAATTCAAACCGGTACGCGGTATCATCATACCCTTTACGCCATGCATCGGTAGACCCGCGTTCAAACATTCAAGGAAAGCAAGCTCTTCCCCATTGGCAAGTAAGATATCTTTGATCTGCAACATGATCCGTTTGCGTTCATCCGCACTCATAGTTGGCCAAGGACCACTATCAAAGGCCTTGCGAGCAGCAAGAACGGCAGAGTCTACTTCTGTCACATCGGCTTCCCGCAGGACGGTGATGACTTCCTCTGTGGCCGGACCTATGGCTGGAATATCCACCCCACTCGCTGAGGGGCTGACAGCTTGGCCGTTGATGTAGCTAGTAACTAGTTCAGGAACGGGAAATGACATTTTCGATATATCACGGGTTATAGTGTTCATAGTCTTCCTCTCATTTACGGCATATAGCCGCCTCCATTAATGTGCAGTACCTGACCAGTCATGAAGCGTGATGCGTCCCCAATCAAGAAAATGATTGGCCCGACGATATCGCCGGGCACAGCTAATCGTTGCAGTGGCGTCGCACGCGCGTATTCGTCAGTATCGATATTTGTGGCCTGGTCCGTACCTTCAGCCGTGCGTCCGGTTCCTCCGCGAAGGAATTGTGTATCAACAGCTCCCGGTGCGATAACGTTGACACGAATACTTGGCGCGTGCTCCCGGGCCAAGGTCTTAGATAATGATATAACACCTGCCTTAGCTGCAGAATAGGAACCAGTGCCGGCAAGAGACTTGTAGGCTAAACCCGAAGCGGTATTGACTATAGCGCCACCTCCCGCTTTACGCATCAGGGGAAGACTCGCTTGTGCTGCGAGAAATGTTGATCGAAGGTTGCCATTAATCACCTCATCCCACGCTAGTTCGCCTAAATTCTCTACCGGCTCAAATGCGTTCATAAAACCACATAGATTAACCAGAACATCAAGGCCATCCCAGTTCTGGTCTAGACTGTCAAATGCCGCCAGGACAGAAACCTTGTCAACGGCATCGATAGAGTAAGGAGCCACGCTGGTTGGCGGTGGGTGCAGTTGCAGGGAAGCAGGCAGATCCAGCACAGCAACCCGGAGGTCCGCTTCGAGGGTAGCACGTACCAGTACCCTGCCGATTCCACCACATCCTCCGATAATAGCAACACGGGTGCCAGGGGCGGGGGCTAGGCGATTCGGGTCAATGGAGCGCAGTGCAGTCATAGATTATTCTGCCTTTACGAGACGCTTAGCGTGATCCTGGGTGAATTCATGGTGGCAATGGGGGCAATGCATAGGAACGTCTGGACGGTCCAGCAATGAAGCCCCAATATGAAACCAATCGTCGCAACTGGGACATTGCGTCCATGATGTATTCCCAGACTTTTCCCAAACCGCACCAGGACGCAGGAACTCTATCTCTCGGTTCTTATTCATAGGCTGGGCCATCCGGTCATTTCCAAACCTTCGAGCAACTTATTGGCGGTGAGTGAGGCTTTTTCGGGCACCATTGAACGCGGTGGCACTGGACTTGGGGCGCCTTGAATTCCGGACAATGGCAGCGTCGCATCAACGCCCATCTTAGATAGCGTTCTTGCACCCGCGGCTGTCGAGGGATCGAGAAGAGAACCGGACAGTCCATCAATGGTAAAGGAATCACGACTCCATTGGACTCGTGTTGCCATTGAGAAAAGCATTTCAGAGTCATTGAATATGTTGATGTCATTGTCTACGACGATGGCTAGTTTGAGTCGCCGATAGGACAGTGCTGCAGTGAGAGCGTCGCGAGCTTCACCGGGACCAGGGTCGGATAGCTGCAGGTAGGCGTGAAATCTTCGACCTTGGGTTGGAACGTGAACGTTCATCAAACTTGGAGCAACAGCTTTTACGAGGGTGTAGACCTTACCCTCCATTGCCATGTTATCCGGGACTAGCATGTCCGTTAAGCCGGAGCCGTAGTCGTGATAGATGGCACCTTTACGCATAGTGATGCAGGTTACATCCACTACAGGCGCTGCCACTTGTGCTCCGCAGTATCCGGTGTACTCGCCGAATGGACCGTCTGCTTCCCAGACATCCTTGGGCGCGTATCCCTCAATGACGATTTCGGCGTCAGCGGGAACCATGATTTTTTCTCCGAAAGTCAGGCTAGGAACCAGCCTTAATGGCTCCCCTAGAACACCGCCGCAGGCCCCCCAGTGACTCTCCGGATAACCTAATTTCGCCTGGCTACCCATCAATACCGCTGGATGATGACCTATCCAGAATACTACTGGACAGTCTTCTCCCTTGGCCCAAAACTTTCTTAGATTGCGCATGTTGTGGGAGGCGGGATACGGAAAATATGACATCCGTTGCTTACTTTTGATCCAACATCGCTGAATAGCGGTGTTGTCCACACCGCTATCCGGATCGTATGTGCTCGCGTGGGCAGCGGTAAGGTAAGGGCCGGGGTCAAAGGTATGCTGTGTCAAAGCAGGTAAGACGGAAAGGTCTACGTTATCGCCATCGATTACCCTAGCCTGTACTAATGCATCCTCCTTGTTAACAATAACTGGTGCAACATGCGAGCCTGAACGTTGAGAATATATTGCTGCTGCTGATCTGTGATCCTGGATTCCAAGGGATCTGGCAACAATTTCACGGCTTGCGGTCAGATTACTGACGACTTGAATATCACTTTCGGACCCATCCTTAAGCACCGGTTTCTCGACCACTATGATTGGTCTACGGTCCTTTTTTTCAAGAGCGTACTGAAGAGCGGTAATTTCATATTCAGTTGAGATTGGAGTGGTAGGCCTAAATATGGAATTCTTTTCCGCTTCCAAAAATGAGCGAAGGTCAAGAATGGCTGCTAACTCCTCACTATAACGGCACTGTTTACCAATAAATGTCGATTTTTCAGCACTTTCCTCAATAAAAGATATATAAATATATCTTTATACTCAAGTTTTTTTTGTCCAGTCTTATTGAAAATAGTTTAGAAGCAAAAGTATAAGGTCCCTTTGAAAATATTAGCGTTGAGCCAATGAGCAAATCAAACCGTTTAATTGTAGGAATCAGTGGTGCATCCGGAATCATCTACGGCGTTAGGCTTCTGGAAACCCTTCGCGGGGCTGATGTGGAAATTCATTTAGTTATGACTAAATCGGCCGAAATTACCCTCGCATATGAAACGGACCAAAAGGTTGCAGATGTTAAGGCACTCGCCGACGTAGTATATTCCAATGCTGATATAGGAGCCGCTATCTCTTCGGGTTCTTTCACCACCAACGGGATGATTATTGCGCCTTGTTCGATCCGCAGCGCGTCAGAAATAGCCTCAGGCGTAACCTCAACGTTGTTAACGCGAGCGGCAGACGTTGCGCTTAAGGAGCGCAGGCGTGTTGTGGCTATGGTTCGTGAAAGCCCCTTGCATACCGGCCATCTTCGGACTTTAACGACTCTCTCCGAAATTGGAGCCATAATTGCTCCGCCTGTTCCCGGTTTTTATGCTAAGCCAAATGGAATTGATGACATTGTTAATCACACTGTCGGACGAGTTCTTGATTTATTTGATATTGAAACAGACCTTGTAAAGCGATGGGGTGAGGAATCGAAGGGTGACGTAAAACCCCTAAAGGTTTTTAAGCGCCGCCAGAACGACTGAGCCTATAGATGATGGAGGGATCAAGGCAGACTAGACAAGTTAACCCTTTATGGAAGTTTTCTACCTGGGCCTACGCGCAACCTGGTGTTGAAAAAGCATGTCTAGCTTTGCAGGACAGGCTGGGGGCTGACGTTAATATTCTAATGTTTTGTATTTGGCTTGGCTATAGGGGTGGAAGATCAGGCAAAATCACCCAGTATTTATCTGGCGCGCTGAAAATATCCCGCGACTGGCAGAAAAATATAATTGAACCCTTGCGCACCTCACGCATTAATTTCAAGGACACCATTGAGAACTCAGACATGATCGGCAGTCGCCGGCAGACGGCGGTTACACTTCGGGAGAGTATCAAGAAGATCGAACTTCAAGTGGAGGAACTTCAAACCGTTGCTTTACATGCACTGATTGTGGAAATAGAAGAAGAAGCTATGAAGGTGAAGTCAGAGGAACAGCGCAAAGCGGCCCAAAAAAACCTTAACGCCTACTTTGTCACCATAGGCGTTAAACTTGATGCATTGTGCACAACGCACGTTATGCGCATCCTCACAGAGGTATTTGGATAATCCGGAAGTTCTGTTTACCACTTTCACCAGGGGATCACCGTATTATCATATTCGATCGGGATCCCGGCTTGATCCATTGTCATATTGTCTATGATCTTTATCATCGCCGCTGTGCGTTCCCCTGCGTCGCCCAAAGGAATACGGCCCCTTACTTCGGCCATAAAATCCGTATCAGTGGCGCCAGGGGCGACCAGACCTATGATAACTCCCTGGGCCTTGAGTTGCTTAGCGATGTTGGCCATGATCATGTTGACAGCTGATTTTGATGACCGGTAGTAGTATAACCCCGGCCGGTTGACGGATCCAATAGAGCCTTGGCTTGAGGTTACGGTGATGATCTTTTTCTGTTCACTAGCCTTCACGTGGTCCAAGAATGCTTCTGTTATCTTCAACGGTCCAGAGACGTTTGTCTCCATAACGGATCTAAACGGGCCGTAGTCCAAGTTGCCAAACCTTTGCGTGAGTGAGCCGCCGCCGGAGATGCCGGCGTTGTTGATAATTATATCGATGGCTGTGCCACTCAGTACTTCTGCAAGATCCTCGATCATCGAGTGGTCGGTTACATCCATTCGTTCGTTACGGACCTTGTCATGATTCTCAGCCAGACGAACCAGACTATCCGGAACTTGTTGCCGCCGGTATGTTGCAATCACCCCCCAGCCCCGTTCCGCGTATATCCGGGCAAATTCGTACCCGATACCTCTATTGGCGCCGGTGATTAGAACGGTCGTAGCATGGGACGTAGAGAATAAACCTATGAAAACGATAATGGCGGCGGCGACCAGACGAAACATTGTACTCTCCAATTCATCTACTTAACAGCACCTACCAAGGCAATACTTGGCCGTCGTAGTTCACCGGGGTACCCGCATTGTCCAAAGTAATTCCTTCGATAATCTTGATCAGACCGGTTACGCTTTCCTCGGTTGTAATGGCGGGACCTCTGTATCCGGAATCTGCTAGCAACTGGGTCTGGACCATACCCGGTGAAATGAGACTCACCACTAGGCCTTCCCCCTGAAGGTCCGCCCTTAGAATTCTCGTTGCCATGTTTAATGCAGCCTTGGACATCCGGTAGGCATAAAAACCGCCTCGCCGTGACGTCAGGGTCATGGATCCAAGGCCCGATGTCATATTAAGGATTTTCTTCTGCTCGCTGGCCGCAATATTGTCCCTGAACGCTTGGGCTAGTTTAATGGGGCCGTATGTATTGACATCGATTACGTGTTTGATCGTATCGAAATTAAGGGTACCGAAGGACTGCTCCGTGACGTCACCAAGCATACCGGCATTGTTTAGGAGGATATCAATGGGTTTGCCACGGTATTTGTCAGCAAGCACCGCGATTTCTTCGTCGTCGGTCACATCCAATCTTTCGATTACGACATTGGAATAATTTCTGGCAATGGCTTGAAGGTCATCCGCTCGGTCAGGAGTCCGCGCTGTGGCAATCACGTCCCAACCCAAGGCGCCGTATTGCTTTGACAACTCTAAGCCGATGCCGCGGTTTGTGCCGGTGATGAGAATGGTGGCGGCACTAGCCATTGTTCCCAATGCCATGATGGCAGCAACGCATAGGAAAAATACTATACGTGTTCTCATAATCGCTTTCCTTCTCAGGCTGTTCTTACCAGGGTACCGTATCGCCCGTATAAATAATGTATTGACCCGATGTCTCAAGGGACATGTTCTCAATATTCTTGATTACTCCAGTCACACTCACCACCGGATCAATGCCGCGGCCGCCAAATCCTGCCTGTTGCAACAGACGGGTTTCCACAATACCGGGGGCCATTATACCGACCGTGATTCCTTTCTCTCTCATATCCACCGCTAAGACGCGCATGGCCATGTTCACTGCCACTTTACTCATGCGGTAGGCGTATAGGCTAGAATAGTAGCGTCCCATCCCTTCACGGTAACGCACATTGGTCAAAGAGGCCGTTCCGCTGGCTATGACGGCGATTTTCTTTTGGTCGCTTGCGGCTACATGGTCGATGAAAGCCTCGGATACTTTAAGTGGGCCAAGTGTGTTCGTGCGGTAAACTCGTTCCATATTTTCATAGCTCAGCTCACCGAATTTGTTCTGGCTCTCGCGATCCCCTAGTATTCCCGCATTGTTTAGAAGCACATCGATTGACGTACTTTTGTATTTTTTCGCTAGTGCGTCGATTGCGGCGTGATCATTCACGTCCAGTTTATCGATGCTTACATTTGGATGCAGATCGGCAAGAGCTCGGAGGTCTTTGGCTTCTTCTGGTCGGCGACAGGTGGCTATGACGTTCCAGTTCTTTTCGGCGTATTGGCGGACGAATTCCAATCCAATACCGCGGTTGGAGCCGGTAATGAACACCGTTGCTGCATCAGCCGTAGTATTTGAGAACATCCAAGTTGCAAGGAAGATAAGGGTAATTCGTATCATTTCATTTTCCTTAAAAGGTCGCCGGGCATCACCAGCTCATCACTTCGCCAGTGTTGGCGACGTACTTTCCAGAAAGTTCTGGAGTGAGCCTTGCAATGGTGGATATGGAGCGTTCAACACTCACCTGCGGCGCGAGCATCAATTGTTTGGGTAAACGACTCCCTGCTAAGAAGTCCGTATCAACAAGTCCTGGCGTGATGATGCCGATGATAACCCCTTTGTCCTTTGTCGCTAGGGCGACGTTACGCATCATCATATTCAGCGCTGCCTTTGATGCCCGGTAGAAATACATCCGCGAACCGCGAATCATGCTAAGCCGGCCTTCCGTAGAGGAAATATTGATGATCTTTTTCTGATCGGAAGCCGCTACATGGTCGATGAACGCTTCAGTGATCTTGAGCGGGCCAAGAACATTTATATTCATTACGTTTTCAAAAACAGAGTAATCCGTGCTACCGAACTGTTGGGTATTGCGTCCTCCGGAAATCCCCGCGTTGTTGATGAGCACATCGATGGGTTGGCTATGAAGCTTGTCTGCCAAGTTATCAATATCTCTATGATCGGTAACGTCCAATGTCTCCAGGGAAATATTGTTGTACACCTTTGCTAAGGCCTGCAGAAGATTATCATCCTTCGGCGAACGTGCAGTGGCAATAACGTTCCAGCCTTTTTCCGCGTACTGTCTAGTGAATTCCAGGCCAATGCCGCGGCTTGATCCGGTGATCAGCACAGTCGGAGGATCTGTGGCCAAAGCCGCGGGTGCAGGAACGACGATGTTTAGGCCTAGAAATAGCAAAGGAATCAAACGGTACATTGGGCGAATTTTCCTATCCTTCGATTTGTTACAAACAAATTACCATGACATTTTTATTCCTTCATGGCTAACATAGACACCTGACATGTCGGGCGTCATGTTATCGATTACGGCGATTTGTTTACTGACGCTTTCCTCAACGGTAATTTTCAATTGACTATCGAATCTCGCTGTAAAATCGGTGTCGACAAAGCCGGGCGTCAGGATACCAACAATCACGCCCTTACTTTTTACTGCTAATGCTACGTTCCGCATTGCCATATTCAAAGCAGACTTTGATCCGCGATAGAAATAGCCACCGCCACCACGTAATTGGCTAAACCTTCCCTCTGTCGAGGAAATGTTTACCAGTTTTTTCTGTTCGCTGGCAGCCACATGATTGATGAAGGCTTCGGCGATCTTGAGGGGTCCCTTTACATTAACCGCAAAAACGTCATCGAAGCTTTTGTATTTGAGTTTTCCGAAAATTTGATTTTCGTAACCGCCGGAGATACCAGCGTTGCTAATCAGGATGTCGATAGGTTGATCCTTCAGTTTCTTAGCCAAAGCATCAATTTCTGCGTGGTTGGTCACATCTAGTTCTTCTACTGTTACATTTTCGTGTTCAGAGATGAGGTCTTGTAAAAGGTTATCGTCGGCGGGCGTGCGGGCGGTGGCGATGACATTCCAGCCCCTTTCCGCATACTGACGGGCAAATTCTAATCCAATGCCCCGTGATGCTCCGGTGATCAATACGGTGGGAGGGTTCGCTACCAATGCGCTAGAGCTGGCACATGTCAGAAGGACGCCCAACGCAAAAGTTAATGCAGTGATTCTCATCTCAGCTCTCCAGTTTGATTCTACCAGGGGTAGGTCTCACCTGTGTTGCGCAGGTAACTGCCAGATTTTTCCAGACCAT
>Ga0315336_1002641_pt1 | contig 26577 bp, 24 predicted proteins | sample ASW5metaG_FD_204512 | JGI IMG/M metagenome (GOLD analysis project Ga0315336, IMG submission 204512) | Ammonia-oxidizing marine archaeal communities from Monterey Bay, California, United States - ASW #5 | ecosystem: Environmental > Aquatic > Marine > Intertidal zone | place: USA: California... | reverse complement strand
TGAAGTTTTATCGCTACCATCTTATCCTGGATTAAAAGACGATGATGTAAAATTAATTTGTGAAAAAATTAATGAGGTAATTTGAACTCAAAACTAAGAATTGCATTCATTTATCACAAAGAAAACCCTTTCATGACTGGGAATCATTTCGATAACACATACTATAATTTTTTTATTAAAGCTTTTAAAAGAAATCCAAAATTAACAGTGATTAATTTTCCCACAGGAGACAAGTTTGATTGTACGGAACTGAAAGATGATTTTGATGCTGTTTTACTATGGGAAAATACCCCTTTTGGTATGCCTAAAAAAATAATTGGGATTAATGCTCTAAAAATTCCAATTCTTTGTAGGACTGGAGATCCTTCATGGGCAAAAGAATCAAGGAAACTTCATGAAGAATGGAATATTAATCACTACTTTGATTTTTTTCCGGAAAGTTTTATCCGACAAATATATCCATCAGATTTCAAATACAAAACTATTTTTTATGGCCTCGAAGCACAATTGTACAAAAATTTAACGCCATTCAATCAAAGAATCAAAGATAGAATTTTGGTTACTGGTGCTATTGGAAAGACAAAACTTGCGTCAAAGTTGGCAAACTCTTTAAAGACTAATTATCAAGGCAAAAGAAATCTTTTTTCAAAATGGTCTGCGTTACAATGTTATACTTTAAGAACTAAATGCACTACGTTGCCATATGTTGACTATACTACAACGTTAGCTCACGAATACATTAATGATAAATATCCACTTTTGTTGCAGAAATATGCGTCTTCTATAGCTGCAACTACATATCATGCTAATGTAAAATACTGGGAAATTCCTGCTGCAGGATGTCTAACATTCATGGAAGTCACAGAAAAAAACAATGCAAAACGTACAGGGTTCATTGACGATGAGACCTGTGTGTATATCAATGAGTCCAACTATGTTGAAAAATTCAGTGAATTTCTAGAGACGTCAGATGACCCCAAATGGGAAAAAATTGCAAGTAATGGAAGAAAATTTGCGTTAGAGAATTTTAATAATGATGTAGCAGTTACCTCGCTGATTCAATTGATCAGAGACGTAATCAAGGAAAAGGAATTAGAGTAAATGATTAATCTTATGGAAGAAAATGTGGTTCAGGAAAAGGAATTATAAATTTTTTTCCACTTTTGACAAAATCCATTTCTTTTTTAATTATATCATCTGCAAAAATCCAAGCTAGCAATAGTACATAATCAACATCGTCAAGAGATTTTGGAGGAAGGATTGGAATATGCATGCCAGGAACATATCTGCCATATCTTTCATGAGACTGATCTATACCATAATCAAGAATGTCTGTTCCAACATTCCAATAATTTAACATGGTGTTTCCTCTACCGGACATCCCATACCCAATAATTTTTTTGCCTTCTTTTTTTATATTATGTAACAAATTTAGGATTTGAGATTTATGCTCTTCACATTTTTGAGCAAAATTTTGATATGTTTCGATTTTATCATATTTTTTTTGAATTTCTGAATTAATCATTAATTGCACATTTTCTGATACAGTAAGTTGTGAATTTTTAAAAGTTGCATAAATTCTAATGACTCCACCTCTAATAGGAAAATGTTTTGCATCAAAAATTTTCATTTCGTTTTTTTCAAGAAATTTTTTTAACGTTAATACAGAATGGTACATTGTATGCTCGTGATAGATCACATCATATTGTAATTCATCGATCATATCTCCAAGATAATTTATCTCAAAAATAAAAACTCCATTATCTTCAAGTGTGTTTTTTACAGCAAGTATAATCTCATCTAAATTATCAACGTGCGCAAAAACGGCGTTGCCTACAATTATATCTGCCTTTCCATATTTTTGTATGATTTCTTTTGATGTATTGAGATCAAAATAATCATTAATTACGTTAAGACCTTTTTCTTTTGTAATTTTTACAATATTTTTTGCGGGATCTACACCAAGAGTTTTTAACCCTAAATTTTTTAATGGTTCAAGAAGAATTCCATCATTGCAAGCTACCTCTAAAACAAATCCACCTTGTGGCAGAAATTTATCTTTAATTTCTAAAGCATACGCATTAAAGTGATCTAATACACTTTTCCCAGTAACTGATGATAAATAACGATAATCTTCGAACAATATGTCTCGTGGGATTTTTCCTAGGACTTGAACTGAAAAACAATTTTTACAAAAACAAATATCTAATGGATATAAATTTTCATTACCAATATCAATTTTTTTGAGGAAATTTCCAGCTAATGGCATGGTTCCTAACTTGAGAAACACATCAAAATTTTCTGAATTACATAATCTGCAAGTTTTTATTTCATTCATAGAAAGCATCAAAGTAATCCGAATAAAATTTGTTAGGAGTAATCCCACTCATGATTATGATAAATATTTTCTTTATAATTTACTTTTTTGAATTCTTGAATTGTTTTATCTATAGTCATCTCTGGTACCCATTTTAATTGATTTTTAATTTTTTTATTATCTACGTGATAACTTCTACTATCTTTTGTATCTGTAACAATTTCAAAATTATCTGTAATCTGTTTAACTATTTCTAATATCTGGTGATTCTCTGCTACTAAATTAAAAATTTCGCCTTTTATTGTAGTCTCGGCTCCTAAAACTAGTGCATTTGCAGCATCTTTAACGTGAACAAATGGTCTCCATTGTGTTCCACCGTAAATCTCAACTGCTTCATTCCAAAGCACTTTCTCAATAATTATATTGATGACTAAATCAAATCTCATTCTAGGTGACCAACCATAAACAGTACCTAGTCTAAAAATTATATAATTTTCAAGATTCTGTTGGATGTATTTTTCTGAGTTGCTTTTAGTTACACTATAATCATCCACCTCGTTTGGAATTGTTTCTTCAGTACAAATTTTACTATTAAATCCATAAACCGAACATGTACTCATAAAAACTAATTTTTTGTTATATTTTTTAACTGCACTAACAATTTTTTCAGTTGCATCTTGATTTATTGTTACGGCAGCTTTAGGATTTCTATTAAATGATGGTACTCCAACTATTCCTGCAAGGTGTATCACAACATCTGATTTTTTTACCAAATCTTCAATTATGCTATCATTTCTAATGTCTTTTTTAATTATATTCACTTTTCTGCTAAAATTTATGTTTGAATTTCCCATCAAACAATTATCTAAAACTGTTATTCTCCAATGTTTTGGTGCTGAATCGACCAATACACTTCCTATATAACCTCCTCCTCCAGTAATCAAGACATTTTTACCATCCATAGCATTAACACCAGCTTTTATTCGCATGCCTCATTTACTAATTCAGTAAAATCTTTTGGAAAATTAGCATTCATGGCATCATTCTATTTTGGGAAAACCTTAATGAGTATTTCTTCAACTTTCTCAGTAATTAGGAAAACAACAGTAGTTTTATTATTTAATAAAAAAACATGGTAAAACACTAATGAAAATTGAATTTCTAGGCCATGCAGGAATTTGTATCTCCTACAAACAAACTAAGATTGTTATGGACGGATGGTTTACAAAAAATGGTGCTTTTGACGCTTCTTGGTACCAATTTCCAGCTAATCACTACTATATGGAAAATGATTGGTCTGATCTTAATGCGGTGATTGTTTCACATGAGCATATGGATCATCTTGATCCTGAATTTTTATCAAGTCTTCCAGAAGATATTCCAATATACATACCAGAATATCCTTCATTAAATCTATATGATAAAATTAAATTTTTAACAAACAGAGAAGCCAAACAACTCTCCTTAGAAAAATCACATAAGATTGGTGATATTAATTGTCAAATTTGGACTGAAGAATCACCTATCAATCAAGATTCAATTTGGGTGTTTAAAACAGCTGAAAAAAGTATCATAAACACTGTAGATAGTAAGGTTACCACTTCTCAATTGAAATCTATGATGGATTATATCGGTGGAGAGCCTAATCTTTTGCTTATTCAATGCTCTGGTGCTAACTGGTTCCCTTTTGTCTACACACAATATGATTCAGTTAAAAAAATGAAAGTTTCTGAACAGAAAAAAGAAGCAAAACTAAATTATGCCTGGTCCGTGATCGAAAGCCTTCAACCTGAACATCTTGTAATTAATGCTGGTCCACCAGCTTTTTTAGACAAAGAAATATTCTATGCTAACGATAATCCTATATTCCCTAATCCGGGTATTTCAAAAAAATGGATGTTAAACAAGGGATACAAAAAACCGGTATATGCTACAATGCCAGGAGACATTATAGACTTAGAATTAAATAATTATTCAGAGAATAATAATATACGAGAAAATTTTTCATGGGAAAATACTAGTGATTACCTAAAAGAATATGCAAAAAAAATGCAATTCTACATTAATTCAGTAAAAAATAGAATTGATGAGATTACAAACAAAGATTTTCATGAGAAACTACAAGAACACTTTAAAAAAATGTTCGGTGTTAGTACCTACTTTAATGAACGCATTAACATGTCTATTCTCTTTGACATACATGGTCCTGATGGTGGAAAATGGATTGCAAACTTTAGTCAAAAACCATATTTTAAAACATTTGAAAAAGATGATTCCTTTGCTTACAAATATTCTTTTCATAGTAAATGGCTAAAAAGAATACTATATGAAAAATTACCATGGGTAGACTTTTTTTTGAGTTTACGCTTTGTCTGTTGGCGATCACCTGATCTTTATGATGATCATTTGTTAGGTTTGTTAAAATTTAATGATGATGATGCAACTCATGCAGTTGAAGTTTTTGAAAAGCATCTATCCACTGATGAAACACTCATTGTAACTACCACAGATAGCAAAAAATATGAAATTCAAAAGTTTTGCCCACATGCTGGTGCTAGCCTTGATGATGGTATAGTCACAGATAAACAAATTGAGTGTTTGAGGCATCATTATATTTTTGACTTGGAAACAGGAAAATGCATGAATGCTAAGTGTGATCTAAAAACAAAAAAATTGTAAATGTCGAATAAACCGCCAGTGTTGGCATATTAACGATTAAATTACTATTTTATGTCTAATTTCTAATGAAAGTTTTGATTGCGTCAGGTGCTGGTGGCGGCACTGCCAAAAAAAGTATCGGTAAATCATTTCACTTGAAAGAATTGGGTGAGGCATTAAAAAAAATTGGGGTAGACTACAAACTTGTTTCAGAAATTGAATATATCTCAGGTTTCCCTAGTAAAAATCCAAAAAATTGGTTTTCAAAAAAGAAATTTTATGAACTGATAAACAGCTACAAGCCAGATGTGATTTTTGTAGATAGACAATCACATTTTGGATTAGAAGCAATTAAAGCTGGAATTCCATTATTTGTGTATTTGAGAGGTCATTTTTGGATGGAACAAGAATGGGCTAAAAAAACTATCTACAAAGATCTTGTAATGAAAACGGTAATTGATCTTCGAGCAAAAATTGCTGAAAAAGTTCTTAAAGAATGTCAGGGAATTTTAATGACTGGAGATTATCTGGAAAATGTAATTAAAGAACACATTCCTGATGCGAAGACGTATCATTTTCTTGAAGGAATGGATACAACAAGATGGTACCCGGCGGAAGGTATGAAGCTAAATCATCCTTGTGTGGGAATGCTTCACGATGCAAACTGGTGGGGAAAAACAAAAGAAATGTTAACTTTAGAAGAGGTTATCAAATCATTACCTGATGTTCATTTCTATTGGGCCGGAGATGGACAATATAAAACAAAAATTCTAGAGGTTTTAGAAAAATTTGAAAATTTCCATTATATCGGTTTCTTAGATTATCCTGACGAAGTTAGAAAATATCTGACGGAAATTGACATCTATGCATTACCAACAGGAATGGATACAACACCACTATCATGTAGAGAATCTATGTCCATGAAAAAACCAATAATTGGGACAAATGTGGGAGGAATTCCAGAAATGATCTACCATCAAAAAACTGGATTGTTAGTTGATGAAGGAGACTCTCAAGCATGGATTAAGAGTATTAAATTGTTATTAGATGATAAAGAATTATCAAAAAAACTTGGAGATGGGGCACGAAATCTTGTTATTGAGAAATTTAATTGGGATACTCTCGCAAAGCGATTTGTAGAAATAATAGAGTCTAGTTTGGGAGAAAACATAAAACATCTTAATAAATAATGTTTTCAAAATTTACATGAAATGACTTTTGTATTGTGGACGACTGGATTGCCTTCTTCGGGAAAAACAACAATTATCAGAAAACTTGCTGAACACATTCAAAATCTAGCAATATTAGATGGTGATGAATTAAGAGAATGGCTTTCCCCAAAAGATTTTTCTCGGGAAGGACGGAATGAACATAATAGAAAAGTTGCTAATCTTGCAAAAATGTTATTTGAACATAATGTACCGGTTGGAGTATCGTTGATTAGCCCTTATTTAGAAAACCGTGAAACTGCAAAAAAAATTATAGACGACGATAAATTTTTTGAATTATATGTAAAATGTTCACTTGAAAAATGTGAAGAGCGTGATGTAAAGGGGTTGTATAAAAAGGCGAGAAATAATGAAATCAAAAACTTTACCGGTATTAATGATCCTTATGAAGAGCCACCAAATCCAGATGTGGTAATTAATACAGAAGAACATACTGCTGAAGAATCTGTAAGTAAAATTTTAGATTTTCTTAAATTAAAAAAGTGTATTTAAGAATTCATAATGCTAAAAAATCGCATAAAAAGATGGTTAGAAAACTATCCTAATGTATATGTTGGACGATTAAGTAAAAAAAATCTATTTAGATCTTTGACCTCTAATTCTAGAATTTTACCTGATTTTATCATAATTGGAGAATCAAAATGTGGTACAACATCATTATACAACTATATGATCCAACACCCTGCAATCAAACCTGCATTATCAAAAGAAATCAATTTTTTTAATTGGTCATATGATAAGCCACAAAATTGGTACAGCGCACACTTTCCAACTAAATTAAAAAAAAAAATAAGTAAACATATCTGCAAAAAAACGTTTCTTACTGGTGAGGCTACGCCACTGTATTTGTTTAATTCTCAAGTCCCAAAACGAATGTTTGAAACAATTCCAAACGTGAAAATAATCGTAGTTTTAAGAAATCCGGTAGATAGGGCTTATTCACATTATCATGACTTGGGTGTAAGATTAGGTGGTGAAAAAAGAACGTTTGATGATGCAATTCGATCTGAATTAAAAATTTTAGAGGAGGAAAATTATGTGACAACAAATTATGACGGTAATTTTACAGACAGATTATATCAATATGTAGTAAGAGGAATTTATTTAGACCATTTAAAAATATGGATGGATGTGTTTCCCGTAAAGCAATTCTTAATACTAAAAACAGAAGAGCTTGAAAAGAATCCATCTGAAATCCTGAATAGTGTTTTTAAATTTCTATCTCTACATAACTATGATAAAATAAATTTTAAGGAAAAACATAATGTAAGTAAGTATGAACCAATGAAAGAACAGTCAAGAAAAATATTAAAGAAATTTTTTAAATCACATAACGAAAGGTTGTACAAATTTTTAAAGCGGGATTTTGAATGGGATTACTAAAATAAAACAATTAGTTAAGAGGCTTTTGCTAAGAAATCCAGTATCGATGATTCATCCACAGTATGGCCAGAATTTATCGTTTGGTTATGGACTATTGTAACCAAATTCTTTTCTAAGCCAAAAAGTGAATATGCTTTTTTAATCAAATTCGCTGAATGTGATGTTTTAGCTTCTAAACCATGTGGGAAGTTTTCGTTTAATCCCCAAGAGAGATAAAGAGGTTTGGGTGAAATTGTTGCTGCTAAATCAGGATTATCAAAATATTTTAAAATACCATGAGTGTATCCGTTTCCTTTTGTCCCAAAATGTTCCGTACTAAACAAACTGCTTGCAATCATTACGCCTTTTAGTTCAGGAAGAAACAACGAGGATCTTAATGCTATTTTTCCACCATGAGTTATACCCAACATAAACATATTATCTAAATTGATGTTGCTGTTAGATTGAATTGATTTAAAGATTTGGAGCGTATCAATTATCTGTAGATTAATTAAATCGTAGCCTAAATTTTTTAATTGCCGCTCTAAGATTTCACCTGAATCAAATACGTCAGATTCTTTGCACAATGTTCCAGCATCAATTGTTCTTTCTCCCCAACCTCTATTTTCTATAACATATACAATATACCCTTCATTTGCAATTTTATGACCGATTCCCTGTTGATAATAATATTTTGAGAGTTCACTAGGCATATCGATGACATCTCTAGCTCCTTGGTTCCCACTGCCTGGAACTATAAACAGCGTTGGGTTATTTTCTTTGATTTTATGTGGTAATAATTCATAAAAAAATATAATATCTCCATCCTGCGCCTTTGTTGAATATTTCGTCAATACATAATTTTCATGTTTTTTTGTAAAGATTTTTTCCGTTGGGAAAGTACGTATGCTACTTAAAGTAGGGATTTCATGGATTTCCTGGAATTTTGATATAACTGTCTGTTTCCACTTGTCAAAATCTTGTTTCTGCTTAACATGTTTATCAAAACTTAACTGTAAACTATCTTTCTTGTATAATGTGGGAATTACAAATTTTTTGTAACCCTCAGTTTTATTTATTTTAGCAACCCTTTCATAAGATTCACGTAATCCACGTTTTCTAAAATATAATGTAAAAACAATAATGTTAATTGAAACTGAAATAACAATAATAGTTATGAGAAAAATGTCAATTGTAACATCATTCATTGTAATCTTGAACACCTCATTTTAATTTGCTTTCGTATTTACTGGAAATCTTTTTTGCGTTACTGACTCTCTTAGCATAATTAGTATTCATTTTTTTTATTAAATTAAGAACATCTGAATGCATCAAATCTAGATTAGGTATGACACAATGACCACCAATATAGCCTGGATACATCTTGGGTCTATTGCCTAGAAATTTTTGAATTTCGTCAGAAAAACTCCACATCTCATCATAGTCTGCCCCATGTTGAATTGCAATCATATTACTCAGTTGAGCATAGTTTATCAACCAACCCAAATATGATGTGTCACAAATAATTTTCGCCAATTCCAAGGTTTGTGGCTTTGACATTTTTTTGGTCTTAACACCACAATGTTTCATCAATTTTACATATTGAGAGCAAGCCCATTTACCTCTTGGGGCATTTCTTGAAATTACAAAAAACTTGGTGTAACGTTTAAGATCGTACATCATTCTCTTATGAACACCCCTTGTTGCACTATAGATAACAGGTATCTTCAATTTTTTTTGAATCCGTTCTGTTGTTCCAGGTCCAATAGTGCTATGTATAACAACACATTCTGGTTTGAATTTTTTACATAATTTAAGTAAATTAGAGTCAAATTTTTGCGTTACAGGAATTGCAATGTGTAAAAAAGAAGTCGCCGTATCCTGATACTTCTTGAGTTTTGATTCATTCACTAATCTTTTATCTAAATCATAGCCAACTATAATCTGTTTTTTAGACAGTAATTTTAGAATTGCAGAACCAATTTCTCCTAAACCAGCAACAACATCTTTTTTCATTGTTATTTTGCCTTTTAGCATACTAAATTAATCTAATGTAGTATTACTACTCATTTCTTTTGTAATAAACAATCTATACCATATTTCCAAGGCTAATAAGCCTAGAAATTTATTCACATACTTTACATCAAGATCTGAATCATCAATATGTTTTTTAATCCAGTCCTCATTTATCCAAGAATCTTTTACTATTCTTGAGTTATCTAAAAACTCCTTACATAAATTATGCCCGTATGATTTCCAAAGATTGATTGTGTTAACATTAAATCCTAATTTTTCTTTGCTGACTAATGACATGGAATTATTTTGTTCTAATATTGCTCGTAGAGGTAGTTTGCCAATTCCATGTTCTAAGTCATATTTGTAATTAGATGAAATATGAGGAGCGTTTGCAATTAACTCATTATTTAGTATGGGAGCTAACTGATTCATTTCAAAGTAATTAACTATTCTAGAATTTATTGGATTAAAATTATACAATAATTTTCCATTATAGTCAGCTAGATAGACTTGATCCAATCTTGACAGATTATTATCAAAAAATGGTAAAAGATTACTGTAAATAGAATCCCATGAAAACCCACATTTCTGTTTGAAAATATTTTCTTGGTCAGATACCCTGTCTCTTTCATGGCATTGTAAATACGCTTTAACTTTTTCAAGTGGGCTTGAATTTTCAGATGTTAAAGACAGGAATTTTTTATATCTGAATGTATAACCGGCGAAAAGTTCGTCTCCTCCATCTCCAGAGATAATTGTTTTAGATAGAGTTTTTGATTTTTTTACAACATAGTACCAATGTAAGTCCCAAAATGGTAATTTAATAATACTAATTGCTTTTGGTAATTCAGAAAGATAATTCTCTAATTCAATTACATGATGTTCAGCTTCAAATCTTTCTGCTATCTTTGCCGCAGCAGGTGTTTCATCAACACTATTTGCAAATTTTATAGAGACTGCATTAATTTTAAGATCAGGATTGGTTTTGCGAAGTAACGATAAAACTAGTGTAGAATCAATACCACCACTTAGAGCAATCGAAGTATCTTTAGAATTATGAGATTCTAGATTACTTTTAATTTCACTACAAATTGAATTCTCAATGGAGGAAATACTAGGTGGTTTGTCTATTGGAACAAAATCCTTCCAGGATTTCTTCGGTAAATTTGGCTTTATAGAAGTATCATAACGAAGAGTAAGAATATCTACTATTGATGAAGGATTGACTGTTGGATTAGGAGTTTCCACGACCCAGACCTCTAAAAATTACTTTTTCTAGCTTTGCAGAAGATGGATCAATAATTCCTCGAGTATCGATTAGTATTGGATTTTTCATTTTTGCAAAAGATGAAATCTTAATTTTCTTAAAATCATCATGAGATGTTACAATTATCGCTGCGTCCATTTTTGGTAATATGTCATCTAAATTATCTTCAATTTTGATTCCAAATACATTTTCTGAGGGAAAATATGGATCATAAACATGTACATTTGTTCCTAAATTTTGTAATTTTTTTATGATTTTCTCAGCTGGAGATAATTGTATATCTTTTACATTGGGTTTGTATGAAACACCAAGAATTAGAATATCACTATTTTCTAATGATTTGTTAGATTCCTTAAACGCATCAGAAGTAAGTTTCACAACATGGTCCGGCATTTTTTCATTTATTTTTCTGCCAGATTCAATCATGCTCAGCTTTACACCTGCACGTTTTGCAGAATTAAGAAGTTGATACGAATTGATAGGCAAACATGGACCTCCAACTCCAGCTCCGGGATAATGTATTTGAAAATTATACTTCTTTTTTGCAGCTTCTAACACTTTCATAGTATCAATTCCCAATTTTTCAAACATTAAAGATAATTCGCTAACAAATGCGATATTTACATCTCGAAAAACGTTAGTTGTTAGCTTTACTGCATTTGCAGTTTTACAGTTTGGCATTTCAACTAGTTCAACTGAAAACACAAAATCATAGATCATTTTGATTAATTCTGTCACATGGTTATTTATTCCGCCAACCAATCTAGGAAGATTTGTAAAGTCATGTAGAATTTCACCTGGGTTAGCATTTTCAGGACATACGCCGATAAAGAAATTTTCCTCTATTTTTAACCGCCCAGATTCTAATATTGTAGATATCATTTCATCTTCAATGAATCCTGGTTCAATTGTACTTTCAACAATGACTAGAGAGTTTGGTGATAAAATTTCAGAGAGTTTTGTTGCAACACTTCTTAGTGCTGAATAATCTGGAATATTATTCTCATCCATTGGAGTAGGTAAAGATAATAAAATTAGATCAGAGTTAGGAACAGCATCCTCAATCTTTGTTGTAGCTGAAAATTTTTTATTTTTTATTACATCATTAAATATTTCCTCTATTCCAGGTTCATCCTTTAATGGATAAATTCCCGAATTGATGTTTTGGACTAGGTTTTCATTAATATCAACACCAATAGTGTCCAAACCAGATTTTGCAAACAACAGAGCAGTTGGCAGACCAATCCTGCCTATGCCAACCACACAAACTCGAAGAGTTCGTGATTTTAATGATTTTTCAACATCATCATGACTACTTATGTTAATTTTCAAATTAGACAATGATATCACAAATATAGTTACTTTTGAGCCTATCTAACCTATTATAATTTTGGATAGAAAGCTATCATTCCAAAATTTTAAAAACCTAATGATAAGACTTTGGGTTAAATCATGAATATAGCAGTTGTAGGTTTGGGTTTTGTTGGATTATCAATATCAAGTGTACTTGCGTCAAAAAATTATAATGTTGTTGGCATAGATATTGACAATCAAAAATGTTCAGACATTCGTAATGGTGTATTGCCATTATTTGAGCCAGGTTTAGAAAATATGTTAAGAGCCGGATTAAAAAAGAAACTAACTGTTAGTAATAATTTTTCTTTGATAAAGAATTGTGATATGATTTTTGTAACAGTAGGAACGCCTCAAAAATCAAATGGTGCAATAGAATTATCAATGATTAAAAAGGCTACAACAACTATTGGACAAATTATTAAGAAAAGTAAGAAAAATCCAATTATTTTCATAAAAAGCACGGTAGTTCCTGGTACAGCACAAAATGTTATCTTACCAATTTTAGAAAAAAAATCAGGTAAAAAAGCAAATAGAGGTTTTGGAATTATTTCAAACCCAGAATTTTTACAAGAAAGTAATGCGATCAGAGCTACAAAATATCCACATGCAATAGTTCTTGGTGGAAAGCAATCAAAATATATGAAAAAAGCAAAAATGTTTTTTTCAAAAATGCACCCAAATGTACCTATAGTAATTACAAATTTTCAAACAGCTGAGATGATAAAATATGCAAATAACTCGTTCCTAGCCACGAAAATTAGTTTTATTAATCAACTATCCAACATTTGCCAAAATATTCCTGGAACTAATATTGATGACATAGCAAAAATAATTGGGTTAGATCCTAGAATAGGTAAATTATTTTTAAATGCGGGACCAGGATATGGTGGCTCTTGCCTACCAAAAGACATTAGTGCGTTAATAAATTTTGCAGATAAAATTGGAGTTAACCCGATGCTACTAAATGCAGTTAAAAATACAAATCGTGAGCAGGTGAGTAATATTGTTTCTTTAATGAAAAAAATACTTGGCGGTATTGCATCAAAAAGAATTACAATTTTAGGCACTGCATTTAAACCCAATACAGATGATATTAGAGATTCAAAATCAATAGAATTAATAAAAAAACTTTTGAAAAATAAATCAAAGATCACAATTCATGACCCTAAAGCAATAGAAAACACAAAGAAAATTTTTGGAGAAAAAATTCTTTATGCAACATCAATCGCTGATGCCTTAAACAAATCTCAGTGTGTGATTATCATGACTCATTGGAAACAATATGACACATTAAATAATAATTCAATAAAACATATGAGCGAAAAAAACATTATTGACTGTAGAAGAGTGTTAGTAAAAAAGGAATTAGATGCTAAATATTATGCAATAGGAATAGGTAAGAGTTAATGAAATATGCTGTAACCGGTGGTGCCGGATTCATAGGCAGTCATTTAATTAAAAATCTTGTAGAACGTGGAAATGAAGTAATTGTTATTGATAATCTTAATACAGGCAAAAAGCAGAACATAGAAAAAATTTCCAAAAAAATAGATTTTTTTGAAGTAGATATTAGAGATTTTAGTGCAATTGAGGATATACTGAAAAATGTTGATGGTGTTTTTCATGAGGCTGCATTAGCATCAGTACAAGATTCTTTTAGAATCCCTGATGAATTTTTTGACGTTAATGTTAATGGCACTGAAAATATATTCAAAATTGCAAAAAAACTAGGGATAAAAGTTGTTTATGCAAGTTCTTCTAGTGTATATGGAAATCCAATTTCAATTCCTATAAAAGAAAATGATGATAAGAACCCGTTCAATCCATATGCAAAAACCAAATTTGAAGACGACAAATTGGCAGAGAAATATGCAAAGAGTGGTCTAAAAGTGATTGGATTGAGATACTTTAACGTATTTGGTCCAAGACAGTCAAAAGAATATGCAGGAGTAATTAGATTATTTTTGGAAAGAATTCAACAGGGTTTGCCTCCTTTGATTAATGGGGATGGTTTACAAGTTAGAGATTTTGTATATGTTGATGATGTTGTAAACGCAAACATATTAGCTATGGAGAGTGATGTTGATGCTGAATTTTTTAATATTGGTACCGGCAGCACTATATCCATTCTTGATTTAGCTACTATGATAATCAAATTTTCAGGATTAAAACTAAAACCGATACATCAGCCGGCTGTGCCTGGTGATGTAAAATCAACCCAAGCAGATATAACAAAAGCAAAAATGATGTTAAAGTGGAAACCAACAACAAGCCTCAAAGATTGGCTGAAAAGTGCCGTACTAGATGTAAAAAATAATTTATAGATAAATGACGCCTAAATCAAATCTTGAGGAAGAAATATTTTGAGATTATTAATTGGTGGTTCAAGTTCCAAATTTTTTCATTTGAATGACTTCGCAGATGAACTAGAAAATCTCGGCATTGAATGTAAATTGGTACACGATACGGATTTTGCGGATGGTTATCCAAGTAGAAAACTAAGTACCTGGTTAAAACAAAATAAAAAATTTGGGAATTTGATAAATGATTTCAAACCTGATATCATTTTTGTTGATAGGCAACGTCATTTTGGTTTAGAGGCTCTAAATAGTGAAATACCCTTGTTTGTTCACCTTAGGGGAAATTTCTGGGAAGAGATGAAAATGGCGAGAAAAACATTATACAGTTCTCCTCCAAAAAAACTTGCAATTAACAAATGGGATGATATTGCGTCACAAGTTTTTCAAGGATCAAAAATCATTCTACCAATTTGTAAACATCTTGAAAATGTGGTAAAAAACCACTACCCAAAGAAACCTACATCAGTTTTGTATCAAGGAATTACGCCAGAAAATTGGTTTCAAACAGATGGTATGAAGCTAAAGCATCCATGTGTGGGGTTACTACAAGGTGCCGTAATTTTCGAAAAAACAAAAGAATTGTTAACACTAACCAAAGTTCTTGAAAAAATGCCTGATGTCACTTTCTATTGGGTTGGAGATGGACCTTATCGGAATGATGTTTTACCAATATTAGAAAAATTTGATAATTTTAAGTGGCTTGGTGCTTTGGAATATCCAAACAAGGTAAGAGATTTTTTGGCTGAGATTGATGTTTATGCTTTGTTAAGTGGTATAGACATGTCACCTTTGACACTACTTGAAGCACAGCTTATGGAAAAACCAGTTATAGCAACTAATGTAGGAGGTATTCCTGAACTAATGAAAAATAATGAAACAGGTTTTCTAATTGAAAAATCTGATCACCAAACCCTAATTGAAAAATTAGAATTGATTCTAAATGATTCTCAGAAGGCAAACAGTTTAGGAAAAGCCGGTAGAAAGTTTGTCTCATCTAACTTTGATTGGAAAATTATAGCAAAGAATTTTGTTAGTATTGCGAACGAATATGCAAATTAGGATTTCTTTCGTCCAGTAACACTAATTCCGCTTTCAATTTCCTTTAGTGTTGTAATTTTTAATTTTGCATCATGGAACCATTTCTTAACTTCTGATACTGTATGGCGATAAGCAAATTTAGGATAATACCAATCAAAATTTACTCCTACACTTCTTTGAAAATTATCAGATTCGTCCCAAAAACATTTCAAAAAATTCCAATATACAAATCTCTGTACATCATACGTTCCAGCTTTGACTCCCAGTAATGGAATATCACGTGGTATTGTTATTTTCTTTTTTAACTTAGATAGCGCTTGTCCAAGATATGCCATATCTTTAGAAAACTCCGTGCATTCTCTAACAGACATCTTAACAGTACTTTTTCTGATATAGTCATCAACATATTCACGAATTGGGGCTTTCTTATTGTAAACATAAATTGAAATGAATCCAGATTTTGCTAAAAATTTTGTAAGATATTTGAAAGATGTAGATGTATTTTTTGTATGATGTAAGACTTGGTCTGAAAAAATATAATCAAAAAATGTTTTTCTGAATGGAAGTTGTCTAATATCAGCTTGAATAAAGTGTATGTTAGATGATGTTCCATATTTTTTATAGGCAAAATCAACACTATCACTTGCATCCAATGCAAATACAGTAGAAGATTTGTTAGTAGAAAGCATTTTTGCACTATTGCCAATTCCGGTTCCAGCATCAAGGATGAAATTTTGTGACTTGAGAAATGCGTTAAATTGACTTATTGATTTCCAATCAAATCTTTCAAGAAACCAATTTTTCTGCCAATTTACCCAATCTTTTGCATGATGATTTTTATGGTGATTTTTCCATTTCGCAGAAAATGCCATTTCAGTACGTACAAAATCTTTTGTTAGATCAACAACAAATCTAGGTATTCCCTTAGTAATTTTGAACTTATCCTTGCATTTGACGCAGATTAAAGTTCCCTCTTTAATTTCATTTTTTAACTTTGATTTAGTTAGTAGTTTAAAGTCAGAGCGGCAGGTTGGGCATACAATATATTCTAGAATTGATGGTTTCATGATCTGTGGAATTAATACCGTTTTATAAAATCACAGTTATGATTCATAGAGATTAGTATACTTTTCTAATAAAACATCCCAACTAAAATTCTTACCAATAAATTCAAAAGCATTATCGGCAAAATTTCTTCTTGATTCTTCATTATCAAGCAAATTATTAATTGCAATCGTCAATTTCTCTGGATCTTCAGGAGGTACTAAGATTCCAGTTTCCTGATGTACTACTAATTCAGGAATACCTCCTACATTAGTTGCTATAACTGGTACTTTTAGATAAAATGCCTCTTTGATTACTTGTGGTATACTTTCAGTTCGTGATGGAACAACAAGCATTTGTGAAGCTTTCAGAATTTTCATAGTTTCATCCCATGGAAGATCTGTACAGAATTTGACAGCTCCATTAATCTGAGATTCAATTTTTCGTAAAATGTCTGTTCCTTTTTCGAAACTATCACGACCTACATATGCAATCTGTTTTGGATTTCTTTCTACATTTGGGATTTTTTCAAATTTTGTTTTATCTAATGGAGCAGGAAGATATTCAAAATCCTTTCCTAAGTTTTTTTTGTATTCTGATTGAACTGCTTTAGAGTCAGTTGTGAGCACGTCTGCCCAATCCAGTATTTGGCTTTCTTGACTACTTACAATACCACTTGTAATTTTTGAATGAAGCATTTTAACTTGTTTAGAATATACTCCATGCACTGAAAGAATCTTCTTTTTTGATTTTATCCTTTTCATGACAAATGCAGATGGTAAATTCCATGCGTGAACCACATCGTAGGTTTTTTTATTTGATATTCCCTTTATCGTGCCAAAAAATGAGAAACTTAGGTTTTTTAGATTTTTAATTGGTATATGTGGAATATGCATTAACTCAACATTATATCCAATTTCACGGAGCTTTTCTGCAACACGAAATGCATGTGGACCAATTCCACCAGCCCCAGAATATGTCGGAGATATGAAAAGGACGTTCATTCATGAAATTTACTATAATTACTTTTTAAGCTCTTGGATTAATTTGTATATTGTTTTTGATATAGATGATACTAGAGATTTTCAAGGCTCGTTTTAATGAATTTAAAGATCAGTGATTTCTATTTTCTTCCAAAGAATATTAAGAAAGGCATTTTCACCAAACTTATTGCGATCAAATAATGAGTTAGTCAAAGTTGAAAAGTCATCACATTATCTGCGTTATCTACTAATTATTGGAATACTTGTTATTGCCTTTTCATTATCTTTCATGGTACGGGCACAACCTCTAGAATACGGTTTTGAATTAAATGAATTTGATCCATTTTTCAATTACAGGGCAACCCAGTTTATGGTTGAAAATGGTTTGCCAGCATATTTGGAATGGCATGACGATTTGAGTTGGCATCCATATGGAAGAGACGTTTCAGCTACCTCACAGGTAATGCTTCATACTACTGCTGCAATGCTTTACCAGACTTTTGGTATGGGTTCTAGTCTGTATGATTTTACAATAATATTCCCGGCGGTTATCGGCTCGCTTACTACAATTGTTATATTTGCAATAGTTAGAACGATTGGAGGTACAACAGCTGGGCTTTTTGCTTCGTTCTTCTTTGCCGTCTCTCCTATAATCATTATGAGAGGCTCAATAGGCTGGTTCAAGTCTGAACCGCTGGGTCTTTTTTATGGATTATTAGCTGTTTACCTCCTTCTTAGCGGCATAAAGTCAGACAAGGGAAAAGTCTCTCTCGCAAAGATTGCGGGGGGTGGTATCTTACTAGCCTTTGGCCTTGCTTCATGGGGTGGCGTCCAGTTTTTCATATTACCAATAGGACTTCTTTTTCTAGCATTACCATTTATGAGAAAAGATAACAGGTTCATCATATGGACCTCAGTTATTTTCACATCTGTATTCCTTTTGGCAACTGTGTCATTTGAGAGAACTGGTTTTGCATTTATTTCAAGCCTTAATGGATTTTTTCTGGTTGGATGCAATGCATTTCTGGTGGCGTGTATTATATTCAGAAGAATTGGTAAAGCCCAATTACGTAATAGTCTTGCACTTTTAGGGGGTGCCATAATAGCTGGAATTGCAATAGTCTCTTCCGGCATGATTGGTTTGCCGTCGTTTAGGTATCTTAATGCCGCAAATCCCTTTATGATTACAAATAACCTGCTTGTAGATTCTGTATCTGAACATGCAACATCAACTATCGACATTTCATTTTTCTTTTTCTCAATCTTGATGGTCTTTGCAGGACTAGGAGCGTGGTTACTCTTCCAAAAAAAAGTAAACCGTTCTTTGAAGATTAAAGGTGAAATGGCTGCATTCGCTCTCATAATAGGATTTCTTGGAATCTATTTCAGCTCTGCATTTGTAAGATTGGAAGTGTTTGGTGCAATCTCAATTATAATATTATCATCTATAGGTGTATCAATTCTAATATCAAAAATCCTAAAAGAAGAACATAAACCTACAAGTGTTGTAACTAAAATTTCTTTTCTTGCGATAATTGTAGCCTTGTTAGCAGTGCCTATGGTTTATCCTGAAGAACGTAACTGGGCAAATAGCAACGAGTATCCTGTTACTATAGTGAATAGTGGTACTAATTTTAATATTTCCACAAATGATTGGTCTGATGCCATGCAATGGTTAAAGGAAAATACTCCTGAAGATGCAGTTATTGCATCTTGGTGGGATTATGGATACTGGATCAGTACACTTGGTGAGAGAAAAACTTTGGCTGATAATTCTACGTTGTTAGATTGGCAGATTAGAAAATTAGCTGCTATGTATATGAGCACACCAGACCAAGCTTGGCAAATTTTAACGAGTGATGTAGAAACTGATGTACGTTCACACTATGTATCTTTGCCAACTGATATTACACAAGAAACAGGTGGTGATAGTGCATATGCGTCAGGAGGTGTTTACACTGAAGAACAAAGTAAATTTGATCAATTTAAACAGTGGAAAGAGGGCGGGGCAGAAAGAATATACGATCCTGACATGGCTAGCAAGTATCCAACACTTTTTGATTATTGGGAATCAGAAGTTTATTCTCTGTCAAAAGTACTAACTGGTCTAGATGCTGACTATGTTGTGATAAACCTCGCAGCACAAAAACTGAGTGAAGACAATGTAACTGATTTGTATATACTTAATCAAAGAGGCGGTGATGAAACTAAGGCCTTCTGGTTTATGAAAATATCAGATTTACGCATTTTTGATTATTATAACCGAGAATTATCAGGTTACACTCATAAATTTTGGGATGATACCCTTTTAGGAAATTTAATACCATTTACACATGTATTGTATGTAGACCCTAATAATCCTGAACGTACATCAGAAACTTTCAAGCCGGGTTATACTTCAATCTACGTTAAAGATGTCAAGTTTCCAGCGGATGGAAACGGTCCATTTCAATTGGTGTATGTTCCTCCATCATTTGAGAGAGATGATGCTGGTCCACTGACTGGTCCTCTAATTTACAAAATAAACAAAGAGTATAACCCGAATCAATGATTGGTAAAAAAACAAACATTATTTTTTATATTTTTCAGCTTCTTCGGATCCACTAGTAGCAGTTCCTTTACTATAAGAATGAGCACCTGCACCTGCAAGTTCTCCATTCTGTACAATTAGATATTGGGTTCTAATTGGTACGTCATCAAAGAAGCATTCTAGTATTTCTCTTGTACCGGCAGCATATCTTGCCTGTGCTGATAATGATGTGCCTGAAGTGTGTGGTGTCATACCATGATTCGGCATAGTTCTCCAGATGTGATCGTTAGGTGCCGGCTGAGGAAACCAAACGTCTCCTGCGTACCCGCTTAACTGTCCAGATTTTAAAGCGTCTGCAATTGCTTCTCTATTACAAATCTTTCCTCTGGCAGTGTTAATGAGATAAGCACCTTTTTTCATCTTACTAATTAATTCCTTATCAAACATATTTTCTGTTTCTGGATGTAATGGACAATTAATTGTAACCACATCACACACAGCAACCATCGATTCTACAGATTCGTGGAACGTTAAATCTAATTCTTTTTCAATTGATTCAGGTAATCTATGTCTGTCAAAGTAATGTAAATGAGTTTCAAAAGGTTTCATTTTTCTTAAAGCAGATAATCCTATTCTACCTGCGGCTACAGTACCTATGTGCATACCTTCTACGTCATAAGAACGTTGTACAGCATCAGCGATATTCCAACCACCTAATTTTGCGATTGCGTGTTGATTATGATAATCTCTAACCATAGATAAAATCATCATAACTATATGTTCAGATACAGAAATTGAATTGCAGTATGTAACTTCGACGACATCTACCTTGTTGTCCATTGCGGCTTGTAAATCAACATGATCTGATCCAATGCCCGCTGTAATTGCTAATTTTAAATTCCTTGCTTTTTCTATTAGTTCTCTTGTTAAATAGAAGGGCCAAAATGGTTGTGATATTACAACATCAGCATCCACTATTTCTTTAGCAGCGACTGAATTATCACCATCTTTATCAGATGTAACTACTAATGTATGCCCTCTTTCTTCTAAAAATTTTCTTAATCCTAATTCACCAGAAACACAACCAAGTAATTCGCCTGGTGTAAAATCAATTGCTTTTGGTGTTGGCAACGTCATACCATCTGGATAGTTTTTTAATTCTGGTAGTTCGCTTAATGGATAGTTATTCGGCATTCCGTCTTTGGGATCATCATACAATACACATAGTATTTTCATAATTTACTCCTCTTCTTTTTATCGTCAGGTTACTAATTACGTAGTTGCCTGTTGTGCGTCATGGAACATCTGACTCTTGGCACAACCTGAGGCAAGATCGTCTCCTGCACCCCTTCTCATAAGACCTCTGTAAAGGCCATCTTCAAGTTTTTCACCTTGTTGTTCTTCCCATTCCTCAACGGTGATAGAATATTTCTTTTGAATTCTATCCCTATACCATTCTGGAATTACATTAAATGCACAGAAAGGAATGACTCTAAGGTCTGGTGTAGTGTAATGTATGTCACATCTTTGTAATCTTTCAAGGTCTTCATTATACTTGTCCTGGAAGTGCATCATGCCTAAGAACAATCCTTTGACATGGAAGCCTCCGACTGCGTCAAATGATCTTTTCATTAGTATGCTGCTAAACATTTTCGCCAAATCTAGACCGGCTGGCTGTTTGCTCTTATCAATGAAACCTTTCAGTTTTCTTACTACTTCTAACATTGTAAAGTACTTGTTAGCACCTGAACGAATCTCTTCTGATTTGTCCTCAAACAGTTCAAGCATTCCTTGAAGGTCACAGAACCGTGTCATAGGGACAAATTTCTTTGTATCTGCATCTTCAAAGATGTATGTTCCTGCACCACAAGCAAAATGAATTGATAATTCGTACTTTGGTTTACTCGAAAATGCTTCAATCACATTTGTAAGTGGCATACAGCTTGGTACTGGGTACCAATCATCAACTGTCACCTGACCTTGTGTTTGTTCCTCAATTCTTTGTATACAATCAGGAACAGTGATCCTGTACTTTTCTCTTTCAGTTTTTCCCATCCTTCCAGTCAACGATACTGGTTGGAAGTTTACCGCGTGTACAACATCCATGTTCTTTTGTGCATATCTAATAATACCACCAAGCTCATGATCGTTGATTGATTTAATTACAGTTGGAACAAAGACTACAGTAGTTCCGGTTTTTCTACAAGTATCCAGTGCATATGGAATTTCCCAATGATTTTTTGGGTTGGTTCTCGCCGTTACACCATCAAAACTAAGATAAAGATTGTTACATCCAGCCATTCTCACGTCACGGCCTGCTTCTGGATCCAATGCATGACGTATTCCATTGGTATTCATTTGTATGTGGTCAACATGTTCTTCCTTCATTATCTTGATCAAATCAGTGATATCTTCTCTTAGCATTGGTTCACCGCCAGTAATCTGCATAGAGTTTCCAGGAATTGGTCTTTCAGCTCTAAGTGTTTTCATCATAGCGCGTACTTGATCTTGAGTTGGTTCATACATGTATGCACCTTCAAGACCTTTCTTTACGTAAAAGAAACAATACCAACATGTTAGATCACATCTGTTTGTAACTATAATATTTGCAAGCCCGCTGTGAGAAAGGTGATTGGTACAAAGTCCACAATTATTTGGACATGAACATTTGTCTTCCATCATCACATTTGGTGCGTGTGCTCCCTTTCCGTCTACCCAGTAAGTACTAAATTTCTTGTACATATCATAGGAGCCGAAATATAGCTCTTCACATTCTCCGTGTGTTGGACAAATCTTTGACATGAAGACTTGATCATCTCTTTCAAATACTTCAGCGTCTAGAATCATATTACAATCAGGACAAATGCTTTGAGTAAAACGAATAGTAGACTTTTTGCTTAATGATTTAGTCGATTGATTGGAAATCTGAATTAATGCCATTACTACTGATTTTTTTTAAAATGAGTATATAATGGCTTTCATACTCTACACCGTTGGAATAGGAGAGTAGTTTATAGTATCCACTAATAACGAACCAAATGGGTAATGATGAGTGTTTCCGATCAAACACGAAAATCTTTGGAAAAAGTTGGTCTAACAGGCTATGAAATTAAGACTTTTACCTCACTGTTAAAAACTGGAGAGCTTACTGCCTCAGATCTAAGTCAACAATCTGGCGTCCCATACTCAAAGATTTATGAGGTTTTGAGTGTGTTAGAAGAAAAAGGTTGGATAGGATCAGATCAATCAAGACCGACAAAATATTTTGCTAAATCTCCTAATTCTGCACTACAAACAACAAAACAAAAGATCGAAGAGGACTTTGCAAAAAATGAGAAAACCATTCTAAACGATCTTAATCCAATATACAAAAAAAGTGGAACCGCAGAACGACCTGATATCTGGGTTCTGACAGGAACTATGAACATAGCAACCAAAATTTTTGAGATGATTGAAACATGTAGAGAAGAAGTGTTAATCGCAATTCCAAAAGCTGGGGAAGAATTGGTAAAACAGGCATTACCAAAACTAAGACAATTACATGATAAGGGAGTTAAAATTACAATTCTCACATCTGACAGATTTGACAAAACTGCCCTCAAAGGATTAACTAGACTTGCTACCGTTAAGATAAAGAAAGGATTGTTTGGTGGCGGTATAATTTCAGATAAGCATAATGTTGTAATATTACTTGGTCCAGAAATTAGCCATTCAAATTCCTCTGAAATTATAGCAATATGTACAGATCACGCTGAACTATCTGGTTTTGCAAGAGAATATTTTGAATATTTATTAAAAGATGTATCGAAGGTAAAGTGATGGATTCGCCTAACGATGAAGTTTTTTTTGTGGGAACTGCTGATGCAGAACATGTTGAGATGTATCTGAAGGCAATTTGGCATTTAAAAGAAAGAAAGGAACCAGTAAAAATCAGTACAATTGCGAAAATGCTCAACGTAAGACAGCCAAGTGTTGTTCAAATGTTAAAAAAATTAAATGTTCAACAACTTGTGGAATATAATAAAGCTGGAGTTTCTCTTACTGAAGGTGGTGAAAGAGTAGGTTCAAGTATGATGAGAAATAGTAGATTGCTTGAAGTTTTAATGGATAGTGCACTTAAGGTAGCGATTGATGAGGAAATGGTATGTGGAATTGAACATCATATGAACAAGCAGTTTACGGATGCCTTATGCACTATGCTGAATCATCCACGAAAATGTCCGCACGATCACAAAATTCCTGAAGGAGAATGCTGTCAAAAAAACTGACACTGCAATGCCAATGAAAATATACAGGATATAGGTTAATTTTATTATGGCATGCTTTTGTGGATGTAACGATTTTGAAAAAAATCCAAATGGTCAAAAGGTTGGATGTGTAAAATGTGGTCATGGACGCCAAAATCATGACGACAAATATAGAGAATCTGCAAGAATGAATGAAGAGCAATCACAAAAACGTGATGTTGATTTTGGTTAATTTGCTACTCGTATAATTACAGAGAAGATTACGCAGGCTCAGAACTCAAGATCCTCATCATCAAATCAAAGGGATCAGCTCATCAACGCCTGCATATTATCTTTAAAAAAATACTAAATGAATCTTTCAAAAAGCTTGATAAATAACAACTAACATTAGAACACAATGGTACAAATAGATACTCCGGCATCAATGGAAAGTTTTAGGACATTCATAATGGTAAGTACGTGTAGTTCATTCGCTCCGCAAAGTTATGCTGATGATACAGAAGTCTTTCCAGAGCGTGAGGAAGATCTTGGTTCTATATACGTTGAAGCTGCAGATAAAGTAACTTTAAAGAAAATTAGAGATATTACATTTGTAAATGCAAGAGATGTATTAGGAATAATCTATAACTCTAGGAGTGGAAATACAAAACTAAATTGGCGTCAGATTAGACGTAATAATGGCAAGGTAACAGGTGAAGCTTCATCAAATTCTCTTGTAAACTTGGCACAAAGTGGAGTGATTACCCTTGATTGGGTAGAAAACTATGTTCGAAAGAAAACTCAAGAAAATTAACATGTTGTTCTTTTTGTAATAAAAAAAGATATGATTACTAAAATTATTGATGAAAATTCAGTTTCATGTATACCAGAAGATTCTGATGATCTAATTATTCTTCGCAGGGTTATCAAAAAAGGCGATAAAATTGTTGGAGAGACTGTTCGTGTTGTTAAACAGGAAAAAGATTTTGCAAGACCGGATAAGGGAGAACGTATTAAGATTAGACTATCACTAGAAGTTGAAAAGATATCCCTTGACAGTGTATTAGATAGAATGCGTGTTGCTGGAATAATCAAGGAATCAAACAATGAATCGGTTCCTCATGGTTCACATCATTCATTTATCATAAAAATCGATCAGCCATTTAATCTACTAAAAAAGAAATGGACATCTGTAGAAAAAAAACTTGTGACAGCTAGTGATCATAATCTAACGTTTATCTTAATTGCAATAGATACTAGTGACTGTGGTATTGGAAAACTAAAAGGTACACACATGCACATAGTGCCTAACATATATTCTGGATCAAGCGGAAAACAGTACAAAAGCAACTTTAAAATTGAAAACTTCTTTGAGGAGATTTCAAAAGCATTAGTACCTGTTGTAAAAGCAAACTATCAACTTGTAGTCTTTGGTCCAGGTGAAACAAAAAAGAAATTTGTAAACTTTCTAGCAAAAACGCAGATTGGGCAAAATCATGAAATCAAAATGATTGAGGGAGTAGATTCCAGCGGCGAAGATGGCATTCATATATTTACCAAATCAAAATCAATGAAAGAAATAATATCAAATAGCAAGCTTGCAAAGGTTTCTGACATTATCGATCAAGTGATGTTTCTTGCAAACAAAAAAAGCCGCAAGTTTACAATGGGCTTGGAAGAGACTAGAAAAGCAAATGAATATGGTGCGATAGATTCGTTAATTTTTTCAGAGAAAGCAATTCAAAGTCATGATGAACAAGAAATTATCAATTTCCTAAATGATGTGGAAGCAAAGGGCAGTAAGGTATACAGTGTAGATGAAACAACTGATGCTGGACTTAGAGTCACTGGGCTTGGTGGCATTATCTCAATTCTAAGATTTGCAGTAGAAGCTAGTTAGTAGAATCAATAAGCCATTTCATATATGGTTGATTAACGGACTCTACATTAATTTCCGCAATTTCTGGCACATCATATGGATGAAGTTTTTTCAATTCTTTTGTTAGTATTGATTGATTTTTTTTAGTAGTTTTGAAAAGTGCAAGATATTCATCTCGGTTTTCAATTTTTTCCTCCCAAGTGTAAACAGACGAAATTTTTGTGATATTGACACATGCAACTAGTTTTTTCTTTACTAACAGTTTAGCAATGCTGGTAACTGATTGTTTACTAGGAAATGTTGATACTATAA
>Ga0315336_1002640_pt1 | contig 26582 bp, 26 predicted proteins | sample ASW5metaG_FD_204512 | JGI IMG/M metagenome (GOLD analysis project Ga0315336, IMG submission 204512) | Ammonia-oxidizing marine archaeal communities from Monterey Bay, California, United States - ASW #5 | ecosystem: Environmental > Aquatic > Marine > Intertidal zone | place: USA: California... | reverse complement strand
AAACTCACTGGCGCGTGCCTCGAGATTCTCCGCTAGGAAGAACAACACCTGTGCCCGACCATGAGCACTACCCCGGCCCCACGAGGCGGCTCCGTGAGCGGCCTCAACCGCATTTCGTATATCTTTTCTATTACCTTCGCCGATTTCGCCAGCAAGAGAGTTATCGACCGTAGCAACGAGACGGCTATACCCTCCATCGGGACGAACCTGACGGCCCCCAACATAGAGTTTTGCCGTGCGATCCAGTGCGTCATCAGTAGGAGCGGTTTGGGGCGCCACCGGATCGGCAGGTGGCAGATCATCAGGTGGCAAGTCCATGGCGCTACGGCGGTAGGCCCAAAGACCCTCAATACCCCCCTCCCGACCGAAACCGGATTCACGATAGCCGCCAAAGCCAATAGCGCCGTCAAACTCATTGGTGCAGTTAATCCAGACTACGCCTGCCTTAACTTTCGAAGCCATCTCGAGGGCAAGATTGACGTTCTCACTCCAGATACTGGCTGCGAGACCATAGCGGGTGTTGTTTGCGATTTCTATCGCTTCGCTATGGGTGCGGAAGGTCATGGCCGCGAGTACCGGCCCGAATACCTCTTCCGTAGCAATCGTGTGTGCCGGCGCGACGTCAGTCACTAAGGTTGGTGGAAAGTACCACCCCTGTTCCGGCAGCGCCGCATCTGCCTGCCAACAGCTTGCACCTTCGCGAGTAGCGCCGTCGACATAACTCTGGATGGTGTCGAGTTGACACTTATCGATAAGGGCGCCCATATCAATCGCCTTGTCTAGCGGATCGCCCAGGCGAAGGGACCGCATGCGCGTTTTCAGGCGGTCGAGGAAATCCTGGGCTATGGACTCCTGCACCAAAAGCCGTGATCCCGCACAGCAGACCTGGCCCTGATTGAACCAGATCGCATCGACCACTCCCTCTACTGCGCTGTCGACATCGGCATCGGCAAAAACAATGAACGGTGATTTTCCGCCGAGTTCCAGAGTGAGCGCCTTACCCGAGCCTGCAGTGGACTCACGGATCTCCCTGCCGACACTGGTCGAGCCGGTGAACGCTACTTTTGCTATATCCGGATGGCTCACCAACTCCCGTCCGGTCTCACCGTCACCGGTCACAATGTTCAGAACCCCGGGTGGCAGACCAGCATCCCGACTCATGCGGGCAAAATAAAGCGCGCTCAGGCTCGTATATTCGGCAGGCTTCAACACGACGGTGTTACCTGCCGCGAGGGCGGGTGCTACCTTCCAGGCCAGCATCAGCAGCGGAAAATTCCATGGAATCACCTGACCGATCACGCCGAGCGGCACTGAATCGGGCAACTCTTCCTCGACCAGACTTGCCCAGCCCGCGTGGTGATAAAAGTGTCGAGCCACCAACGGGATGTCAATGTCCCGGGTTTCGCGGATAGGCTTGCCGTTATCCAGTGTCTCAATGACTGACAGCATCCGGGCATGCTTTTGCACCTGCCGGGCCAGTGCATAAAGATGGCGCGCGCGACTCTCGCTGCTTAACGCCTGCCAGGGTCCAAGTGACTGCCGGGCTGCAGTAACCGCTGCATCGATATCCTCGCTCCCTGCCTGGCCGATCTTGGCCAACACATCCCCCGTGGCAGGATTGACCGAATCGAAATGAGACGCTGCCTCAGTCCAGTCGCCATTTATCCAGTGACCAAAGATCGAAGCCTGATCTGAAATCCATTGCCTCGCAGCAGTTGCATCTTCTGGCGCGGGGCCGTATTCCATGCTCTCAAAAAGTTCTCGGATATCTGACACGAATCTAACCCATGGGATGGCGGTGTGAAGCGGAGTATCTGCCGCTGAGATAGTGTTCCAGCTGGCGGGAAATATCTCCCAGCAGACCTGATGCACCGATTCGAAAATAGTTCGCACTCAGCCACGGAAAGCCCAGCTCTTCGCGCATCAGTATCAGGTACGACACTACATCACGGGCAGCACGAATACCCCCTGCAGGCTTAAAGCCGACCATCGTTCCCGTGCGCTGATGAAATTCACGGATGGCACGCAGCATCACCAAACTCACGGGCAGGTTTGCATTGACGCCTTCCTTGCCGGTCGAGGTCTTTATGAAATCAGCCCCTGCCATCATTGCAACAAGACTGGCCCGGGCGACATTCGAGAAACTGACAAGATTACCCGTGCCGAGAATTGTCTTCAGATGCGCATCACCTGCTGCCTCACGAAAGAGATGAATCTCGTCATAAAGCTCTTGCCAGTCGCCAGCTAACACAAGGCCTCGTCGGATCACGATATCGATTTCCTGTGCCCCCGCTTCGCGGGCCCTCTCGACCTCGGCAATACGCGTCTCCAAAGGCGTCAATCCATCCGGAAAACCTGCAGCAACCGAAGCAACGGGGATATCAGAACCCTGAAGTGCCTCAACCGCCTCACGGACCAAGGCGGGGTAGACGCAAACAGCGCCTACTGTGAGGTCTTCAGCTTCAAGCGAACGAGCAATATCCGGGCGCAGAGGTAGCCGCGCCTTGGCGCAAAGCCGATTAACGTTGCCTGGCGTATCCGCACCGTCCAGGGTAGTAAGATCGATACAGGTCATCGCGCGCAGCAACCAAGCGGCCTGCCATTGCTTTTTTACGGTGCGCCGGCCCGAAAGGGTCGCACAGCGTCGCTGCACCGCACTGCGGTTCACTCGCACCCGACTGACCCAGTCAAAGTCCAAAGGCATGACGGGATTGGGAAAACCCGACGTTTCGACAGCCACCTTGGGCTCAAACTGCCTTACATTTGATTGACTCATTAGGTTTTTCCAGGCAAGCGTTGAAGATACTCCCCAATCAACTTTGTGAGGATCGGTGCAGCCTTTGAACCGGCGGCGAGCGTCTGCTCATGAGAAAGCCCAGACTGCATCCCCGCCGCCAGATTAGTAATCACTGCGATGGCTGCAACCTTTAGCCCACAGTGTCTCGCGATAAGAGCCTCGGGAACCGTGGACATTCCAACCGCATTGGCGCCTAGACCTGCAAAGGCGCGTATCTCTGCCGGGGTTTCAAAGTTGGGACCCAGGCACCACAAATAGACGCCCTCGTGTAGGGCTATTGAGACAGAAGATGCACTCTGGCGGAGGAGTTTCTGCAGATCATCGTCATAGGCATTGGATAGATCGGTGAAGCGTGGACCTATTTCATCATCATTGGGGCCGATCAAGGGGCTCAAGCCTGGCCAGTTGATATGATCGGTCAGCATCATGAGGCTTCCAGGGGGCATTTCCTTTTGAAGGCTGCCGGCGGCACACGTCATCAGCAGGCTTTTACATCCAGCCGCCTTAAGCGCCCTTATAGGCACTGCGAGATCAGCCAGGTCATGGCCTTCATAGGCATGCCAGCGCCCCTGTAGACAGGCGATCGAGCAACTACCCTGTTTTCCCATCACCAGTTGCCCCGTATGTCCCTCGACTCCGGCTGGCGGAAAGCCGTCTATTTCTGAGTACGGCAGAACAACTGCGTCAGTAAACGATTCGGCTACACCGGCAAGCCCGCTGCCCAGAATAACGCCGACCTCAGGAGGGTGGGCACCCGCCAGCGACAGAATCTGCTGGGCTGCTTTTTGGTAAGCACTCACTTGAGGTGATCCGGCCCAAAGCTGTGCGGTAGTAAGTCATCCAGCGTATACGTCGCGCGCAAACCTTCAGGTCCATAACAGAGGATTCGGGTTTTGCCGCTGGCGAATTCTCGGATTTTCTGCCGGCAGCCGCCACATGGCGTACAGATGGCCTCACCGTTTGCCATCACGGCAACCTCGTCCAATTCAGTCTCTCCCGCCAATACCATTGCTGACAAGGCGCTGGCCTCGGCACACCAGCCCTGGGGATAAGCGGCATTTTCGACATTTACCCCCGAGTAACAGGCTCCCGAGACGCCACGCACCACAGCTGAAACTGGAAATCCTGAATAGGGTGCATGGGCCCGTACGATGGCCTCTTGCAGAAGGGGGAGGTAAGGATCATCCATCGCCGATTTATTCTCACTTAGTTCATCGACTTTGTGCAGTTTTTGATCATGCTTTGATCGTCGATCGTCGTAGCCCACAAGATCGTTTTAAGCTGCCTCTGAGGTAGTCCCCGCCATCCAATGGCCGAGCAACTCTCTGTCGGCTCCGCGGCCTTCAACAATGCCGACAATCGCGCCCTCGAAAATGACACCAATCCGGTCCGAAAGACTCATGATCTCGTCCAGATCCTCTGAAACAAGCAATATACCCGATCCCTGTTCGCGCAATTCAAGAAACAACTCCCAGGTGTGACGGATCGCTTTGGCATCCAGCCCTTCTGTGGGGTGGGAGGCGATAATAACGGGCGGCTTGCGCCAGGTCTCCCGGCCAAGAATCAGTCTCTGGATATTGCCGCCGGAGAGAATCCGGCATTCCGTTTGCCAAAGATCGGGCACCAGTGCATTAAAGCGTTCAACAATCTTCTGAGCATGCGTCGTGATCGCGTTCTGATTCATCACCGTCTTTTTTGAAAAAGGCGTCTTGCGATAATCCTTGAGGGCAACGTTCTCGGCGACGAACATCTGCTCAACGATGCCAATTTCTCGGCGGCGCTCCGGAATATGGGCCACCCCTTTTTCAATGAACGCGCGTGGCGTCTTTCCTGTCAGGTCTTCCCCGAGAATCCATACCTCACCGCCTGCGGGCGGCACAAGGCCCGTAATAGCTTCGATGAGTTCGGTCTGTCCATTTCCCGCTACCCCGGCAAGGCCCAGAATCTCCCCCCGGCGCAGCCTGAACGACATGCCGGTCGCTGGCGCTTTACTGCCAAGCCCTTTGGGAACCAGTTCGCGCACCTCAATGGCCGGCGCATCAGAACTGACCGCCGGGCGCTCCATGTAATCGGGTACGGTCTCGCCGAAGGTACGCCGGGTGAGTTCGTCTTCGGTAGTCTCGCTGATATGGCAGGTTCCCTGCATTTTTCCCAATTTGAGTACCGTCACCCGGTCCGAAACGGCGAAGACTTCGCGCATCTTGTGTGAGATAAAGACAATGCCTTTACCCTCATCCGCCATCGCCCGCAACACAACAAAAAGCTGATCCGCCTCCCCAGGCGTCAGCAATGAAGTGGGTTCATCCAACAGTAGAACCTGAGGCTCATGGAACAGGACCTTGAGAATTTCGACGCGTTGTTGTTCTCCTGCAGAAAGGTCCTCAACCCGGGCCCGTGGATCGACCTGCAAACCATAGCGCACCACCAGTTCATCGAGGCGACGTTCGACTTGGGCAAGGCCGAATGAAAACGCGGGCGCCTTTAACCCGACCATCACGTTCTGTGCGACCGTAAAGGCCGGCACCAGCATGAGTTCCTGATGCACCATGGCGATTCCGTGCGCTAATCCATCGCGTGGGGACGTCAAGTTGACGGGGTTACCCCGAATCAGAACCTCGCCTTCGGTTTTGTCGTAGTAACCCGAAAGAATGTTGGCGATCACCGTCTTGCCCGCACCGTTTTCGCCCAAAAGCGTGTGGACTTCGCCCGCGCGAACATCAAAATCCAGGTGATCCAGGATCAAGTGCTCCCAGACACCGGGGAATCCCTTGGACAACCCGCGAGCCTCCAGAAGAATCTCCCCCATTTGCGGGCGAGTTGCCTTTTCAGATGATGTGACTGGCGTTGAGTGATTCATAACCTTCGCCAATTATTCGCGCATGTAAGGGACGCCAAGGGCTTTGGGGAACTTCGCCCGACCGATGACCCCTGCCACAACAGCAAGCGTAACAATGTACGGCGCCATGGCAACAAACTGCCAGGGAATGATGTCCTTGACTCCTGGGTATGTCGCGACCCAGGTCGCCAGCCCGTCAAAAAATCCGAAGATAAACCCACCCAGAAGGGCCAGCAGTGGATTAAGCCCGCTGAACACCACGATCGCGAGCGCAATAAAACCGCGACCCGCCGTAATCTCCTTGGTCACTGCTCCAAACCAGTCAACGCTGAGATAGGCGCCTGCAAGCCCCGCAAATGCGCCGGCAGCGATTGCCGCACCGAGGCGCAATGCATTCACACGCAACCCCGCCACATCGGCCGCTGCGGGATTCTCTCCTACGGCTCGTATCCAGATACCTAGCTGGGTACGACGCAACAACCACCACACCGCAACCGCCAGAATGACGGTCACGATTACCAGTGGACTGAGGCTTCCAACGCCAAGGTGGATGAGTGGTACCTGCACGTCCCGGGCTACGCTATGAAATCCGGGTGCACCCATCACGGTCAGCATCAGTGCCACAAATCCCAGCGCAAAAAGATTGATACCAACCCCGCTGATCAGTTGACTACCTCGTAGTGTGGTACTGATAACACCAAAGATAAGACCCACCGCGGCGCCAATCGTAATGCCCGTCATCAAACCGATGATCGCGCTACCGCTCGCCTGGGCACCCAATGCCCCTGCGAGCGCGCCGAGAAGCAAGATACCTTCCAAACCAATGTTAAAAAGTCCGGCCGACTCCTCAATCGTTTCACCAATGGCTGCAAGCGTGATAGGTACCATCGCATGGAGCGAGATGAAAAGAATTCCCCAGAAGTGTGCAAGTTCCATGATCTAGTTTTCGTGTTTTCTCTTGCGACGAAAGCGGGAAATGAGCCGCCGAAGTTCCGGAACAGCCAGGGCAATGATAATCACCCCTTCAATTACCCGCACGAGTTCGAACGGCACTCCAGGATCGAACTGCATGATCCGTCCGCCCGTCATGAGACCGCCAAAAAAGATTGCCGCAAACACGATCCCTATTGGGTGATTGCGGCCAATCATCGCGACTCCGATGCCATCAAAGCCGAGATTCACTAGCTGCGGTAAGCCGCTCATCACGGCGTAATACGGCGGGCGGCCCATGACCTGGACGGCTCCGGCTAGGCCAGCAATAGCGCCACCGATGAGAAACACTCTCAGCACCTGTTTTCGCAAGCTGATTCCTGCGTAGTGTGACGCCTCCTGGTTATAACCGGCGGCTCGCACCTCAAAACCCGCCGAGGTTCGCCAGAGGAAAAACAGGATGACCGCGACCGTGATCAGCGAGATCAGAATTCCCGAGTTGAGAGTCGCCATCGGCAAAATCCGGGTCAGCCGGGCGCTCTCGACAATACTGATGGTTCGCTCTCCCCGCTTGGGATCAGTCAGCACATTGGCAATGAGGTAAAAGGCGAAAAAATGTGCGATCCAGTTGAACATGATGGTGGAAATCACCTCATGAACACCACGGCCCAGCTTCAAAAGCGCAACCGGAAGACTCCAGATCATCCCGGCAACCATCGCCGCGAGCAGGGATACGATCAGATTAAATGGCGAAGGCAAGTGCATCAGGCTCACCGCGACCGCGGCCAGGGCGCCGATGTATAGCTGTCCTTCGGCACCGATATTAAATAAACCCCCTCGCATTGCGATGGCGAAGGTCAGGGCCGTCAGGATCAGCGGGGTCGCGTTCGCAAGCGACTCTGCCCAACTGTAGGTACTCCCAAAACTGCCAAAGAACAAAGAGCGATATGCCGAAATCGGGTTGTACCCGAACGCCAGCATAATGAAACCACCGATGATGAGGCCGATTAACCCTGCCAGCAGCGATTCTGCTATCGGGTTAAACCGTCGGCGCCATGAAGATGGGAGCATCGTTAACTTCCGGACAAAGGCGTCAAGTGAGCTTCGTTCTCATACGAAACATCAACGAATCTAAACAAAGCACAAGGGGGCGACAAGCGCCCCCTGCACTGAATACAACGACACTGCAAATCCTGCAATACCGTCAGCACGAATATGCTGACGGCATCGTGTCCGATTTGCTACTGATTTAGATCAAGCAACAATCTGGTTAGTCCGGATACTTGGCACGGATATCACCGATGGTATCTGGACACCAGCCACACGGCACTTCGGCTGAACCATCACTGATCTGCCCCTGAAGCTCTGCGACCGCATCCCAGATCCAACCTGGAATTTCATCACGCATCCCCACCCAGTTGCTGGTGATACTGTCACTGTCAGACGCAGAAATCGCGCCTCCGTTGACGCCAAACTGGATGAAGTCCGCCAGATCCTGCTTGCCCGACATGGCAATACCGCCATTGTGGGGGCCAAGGATCTGAACACCACCCTTAAAGGTGCCGTTCACAACAGCCTCGATCGCGCTGTATACACCAAAGTCCACCCGCTTCATCATGCTCGCAAGGACGCGATGGCCGTCGCCGAGGTAATCCTGATTAGCATCGACACCAATCATGAACGGCGGACCCGCGGACTTACCCTTGGCTTCAAGATGTTCGGTAATGGCTTCAAGATCGCCGATACCCAGAGGACCTGCTACGTTATAGATGATCCCGGCACCCTGAGCCAACATTGCCTCAGTCGCGGCCTTGCCTTTGGCAATATCACTGAAGGTTCCCGTATAAGTCCACAAGAGGCCTACGTTGGCCTGCTTGCCTGTTTTCTCGGCGTACTTGGCATTTCCCCAGTGCATCCCATAGCGGTAGCCTGCTTCAAATTTATAGAGGACCGGAATTTCTATTCCGAGCACTACGCCAATCTTGTCATAACCATAATGCGCGGCCACCATTGACGAGAGCGCACCAACCATCGCCGAACCTTTATTCTCTTCGTATCCAATCTCCATCAAGTTGGGTTTACCCAGCCAAGTGACGTCAATGATGGCGAACTTCTGATCAGGAAACTGATCAGCAACTTCTGCCATCGCATCGGCCAGCAGAAATCCCACTGCGACAATCAGATCGAACTTGCCCGAGCGTGCAGCGTTCTGCATATTGGGCAGATAATCCGCAGCCGAATTGCTCTGGATCTCTACGACCTCGACGCCCAGATTCGCCTGGGCTTCATCTGAGCCCTTAAAGCCCATGTCATTAAAGGAAAGGTCCCCCCTTCCGCCTACATCGAGCACCAATGCAACTTTAGTACCAGCATTCGCGCTGCTCATAAATGGGCCACCTGCCAGCATAAAGAGCGCGGCAACCATTGCTAGCGATCTAAACAACCAATTTCTCATCTCTTATCCTCCTTGAATCTGGATAAACTGCTCCCAAAAAACTTCAACCTCGGGCCGGTTTATAAATCCTACGGCCATTAACCAGACAAGACTAAACACCTTTTGGTATTGGGTCAACTGACCCGTCGAAACTGGGTCTTTGAAGAGTTTACGGTGCGTTTTTAAGCGACTGTGGATGAAGCCGCAAGACGATTCTGAATGGATAAAGCAGCAGAGTAATCATCAGGAGTTTGGCGCAAAAATCACCGATCGCCCACGTAATCCAGGGTAATCCAGTACCTGCAAAAGCAAGAGAGAAAAAGATTGCCGTATCCACAACAGAGCCGAGAAAGGATGATGCGGCGGGCGCCTTCCACCACGTGGATTCACGCAAGACATCGAAGACCTTAATGTCAAGCAATTGAGCGGTTAGAAAGGCGCTGCCTGACGCAACCGCGGTTCTCAACATTGCAAAAGCATCCGGATCGCTGAAAAGTGCCTGCCATATCGAGAGCCCTGCAGACCGACTCACTCCTGATGCAATCGCCAGTGCGGCGATGGTGGTCAATCCTACGCCAAAAGCGAAACCGACTGCGACAACCCGTCGAGCAGGTCCCACGCCAAAGAGTCTGTTGGTGGTGTCTGTTATCAGAAATGCGACTGGATACGTGAAGGCCCCCCAAGTCAGCACCAAGGACAAATCTATCCCAAACAAAATCCCCTGGACCGGGTGCTGCACCAACTCGTTGGAAGCAAAAATAACGATACCCATCGCCAATACGGGAAGAAACGTCGTGCCAATCTTCTTCTGCATGAGCTCTCAATCGGTAGGCAGTAGTTCAGCACATGTCAACATCATTGCTAGAGTCCTTCCAAGCTAAGCGCACAAGACTGCGCTCTCTTAAGACTACTCGGTGTCCCTATATCGATCACCGGACCATCGGCAGGGGTCGCAAATATCCTACCAAGAAATTCAGGTATAACATCCCTACTAATGTCTACTAATTCACCCGGTGGTGATGAAGAAATGAATTGAATAACTGATGGCTCGAAAATATAGATTGCAGCATTCGCAACATTTCCCGGTGGATTCTCAACTTTTTCGTGAAACCCGTGGACAATGCCTTTCTCGTCTGTCTCAAGAATTCCACAAGTACGAGGCTCGTCTGCCACAAATGTCATCATTGTAAGTTCTGTACCTGGCGGTCTGTTCTCGTGCTTGTCGACAAAAGTCGCCAAATTTGCTGTACAGAAGTTATCAGCGTGAATCACAAGGCCTCGCTCTCCTGAAAAAAACTCACTATTCTGTTTAATAGTACCGGCCGTACCAAGAAGCACTCTTTCATCAACTAGAGTAATTCGGTTACGATCCGGCCTATTTACGACGAACTCCCTTACCTGGTCGGCAAGGCAGTGGAGATTAACAAGAATGGACTCGATCCCTGAGTTCTTCAAAGAATCTAGCCAATAACCCAAAAGCGGCTTTCCCGCAATCGGTACCAGACACTTTGGAGTATGGTTGGTAATCGGCCGAAGCCGCGATCCGAGACCTGCTGCCAGCAATATTGCTTTCACGAATAAAGTTTATCTATCAACTCTTGCCCTGACAGAGGAACGTTCCCAATCCTGCTTATCTGACAAGCTGAACCTAGAGACCCAAAATAGATTGAACTCCAAATATCCGCCCCTGCAGCCAGACACATCGCCGTACCAACAAGGAATGCATCACCTGCTCCCGAAACATCCGCCGGATTCTTGTTTAATGCTGGCACTTGATCATCCACCCAATCACTACCTTCATTTTCTGAGACGTGGAGAAAAACGCCTTCGCTCGCCAAAGTAATTGGAACATACCTGACGCCCGTAACATCTCGTATCTTTTCTGAGATACCGACGAGCCCGGACTTGTTGTCTCGGACCGCTAGCCTTGCCTCGCGCTCTGTTGGTGTCAGTAAGGTAACATCTTGGAACTTTGTAATATCTCCGATTTGCGAGGATGATTGGCTATCCGCCGCCATCGTGATTCCGAGCTGTTTCCCTGCACGCGTTACCTCATTAATCAGAGTGTCTGTAAACAGGCCATAACTAAAATCCGAGAAAATCAAGAGATCAAACTGCGGCAGCATGTCAAGAATACAACTCAAAAGACTTTCTAAAAGCTGCTCATCTGCAAGGTGATCTCTAAGTTCGTTCACACGCAGAAGAGTCTTACCACTAGCTCGGTATCGCGTTTTGCGTGTTGTCGGTCTATCTCCATCTACCCAGATGTTCGTGCACACACCTAATTGGTCGAGGCTGGTCACTGCTTCTTCCCCAATATCATCATCTCCTCGAATAGACACTAATGTTGCTTGTGCTCCCAAGTGGGCAGCATGGGCCGCCACGATTCCAGCGCCCCCTATAAAACTCTTTATTGCCAATGGTGATACCACTACCGTTGGGTCCTCGGCCGATAGACCGACGGGCTGACAATCCACATATCTATCAACGATAAGGTCACCTATAACCAGAGTCTTGATGCAACTAACCGACTCAACCAATCCTGCCACTGAATCCCGAGAAAGATTATGTCTGCGTAAAAAATCATTGTCGGTCACAAGCGCCTTTGACTCTCTGTTAGTCTCAGCCTGAATCAACGTTGAACTACTAAGGCGGGCGTCCCCCGCCGCGAACCTCAGGACACCGCCATACTTGGAGACGGTCGATTCTTCTAAGTTCTCGGCTTTCTCGTGTTCTCTACCCTTTAAAACAATGTCAGGCTTTAAGGTCGAAACTATCTTTTCAATATCTGTAACCAAGACGACCTCATCGACCCAGATATTTGAGCGAACCCCTTCAATTCGGTCCTCTTCTGTCACTAAGATGTCACCTGCCAACGGGTAGTCATCAGCGAAAACACCCACTACAAGACGATCTGCGATTTCTCTGGCATGCCGGAAGAGTCGCAAATGACCCGCATGAATGACATTGAATTTCCCGGAGACGAAACAGACTTTGGTTTTTTTGGCTATCTTCAACTAGCCCTCCAGAAGCAAATTCGATTTTCCATAACTAGCCACAATAGAATTCCCAACGCACCCGACTCTATGTATCTATTGGCGCTGATTATGTCAGAAACCATATTTCGCCTTTATCCGATCTCGTGATCGTGATTCCAAAGGAACTACAACATTCATCATACCCGGACTCGGTCCCCGGATCGGAACATTAAGATGAGTAGAATTGTGGCGCGACTCATCTTCATCGAGAAATTGCTGGACATTCGCTAGCCCAAACTCAGTCGCTGCCCAGGTTGCACCAGTGGACGATCCAAATATGGTTAACTTCCCCAAGTCCCTCATTTGACGCATTTCGCTCTTGAGTTCTCGCAGAAAATGGCAGTGACTCTCTAATAATCCATTAGAACCAGCAAACTTCTCAACAGGTCGAACATAAGTACTATTGCTATTGCTATCTACGCCTGCGATTATTGACAACTCTTTGTTGATCCACTTATCGGAGACGGACTCAACAAAAAATCCACTTCGGATTAACAAAGCGCAAATCGTTTCTTCAACGAAAAACGTCCCGTGATCCGCGATGACTAAGTCGAAGGGATTATTTCGAAGATTCGATATTTGAATAAATAGGCGCCCTTTAGGTTGCAACCAATCTCGGAGCATTCTTAAATCAACCCGAGGCTCAAAAAAGTGCTCAACAACATGGATCATGCTTATCCAATCGAACTTTCTACCTACATCCACACCGACAGGAAAGTAATCATTAATACCCAGGTTCTGCAAGCGGCTCGGGCACGATTCCGAATGATCACACCCACTTAAAGTGATGCCCGGACACAGGCGCTGCAATGATTCGAGGAAATGCCCTTCCCCACATCCATAATCTAACCATGTCGTCTCATCATGAAGTGATACGCAGTCCAATACATTAAATATGAGCATTTCTGACCGATTGCGGGCTGATGAAGATTGAAAGATTCTTTGCTCCTCTCCACGTCCCTGATGATGTGCACGATATCCGGCATAGATTTTTCGACAATTCTCTCTCCAATCGCCGGAGCGTGGTCGCTGTACTAAACCACACCACGAACAGTCACATACCTCACCACCATTTTCAAATTCTCGACAATCCGAGGTGACTTGCTTAAATTGACGAAAATCAACGCGGTTACAAGACTCCAGTGGTTGCCCACAACTGACGCACAAACAGTCGGTCATGATAAGGATGCATACACTGTGCGCTCTTTCGGGTCGACCCTCACTTCTCGTACCAGACTTGGTGACGCACCTAAGTCAAGAGCTAATTGTTTCGCAAAGAATACATAGGAAATATCTTTAGGTCCTGAGAGATGATGTATCGACGCTGAACATTCACCGACGAGCTCATCGATTTTTCTAACCACTTGGGCCACATCTAACGGTGCGAATGTAACATTGCTTAACGCCTCTATCGGCTCACCTCGCAACAACTTTTCTCTCCAGTTCACGAGGAGGTTCCAATCTTGATGAACGACTTTTGTAAGTCGCAGTACCCCAGTATTTGGATAGGCAAGTATTGCTTCCTCTAGAGCGACCTTCTGGCGCCCATATTCAGTGATTGGACAAGTTACTTCGTCTACTGCTCGACAAGGTTTCAGACCATCAAAAACTTGACTGCTTGAAAGGATTAAGAGATAACCCGCTCTCTTTAAGAGTTCAGTGAGCAGAATAACGGCGTTCTCAACATTAATCCGATAACTGCGTTGCGGATTACTCTCACATTCACTTAATTTCGTGACACCAGCACAAAAAACCACAGTGTCGTATTGCTCCTCCAGGACGGAACTCCACTCCATCGTTTCTAAATCTAGATACGGTCGCTCGGCAGATGCTTCAGATTGCTTTCGAGTAGTCGCTCGCAAGCTTACTTGGCGCTGTTTCCAGTAACTCGCGAGCTGACCGCCGATTAGGCTATCGCCCCCAACGATAAGGTTCACTTGGAACGACCCCAAACGTATTCAGACGACACAACACCAACGCCCTCACTTTTAACAACCCGGTAAACGGTATGACTTTCTCTACATCCAGGCTTAGCCTTACCCAAAGAAAATAAACTCATAATCCCCAGAAAACCCACCTTTTTGGTGCAACCATCTCCAGGAGTCAACGTCAACGAGGGTCTCGGCGGTTAACGCCCAGCATTGAAGATTAAAAAATTCCCGATCATTACGAAAACTCTCCGTCATCACGTACGAACGTTTCCCGACTCTTTCAATTTCCGCAAGGCACTTAACGACTGACCGAAGAGACAGGTTGTGGATACACCCAAGAGAAACAACAAGATCGAAATTGTCATCTTCAAACGGGAAAGGGTCTTTAAGATCGTGCCTGAAAAGGGCGTCCCGAATTTCTTCTTTTGCGTTTGAAAGCCCATACCCAGAAAGATCAAATCCAGTGACCTCTAGACCAGGCTCTATTAAGATCATCTCGTAGAGCAAGTAGCCCTTGCCGCATCCAGCATCTAGAACTTTGGACCCGGCCTTTAGCGAGTAGTGCTTAATTAGCGCCTCAGCAACGCCCTTCCAGCGTCCTGGAATATATCGATATCCGCCATATCCGTGCCGCCGGTCACCATCCCAGTAATCATGGTCGTAACGTTTAGCAACCTCCATACATTCGACTTTCTGATCCATCATGCGCCCAAGATAGTCTCGAGACGTTGCGATGTGAAGTGGCGTAACGATATTGAGGAGCTCTCCCATATAAACCAAAGCCTCCGATTACAACTGATCCTGAATGTTGGGAATATCTCGCATTGTTAAGAACACAGACCAAATATCCTCTAACCGTTCAATATCCTGACAGACGTTCAAGCTCAGCGACTCGACCGCAAAATGCATCGTTTTTTGTTTTCCAAGAAACTGATCGTAGATTTTCCGCCGGCTACCCGCCTGCTCGGGCAGTTGAAACATACTGTAGAGAACAATCCCGTCAAGCTGATCAAGGCGATCAACCATCTGATTAAGTATCAAAGAACTTCCAGGGATCGCATATTCAGTCCCGCTGAGAAGAAACGTCATCTCGCGCGTCTCGCAATAATTTCGTATCACTAGATTCTGAACATGCTGAGGGACCCGGAAACCTTGAACCGGGCGACTGGTCACATAACCTTGGAAACCGCTCATTCTTCTGGATCACTATGAAGTGAGGGGAATTGATACGCCATTCCTAAACGTGAGGCGGCCTTTAGAGTAATAGGCTCAAAAAACTCTCCTAATTTCTTGTCACCATAGGGGGTAAAAACGCCTTTGAATCGACAGTTCATCGACCAACGTGTTTCAGATGTCTTATTAACACGATTACCATGCGGAAGGTTTTGATTGAAAACGAGGACCTCTCCCGCCTTAATTTCGATCCACACTACCTCATTCTTGATCTGCTGAAACAGTTCCTCACTACTACCACCTACGGACTGGCCAAAATTGTTTCTCAGTTCTTTATCGGCGGCGGGGGGTAAAAGATACATCGCCTTAGTGTCAAAACAGTCGACAAGTGGCACCCAAACGACAGTTTCGAATGGAGAATCCCCTGACCACACATCCGCATGAACAGGTAACAGTGATCCCTCATCTTCAGGTAGCTGAATACTCAAATTAACGCGTAACTGCATCGCCAGTTCATTACCGACTATGCGCTCCAGAGTAGGTCGAGCCAGATCGAAATAGCTGGATCTGAACCACGATTCGGCGTTCATCCGACGAATCATCTCTAATCGAAAAGAATTTAACTCTCCAACGCTCACTTTCTCATGTATGCCATTAAGAAGTGACGCTGGATCAGTTTCGCCCGCACCAAGAACAACTTCTACAGAGTCTACAACGAGATTTTGAATTCGCTGAAACTCACCGAGATTCGCGACTGGGACAATCACGTATCCGTTCTCTTGATACCTGTCGCCCAGCTCAATCTCCGCGTCATTAACAAATACTTGACTCACAACTAGGCTCTCAGTTTTTTCCGGTGATTGAGGCGCCTAAAAGAGGGTCACTTTTCAGGCTGATAAAGTTTGGGCCCGCATCAGAATGCGCCTGCCTTATCGCTCGTTCTGCCTCTTCTCCATCTTCTGGATAAAAGGATTGAATATTACCCACCAGTTCCATCAGGCGTCGCGCATCGAGTTCAGAGTGGGTGGGGCCAAGGGTCGGGTAGTCTGCATACCCAACGAGTTTCACGTTTGCCTGCTGCTGACCAATGTCCAGTTTTATTTGCTCGAAAGGCCGCTCGATCAAAAACGGAGTGATCGTATAAACCCACGGCTGGAGCCCTTCCAGCGCTAGTCCGGATGATACGCCGATCATGCTTTGTTCGCAGATTCCCATATTGATGAAACGACTTGGATGTCGATCGCGAAATTCATCAAATACTCGGTAGCCAATGTCTCCCGAGATGACATAAATTCTCTTGTCTCGGTCAGCGAGATCTGCGATCACCTTTCCAAAGCGCCTTCTCATTCAAGACCTAGCGCTTGCTTTCCCGCTTCCAACTCGTCCCCTTTAATTTTCCGAGCATGCCACACCGGGTCATTTTCGAATTCAGGAATCCCCTTTCCTTTGACTGTATGCAACAAAACGGCTCTAGGTTTCCCTAAGGGATATGTTTTCAACACTGGGATGATTGAAGAGAAATCATGGCCATCCTCAACTTCCGCGCACTCCCAATTGAAAGCACGAAACTTTTCTGCCAAATTATCAAGAGGTAGTGCATCCTCAAGTTTCGAGAGCGCTTGAATCTTATTGTAATCCACCAAGACCAACAGATTATCCAAACCATGGCGGGCTGCAATCAGTAGCGATTCCCAAGTGGTCCCTTCTTGGCACTCGCCATCACTAATCATTACAACCACTCTTCCTTTGGCTCCTTGCAACTTTCGACCTAAAGCCATTCCAGTTGCAATTGGTAGGCCGTGTCCCAGACTTCCGGTTGTCGCATGAATCCCATTTTCAACGTCGATCTCCAAATGGGTCCTAATCTCAGGGAGAAGCCCCTTCCTGCGCAAGAGTAAGCACATTGGAAACGAGGCGTGTGCTTTACTAAGAATAAATTTATCTTCTTCCTGAAGGGTTTCCTCATATAGAGCAATCAGCGCTTCAATCATCGAGAAACTGCCCCCTAGATGGGCCTCTCCATGCTCCACAAAGGCCATAAAGGTCTCGCGACGAAGCTCCGCTGCCAACTCTATTAAATGATCATAATCCATTACCATACCCAGTCGGAATTAGGCGCTCCTCCTTAATTTTTTCCAGAACCGTCTGCGCTTTTTGCAGTCGCACACGACGAAGTTCCGCACTCTCATCTCGCAAGAAAACATTCAGAAGAATCAAACACCACCTTAGGCCATATACCGGCCAACAAGCCCTCAGTCGAGCGGGCAAGTTATCATCGTCGGAAAATATTTCAATACATCTTTCGATCCAACGAGCCTGCTGAGGGGCTGTAAGCGAAAAACCAGGATGCCATAAAAAATCCAATATCAACTTCGCTGGATCATCTCGCCCAAAATATTCGAAGTCTAACCACGTCAGCGAACGATCAAGTAGTCGAAGCGCATTGTGAAAACCAAAGTCGGATGGGCTCAGTGTCTGGGCATACACAGGAAGTTTATCTGAATGATTGAGGCCTGGAAACAATGGTCCGAGTGTTTCTCTGCAGTTTTTATGTATTGGGCCATACTCCTTGTCCAAGTATCGACCTAACTCGGGAAACTCCTGTTGAATCTCAACTAAACGCCCTCTCTTGGTATCTATTTGGGCCCAGAGATCATCCTCAGAAAGACACGCCTCACCAGCATTTCGAAATTGCATTGCCGGTTTATTCTGACTCAACTCGTGCAAACGCTCGACAAACCTGAGGGCTGATTCGACATCCTGATCCCCTACATCAGCAACTCGAGACCCCTCAATCCATCGGAATATAGCGATGTTTAAAGGCGCCGCGACCGCCACCAGTTCAGATGTGTTGTCTAAGGATTGGTTTGTGAGGAATTCACAGGCTTCTTGCTCAGCTAAAAGACGCGGCCTCGAGTCAAAGGCGAGATCTGGATACCACTTCACTGCATAGGCCGTCCCTCGATATTCAACACGATATACCTGGCTATTCGCTCTACCCTCTATCTCAGTAACAACATCTACCTCTTGATCTAAAATGTTCTCTATCCAACCCTTGACGTCGTCGGCTCTCTCTTCTCCGAGCACAAAGCGACTAATCTCGCGCCAACTCGGTGAACAATAATCGCTTATGGCCTGGTGCTTTCCCTCTACTGATCTGCCAAAAAGAATTCTCCGAACTTCTCGTGGGAAATTGGGGTCTGCAAACACTTCCCAAAGGTCATCAATAAAAACGTCACACCTCAGCTCGGCAACTCGCTCTATTTTATCTGCTCTAGTCTCAGCAAAAAAAACATTGTCGCGATCTACTGCGAACCCGGCCTCATCAAAAAAACAATGCTCCTCCATCCACCGTATTGCCTCGTGACGCAACGGAATTCGTTCATCGTCGCCATGCCCGAACTCTGTTTTGTGACTTACGATAAATACCTGGTCTCCTCGTTGCTTAAGCCTAAGCAGAAAATTAGCAACTTCTGGAAAGATAGTTGCCCGGTGCATGTACTTACCGTACACCTGCCCTTGCAGTCGCTGCCACTGACGTTCCCCGTCCGGCCGTCCGCGTAATACGGACCGTATCTCCGATTTGGACCCGATCCAATCGGATGGAACCAGAGACATCTCTTGGGCGATTGCTCCAAAGACCTGGTCGTAGCAGGCGAGAGTGTTGTCGAAGTCTAAACCGACCCGCAGACGCGATTTAGGGAACAAGCTAGCGACGGTTGACTTTGTCAATCTATCTTGAGGACCGTGACCTTGCTAAGGCTATTGCAAATTTACAGACTGCATCCGCTTAATATTAAAGTAGCGCTCGTTGGTCAACGAATCTGGCAGAAGTCCCTGCTCAAATGCATACACCAAGTCTTTCGCGGCCTCTTTAATGCTACGTTTTGCAATAAATCCTAATTCGTCCGCGATCCTTTGGGACGAGATGTGATACGACCGATTATCGTCCGTTGGTGTTGTAATCAAGCTCACATCTTCTCCAACCACTGCCTTCACTGCTTCAGCAAGTTCACGGACCGGTTGGTTTTCGTAGCCTGCGTTAAAGATTTTCCCGGCAACCTTCTCCCTGGCTGCTCCCAAGATTAAGAGATAAGCATCCACCATATCCTGGATATGGATATTTGGCCGTAATTGATCGCCGCCGAATATTGTTATCTCACGCTTGTGGTATGCGAGATTAGTGAGGATGTTCACGACGACATCCAATCGTTGACGCCGCGCATATCCGCAAACAGTGGCAGGCCTGATGGTTACTGTCGTGAAATCATTCGACTGATACTCAAGCAGAATCTGCTCACAGTCAGCTTTGAAGCGTGAATAGTCTGTCAAAGGGTTCAGAGCCATTCCCTCATGGACATTCGGTTCGTTCTTGATTCCGTAAACACTCGATGAGGAGGCATAAATAAACCTACCGACACCTGCCTGCAGGCTCTGTTCCACTAAGGGTCGAAATGCATCTAGGTTGATGCTCTTTCCTAATTCTGGATTCAACTCAAAGCTTGGATCGTTCGAAATGCAGGCCAGATGAATCACAGCGTCACAACTTTTAACTGCTTTCACGACGACTTTACCGTCCCGTAAATCTCCTTTTACCTCGCGCAAATTCGGATGATCATAATACTCACCGAACACCTGCTCACCATATAGGTAAAGGTCCAGCACTGTTACTCGATACCCTTCATCAAGGAGTCGTGGCACAAGTGCGCTTCCGACATACCCAGCCCCGCCCGTAACTAAGATATGGTTTACCTGTTGCAGGTTGCTCTCACTCCATTTTCAATGTGTCATGAATTTCTTACGATGCACTTCGAGCTAGTTTCTGAATGTCCAACCCATCTCAAGTTTTAACTCAAGTACTCAAACCATTCTTGGGTGGCAGTCTCAATACTTTCTGGGTTCCATACGGGTGCATCGCGCCAATAGTCTATGTTTTCAAGCATCATCTCGACCCCCTCTTCAAAACTCACGCTTGCTTGCCAGCCCAGAACATTTTTTATTTTTGTAACATCGGCAAATGTACAATCTGGCTCCCCGGGTCTTTTGGGAACATAAGTTACTTCGCCACCCAGTAGTTCAACCAGTCGATTGATGCTGTATGTTTGGGACGATCCCACATTCATTATCTCTTTAGTGGTCGATGAATCCGCGGCTGAGCAAAAAGCACTGACAACGTCAGATACGTAGGTGAAGTCCCGGGTCTGCGTGCCGTCTCCGACCACCGTAAGAGGTTTTCCTGCAAGTTTCTGGGCGAGAAATACCCCGAAAACTGCACCATATGTGCCAGTTGTTCGCGCTCGTGGGCCATAGACGTTAAACAAACGTAGGGAAATTGCCGGGAGGTCATATACCTCGGCCCAGTGCATTACACTTTGTTCGCCGAGATTTTTGGCCAAAGCGTATGGGTACTGAGGGCGAATCCCAGCGTTCTCGGGAGTCGGATAGGTGTCCGGTATCCCATAGCACGACGATGACGCCGCATAGAGGAATTTATTAACCCCTGACTGGCGCGCCGCCTCAAGCACTGAAATCGTCCCATCGACCCCGGCACGAAGATAACCAAGGGGTTGCTGAATGGAAGGCACAATATCGGCGAGCGCGGCGAGATGGAAAACCCAACCTACCCCTTCAAAGTGTTTACGTATTTCATGATGATCACGTACATCCACCTCGTAAAACTCAAATTTATCCTGCTGTTCCAGGTGCTCAAGATTTCCCCAGTGCCCGGTTGAAAAGTTATCTAAAACGACAACTTCATGGCCCTCGGTCAGCAGGCGATCCACTAGATGACTACCAATAAAACCCGCTCCTCCCGTAACCAGACTACGCATTCATACTCCCGCTAACGAAATTCTTAAGTTGAAGTCTATGACTGAGAAGAGCATGAGCGAGTACACATAGTAGGCTAACGCCTTAATCTTCGGACCTACTCGCCGACCTAGCCAACGCGCGAATCTAATTTACCGCTATCATAACGCTTGACCATCTCCTCAAGATCGAGCGAGAGAAGCTTGGATGCGTTGCCCGTGGCCCCAAAAGCTTCATAGCGGGCCATAGCCATACCTTTCGTCACAATATCGATCATTATCTCCTAAATCCAAGTCTGTAAATCCTTACAATGACTCGATACGCGTTAATACGCGCATCACAGTATAAAAGTTCATGCAACGGCTCAGGCTGCCTTCTCCAATTCAGGAGAATACTCACCCAGTGCGGCAACCCCATTCATCCGGGCCCGGTGAAAAGCAATCGCACGGGCGCTGTCCACGTTGCCGCTCTGACCTGCCCAGGTTGTCATGGCTGCCGCCTGCAGGGCTCTGCCATATGAGAAGGTCACGGCCCAGGGCAACGCAACACCCGCATGGTGCATTGCATTGAGGTGCATTGTCGCCTCTTCATCAGACTGTCCGCCGGAGAGGAATGCGATTCCTGGAACGGCTGGCGGCACAGTGCTCAACAGGCAACGCAGTGTTTCCCGTGCCACCTCGTCAACGCCAGCCCGGTTGTTCGCCTCCGCACCCGAAATCACCATGCTCGGCTTGAGCACGATCCCGCGAAGATCTACGCCCTGATCAGCAAGTGCTTCAAAGACCGTTTGCTGGGCGTGCTGTGTTACTTGAAAGGACCGTGCAATACTGTGGCTACCGTCTATCAGCACTTCAGGCTCCACAATTGGAACGATATCGTGTGCCTGGCAGAGCGCCGCATACCGGGCAAGGCCATGGGCATTGGCGCTGAAACAGGCCTGGCTGGGCAACGCATCAGAAATGGCGTACACCGCTCTCCATTTGGCAAATCGAGCACCCAGTTCATGATACTCGGCAAGGCGCGGACCCAGCCCATCCAGACCTTCTGTGACTTTCTCACCCGGGTGTAGCGCAAGATCCTTGGCACCGGTATCGACCTTGATTCCTGGAACGATCCCCTGCTCGTTAAGTACGTCTACAAACGACTTTCTGTCTGTCGTCTGATCCCTGAGAGTCTCGTCAAAGAGTATTGCGCCACCGATATACTCGCCCAGACCCGGCGAGGACACCAGCATGGTCCGGTACTCTCGTCGCATTTCAATCGTGGCTGGAATACCGAGCGCTTCAAAACGTTTATTACAGGTAGGCGCGCTCTCGTCCATAGCCAGAATTCCTTTGCCGGGAGCCACCATGGCACGGGCTGTCGCTTGAAGTGTATCGATGTTCATCGGATTTCCTCGTCGTTTACGTTAAGAGATATTTTTCCACGGTCATCTAGGTCAGTTGATCCAGAAATGGCGCGCCTACGTATTAACGGGCACCGGCTGAGGCCTGCACAATCACTGGGCTGTCGGTCTTTTCTGCCGCCTCCATGATGGCGTGCATCTGCTCCATATTGTTGACGTTAAACGCGGGATCCCCGTAATCATGCTCAGCTTCATGGTCGAGCGTCTGGCGCATTGAAATCATAGGTATGCCTCGTTCTCTTCTGATCTTTTCGCGTTAAATCATTCAGACCTGCTCGGAATCATGCTGTCTATCAGCGTGCAAAAATTCCTGCGGGCAAATCTCGTTACTCGGTTTTGGCGTACATGATAACTTCAGTCACTCTCTCCGGCGACTTCGCCAACCTTGACGATTTTCATTGAATTGGTACCGCCCTTAACACCCGAAAAATCACCCTTGGTGATAATCAGCCAGTCGCCCTCGGCGACCAAACGCCGAGACTCAAGTTCCGCAACAACCGCCCGATTGACATCACCGCGCGGCAGTTGCGTCGCGTCATAAGGCACTGGATATACGCCACGATAAAGCGCCATTCTTCGCTCAGTATCTTCATTGCGGGTCATCCCAAAGATCTGAATACCAGAACTGATGCGTGACATCCACTTGGCGGTCGTGCCTGACTCGGTCAGCGTCAAGATTCCAACGACATTGTAGTGGTTAGCGGTATACATAGTCGCCATGGCGATCGTTTCTTCAACGGAGTCAAAGCGAGACTCCATACGATGCCCTGAAACCAAGACACTACGATGGCGCTCCGCAGCCAGGCAAATCCGGTCAAGGGCTGCCACCACCTTGACCGGGTGGCGACCGATCGCACTTTCGGCAGAAAGCATGACGGCATCGGTACCGTCCAGCACCGCATTGGATACATCGGAAACCTCTGCCCGGGTAGGCTGTGGCTTGGTCACCATTGACTGCATCATCTGGGTCGCGGTGATAACGACCGTGTTCTGGGTGCGGGATTCACTGATGAGACGCTTTTGCACCCCTGGTACTTCGGCATCGCCAATCTCGACGCCGAGATCTCCGCGCGCCACCATGATGACATCTGACGCCACGATAATCTCGTCTATGTTATCCAGCGCCTCACGGCGCTCGATCTTGGAAACCACATGGGCATCACTGCCGGCAGATCTCAAGAGCATGCGTGCGGTCTCGACATCAGCCCCGTGACGGACAAACGACACACCCAGGTAATCAGCACCGATTTCGGCGGCGAACCGAATATCCTCTTGGTCTTTTTCTGTGAGAGCCGAAGCCGACAGACCGCCACCAAGTTTATTGATGCCTTTAGAGTCGGAAAGTTCACCTCCGACAATCACCCGCGTCGATATTACGGTGCCTTCTATTTTTTCAACCTGAAGGACGATGTTACCGTCGTCCAGCAATAGCCGATCGCCGGTATCAACATCGTTGACAAGATCAGCGTAACTGGTGCCAACGCTGTCCTCGGTTCCGGCATGATCATTGAGTGTGGTATCAATAACAAAGCGCTTGCCGTTACGAAGCTGAACGGGGCCATCCGTAAACCCGCCGATTCGAATCTTGGGGCCCTGAAGGTCTACCAGCAGCGCTACAGCGCGGCCATGCTGGGCGGCACAGTCCCGAACCAGCTGGGCACGCCGACGGTGATCATCGCGGGTGCCATGAGACATATTGAGCCGGGCGACATCGATTCCCTGCTCAATCAGAGCTGACATCGTTTTAGCCCGATCAGTCGAGGGGCCAAGCGAAACTACAATCTTGGTGCGGCGACGCGGGCTCACCTTGCTCTTAGCCTGGTCCTCAGGAGTTCTATTGATCGTCTATTCAGCTGGCCGAAGCACGCTGCTCCAGCATGGCAACCGCCGGCAGGGTTTTGCCTTCCAGAAACTCCAGAAATGCGCCGCCACCGGTTGATATATAGGAGATGTTTTGGGCGATATTGTACTTGTCTACGGCGGCCAGCGTATCTCCACCTCCGGCGATCGAAAACGCGCTGGACCCCGCAATCGCTTCGCCGAGCACCCGGGTGCCCTCCCCGAACTGATCGAATTCAAATACGCCTACTGGGCCATTCCAGACCACCGTCCTCGCGTCACGCATCATCCGGGCAAAACGCGCTGCAGTTTCCGGCCCGATATCAAAAATCATGTCATCTTCGGCAACATCTGACACGGTCTTGATCGTTGCGGGTGTTTCGGCGGAGAAGGCTTTACCAACAACCACATCGGTCGGAATCGGTATCTCACCACCACGCGATGCAGCGTCATCAATCAATTTTTTCGCCTGATCGATAAGATCATTTTCAATCAGGGAATTGCCCACAGGGTGTCCCGTAGCAGCAATAAAGGTATTGGCAATTCCACCGCCCGGGATCAACTGATCGACTACATACGATAAAGATTCGAGCACGGTCAACTTAGTCGACACCTTCGCACCACCTACAATCGCCGCCATGGGCCTTGTCGGGTTATCCAGCGCCTTGCCCAGCGCTTCAAGCTCTGTAGCAAGTAAAGGTCCTGCACAAGCTACTGGAGCAAACCGGGCCACCCCATGAGTCGAGGCCTGGGCGCGATGAGCTGTGCCAAAGGCATCCATTACGAATACATCACAAAGCGCCGCCATCTTTTGCGACAGGCCTTCATCATCAGCTTTCTCGCCAACATTAAAACGCACGTTTTCACAAAGAACGACCTCACCCTCGTCAACCTCTAGTCCGTCGAGCCAGTCAGCAACCAAGCGCACCCTCTGGTTGAGCAAAGAACCAAGATGCTCTGCAACCGGCGCCAGCGAGTACGCGCTCTCGAATGTTCCTTCTTTTGGGCGTCCAAGGTGCGACATGAGCATCACCCGGGCGCCTGCATCGATCCCTGCCTTGATCGTGGGAAGCGCTGCGCGGATCCGGGCGTCGCTAGTGACAACGCCATCCTTAACGGGAACATTCAGGTCTTCACGGATCAGCACGCGCTTTGCTGTGAGATCCTGATCGGTCATCTTCAATACATTCATGGGTAAACACTAGATGGGTCTTGGCAAAGACCTGCGAACCGTCGACACAATTTTCATTTGCGTCAACAGTTGCCCGGGTCCGGAAAAGAAGCCCCGCCGGTGACTAGGCTGGCGGGTTAAGGCCATCAATTACGATGCGTTCATCAGGGCGACGCAGGTATCCAGCATGCGGTTGGAAAAGCCCCATTCGTTGTCATACCAGGCGCAGACCTTCACGGTCGTCCCATTAACCACACGGGTCATGGCAGCATCGTAGGTCGAAGACGCCGGGCAGTGGTTGAAGTCCGCGGAGACCAGAGGCTTGTCGTTGTAGTCCAGTATCCCCTTAAGCGGACCATCGGCTGCAGCGCGCATGATCTGATGAACCTCTTCTACCGAGGTCTCACGGGCGGCTTCAAAAGTCAGATCAACCATCGAGACATTGATCGTCGGTACCCGGATCGCAAAACCATCCAGTTTTCCATTGAGTTCCGGTAGCACTAGGCCCACCGCAGCTGCGGCACCGGTCTTGGTCAAAATCATCGACTGCGTTGCGGAGCGGGCCCGTCTCAGATCCGAGTGGTAGACATCCGTTAACACCTGATCGTTGGTGTAGGCATGGATCGTGGTCATCAGACCCCCAACCACCCCGATCGCATCGTGAAGCGGCTTCACCAGCGGTGCGAGACAGTTAGTCGTACAGGACGCGTTCGAGATAACGGTGTCACTTGCCGTGAGCACATCATGATTTACGCCGTAAACGACAGTCGCATCAACATCCTTGCCGCCAGGCGCGGATATGATGACCTTCTTGGCGCCACCGGCAAGGTGGGCACTGGCTTTTTCCTTGCTGGTAAAAAAACCGGTGCACTCCATGACAACATCGACACCAAGCTCTGCCCACGGCAGTTTGGCGGGGTCACGCTCAGCGAGTACTTTCACCCGGCTTGTGCCAACGACGAAGGCATCGCCATCAACACTGACGTCTTCACCAAAACGCCCGTGCGCGGTGTCGTACTGTAGTAGATGGGCATTGGTGGCTGCGTCACCAAGATCGTTGACCGCAACCACTTCAAACTGGTCCTGCTGGCCAGACTCAAACATCGCCCGAAACACATTACGGCCGATCCGGCCAAAACCATTAATTGCAACTTTGATCGCCATGGGCTGATCTCCTTAAGAAATAAAAAACTCTTCTATTCTTCGATTTTCTGCGCTTT
>Ga0315336_1002639_pt1 | contig 26598 bp, 25 predicted proteins | sample ASW5metaG_FD_204512 | JGI IMG/M metagenome (GOLD analysis project Ga0315336, IMG submission 204512) | Ammonia-oxidizing marine archaeal communities from Monterey Bay, California, United States - ASW #5 | ecosystem: Environmental > Aquatic > Marine > Intertidal zone | place: USA: California... | reverse complement strand
TGTGGAGAGCCGAGCAGGGCGAAAACCGCCTGCGTGAGTTGAAATCGATAAAACCTGCAGCGAACCCTAACGTGCTGATATAGCGCCGATTGCTAGGAGCAGCCAGGGCGTTAGCCGGACACTACTGGGGGCAAGCATACGTTTTCGGAAGAGGATTCAACTTTCCGATTACCCCGAACGCCCTTTATCCCACTGCAGTGGGTGGCGATACCTTCATTACCAAGGTTGATGCAGACGGGGAATTACTTCTCTATTCGAGCTACTTTGGCGCGGGGTATGCACACGGGATTGCACTCGGCCCGCGAAACGACGTTTATGTGGCAGGTATGACCTCCTCTTCGGGTTTCCCGACGACACATGGCGCTTTCGATAGGGGCTTCAATCCCCCGACAGATGGCTTCGCGGCGCGATTCGAGTTCAAACCACCAGTATGTTCGAGCGCCGCACTTGCGGAGTCCCCAAGCAGTCCGTTCGCGACGTCGGCGTTCCGCCCACACGAGGTTGTCGCAGCGGATTTAAACTCAGATGGGAATCTCGATATTGCTTCCGCGAATCAGGGCTCGAACAACGTAACCATCTTCTTCGGTGACGGACAGGGAGGTCTGAGTCGCTGGGGAAATATTGCTGTTGGCCATGGTCCTGTGGCGATTGTCAGCGCTGACTTCAACCTGGACGGTAAACCCGATCTCGCTACGGTTAGTCCCGCCACAACCCTTAGGGTCAGGATACTGCTCAACCAGGGGAGCGGAACTTTCGCGGTCTTACCCGGCAGTCCCGTTGTAGGGGCGAACCCTTGGTCCATCGTGGTCTCGGATTTCAATCTGGATGGCAAGCCGGACCTGGCGACCTCGAACTACAGCACAGGTGACGTTTCGGTATTACTGAATGACGGGACTGGCAACTTTAGCCCCGTAGCAGATCGGCCGGTGATCGGGTTCCAGTCTCGATCGATCACGACGGGCGATTTCAATTCGGATGGCAGTCCCGATCTCGCCACCGCGGCACCAAATAATGTCAAAGTTCTCCTAGGACACGGGACGGGGGCATTCGTAATCACTGGGCAAAGCCTCAGCGCGGGGAGCACCCCCAGCTCCATTGTTAGCGAGGATTTCAATGGGGACGGCGATCTTGACCTTGCCGTCGCCGATCGGTTCTCAAACACCGTTTCTGTGTTGCTTGGAAATGGGCTTGGTGCCTTTGCATCGAGTTCCGCCAGTTTCTCGGTGGGTACCACTCCGGAGGCGATCGCGGCGGCTGACTTAAACCACGACGGGAACATGGACTTGGTTACCTCCGACTGGTTTGATTCAACCTTCTCGATTCTGCTTGGGGACGGGACGGGAGGTTTCGAGGTCTCTCAGATTCGTTCCGGCTTTGGCCCGCTCGACATGAAACTCGTGGATTTAAACGGCGACGAAAAGATCGACATCGTTGGTGCGAACGAGTAAGGAGACGATGTGAGCGTCCTGCTTAATACGTGCCCATTTCTTGTAGAGAAGAGCAGTGCGCCGCAGCCGTATGAACCGGAGGGGACACTGACCTACGAGATCGACATCGCCAACGTAGGCGAGTCGATGACGCTGGACAACGTGGTGCTGACCGATTCGATCCCATCACCCGTGACAGTCAGTTCCGCACTTGCAAGCGGTGGTGGCGTTTGCACACCTGGATCGGTGGTCGAGTGTGAACTCGGAGACTTGGCGCCCGGTGAAAGCGTGAATGTTGCCATCCACGGCGTAGTTAGCGCGGGTGCCTCAGGTGGGTTCGAGAACGTAGCAGAGGTGGTGTCGTAAGAATGGTTTTCCGCGCGGGTGAAGACAGCCTCTTCGGATACACCTCTACCGGACTTGGCGCTATCATCTATTGGCTTTACGCCTACCGTCGTCGGCACCGGAACGCAGATCTGATTCTCAATCAAGATTGACAATCGAGGGGGCGCAACAGAGCAAACATTTCACACACAGCGGTATCTATCGACCGATCCAATACTTACGACGAGTGACTATGCGTTCGGCGGCAGCTTGCGTTTCCGGTTCACCGGGAATCAATCTTCGACCTATGCCGGTGGCACCCCGATGCCGGCTGTCCCTCCAGGCACATACTACTTCGGAATGATGGTTGACACTCTCGACGAGGTGCTTGAATCAAACGAATCCAATAACTTTCGTGTAGCGGACAATGGCGCAATCGTCGTAGGTCCTCCGCAGCCTGACCTTTACATTGCGGAATTGACGTCCGGTGATACAGGCGTTGCTGGCGAGGCGGTTTCTGTTTCCGCGACCGTCACGAACCAAGGATCCGCGCCGACAGGGGCGTTTGAAGTCGGGTTCTATTTCGCCATTGACGCGGACATCGACGCGGCGGACATCCGGAGTCCCACAAGTTGCGAGTTTGCGGGCGGACTGGGCACCGGAGTTCTCGACAGCACGACCTGTGCCGACTTTTCTGTCGATGTGCCGGCGTCGGTCGGCGGAGGCTCGTATACCCTCTACGCCAAGATTGACGACCTCAACACCGTCGTGGAATCCAACGAGGCAAACAATCTGCGATCCGCCGACAGCGGGTCGTTGGGTATCGAGGGCGCGTGCCTAGCGCACCTGGTTCGGTCGAATGAGACGCTCTCCGGAACGCACGCGCTGGAGGCGACGCTGGCGGCAACCCTGGGGTCGAACCTAATCATCGATGGCGACGATGTGTCGGTGCATGCTCCCGTGGTTTCTATCCTCGGTGATACGTCGATCAGCGGTCCGTTTTCCATCGGGAACAGTCCGTCGTGTCCTTGAGCGGGAAAGGTTGTGTAGTCCTCACAGGGCGGTTATTGTGTCCCGGGTGCCGACGGTTGACGCCCTGGGTTGCTAGTCTTCGGGCTTGTTCGGGTCTCGGGCACGGCATGCCGTGCCACTACGTTCCTAACGGGGGTGCGGCTGTTTTTTGGGGCGGAGTTGAGACTCAACGGCCTTCCGCTGGCTTCGCCCGCAGGCGCGCTCCTTGACAGTCGCGCCTCTGTCCCTGTTGTGAGTAGCCTGAAAGCGACCGTCGGTGTTTGACGGCTTTTCGGGCGAAGCCGTACAATAACTTAGAGGGCACAGGAGTACTGTGTCCTGCCCACCTGAGCCCCGCTCATGCGGGGACGCTTCAATGTTCGACAACCTTCAGGATAAGCTTCAGCGCGTCTTCAAGAACCTCCGTGGCGAGGGGAAGCTGACGGAGAAGAATATCCAGGACGCTCTGCGCGAGATTCGCATGGCGTTGCTGGAGGCCGACGTTAACTTCAAGGTTGTCAAACAGTTAATTGAAGGCATCAAAGAGAAGGCGCTGGGCGAGGAAGTGCTCATGGCGCTTTCGCCGACCGAACAGGTCATCAAGATTCTGCGTGACGAACTCGTCACGGTGCTCGGCACCGAAGAGTCGCGCCTCAAGTATTCGAACAACCCGCCGTCGGTGTTCATGATCGTCGGCCTGCAAGGGTCGGGTAAGACGACATCGACGGGCAAGCTCGCCAAGTGGCTTTCAAAGAACGGCCACCGCCCGCTGCTCGTGTCGGTGGACGTCTACCGTCCAGCGGCGCGTGAGCAATTGCGCGTGGTGGCGGGACAGATCAACCAGCCGATCTACCAGGGTGGCGACGACGACAAGCCTTTGGACCTCGCGACGGCGGCGCGCGTCGAAGCCACACAAGCGGGCTGCGATGTCGTGTTGGTGGATACGGCGGGCCGTCTTCATATTGACGACGAGTTGATGGTAGAGCTCGAACAGCTACGCGACAAGCTGGAGCCGACCGAAGTGCTCTTCGTCGCGGACGCCATGACGGGGCAGGACGCCGTTAAGTCAGCGGCGCAGTTCCACGAGCGGCTCGGGCTGAGCGGCGTGATCCTCACGAAGATGGACGGCGATGCGCGCGGCGGCGCGGCGCTTTCGATCCGGCACGTGACCGGCTGTCCGCTGAAGTTCATCGGTACGGGTGAGAAATCGGACGCCTTTGAACTGTTCCACCCGGACCGCGTGGTCTCGCGCATTCTCGGCATGGGCGACATGTTGTCGCTGATCGAGAAGGTCGAGGAGTCGATCGATCAAGAAGACGCGCTCGCCATGCAGCAGAGGATGCTGCGGAACGAGTTCACGCTGGAGGACTTCCGGGATCAGTTGCGGCAGCTTAAGAAGCTCGGGCCGCTGGAGTCGATTATCGGGATGCTGCCGCAGGTGGGTCCGCTGCAACAGCTCAAAGACGTTGACATCGACCCGAAAGAGATCAATCGCGTGGAGGCGATTATCTGTTCGATGACGCCGAAGGAACGCCGTAACCACGAAGTCATCAACGGCAGCCGTCGACGCCGCATCGCCTCAGGTAGCGGCACGTCGGTGCAAGAAGTGAATCAGCTTCTCCGCCAATATCGGCAAGCACGCAAGATGATGCGATCGCTGACCGGGAAGACGGGCGGGAGCAAGAAACGCAGGCGCAAGCTTGGGGGCCTGGGCAACAAAATGAATCTGGAGGCGCTGCTCCGGTAGTCCCGGTTCAGCTTTCCCACTAGGAGAGAACTTATGTTGGCAATTCGCTTGGCGCGAGTAGGCGCCAAGAAAAAACCGTCGTACCGCGTGGTCGTCATCAATAAACGCAACGCGCGGGACGGCAAGAATATTGAAATCGTGGGGCACTATAACCCCACCCGGGACCCGATCGAGTTGTCACTCGAAAGCGAGCGGATCGACCACTGGATCGGCGTGGGCGCGCAGGCGTCGGTGACCGTGCGACGGCTGATGGCCTACAAGGAAAAGGGCGGTCCGACGTGGGAGCCCGGTGCGGCGCCGACCACACCGGCTGCCGCTCCGAAGGCCAAGGAAATCGCCGTTGAAGCTGCCGCTGAGACGGAAGCCGCCGAAGCAGCCGCCGTTGAAGCCCCGGCAGAAGCCGTAGCGGAACCGGAAGCAGCCGCTGTCGACGCTCCGCCGGAACCGGAAGCAGCCGAAGCCGCTGCCGAGACCGAGACGCCGGCCCCGGAGCCGGAAGCGGCTCCGGAAGCGGCTGAAGCCGAGGAGCCGAAGCCGGCTGCGGACGCCTGATTCGCTGGGATATAATCGAGGCTAGGGTCCATTGGAGCAAAGTTTCCGCTACCCCTTCCCAAGTCCCCGCGCAGAACCGCGAAAGGCGATCGTTGGATTGCCCCTCCTCTAAACGCTGAGGGAGGAGATCGATGTTGCCAGCAAACAAAGATTCGATCGTCGAGTTGGTGGAGTTGATCGCCAAGGCCTTGGTGGATAAGCCCGAGGAGGTGTCGGTGCGGGCGGTGTCGGGCGATCAGGTTCGCGTGCTGGAGTTGCAGGTAGATCCATCAGACTTGGGAAAAGTCATCGGTAAGAAAGGCCGCACCGCGAAGTCGATCCGGGCATTGCTGGGCGCGGCCGGTATGAAGGTAAGAAAACGGTACACCTTGGAGATTCTCGAATAAGCGAGCAGGACGGCATGGGCGAGGAGTTCGTCACGCTGGCCGGCATCGTGCGCGCTCGGGGCAATCGAGGCGAAGTGCTGGCCACCGATCTCACGGATCGCGAAGACCGGTTTCAACCATCGAGCCGGTTCTTTTTGGAGGATGGCCAAGGCGAACGCCGCGAGATGAAGTTGGAAGAAGCTCGGCGGCAGAAAGACCGCTGGGTGTTGAAGTTTGAGGGAGTCGATTCGATCAGCGCGGCCGAGCAGTTGCGCGGTTGGAAAGTACAGATTTCCGAAGAAGAGTTAGGGCCGCCGCCGGAAGGCGAGCACTACCTCGATGATCTGGTCGGTTGCCGGGTCGTTGATGTAGCGACGGGACGAGAGATCGGGACTGTCGAAGATGTGCTCGAACCGGGCGGGTCGTTGTTGTTGGAGGTGAACGGAGCAGGAGGCGAAATTCTGATTCCTTTCGTGGACGAGATCTGCCGGGACGTATCCCGGGAGAAGCGCGAGATTCGCGTCGAGCTTCCCGAAGGACTTGAGGAGTTGAATTCGTGAGATGGTCTTTCATGTCATCACGATTTTTCCTGAGTTCTTCAACGGGCCGTTAGATCATGGGATCGTGTCGCGCGCGAAAACGAAGGGGCTGATCGGAATCGAGTTTCACGACCTACGTAAACATACCTTCGACCGCCATCGCACGGTAGACGATCGGCCCTTTGGCGGTGATGAAGGGATGGTCCTCAAGGTTGAGCCTGTGTTCTTAGCTCTGAAAGAGATCGAAGAGTCGCAGCAGGGCAAGCGAGCGCGAACCGTCCTGATGTCGGCCCAAGGAAGGCCGTTTGATCAGGGTACGGCGGCGCGATTGGCAGGGTATGACGAGCTTACGCTGATCTGCGGACGATACGAAGGAGTGGATGAGAGAGTGGCGGAACATCTGGCCGACGAGGAAGTGTCGGTCGGGGATTTCGTCCTGAGTGGAGGCGAATGGGCTTGTGGAATCGTCGTGGATGCTGTGACGCGTCTGCTGCCCGGAGCGCTGGGAAACGAAGCATCGGCTGAACAGGAATCTTTTCAGCCGGCCGAAGACGGCAGTTTGGGCATTCTTGATTGCCCGCACTACACCCGTCCGGCAGAGTTTGAAGGTTGGAAGACGCCGGAAGTGCTGCTGAGTGGAAATCACGAGCAGATCCGGCAGTGGAGACGTAAAGCGGCATTGCGAAAGACATGGCGGAACCGTCCGGAACTCTTGGAAACGGCCCGGCTGAGCCCAGAGGATAGGAAGTGGCTCGCGGACCTCGAAGAAGAAGGCGGCGTCACGGAGAAACATCATGATCAATAAAGTGATTCAGAAGGTTTACGACGAGCGGAAACGCGATGACATTACCGAGATGGAATCGGGCGATACGCTGCGCGTTCATGTGCGCATTCGAGAGGGCGACAAAGAGCGTTTGCAGGCCTTCGAGGGTGTGCTGATCGCACGCAATAACACCGGCATGAGCGAGACGATCACCGTCCGCAAGATCAGCTTCAGCGTCGGTGTCGAGCGTGTGTTCCCGCTGCAATCGCCCGTCGTGGCGAAGATCGAGGTGGTTCGCAAGGCGCGCGTCCGGCGGGCCAAGCTCTACTACCTGCGGAAGCTGCGCGGCAAAGCGGCGCGGCTGCGTGAGCGGGCGCGGAAAGCGTAATGTCTCGGACCGCGGCGACGTCCGCCCGTGACAAACGCGCCCTGAAAAGCCGGCTTCACACGAGGATCGAGCGGGGCCTACGGGCCCAGGGTCACGCGCTGGTGGCGGGTGTGGACGAAGTGGGCCGTGGTTGCCTGTTCGGACCGGTCGTGGCGGCCGCGGTAATCCTCGATCCGCGGCATCCGGTGCGTGGACTCAACGACAGCAAGCAGCTCGACCCCGAGGTGCGGCGGGTCCTCAGCGGTCGGATTCGCGAGCGGGCCATCGCCGTCTCGGTGGCTGCGGTCGACAACGCTCAGATCGATCGTGTGAATATTTACCAAGCTTCTCGGCTGGCGATGCGGGCGGCCGTTCTCGGATTGAAGCCGGCAGCGGCGGCCGTGGTGGTGGATGCGTTATCGCTGGATGTTGACGTGCCGCAGAAATCAATCATCAAAGGGGATGCTACGAGCTCGTCCGTCGCGGCGGCTTCGATCGTGGCCAAAGTGGAGCGTGACCGCTGGATGCAAGAGTGGGACGCGGTGTTTCCTGAGTACGGGCTGGCCTCGAACAAAGGCTACGGCTGCCCGGAGCATCTGGCGGCCCTTGAAGCGCACGGGCCGACCCCGCTCCATCGCATGACGTTTCGGCCGGTGGCCGATTGCGCCTACTTTGGTCCGGAGCCGGATCTACAGATGGCTCTGCCGCTGGGCGTGCCCGACGAGGCGGCGGCGCTCGCCTCTTAGGAAACCATGGGCGACATCCTCGGCATTCAAACGGGTGAACCGGAGTCCGATCCGGTCCCTCGCGGTTCGCGGTCCGGGATGGTTACGCACATCCTGTTCGCACTGTTCTGCATCGAGATCGGCATCGTGCTGGTGATTCTGCCGTGGACACCGTTCTGGGACAACAACTTCTTCTTCGGCCTGACGTCGCAGTTGGATGATCTGTGGCTGAGCAACTACCTGCGTGGCGCGGTGTCGGGTGTCGGGCTGGTGAATATCTGGATTGGCCTGGGCGAAGCTTTGCGGCTCTGGAAGTAGGTTGATTCAGATCTCTCGGATACCGCTTTAATTCATCCCCTCTGTGCCTCCCTTTCTTTTTACTCCGATTTAACACCGTTGGGCGGTTGCGCCCGTAACGTAAAGGGAGGGCTCGCCGCCCTGTCTAGCAAGGCGATGACTTCACTTCCGCGGTTCCTTCTTGGTTTGTGTGTGCTTGCTTCTGGCGTGGTGTCGGCGGCGGAGCACGCCGGTGTCGTTCAATCGAACAAGCTGCTGATTCCCGGTGCCTCGGTCACCGCGACGCAGGGTGACACCGAGCGGGTTACGTCCACCGATGAGACAGGATGCTACCGCTTCGACGACATCGCCCCCGGCGCGTGGACGCTGGAAGTCAGCATGTTCGGTTTCGAGGCGGTCACCCGCGACATCGAGATCGCCGAGGGCACAGGTTCCGTCGATTGGGAACTTGCGCTGGGCGCGCGCGAACAACCCGCTGGTCCGCAGGGCGGGCCGCAGCTCTCGCGGGCCGAGCGGCGGGAGCGCTTCCAACAGTTGCTGGTCAACCAGACGCAGCAGTCCACGATCATGAACGAGCTGGCGCGCATGCCGGACCCGACGACCACAATGGCGATGGGGCAGGACGCCAACGAGTCGTTTCTCGTGACCGGCAGCTTGAGCCGTGGTTTGCAGGCTCCCCGCGGAAATGATTCGTCGGGGCTGAGCGCTCTGGGGTTTGGCGGCCCCTCGCAGCAAGGGAACCCCTTCGCGAACCGCAGCGGAACAGGAGAAGGTGGCGGCGGTGGACCCGGCGGACCTGGCCTTGGTGGACCTGGCGGCGGCCGAGGTGGAGGCCGAGGCGGTCCTGGTGGCGGACGGCGGGCAGGTGGGCGTGGCGGCCCGGGTGGCCGCGGCGGGCCAGGGGCAAGAGGCCGAGGCCCCGGGGGACCCGGCGGACGCGAGATGACTCCGGAGCGGAGGGCTCGTATCCGCGAGTGGATGCGCCGGCGTGGCACGATGCAGTTCGGCAACCGGATCGGAGCGGGACGGAACTCGGTGCGAGTCGCCCTCAACTTCTCGTTCAGCAATTCGGCTTTGGACGCCCGGCCGTATTCGCTCACCGGCCAGACCGTCGACAAGCCTTCGTATGCGCAAAGCCAGTTCGGCGCGATGCTCGGGGGACCGTTGAAGATTCCGAAGATCGTCGACGACGAGAAGACGTTCTTTTTCTTCCGTTACAATGGCGCGCGCAGCCGGAACCCTTTCAATCGCACCTCGACGTTGCCGTCAGAGTTGGAGCGCGCGGGCGACTTTTCGCAATCCGTCACGAGAGGCCCAGTGACCGTGTTTGACGCCGGAGAGGCGTTTCCGAATAACGTGGTTCCGGCGTCGCGGTTGGACTCGGCTTCGCTCGGTTTAGTGCCATTCATCCCGCTACCGAATCAGCCGGGGCAGGTACAGAACTACCAGTTCATCACCTCGATTCCGCAGAACTCTGACAATCTCAGTTTGCGAATGGGACGAAGCATTACCGAGGCCGACCGGCTATCCGTGTCCTACAACATTCGGATGCAGAATTCCGAGACTGCACAGCTATTCGGGTACCGTGACACGACCGACAATCGCTCGCAGAGCGCCAGTCTCGCTTGGACGCGTAACATCAAGGTGAATGTGATCAACAACGTGCGGCTGAGCTTCTCGCGGAACCGAATCGACTCGCTTCCGTTCTTTGCCTTCGGAATCGATGTCGCCGGCGAACTCGGGATCGAGGGAACATCCGATGCCCCTATCAATTACGGACCGCCGAACCTGACGTTCACGAACTTTGGCAATCTGACAGATGGCAGCCCGCTCCAGCGCCGAAATCAGACCTTCGGAATCCGCGAGGGCGTGACTTGGGTGAAGGGCAATCACAACCTGTCGATTGGCGGCGACTACCGCTGGATGCAGATCAATACGGTCAGCGAACAGAACGCACGCGGTAGCTTCAGCTTCAGCGGCCTGGCGACCAGTGCGTTCGACGGCCAGGGTCTGCCCTTGGCGAACACGGGGTTCGATTTCGCCGACTTCGTTCTTGGGCGGCCGCAGTCGAGCTCGATTCGCTTCGGCAATCCCGATACGTATTTCCGCGCTCCGGCCTCCAGCCTCTACGTGCAGGATGACTGGCGCGTAGGCGCGAACTTCACGGTCAACGTCGGGCTGCGTTATGAGTTCCTTCGTCCGTTTGTGGAGAAGTACGATCGCATCGCCAACCTGGATGTCGCACCGGGCTTCACGGGCGTTGACCCGGTGTTGCCGGGCGGTAGCGGGGCCTTCAGCGGAGTATTCCCGCGGGCGCTGCTCCAGTCGGACCGCAATAACATCGCGCCGCGCTTGGGCATTGCCTGGAAGCCCTTCCCACAACGCTCAACGCTGGTGCGAGCGGGCTACGGTTGGTACTACAACGGCTCGGTCTACAACAACGCGGCGAGCCGATTGGGGCAACAGCCGCCGTTCGCGACTACAGGGACGCTGACCACATCACTGGAGCAAATCCTAACCGTCCAGAACGGCTTTTCGGCGCTGCCGGATCAAGACATTACGAACACCTTCGCCGTGGACCGCAACTACCTGGTCGGCTACGCGCAAACGTGGAACTTGGCCGTACAGCAGGACCTGCCGGGCTCGATGGTACTGGAGGTCGGTTATCTCGGGACGAAAGGTACGCGGCTCGATATTCAGCGCTCCCCGAACCAAGCGCCTCCGGGCTCGCCGCTCACGGCGGAAGAACGTCGCATGATCGGCAATGCCGTAGGGTTCACGTTCGACAGCGCCGAGGGTAACTCGATCTACCACGCCGGACAGGTGCGGCTGAACCGGCGTTTTCGGCGCGGCATCGGCGTCAACGCGCTTTATACCTATGCGAAATCGATCGACAACGTTTCGACCTTTGGCGGCTGGGCGGCCGTCGTGGCGCTCTATGACCGCAATTTGAGCCTGGAGCGCGGACTGTCGAGCTTCGACCAGCGGCACGCTTTCACGGTGTCATATGTGCTTGAGTCTCCAGTGGGTTCGTCGGGTAGTCCGTCTAAGAATCTGTTCGAGGTGATCTTTCGGGATTGGAACTTTACCGGCGGCCTGACCGCGAACTCGGGAACGCCGTTCACGGCGGGTGTGCTTGGCAATCAGGCGAATACCGGCGGCAGCGGCGTTGTCGGCTCAGGCCGCGCGGACGCGACCGGTTTGCCCGTCGATAGCGGTAGCGGCTTTTTCAATCCTTTGGCGTTTACGACTCCGCCCCCTGACCGATTCGGCAATGCGGCTCGCAACACGATTCCCGGCCCGGGGCTGTTCGCGCTCAACTTCGGTATCGGGCGCTCCTTCCGTTTGGGTGAAGACCGCCGGACGATGCAGTTCCGCGTTGAGAGCGCCAACGTGACGAACAACGTCAGCTTCACCGGTCTGGCGACGACGGTCAACGCATCGAACTTCGGTTTGGCGACCAACACGGCGGCGATGCGTACCATGCGCGCCAGTCTGCGGTTCAGGTTCTAACCATGCGAGTTCTCTGCTTGTGTTTAATAGGCGTCTTGGCTCTTTCCGGGCAGGAACCGGATGGGTCCGTCAAGTTTTCTGTATCGACGAATCTCGTCATCGTGAACGTAGGTGTTCGCGACAAGGACGGCCGTGCGGTTGCAGATCTCAAAGCGGAGGACTTCGAGATTGTCGAAGACGGCGACCGGCAAGAGGTTTCGGTATTCGAGTTCCAGCAACTGGAGCCTGCGGCGGAGGCCGAGCCGCTCATATTTACACAGAGAGAGACGGCTGAGCCTGAAGCGAAAGCGGAGAGGGAGCGGGACATCACGCCGTCCGCGCCGGGGGAAGTACGGTATCGCGACAAGCGGCTGCTCGTGCTCTACTTCGATTTCTCGTCGATGCCTCCGGCGGATCAGATCCGTGCGCAGAGAGCCGCCGACCGGTTCCTCGATGATCAAATGTCACCGTCGGACCTTGTCGCCGTGATGGCGTTTTCGAGTCGCCTGCAAGTCCTCCAAGACTTTACAGACAACCGCGAGCTGTTGCGTGACGTGGTCGCGAGCTTCCGCATCGGCGAAGCCGGCGAACTGGCTGTTGAAGCGGAAACCGGCGAAGATGCGGCGGTTGACGACGGCGCAGCCTTCGTTGCAGACGAGACCGAGTTCAACATTTTCAATACCGACCGAAAGCTGAGCGCGTTGCAATCCGCGACCAAGATGCTCAGTTCTCTCCCTGAGAAAAAGGCGCTTGTCTACTTTTCGAGCGGCGTCAGCCGGACCGGTGTCGAGAACAATTCACAGTTGCGCTCGACGATCAATACCGCCGTTCGGTCTAACGTGTCGTTCTATCCGATCGACACGCGCGGGCTGGTGGCCGAAGCCCCGTTGGGTGATGCCACGACAGGCTCGCAGCGCGGCACGCGCGCCTATTCCGGGCAAGGCCAGCGACAGCGGCGCCAGCGATTCAACGACTCGCAAGACACCCTGTCCACGCTCGCCGGCGACACGGGCGGCAAGGTATTCCTCAACAACAACAATCTGGCGCTCGGCATCGCGCAGGCGCAGCAGGAGATTTCGAGCTACTACATCCTCGGCTACTACAGTACAAACGAGAAAACCGACGGACGCTTCCGGCGCGTGAAGATCCGCGTCAAGTCGATACCCAAAGCGAAGCTTGACTACCGCTCCGGCTACTTCGGATCAAAGGATTTTCGGCGGTTCTCGCAAGCCGACAAAGAACGACAACTTGAGGAAGCGCTGCTGCTAGGCGATCCGGTGACGGATCTCAGGCTGGTGCTTGAGGTGAACTATTTCCGCATGGGCCGCGACCGCTACTTCGTGCCCGTAGCGGTCAAAATTCCGGGCTCTGAGTTGGAGATGGCCCGCAAAGGCGGCCGCGAGCAGACACGCCTCGACTTCATCGGACAAGTGCGCGACAGTCGCGGAATGATGATGGCCAATCTGCGCGACCACATCGAAGTGAAGTTGCAGGGTGAGAAGTCCGAAGACCTGCTGTCACGGAACCTGCAATACGACACGGGCTTCACACTCGCGCCCGGCGAGTACACGCTGAAGTTCCTGGCACGGGAGAACGAGACCGGCAAGATGGGAACGTTCGAGACGAAATTCGAGGTTCCCGATCTGGGCGAGGAGAAATCCTACACGCGGGTCAGCTCAGTCGTGTGGTCGAACCAGCGGGAACTTCTCGAGGACGCGGTCGGCACGGCGGAGCGGAACAAGAAGGCGATGGCCACGCATCCACTGGTGCAGGAAGGCCGCAAGCTGATCCCGAGCATCACGCGGGTGTTTCGCAAGGATCAGTCGATGTATGTCTACTTCGAGGTGTATGACCCCGGTTCGGAAGGACGCCGATCAGCGGCCACCTCGCTCTCGGCGGGCGTGGCTCTCTACCGCGACGGCGTGAAGATATTTGAGTCGGAGCCGCTGCGCGTTTCCGAGAAGTTGGAAGAGAAGCGCGCGGCCGCGCCGGTCGAGTTTCAGATTCCGCTGAAAGACCTCGCGCCTGGCGACTACATCTGTCAGGTCAGCGTGATTGACGAGATTGACCGCAAGTTCGCCTTCCGGCGCGCGCCGATTGTGTTGCTGCCCTGAATAGGGCCTACTCCCTACCTTGGCACGAAAGGTCAAGGAGGTTCCCGCGAATGCCTACACACGGCATGCCGTGCCCCTACGTTTTCAGCCAGCGGTCAAACCACTCGAACGCCTCTTCTTGCATTTCCAGATCGAACTTGTGCGGCCCGGGGTAGAAGCTCCCGCGATAGCGTTCCGCCGCCTCGGCCTTGCCGTACACATCCTTCAAAATCCGGTCGGCTCGCTCCATCTCTGGCATGGTGAAAAGCTGGCCCTCACGATTGTTCAACACAAGTCGCCAACAATTCCCGCCGTCCAGTCGCCGTAAGCCCCCAGCATGTTCTGTGGCATGTCTCAAGATCCTCCCGACCCAACAGGATACGACGCTGGAATTGACCACGGTGGAACGCTCACTGCCCATGCTGTAATCTTGCGGGATGGCTGTGGCGCGCTACATCGAGGACCGGGTTTGAGACGAATCGCTCGCCGGCTCAACCAGACCTTCGGCGCACAAATCCTCAGTTTCCTTGAGCCACTTGTCGTGCTCGCCGCCCGTTGCTGGCGGACGCTCCTCTTTAGAACTACCGTGATTGGCGTCACCGGAAGCGTCGGTAAGACGACCGCGAAGGAATCGATCGCCGGCATCCTCTCCACCCACGGCCACACCTTCCGGAGCTATCGCAATCAGAACGGCGGCTTGAGCGTCGCCCTCAACCTCCTGCGGATCAGGCCCTGGCACCGTTTCGCCGTCCTCGAGATTGCCACCACCCGAACCGGTGAGATGCTCCGGTCTGTGCGGATGGCCCAGCCCGATATCCGCGTCGTCCTCAACGTGAAGCACACGCACACCGACTGCTTCCCAACTCTCGACGACATCGCACGAGAAAAGGGCCAATTCCTCACCGGCATCGGGAGCAATCAGGTCGCCGTCCTCAACGCCGACGACTTCAACGTGGCGAAGATGTCGCAAGGCAAGCCAAGCCGGGTGATTACATTCGGGACGACGTCCGCCGCCGATTTGCAAGCTTCGTCACCCTCATCCATTTGGCCCGGCCGACTTCGCTTCGAGGTTCGCCACGGAAATGAATCGGTCAGCGTCGAAACCCAGCTTGTCGGCGAACACTGGTTGCCCTCGGCGCTCGCTGCGATTGCTGCCGCCATCGAGTGCGGAATAAGTCTCAGCAGCGCCGCTGAGGCCTTCCGCACGGTCGAGCCGTTTCCCGCGCGCATGCAGCCCGTTCAAGTTCCATCGGGAGCCATCTTCCTGAGGGACGACTATCTCAGCAGCCTCGACACACTCGGCCCAGCGCTCAAGGTGCTTGCGGACGCAACTGCCCGTCGCAAGATCGTCGTAATGTCCGATCTGATGGACGCCCCGCATACCTCGACTCGCGAGCGCCAAAGGCAGATGGGACGTGACTGCGCTCAAATCGCCGATCTGCTCGTCTTCGTCAGCGCCGCCACTGAGCACGCCCCGGCCGCGGCTCTCGATGTAGGTATGGATACGGACCGAGTTCATTCGTTCAGACCGTCAACACGCCGCGGACTATCTAAAGAGTGAACTGCGCGCCGGTGACCTGGTCCTGCTCAAGGGAGATACCCGCGATCATCTCGCCAGGCTGTTCTTCGAGCAACTCGGGAGGGTTGCGTGCTGGAAGGATATCTGCCGCAAGAACATGCTCTGCGATATCTGCTGGGAACTCGGACTCCCACCAAACGACATGCGCAAAGGTGTCATCGTCCGGGCTCCTGCTCCCTAGCCCCAACGGTCGCCTCCGCTTTGCATCCTGTCACCATTGTGATCGAGGTCGTAAGCCGCGACCTGTTCCTGGTCTTCACTCTGCTGGTCGGCCAGGTGTTATACGAAAATTGGAACGCCCTCTTCCATGCGGCGTTGCGTGACGCACGACGTTGCGCCGTGCTCAGTGGTGGTGTTCGCCCGCCATCGCGTACGACTCCGAGCAAATGCTCTCGGCATGCTCACACTCAACGTGTTCAAACTGAATCGTCGTATGGCGAATCGAAAAGCGGTCCGCGAGCAGCGCGTTCATGCGGTGCAGAATGCGGTCGCTGGCCGAGGGTGGAATGTCTTCGATCACCGCATGGCAACTCAGTGCATGTGAGTTTGACGAAAGACTCCATATGTGCACATCGTGAACATCGATCACTCCTTCAATTGTCCGCAATGCACAGCAGACTTCATCTCTCTTCATGCCACGCGGCAGGCCTTCCAGCAGAATGTGCATCGACTCGATGATGATGTCCCAACCGCTCCACAGAATCAGTACGCCGATCACGACCGATAGCAGCGGATCGATCCAAAGAGCCCCCGTCAGCGCGATGGCGATCGAGCCAATGATGATGCCGACCGATGACAACGCGTCCCCCAGCATGTGCATGAACGCCCCGCGGATATTGATATCGTGACGACTCTCCGCATGCAGTGCCCACATCACGATCACGTTCACCACCAGCCCAGCGCCAGCGACGACGAGCATGATGTTCTGGTTCACGACGCGCGGCGCCTGGAAGCGCTCGTAGCTTTCGTAGAAAATCCACAGGGCTAGAACCACCAGTGCCAGCGCGTTCACAAACGCCGACAACACGCCCGCGCGGTGATACCCGAACGTCTTCGTCTCGCTGGGCGGCTTGCCTTGCAGATAGAACGCAAACCACGCCAGCCCCAGGGCCAGGGCATCGGTGAAGTTGTGCCCTGCGTCGGAAAGCAGCGCCAGGCTTTGCGCCTGGATGCCCGCCACGAACTCGACCACGATGAACGCAGTCGTCACCCACAGCGAGAGCTGCAGTTTGCGTCCCGTGGCGTGAGCGTGCGTATGCATCCGTGGCGATTGACCGTCCGCCTTTACTGTACGGCGGTTCACGAAACCCGGTCAACTTTAGCCGAACCATCCCTGGCGTCGAACAGCCTGCGACCCGCCACTCAGAGCCGCAGCCGTGAGGCTGCGTTGACTACCTACGACCCTTCCGCTTCCGCCCTTTGGGAGCCGAATCCGTTCGCTTCACCGGTTCAGCCTCGGCGGATTTGGTCGCCACGCTCCGTTCGGCCCACTCACCGTAAACCAACACCGGAGCCATCAACGCCAGCGGCGCGATCTGCGCGAGGATACGTCCCGCTGAAGTTCCTAGCCACCACTGGATTTCATTCCGTCCCGTCGCGTAAGCCAATAGCGCACCCGCGATTTGCCAAATCGCCAACCCCGGCAGAATCCAGAACAGAAGCCGCGCACGCAGGACCAGAGCGCCGACGATGCTTACCAGCAACAACAGAAACGTCAAGTTGTAGAGTTGTGTATCGAATCCCATCGAAAGCAACCGCCGCAAGGCTATCCCGAACAGCCCTCCTTCGAAGTCGACTAAGGGGGTGAACCCCGCCGCCTCGATCCCATGGCTGCCGCGCACGAGTGCCCACGGCCCGAGGACCAGCCCCGGTATGGCCAGCCAGCACCAGTTGAGTGCGGGCCGCTCTGTGCGAACTCGAAACAGTTGAAAAGCCACCAGCACCAAGACCGCCGCCAAGAAGAACTGGCCTTCATTCTTCGTCCACGCCGCCGTCGTCGCCGCGAGACACGCACCCGCCAGATTCACCACGCCGCCCTCGCGATACCACTCGTAGACAAACCCCGCTGCCGCCACAAAGTAGAGCGACAACGCTGTGCCCGCGTATCCCGCCAGCTCGAACCCCAGATGATCGACCATCGGGATGCCCGCCAACATCGCCGTGAACGCCAGTGCTGGAACCGGCGGCGTCCATCGGCGCACGAAGTGATGAAACACTCCCAGCAGCGCGAGCAAGAAGCACGGCGAGATCACCTTCGCAGCTCCGTCCGCCACGTCGCCTTCGATCACATAGAGGAATGCCGCGTACAGCGGAACAAGCAACGGGTACCCCGGCTGCCCAACGAATTCCTCATGCCGAGCGAGGTAGCCGCTCATCGTGCCGTCAACGTAGAACGCCTTTGCCTTCAACATCCAGATCGCCCATGCATCCCACGAAGTGAGTGGCGTTGCCCGCTCGAACGGCATCCAAACCAACACCGGAATCAGCACAACCGCTACGAGCAACAGCGAAATCAGTCCGGGCATGCGCACCCGCCAAGGCCAAACCGGATCCAGCAGAGCCGCGCCGTTACGGTATCCCCTCCAACCGGCGAGCACGATCCACGGCAGAAACACTGTCACCCGTCCCCAATCGACCCCGGTCAAGTCGAGCACGAACATCTCAATCGAGATCGCCGCCGCCCCCGCCGCGAATGCGAATGACAGCTTCGCCGCCAAGCCCCACTCGTAGTCCCGGGGCAGCAGTAGCCAGCCGGCCACGCAGGTCAACAGCAGCCCGAGATAGATCACTCGGCTTCCCCATTTTCCAGCCGATACACTTGCGCCAACTCGCCGCGATGCACCTGCTCAAGCGTCTCGAGCCACGCGTCGAGCTCACCTTGATCCCATCGGCCTTGGAAAGGAGAACCCCGCAGGTTCCCGGCCGTATCCCGGAAGACCGCGAGGTGTCCACACCCTTCCGTCCGCGCCCGCGAACGCGGGAACAGCCGCACCCGCCGAGGGTAAAGAAGGTACGCCAGACGGCCGCGATAGTACTCAGCCGCGTCGGCTCCCACGTAAGCCAGGACGGTTATACAGCCATCCTCGGGAACCCCCGCCGCGACATCGCGTGCCACCTGTACCGCCACCGGGTCAGCTCGAAAATCCCGCTCCTCAGCCGACAGTCCCGAGAACGTTTCCCAAGCCTCGGCGGACCGCCCGAGTTGCGTACTCAGAATAGGCGCGGCCAACACCATCCACACAACAAAGACGGCGGCCAAAGTGATTTCAGGAGCGCGATGCAAGCGTCGATCATAGCACCGTCCCGGCCGGCAGAAAGTAGGGACAGGGCATGCCATGCCCCCGGCCCAAGGGGGCCGAAACTATGGCAAAGGTCGGTGACAGATACGGCACTCCGAGCGGCGCCGAGCATTCAGGTTGCCGCAACCCGCGCACTTGAAATACGCGTTCTTGGCGTAGAGCTGCGTCGCGAACCATCCCGACCCAAGGATGAACGCAACCAGTGCCACATTCAGTAACAGATCTGTCACAGAACTCCATCCTATTCCATCTACGGCGAATCCAGAAGGGAAGGAGGCGCGGGTGTCAACCTGCGCGCCCGCGTGCGGAGCACGCGGTAACCCACCGTTTGACGTACTCACACGGCGTGACTTACTCTGAATCTCTAGTAAATCGATAGAGATTCCATGGACATCTCCGTCAAGGGTGAATACGCATTGAGGGCCGTCTTTGAGCTCTGCTCACGGGGCGGTGGCGATCCCATCAAGATCGCCGACATTGCGGCCAAGCAGGGCATCCCGCAGAAATTTCTTGAGCTGATCCTGTCGCAGCTCAAGCAGGGCGGTTTCCTGAACTCGCGGCGCGGCGCCAGCGGCGGCTATTCGTTGGCCAAGGCGCCCGAAAGCATCACCGTGGGGGACATTATTCGTCACATCGAAGGGCCTATCGGGGTCGCGCGACGTGGCGACGACAACCCGCGGCCGGCCGATTCGCCGTTCGAGGATCTGTGGCACGAAGTCGACACGACGCTGTCGAGCATCATCGACCGCACCACTTTCGCCGACTTGCTCGCCCGCTGGAAAGAAAAACGCACACGCCAGACCGTGAGCTGGCAGATTTAGGAATCTGGTAAGAGGACACACCGGTGGGCCGCATATTCGACGACAATTCACTCAGCATCGGCCGGACGCCGCTCGTCAAGGTGAACCGTATCACCGACGGAGCGCCGGCCACCGTCCTCGCCAAGATCGAAGGACGCAACCCGGCCTACTCCGTCAAGTGCCGTATCGGGGCGTCAATGATCTGGGACGCCGAGCAGCGCGGTGTTCTCAAGCCCGGCGTCGAGCTCGTTGAACCCACCAGCGGTAACACCGGCATAGCACTCGCCTTCGTAGCCGCCGCGCGCGGCTATCCGCTAACGCTCGTGATGCCCGAAATCATGAGCCTCGAGCGGCAGCAGGTCTTGCGCATGTTCGGCGCCAAGCTCGAACTCACATCCGACGAGGTCGGCATGCAGGGAGCGGTCGCGCGGGCCGAGCAAATGGTCGCCGCTGAGCCCGGCCGCTACGTCCTGCTGCAGCAGTTCAGGAACCCGGCGAACCCGTTGATCCATTTCCGGACGACCGGTCCCGAAATATGGGACGACACCGACGGCGCGGTCGACGTGCTCGTCGCGGGCATCGGCACCGGCGGGACGATCACCGGAATCGCACGCTACATCAAACAGCACCTCAAGAAGCCGCTCATGACTATCGGCGTCGAGCCTGCTTCCAGCCCGGTCATCTCGCAGAAACTCGCCGGCAAGCCCATTCAGCCGGGCTTCCATCGCATTCAAGGGATCGGCGCGGGCTTCATCCCCGATGTCGTCGACCTCTTGCTCATCGATCGTATCGAGCTGGCCGACAACGACGAGGCCATCGAATACGCCCGCCGCCTGGCGCGCGAAGAGGGCCTGCTATCGGGGATCTCCTGCGGCGCGGCGATGTCCGTCGCCTGCCGCATCGCCAAGCAGCCGGAGTTCGAAGGCAAGACCATCGTGACCATCCTTCCCGACGCCGGCGAACGCTACCTCAGTAGCACTCTGTTCGAAGGAATCTAGCCGGTGTAGGATGCTGCGATTCTTGGGAGAAGGAATGGGCTCTTCGTCGGGCTCGTTCAGTCTCGCCAGTCCGCCACGAAGATATTAAACTCATACCGCCCGGTAGCCTTCCAGTCCGAAGTAAATACCAGCTTCTTCCCATCCGGCGAGAACTCGGCGAACGAAGTAAACCCGCCAAAGTCCGTCACCTGCTGCAGGTTCGACCCATCCGCATCCATGATGAATAGCTCGAAATGGCGGCTATCACAATCATGTTTATTCGATGAAAAGATGATCTGCTTGCCATCGGGCGTGAACTGAGGGGCAAAGCTGGCGCAACCGAAGTCCGTAATGCGCTTCGCGTCACTGCCGTCGGCGTTAGCAACGAATATCTCCATCTTCATCGGTGTGGTTAGGTCTCGTGCGAGTAGGTCCTTATACTTATGGACGTTCTCCCCGCCGCTGGGGTGATGTGCCCGCCAAACCATCTTCTTCCCGTCCGGTGAGAAGAAAGCGCCGCCGTCGTAGCCCAGGCTCTCGGTGAGCTGCCGCTTATCGCTGCCGTCCGGGGCCATCGACCACAGATCCAGGTCACCCGAAGCCTTCGAGGTGTAGACGACCCGCTTCGCCCTCCAGTTGACCGTCCCCTCGGCGTCATAGCCGTCGGCCGATGTCAGCTTGCGGAGATTCGTCCCGTCCCGGTCGACGACGAAGATGTCATAGCTCGGGTATACAGCCCAAACATAGCCCTGCGAGCGGTCCGGACGCGGCGGGCAAGCGTCGCCGGCCTCGTGCGTCGAGCCGAACAGGATCTCGTCGCCGCCGGGAAGAAAGTAGCCGCACGTCGTTGCGCCCTTGCCGGTCGAAACCATGCGGACATCGCTGCCGTCCACCTTCATGACGTAGATCTGGTCGCATTGATGATCGTCGCGGGTCGACTGGAAGACCAGTTCCGTGCCGTCGGGCGACCAGTAGGACTCAGCGTTCTGGCCACCTGAGGTGAGTTGCCGAATATCGGCGAGATAGCGCTCACTCTGAGCGGGCAACAAAGAGCACACGAACAGGAACATCCAGAGGCTGCGAAGCAAAGGTAAAGTCATGGTTTAGGATCTCGATTATATCCCATTGATGACAAAGCTTATCGCGTCAATACATGGTCTACATATCGTGCTTGATTTGCAAGGATACCCAACATATTGCGCTATGGGGCCTTTACAAGAGGCCCGACTAGGGGTAGGATAATCAGGCGGGACGACCTTGTAGCCGCCCGTTTCCAGCCCCGTGACATCCCCTCGAACTGGGGGAAGGTCCTGGTCTGGCGCAGTCAGTCAGGGCTGTTCCAGGCCTGAAAGGTGCCGTAGCTTGCTCAAGCTGAAAAAACTCGAGTTGGTTGGGTTCAAGTCGTTCTGTGATCGCCAGGAACTTCCCTTCAACGGTGGCGGTGTCTCCGCCGTCGTCGGTCCCAACGGTTGTGGCAAGTCGAATATCAGCGACTCCATCAGTTGGGTGCTGGGTGAGCGCTCCGCGAAATCTTTACGTGGCTCGCGCATGCAAGACGTCATTTTCAACGGTTCGCAGGTCCGCAAGCCTTCAGGAATGGCTTCGGTCAGCCTAACGCTAATCGACCCGGAAGCCTATCTCAAGCCCAAGCCGTCATTGGTGACGAACGGCTCAACTGGAACGAATGGGACGACCGGCGCGGGTCACTCTCGGCCCGCCGAGTTCACCGTGACCCGCAAGCTGTTCCGCTCGGGAGAGAGCCAGTACCTGATCAACGGCAAACTCTGCCGCCTCCGCGACATCCAAGACATCTTTCGCGGCACCGGACTCGGCCCCGAGCACTACGCCATCATTGAGCAGGGCCGCATCGGCCAGATTCTCAGTTCACGCCCAACCGACCGCCGCTCGATCATCGAAGAGGCTGCCGGCATCACGAAGTTCAAGTCCCGCAAGCGACTCGCCGAATTCAAGCTCGAGAGCGCTAAGCAGAACCTGCACCGCGTCAACGACATCCTGCAGGAAGTCGTCCGGCAAGTGAACTCGCTCAAGCGGCAGGCCTCACGCGCCCGCCGTTACGAAGAGCTCAAGAAGCAGCGCGATGAGAACCTCTCGGTGCTTTTGGCCGCCCGCTACCATGACCTGAACCGCCGCGTCGAGCTCGGCAAGAAAGAGCTGGAAATCGCCGCCGAGCAGTACAAACAGCTCAACGCACGGGTCGAGGAATCCGAGGCCACCCTGCGAACCAGCCGCAACGGCCAGCAGGCCGCCGAAGAGCAACTTGAGAAACAACGAGCCGAACTTTCCGGCCTTACGGTCGAGATCGAGCGGACACGGTCTCGCGTCGAACAGCAGGCGCGTACCGCCGAAGAGACCGGCCGGCGTATGGAGCAGGCCGCGGACGAGATCGTCCAACTCGACCAACGTCTCGGTGAATTTGAATCGCAACTCGGCGTCGAGCAGACCGCTCTTGAGCAAGTCGCGGGCCAGGCCCAGGAACTTCGCGGAAGGCTTGAGGAGAAGGGCGAAGAGCTTCGCAAGCAGCAATCGTTCCTGAGCGAAGCGGGGCAGCAGCAGGAAGAAAAACGCCGCCTCGTCCTCAATCTATTGGGCCGCACCGCGGCGCAGAAGAACGAGCTGGCCAAAATCGATGAGTTTCAGGCCGGCAATCAGAGGCAGATCGCCCGCGTTGGGGAAGAGAAGGCCGCGGCCGAGACCGAGCTAGCGCAGTTGCGCAAGCGGCGCGAAGAGATTCAGCAGACCATCGAGAACCGCCAAGCGGCGCTCGACGACTTGAGCCAACGGCGTGAGACCGTCCTTGCTGAGATCGCGGACCTCAAGACTCGTAGCGAAGAGCGGCGTGACGAAGCCGAACGGCTGCGCGACGACCTCTCCCGCTTGGGTGCTCGCCGCCAATCGCTCGATGAAATCCTCTCGCATCACGCGTACACGACCGAGACCGTCAAGAATCTTTTTGGCCTGATCGATAAGCAGCCCGTCGACAGCTTCCGGCCGATCGGCATTTTGGCGGACTACATTGACGTCGACCAGGAGTACGAGAAAGCGACGGAAGACTTCCTGCGCAATGAGTTGGAGTTTGTCGTCGTCAAGGACTGGTCCGAGGCCAGGGTCGGACTCGGGCTGTTGCGGTCCGACTTGCACGGCTACGCCACGTTCCTCGTGCACCCGGAATTCCCCGTCCAGCCGGAGCCTCCGGCGCTTGGCCCCGAGACCGGCGTCATCGGCCGGCTCGCCGACCACATCCGCTTGACGAACGGCCTTTCCGGATCGGCGTCCACGCTGCTGCCGAATCTGCGTTCCTGCTATCTGGTTGAGGACGACGAAGTCGCCAAACGCCTCGGCGTGCAGTACCCGGATCTGTTTTTCCTGCTGTCCGACGGCGCCTGCTACCACGGCTACACGGTCAGCGGCGGCAAGAAGTCGAGCGCCGGTCCGTTGGCTCTCAAGCGTGAGCTGCGCGAGTTGAGTCCCCGCCTCGCCGAACTGGAACAGAAGCTTCAAACGACCACGGTCACCCTCGAAGAAGAGCAGCGTCAGCTTGCCGCCAAGACCGCCGAGTTGGAATCGATCCAGACCGGTTTGCAGAGCGCCGAGAAAGAGGTCCTTGCCGTAGAACACGAGATCCGGCAACTAGGGAGCCAGGTCGAACGTGCCGAGCGGACGCTATCCGTTGCGGATTCAGACCTGGAGCGTCTACGCCGCGAGCATGAGCAGGCGGAGGCCCGCCGCGCTGAGCACAATACGGCCATCGAAGAGAGCGAAAAGCAACGTGTCGAGGCCGAGTCGCTCCTTACCGAACTTGCCAGTCGCATGGAAGAGGCAAGCCAAGTTCGCGCCCGGCTCGCCGAAGAACAAACCGCGCTGCGCACCGAACTGGCCACGTTGGAAGAGCGGCACAAGGCGGCCGTCGCCGCGCTGGGTCGCATCCGCACGCAGGCCCGCGAAGAAGGTCAGCGGCGGGAACGGATCGCACATCAAACCACGATCTGGACCACCGAGCGCGAACGCCTGTTGGCGCAGAACCTGGAGCTAGGGACACGCATCGAGCAGGGGACGATTCGCAAGACGGAACTCGAAGCCGATACAGCGCAACGTACCGTAGCGATTCAGCAGAGCCGCGCGAAGGCGTCAAGCATTGAGACGGAACTGAAGCAGGGCCGCGAAGAACTCGAAACGGTTCGCGGACGCCGCTCTGCCGCCGAGTTGCGGCTCGTCGAGTTGAACTCCGACGTCAAGCATCAAGACGAAGCTTGCCAACGTGAGCTCAAGCGCCCGCTCGCTGAACTCGCGGCCGATTTCGAGGAGTGCCCGCCCGAAAAGCTGGCTGAAGTCGAAGACCTGCACAGCCAGGTCGAAACTAAAATCCAGAACCTCGGCCCTGTCAACGTACTCGCGCTCGAAGAGTTCGAAGAGGCCCGGCAGCGCCACGAGTTTCTCGATACCCAGCGGCAGGACCTGCTTGACTCGATCCGCGGCACCCAGAAGGCCATCGCCGAGATCGAAGTTGTCTCGCGTAAACAGTTCAATGAGGCGTTTGAGGAGATCAACGCCAACTTCCGGCAGATGTTCTCGACGTTGTTTGGCGGCGGTGTCGGCGAGATGCGCCTCATCGAGATGGAAGACACGGATGACTCAGGCATCGAGATGGTCGCCTCGCCTCCGGGCAAGCGCCTGCAGAATGTCGCGCTGCTTTCGGGCGGTGAGAAATCGCTAACGGCCATCGGCCTGCTGATGGCGATCTTCCAGTACAAGCCGAGCCCGTTCTGCATTCTCGACGAGGTCGACGCGACCCTCGACGACGCCAACATCATTCGCTTCCGCCGGCTCGTCCAGCAGATGGCCGGACAGACGCAGTTCATCCTCATTACCCACTCCAAAACGACGATGGAAGTCGCCCAGACTCTCTACGGCGTCACCATGCAGGAGCCGGGTATCTCAAAGATCGTCTCGGTCAAGATAGGGGACCACGACGAAGAGACGGCGGACGGTCCCCGCGAACCGGTCGCGGTCAGCGCTTAGTCGTAGCAGCGAACCGTAGCCCACCCGGTTCATCTCGCAGCGCTGTGTCCCTCAAAGGCCCCTCCTGGGCGAAGCTGGACGCGATTCGATTCTACGGGGTGCCGGTAGTCGGAGGCGACTGTGGGGCGTGCCTGACTGTCGGTTTGGACTTGGATCGCAAGGGCGGTGCGACTCAGTGAATTCGGGCTCTGTCCCTAATGGCCTTAAAAGCCTCAGCCTTCCTTGTACTCACGGAAATTTGAAATCACGTCGGAGAACTATTTAGGAATGTACTTCTCAAAGCTCTCCTGATCGACGAAAACGAAATCGTAGGTCACATCCGACTGTACCCGATTGATGTCCTCGCACCACTGCTTCAATCGCCCCATCTTCAGTGGCACGTCGAGGTCTTCTTGTCCTTTCGTTTCCACGATGACCACTCTTTGGTCATCTAGCTTGACGAGAAAATCCGGGTAGTAGTTCGAGATGTTCCCGTCGGCATTGACGTAGTCCAGCTTGAACCGGATCGCAAAGTAGTTCTTCGCGTACGACGCCACGTCCGGACAATTCTCCAGGAAGCTCGCAAACTCCAATTCCAGTCGGCCGTCACCGATGATCCGATTGAAAACGCTCTTCTTGGGGATGAGATACGGCCGGTCTTTCATTACGAAAGGCCGCGTCTGTCGTAGTTTGATGGTGTCCTTGATCTCTGCGTCGCCCTTATCCTGCACCGTCAGAGCGTTGATCGTCTTCTTGAAGGTTTCGATCAGCGTCTTGGTGGCTGCTAGCTCTGATAGGTTTCGCAATGTGTTGGGATGCTCAAGGTCAACGGTCTCGCCAAACAGGTCCGCTTCTACGAATGTCTTAATCTTGCCGTAGAGCACATCATAGCCGCTAACCAGCCTCAATTCCTTCATGACGGTCTGGGCGAAGTATCCGATCACGCTGCGATAGTCGGCTACGCCGGCCGTATCGAGGATCGTTGTGTGCTTCACCTCGCCGGCAGTGATGTACTTGAACACGATCTCTCGCTGCTGCTCCTCACTGAACTGGTGGTAAAGCACGCGCTGATACTCCATGGCGCTCGTGTCCAGATCGGTGACCTGCCCCCACAAGTTGTACCACTTTCTAAGTTAGGATCTGGGCCGTTTTCGGCGGGCGCAGGGGCGGAGCCCCGTAGCTCGCTGAAAACGGCTCGAATGCCTCCGGTGTGGGTGGCCGATAG
>Ga0315336_1002638_pt1 | contig 26625 bp, 22 predicted proteins | sample ASW5metaG_FD_204512 | JGI IMG/M metagenome (GOLD analysis project Ga0315336, IMG submission 204512) | Ammonia-oxidizing marine archaeal communities from Monterey Bay, California, United States - ASW #5 | ecosystem: Environmental > Aquatic > Marine > Intertidal zone | place: USA: California... | reverse complement strand
GCTACAGAAGTGCAGCATAACATCTGACCGCTCGACCTGGCCACAGCGGTCATGGATCGTTGCCGGCAGCTTCCAGCAAACGCGTCATCCACCGGCAACGGCTGTTTCCTGGGCGCGAAAAAAAACGGGGCGCGACAGGACGCGCCCCGAACTCAATTCGATCCTGATTTTTCATTTATTTCCGCGGAAGGCGCCGCTGGTTTGACCCGATGATTTGGCCTGGGGCAATCGCTTGCTGCGCCCAAATCGCTTGGAGACCTGTCCGGAAGAGGCACGGTCTCCCACAGTTTGATTGGTCGCCGTGCTGTGCGCACCCGCCTTCAACCGGAATGGAAACGCCTGACCAGGCTGCCACAATCTCCGCTGCGGGCGATATCCCAGATAGTCCAAAAAGTCGTTCAGCCTCACTTTGCGGACTCCGTGGAACCGCGCTTCCTTTTCCATGTCGCTGAAGTGCTTCAACACCTGCGTCATTTTGTCGCGTTCTTCCTGTTTACTGGTGCTGGCCGGATCGGGCAATTCCCCGACGACCAGGAACTTGGTGTGCACCGTGAGGCCGTCGCCGGTCCGATTGCCCACGTCATCCACTTCGTTGTCAATCGTGGCGCCCGAAGTCGCCACCAGATCCCGCAACATTGCGCGGTCACTGCGGCCGTCGCCGTCGATATCCAACGCGCCGATGAACGCGAACCGCTCGGTCCGTCCCGGGCTCCACAACGGCGAGTAAATCGGATCCCCCTTGGTGACCGGCCGATAGATGTCGTCATCAATGATCCGCGCCTGGGACAAGTGCGGTCCAACCACACGCGTGACTTCAATCGCTCCCTTGATATCCTCGGGATCGCGGCCAACGCCTTGATGATCCTTGGTGTAGACGCTGAACGTGGTCCGCGGCTTGATCTTGTCGATCTCGCCCAGACTGATCCAGACCAGTCCGCTGCTGTGGTCCACGGTGCGGACGTTGCCGTCGGCAATCTCGAAGCTCTGCTTGGTGGCTTCCTCCAATTTCGTGACCAGCCGTTCGTTGGCAATCGTGAGTTTTCCGACATCATCCCGCAGCGCCACCACATCGCGTTCGTGCGCTTCTTTTTCTTCGGCCAGTTCCGTCCGGGTGTCATTCAAATTGGTGCGGAGGGTCCCGATCTGCTGATCTTTGGCGGCCAGTGACTCGGCGGCGTCTTCCTGTACCTTGCGCATTTCGGATTCTGTGTCATCGGCGCGTTTCTTGTGGCTGGCGATTGTCTGCTGATCACGCGTTTCCAGTTTCTGGAAATCGTCATCCTTCTGCACAATCGTCTGCTGCTTTTCGGCCTCGGCTCGCATCCGCTTGTTCCAGCGTTCGCTCAGATCCAGCAGCGTGGCGCGGTAGGTCCGTTGCCCTTGATCGGGGGAGCCAAATTTCGCAATGTCCTGCGTCATGGCGCCCAGGACCGTATTGGGGTTGTCCGCATCATCATCACGGCCGATCTCGAAGCCTTCGCCGAATCCGATCTTATTCTTGAGTTCACGCAGCTGCTGGACCTGTTCCATGACAGCGTCCTTGTTCTTGGCCAAGTCCTCGTCGGCCTTCTTGTGCTCGGCCACCGTCTTTTTGTATTGGCTGAAGAAGTTGTAGCTGACGGCACCCAGAATCAAGCTCAGCATGACAAAAAAGATCAGTGTGAAGTGTACGGCGGTCGGCTTTCCGGAACTGGCCATGTCGCGATTCCTGTTGTCTTGCTGATAGGTTGAGTGTGCGAATGCGAAGATAGGTGGGGCCGACGGCCTGGCGCGGATCGAAACCGGCTGGAGGCCGCATCCCTCAGGGGTTACCCCTCAGGGGGCCGCCCGTAGTGTTATCGTGTCAGTTGCCCGGCTTGGAGTCAAGTAGATTCACTGTGTTGAGCCTCCAGGGCCGCCGGGTTACTGGCAATCCCGCGAAACGCGGACAACCGATCCGCAGCCAGCGGGAACAGCCCAGGGTGCCTGGCGGAATTCTGGTGAGTGACCCGTCGGTGATTCTGCTGCCGAATTGTCTGCCAGAAGTCATTCTCGAGTCTGTGCCTTGTTCTCCGATCTGCGGCTTGTTGTAGTGTGGCGTTCGACCTGGGATCGCCGCATAATGGCGGCGATATCCGCGCGAAACAGCGGTCCACCGGACAGCGGCCCCGAATGCATGACCGACACCCTGTACATCGTTGACGTCTTCTCGCTGATGTTCCAGGTCTTCCATGGCATTCCCATGATGACCAGCCCGGACGGTCTGCCGACGAACGCCGTATTCGGTTTCACACGGGATTTGATCGGCATTTTGCGCAACGAGACACCCAGCCATCTGGTGTGCGCGATGGATTCGCCGGGGCCTGGAGTGCGGAATGACATTTATTCCGAATACAAAGCCAACCGCGAGGCCTTACCGGAAGACCTGCGCCCTCAGATTCCGATGATAGCGGATGTCATGGCTGGACTACGCATTCCGGCCATGCGGCATGACGGTTGGGAGGCCGACGATGTGATCGCCACTCTCACCCGGCAAGCCGTCGAATCTGACATGTCTGTGCGAATCGTTTCAAACGACAAAGATCTGCGCCAACTGCTGGGTCCGCGGGTGCAGATCTTCAATGTCCGCAAACAACAATTCCTCGACGCAGACGACTTGATGCGTGAGTGGGGAGTCCGCCCGAACCAGGTGATCGACTACCAGTCCCTGGTTGGCGACAGTGTGGACAACGTGCCGGGAGTGCCGCTGGTGGGCCCCAAGAAAGCGCGGGACCTGCTCGAGCGGTTCGGCACCCTGGATGACGTTCTCGCGCACGCCGACGAAGCACCCGGAAAAAAACTCCGCGAAAACCTGGTCACCTTCGCCGACCAGGCCCGCATCAGCCGCCAGCTCGTCACGCTGCGTCAGGATCTGCCGATTGCGGTCGACTGGAATTCGGCGCAGGTCGATCAACCGGATCACGAACGCCTGCTGGAATTGTTCAATCAATACGGTTTCCGACGTCTAGCCGACGAGATGCGTTCGGCCACACAACAGTCTGCCGATCCCACTCCCGCGCAACAGACCGTGGACGTGATCAACACGGCGGCGGCCTTAGCATCGCTGCTGCCGTCGCTGCGGGAGCCGGATCAACTGGCCATCCACCTGGCGCCGGACCCGACGCAGCCACATCAGCAACCGCTGTGCGCATGGGGCCTGAGCTGGCAAGCGGGTCACAGCGTGCTGATCGACGCCAGTCCGTCCTCGGAACTGGAACCGCTGTCGGTCATCGACGCTTTGCGTCCCCTGCTGGAAGACGGCACACGGACGATCACGGGATACGCAATCAAACAGCAACTGCGGATCCTGGAAAGTGCCGGGATCCACGTGACGCGCATCGGCGTCGATCCGCTGATCGGTGATTACCTGCTGGACGCCGGGTCGCGGCGGCGGAACCTGGCGCAGCTGGCGGAGCGCTATCTGCAGCAGCGGGTGGGCGACGCGGCAGCCGCCGCCAAGACCCAGTTGGCTCTGTTCGACGACCAGCCCAGGCCTCGGGAGCAGCTGGCGGAATCCGCGGAGCTGACGCTGAGACTGGCCACCCGCATCAGCGAGCTGCTCGAACAAAACAACCTGTTGTCCCTGTATCAGGATCTGGAGCGTCCGCTGATTCCGGTTCTGGTGGCCATGGAGACGTGTGGGATCCGGGTGGATGTCGAGGAGCTGCGGCGGCAGAGCGCCGATGTGGCCCAACAACTGGCCGGTCTGGAGGTGGAGATCCACAAACTGGCCGGGCACGCGTTCAATATCGACTCGCCGCGGCAACTCAGAACCATCCTGTTCGACGAACTGCAACTGCCGGTGCTCAAGCGAACCAAGACCGGCCCCAGCACCAACCACGAAGTGCTGGAGAAACTGGCGGACATGCACCCGTTGCCTTCCAAGATCATCGAGCATCGGCAGGCCTCGAAACTGAAGAACACGTATCTGGACGCGTTGCCGGCCCTGGTCAACCCGGCAACGGGCCGCGTGCATGCCACGTTCAATCAAGATGTGGCCGCCACCGGACGGCTCAGCTCCAGCGACCCCAACCTGCAGAACATCCCCGTGCGGACCGCAGCCGGCCGGCTCGTCCGCCGGGCCTTCGTGCCCCGCGATCCCGACTGGCTGTTGGTGTGTGCGGATTATTCGCAAGTCGAACTGCGGATGCTGGCGCACTTCAGCGAGGACCCGGTGTTGATCGCCGCGTTCGACGCGGGAGAGGACATTCACACATCGGTGGCGGCCGTGGTGTTTGGTGTGGCCGAAGCGGAGGTCGACAAGGACATGCGGCGCGTGGCCAAGGCGGTCAATTTCGGAGTGATCTACGGGCAGACGGGATTCGGGTTGGCCTCCAGCCTGGACATCGCCCTGGAGGACGCCGAACAGTTCATCGAGGACTATTTCGCCCGCTATGCGCGGGTCGCCGGGTTTCTCGACGAGGTGCTGGACAGCTGCGCCGAAACCGGTTACGCGCGGACCTTGGGCGGCCGCCGGCGTGCCATCAGCGGAATCCGTTCGGAACGCGGTCCGCAACGCAATCTGCCGGAGCGGACGGCCATCAACACCGTCATCCAAGGCTCGGCGGCCGACCTGATCAAGCAGGCCATGATCAACATCCACGAGCGCTTGACAGCCGAGCAACACCCGGCCCGGATGCTGCTGCAAATCCACGACGAACTGGTGTTCGAAGTCCCACAGGAGCGATTGTCCGACCTGGCGGCAATGGTCCAGCGGGAAATGGCCGCGGCCATGTCACTGCGAATTCCGCTCGTGGTTGACCTGTCCGTGGGTCCCTGCTGGCTCGACGCACAGCCCTGGTCCGAGTGACCGCGCAGCGGAACGCATCGCTGAGGTCGTCCGGGAATCGACGGAAAGGAACACCCGTGTTGGTTGACACTCAGATCCGATTTCGGCACGATAATTAGCGCATACCTCTCTGGCCGATACCGGCAGAACGGCACGTGCGGCAGACTTGTCGCGTTCAGCGGATTGTTCGTCCACCACTCTTCCCACTCAAACTCCGAATCATTCAGTGACAGCGCAGAAAACGATTCCCGTCCTCGGGATTGTTGGGGGCATTGGATCCGGAAAAAGCGCAATTGCCAACGGTCTGGCGCAAGCGCGCCCCATCGCCGTGATCGATGCGGACCTTATCGGTCATCAGGCGCTGGAACAACAACCCGTCAAACAGAGACTGCGTGACCAGTTTGGAACAGAGATTTTCGATGACACAGACAGCGTCATCCGCTCGGAACTGGCCACGCGTGTGTTCGGCCCGACGGCCGAGCACAGCCGAGCGCGTGAGGCCCTGCAGAAGATCGTGCATCCCGTGATTCAACACAGCATCGAACAACAGATCGACGACATCCGACATCAGCCGGACCGTGAGGCCGTGCTGCTGGATGCCGCGGTGCTCCTGGAAACAGGCTGGCAAACGGTTTGTGACCACATCGTCTTTATCGACGCCCCCCGGGACCAGCGGCTGCAGCGTGTCTCCGAAACACGGAACTGGGACGCGGCGGAACTGACGCGCCGCGAAGCGACTCAGTTACCGCTGGCCGAGAAACGTTCACGGGCGGACTGTGTTCTCGACAACTCCGGCCACCTCGAGGACGCGATTGTGGGACTCGGAAAGATCGTCGACCGCATGCGATCCTCATCCACGGAACACCCAACACCTCAGAAGCCGAACTCCTGACACACATCACCCCCAGTTTTTCATCAGCACGATTCGCGATCGGTGGTCCTGCCGACGCAGGAGTGTCCCATCCCAAACACACCGTGAAGCGATAAGGTCTCAACCATGGCGAAATCGACACGGACGCAAACCAAACAATCTGCTGCTGGCCGTTCGACGGCCCCGAAACCGGACGCGCAGACCACCACCGCGGATTCGTCCGCAGACACGTCCAACCGGAGATCGCCGACATTCTCGGCCGACGAACGATACGAATCGATCAAGCAGGGTGACATTCACATCGCCGAGCTGCAGCGGTGCACGATGAAGGAACTGATGGACCTGGCGCGCAAGGAGAATCTGACGGAAGTCAACGGGCTGAAGAAACAGGACCTGATCTTCAAGATCCTCAAGGAGCGCACCAAGGTCAATGGCCTGATGTTCGGCGAGGGCACTCTGGAAATCCTTCCCGACGGCTTCGGTTTTCTGAGAAGCCCCGACTACTACTATCTGCCGTGCCCCGACGATATCTATGTCAGTCCGAGCCAGATTCGACGCTTCGGCCTCAAGACCGGAGCCACGGTTGCCGGACAGATTCGGCCTCCCAAAGAAAACGAACGCTATTTCGCGCTGCTGCGGGTCGAAGCCATCAACTCGGAAGATCCCAACCTGCTGACCGACAAGGTGTTTTTCGACGACCTGACTCCGCTGCATCCCGAAACCCGGCTCCGGCTGGCCGACGATCCCCAGGAGCTCAGCACGCGCGTGGTCGACATCGTGGCGCCGATCGGCATGGGACAACGCGGCCTGATCGTTTCGCCGCCCCGTGCCGGCAAGACGATTCTCCTGCAGAAACTGGCGAAAGCGGTTCTGGTCAACCATCCGGAGGCCTACGTGATCGTGCTGCTGATCGACGAGCGGCCCGAAGAAGTTACCGACATGGAACGGCAGGTCAAAGGCACCCACTGCGAAGTGATCAGCAGCACATTCGACGAACCACCAAGCCGGCACATTCAGGTCTCGGAAATGGTGATCGAAAAGTCGAAACGCATGGTCGAGTACGGAACCGACGTGGTGATTTTTCTGGATTCGATCACGCGGTTGGCCAGGGCCTGGAACACCGAGGTGCCTCATTCCGGAAAGATTCTCTCCGGGGGGGTCGACGCCAACGCCTTGCAACATCCCAAGCGGTTTTTCGGAGCCGCGCGCAACGTGGAAGAAGGCGGTAGTCTGACGATCGTGGCCACCGCTCTGGTGGATACCGGCAGCCGGATGGACGAAGTGATCTTCGAGGAGTTCAAAGGGACGGGCAATACGGAATTGCACCTGGACCGGCGAATGGTCGAAAAGCGGATCTGGCCGGCCATCGACGTCAACAAGTCGGGAACTCGGCGCGAAGAACTGCTGATGCACGAGGAAGAACTGAGGCGCGTCTGGATCCTGAGGCGCGTCCTGAACGACATGAATCCGGTCGAGGCCATGGAGCTGCTGGTCAACCGCATGCGGCGGACAAAAACCAACGAGGAGTTCCTGATGAGCATGAACTTGAGCTGACCGCTGGGCCCCAGGCCGACAACCACAGGAACGCAAATTCCCTCCCAACAAGATCGAACATGGTCAATTATCTGAATACCGATTTGCTGGCTGGCCGCGACGCGTATGCCATCGTCGTATCGCGGTTCAATGAACAGGTCACCGAAAAACTGCTGCAAGGTGCCCTGGACACGCTGATACGTCACGGCGTATCGGAGGACAAGATCAGCGTCGCTCGGGTTCCGGGATCGTTCGAGATTCCTCTGGCCGCCGGCCGTCTGGCGCAGACCGGCCGCTTTGCCGCGATCTGCTGCCTGGGGGCGGTGATTCAGGGAGAAACGACACACCACGAATACATCAATCGCCAAGTGGCCGAGGGAGTGATGTCGGTCAGCCGGTCCACGGGCGTTCCCGTGACTTTTGGCATCCTGACGTGCCAGACCGCGCAACAGGCGCTGGATCGCGCCGGCGGCAAGGCAGGCAACAAAGGCCGTGAAGCGGCTCTGGCGGCGATCGAAATGGTCAATCTGCTGCAGCAGATCGACCAGACGAAAAACTAACCAGGTGACTGTGGTTATTCCCAACAACCCTCAGCGCAGACCATTCGATGACAGCTCGCAGCCGCGCACGCGAAATCGTCCTGCAGATGATGTTCCAGCAGGATCTGAATTCCGAGACCCACCCGGACCTGGTGCAAGCCGAGATGCACCGCCGGCTGCCATCGGAACCCCTGCGTGATTTCGCCTGGAACCTGTATCAGGGCATTCTCGCTCAACTGCCCGATCTGGACCAACACATTGTCGACGCCGCCGACAACTGGTCACTCGACCGCATAGCGCCCACCGATCGCAATGCGCTGCGAATCGGAATCTACGAACTGCTGCACACCGACACGCCCCCACGGGTCGCTCTGGACGAGTCCATCACGCTGGCCAGGCGTTTCGGAGGCGAAAGTTCGCCCCAGTTTGTCAACGGCATCCTGGACAAGGTGGCTGCCAGCTGTGGCCGCATCGTGTGACCCGTGGCCGCCGATCACAACCCAGCGCAGCCTCACCAGGGCAGCTCCATCATGTCCACCACCTGGGCCGCCAGTTCCCGCACAGCCTCGCTGCTGCCCGTCGCCAGACTCTGACCGACCTCAGGCGCAAACTCACTTGTGGCCACCAGCTGGCGAACGTTCGCCCGCAATGGGATCCGCTGCTGCGCCAGGACTTCTCCGGTGCGTAGGTCTTCCCACCGCACCTGCACGGCCAACTGCAACTGCAACTCCCGCGCGTCATCAAACCGAGTCTCGCCCAGAGCATCTTTGCGGACGTCGACAATCCGACCGGTCAACCGTGTCTGGGCGTAAGGCGGCTTGGCCAGACGCAAACTCGAACGCTGTTTGACCTCGCGATGAATCGCCTCGGTCACCATGAACTCCACGCCGCGCCGATCCGTGTTCGAATCAAACACCGGGATATGCACCGTGTGGATCTCGGGCTCGAATGCATTGCCCAGCATGTAGCCACAGCCGGACAGCAACACGACCGCGGCGGACGCCAGGGCCGAGCGAAGACGGCTCCGCGGAATCGGAGACGTGTGGTTCTGAGACTGAGCGGATTGCATGCTTGGGCCTGCGAAATGGACCGCTCGGACTGCCGCGCCAAGGTGTGGTCTCGTCAGAGCCGCACACGCCCTGAAGCCTCACCGTCGGTGGCTGGCTTTGTCCCATCCGAAACGGCTGACTGCTGCGGGACAGGCAGGAGTTGGGGAAGTTGTTGGTTGTTCATGCCCGGAAAACCGGCGGTGGCTTCCGGACCCAGTTGTTGCAATGTCTCGCGTGCCAATCCGGCATAGCTGGTGTTCGGGTGGTTTTCCAGAATCTGCAGACAGTAGACAGCCATGCTCTGGGGACGGTCCTTGCGGCGATAGAACTCAACCAGCTCCCAATCTCGCCGAGCTTTTGCGTCCGCGATCAACTTCAACTCTTCACGGATGCGCTGGCGTTCTTTCGACTCTGGATACAACCGCAACGTGTTCTGTTTGAGCACCTGCGCCTCATCCAGGCTGGTCCCATCGTAAACGGCACCCTGATACGACATCAGTTTCGAGTGCGATCCCAGCACAAAGGCGTGTTCCAGGTGTGGACTCTGCGGATATTCCTCGCGCAAAATCTGGAAATACCGATCGGCCTCGACGAAATCCGAACGCCGCAGGTAATAGCTGGCGGTCAACATCAGAGCATCGTCGGCCAACGGTCCGGTGGGGTCGTTGAGCCAGATGGACTTCAGCGCCTGCAACGCACGTCCCCGGGTGTCGAACACCGGTCGCGACCGGTCATGGAAGTTGGGCAGGATCGGTATGTTCAGCGTCGGATCGCTGTCCCGCCCGGAATCAGCCGCGGCGACGGTGCGGGGAGCGGCGGCGCGATTTTCAAAACTCACCGGCTGAATGTCGCCACCGGTGGCGACCTCTTTCGTTCCCAACCACTTGTGGGCAATCGAGAACAGCCTTTGCGCGCTGTTGTCGACATATCGGGTTGCCGGAAAGTCCCGCAGCAGAGTGTCGATCGTGTCCTGAGCCTGAGCAAATCGCTCGTCTTCAAATTCAATTTCACTCAACAAGTACAGGGCGTCTTCGCGGACCAGAGCCGTTTTGTATTCCTTCAGGATTCGCTTCAGAATCTTCTGAGCCGCCGGGCCGTCGCCCGCCTGGTACAACTGCTGGGCCCGCTCGTATTCCGAGCGCGCTTCGGCGACAAATTGTCGGTCCGGGTCCTGTTGTTTCTTCCCACTAGCCCACCGCCCCAGCTTGCGCTGCAGCGGACCCTGAATGTCACTCGTATCCGTAGCCGTCTTGTCCGGACTCTGCTCCCCGCTAGCAGCCAGGGTTTCCGCCGGCGGCTTGCTCTTGAGCAACGACATGTCGAGTTCGGAGCCTGTGCGGCAACCGGTCAGCGCCAGGCCGCACACGGTCGCGACCAGCCAACAGGGTTGGACCAATGACCCCCACCCGCACGGCGGCCGTCGGGAACTGACAACAGCGTGTGTGATTGATTTATTCATCGTCATCCATGACGTGTCGAGAGTGTGATTATCCAGGCGAGAGAGGTGAGGGAAGCTGGGACGTGAACACTCAGGGTGAGATGTATTTGAGCATCTTGGGGCGTCGACCCATCGTGTGGCTGATCGCGGCCGTGAACACCCGCCGCATCTGGCGAATCTGTTCGGTCGAAGCTCCGCTCAGTGCATAGGAAAGATCCCTGTCTGCGGTGAGGCGACTGAGAATGCCGACGGTCTCAGCCGAAAGTTGATCGTTGTTGGGACTGTGTTGCTGACAGGATTCACAAATCAGTGCGCTGTGTGCCACCCAAAATGCATAGCGTCGATTGTCGACGACCGGAGTCTCACAGACCGCACACCCGCCAAATTCGGGCAGTAAACCAATTTCTCGCAAGACCGTGATTTCAAAACGCAGACTGACCAGCGCCGATGGCTCGCCAGAACTCAACCGCTGAAGGTCGTCGAGCGCATGATCAAACAGGATGGGATGGGGATCGTATTGTTCGGTGAGACCGGCCAGTAATTCGGCCAGGTAATAACCCGCGTACAAACCAAACAGGTCCTTTCCGTGTGGACGAAAACGGCTGATCAGCTTGGCTTCTGTGAGCAGGTCCAGACTGGTGGTTGATTTGCGGATGAACACTATCTGAGAAACTGTCAGCAGGTCAAGAGCAGACTCGAAGGGGCCGGTCAGCCGTTTGGCCCCTTTGGCCAGGGCCGAAATCTGGCCAAAGTCGCGTGTGAACAGCGTCACGACTCGACTGGACTCACTGAAGTCGGCCAGGCGCAAGATCAGGGCCTGTGTTTTTTCAGTCGACATGTCTGGAACGGACTCGACACCAAGGAAAAACCAACGCGGTGCAGGATAACCGCTCCCAGGTGATCAAGGAATCCGAGATGCGCAGCGGCACCTCAAAACAAGGGGAGCCGATTGCCAAGGCAACCCGACTCCCCCAATGGCGGACATCTGGACTCTCAAAAAACGTCGAGAATGAAATGATGTCCGCTGTGGTAGGGTCGGGCCGACGGATAAAAGTTCTGCCAGGTCTTGTTGTACACCGGAATCCTGCGATTGGGCGGATAGCGGTGATACATGTGATCAAAGCTCCTGGGCTTCTGAAAGCTGTGGGGATAATACACGTAGGGATAGTAGTAGAAGCGGTTCCAATCGGTGGGCTGACCGGGCTGACCGGCCAAGGCCCGGCCGGAGTCCATTTGCAGCGCGGCCCCGGCCGTCACCAGCAGAATGAGGCCCATGAGTAACCGGCGTTTCAGCATGTTTGCGTCTCCTTGCGATTCAGACACTCTGTCGAGTGCGGGCCACCCCGGAAATGCGTTTCTGGAGCGGACGGACGTGGTGAGTTGCGGTATTTCCGGCGGTGCCGGACCGCCGGTTGAGCAAAAACTTGCCGGCTCTCCGCGCCATGCTCCAGCTTCAGTCACCGCGCGAGCCTGGATCTCGCCCGGATCCTCTTCAGTATTCATCGGCCTCATCCTGCCTGTACAACAGGAAAATCCGGCTCATCCCGCACAATCGACTCGTCTTGTGCCCGGTGCGGAGACCGACTACGCTCCATCGGCCACCGATCTGGCCTGCCGAAACCGCTCGCCGATTCAGGAAGCCACACGGATGCCGAGAACCCGATGGATCACCGTGTCCGCTGCCGTGTTGGCCTGTGGCCTGCTGCTGGACCGCAGCGCGGCAGCCGAGACCCCGCCAGCGGTGGCCCCACAGCCGGCGGTCCCGCAGATTTCCCAGGCCGAGATCACTCGGCACATTCAGTTTCTGGCCAGTCCCGACATGCGCGGGCGTTCCGGTCCCACCGCGCGCAAGGCGGCCGAGTACCTTCGGGAACACTTCCAGAAAGCCGGCCTGTCACCCCTGTTTGACAACGATTTCTTTCAACCGATCCCAGCGGCCGCGGGAGGGTCCAGCCCCGATCTGGGCCGCAATGTGGGCGGTTGGCTGCCCGGTACCGACGCCAGCCTGCGTGATGAATTCCTGATCGTCAGCGCGCACTTTGACCATCTGGGAGTTCGTAACGGCAAGGTGTTTCCCGGGGCCGACGACAACGCGAGTGGCGTGGCGATGTTGCTGGAACTGGCCCGGGTGTTCGGTTCAGCAAAGCTCAAGCCGCGGCGGAGCGTGGCCTTTGTGGGATTTGATCTGGAAGAGCGCCTGCTGTGGGGTTCCCGCTGGTTCGCTGCGCATCCGCCGCGACCTCTGAACAAACTGGCGCTGTTCGTCACTGCGGACATGATCGGCCGTTCCCTGGGTGACCTCGACCTGCCCACGGTCTTTGTGCTGGGCAGCGAACACGCCCCGCTGCTCCAGCAGACACTGGACACCGTCGACATTCCTGAAAAACTGGAAGTCGCGCGGTTGGGAATCGACCTGGTCGGCACGCGCAGCGATTACGGACCGTTTCGTGACCGACGGATCCCCTTTCTGTTCCTGTCGACGGGAGAACATCCGGATTATCACACGGTCCGCGACTTGCCGGACCGTGTGGACTTCGACAAGACGACGCGTGTCACGCAATTGTGCCGCCGCATCGTCGCGCATGTCGCCAACGCGGAGCGGCGTCCGGTCTGGACCGACGAGGTGCAACCCAGTCTGGAGGAAGCGCGGGCGGTTCACCGGATCACCACGCTGCTGACACAGAAGAAACAGGGCAAGTTGACCGTCGGACAGCAATTGTTGATCTCGTTCGTCAACACCCGCACGCGGCAGATCATTGACCGCGGACAGATGACGGCCAGCGAACGCACGTGGTTGACCCGCATGTCGCAATTGCTGCTGCTGTCGGTGTTCTGAACGGTCGCCGCAGTCCACGGCGACCGGGGCGCGGCCGACCGCCGATGGCCACAACCGCGTCGGCAGTCTCGCAACTTGAGCCTCAGCCACCCATAATGGGCTCGGACCCGTTTCCGGTCGACCGGCCAGCGACATCATGCCCGCACACGCATCCGCATCCAGCCACCTGGACCACGAACGAGCCGCCGCCGGACGCGACGGCATCGGCTTTGCCATCATCACGCTGTCGGACACCCGCAACGAAGCCACCGACGCCAGCGGAAGCTACTTGCGTCAGGCGGTGGCCGAGTCGGGTCATCAGAATGTGCTGTATCGCATCGTGCCCGACGAGCCCGCTACGATCCGTGAGGTGTTGCAAGCGGCAATCGCCGACGAACGCGTGGCCGTCGTGGTGACCAATGGCAGCACGGGAATCTCCGCCCGCGATACCGCTCACGAAGTGCTGCGCGGACTGATCTCGAAACAACTGGACGGATTCGGTGAGCTGTTCCGCATGTTGTCCTACCAGGAGATTGGTGCCGCGGCCATGTTGAGCCGTGCCATCGGAGGCGTGAGCGGATCGACGATTTTGTTCGCCTTGCCAGGTTCCACCAAAGCCGTTCAGCTGGGCATGCAAAAACTGATCCTGCCCCAGGTGGCTCACCTGGTCCACGAGCTGTCCAAGCAATCACTGCCGGAAGCGCATCCCCCGGAGGACAGGCCGGCTTGATGCTGTGGAGCGCCCAGCCCCGCGAGGTGAACACGCCGCAAACAGGATTCCATCCGTTCACTCAACACGCTCGGCACCGAACAGATCATGCAGAACCTGGCACGGGAACGCAGCGACATGATTCTGATGGTGATCTACCTGCTGTGCGTCACCGGTGTGGGTCTGTGGCTGAGTCGGGGAGTGACCAGCAGTCGTGATCTGTTTCTGGCTGGCCGATGACGGTTACCGGTGCGGAATGGTCATGACCAACTTCGACTTCATCGATTGCGTGTTCCCGGTCTTGATCGCCGCCTTCCTGGTGATGCCCTCCGGATGATGCCCTATCTGTGGTTGCCCGGCGTGTACACGATCCCGGAATACCTCGGTCGCCGTTACAACGCCCTGGTGCGGATCCTGTTTGCCGTGGCCTGGGGCTTGTTCATGCTTGGCAGGCTGTCGGTGATTTTCGTCCGCGCGGCCACGATGTTCCAAAACCTGCGGGGCTGGGAATTCTGGCATTCGGTGGTGGGGACCGCGGTTCTGGTGGGGCCGACACGGCCTGCGGAGGTCTGCGGGCGGTGCTGATCGCGGCGATTCAGACCCTGGTGTACGCGGTGTGGAGCTACCGGGGCTGAGCCTCATCCGGATCGGCGAACCGCAGTCTGAGCTTGATGGCCCGATGATCCGAAACCGGCTTCGGCGGTTTGCTGGCGTCAGCGGTCGCGTCCAGAAACTCCACCGTGATGCCCGTCGTTCCGCAGCGGGCTTTGAGACTCTGGGAAATCAGCACGTGATCGAGTTGCCGGCGTTGACCGTTGAACTCATAAGTCCAGTGATTGGACAAACGGCGGCCGTAGTCGGCAAACGACTCGCCACCGCGACGCGAAGCGAACGTCGGTCCAGCGGTCTGCACCAGATCTTCCTGAATGTCATCCCGGCCACGAATCCGTCGCATCGCCGGCTGGCCGCGATGATCGTTCAGGTCACCCATCACAATCACGTGCTGACCGGCCACGAGTTGCCGCAGATAGTTCCGGCGCACAATCGACGCCTGCGCAATGCGCTGCGCGTCTTTCTCGTGTCCACCCCGCTCGCTGCTCAGATGCAGCACATAGATGTAGACCGCGGCGCCGCCGGCGTTGATCCGGACCCACATCCCTTTGCTGACGCCCGTGTCATCCTCGGTGTCGGGGTCGTCCAGTTCGCGATCGAAAGACTCACGGCCCGGCAGAGCCGCCAGCGCGGAGTCGATGGGAGGCCGCGACATGACGGCCACATTCTGGCCGGTGGCCGTGTCGGCTGACGCCCCGATCGCCAGGTGGGGATACATCTCACCCGCCGCCTGGACATAACGGTACAGTTCGCGCACATCCTGTTGATTGCCGACTTCGACCAGCCCGATCACGTCGGCGTCAATGCGGCGGATGACCCGCGCCACAGCCAGAGCCGACTCGCGAAATTTGCGATCACGGTATTCCCGTGTCCATTGCGCCCGCTGTTGGTCGGTCCATCGCTGGGGATCAAAATCCAGCCCGTAGCGCATATGCACTTTGCGACGCACCAGAAACTCGCAATTCAATGTGGCCACCGTCAAGGTGTCCGCGGCGAGAAGGGCCGCCGGCAACCCCCAGCCCAACAAGAATGCCACACAACACGCGCCCAATCGACTCGACAAATCCCTGACTCCCATTCCATACCCACGGCTTCAATGCCCACGGCGGATCATACCGCGGAAGGCCCTCATGCCGCCAACTGCGACCACCAGTCATGCAGCACAGGCCAGACGTTGAAACGTAACGCCTGCACACTGAAATAACCAAAAAAAGCACACGACCACAGCAGAATTACAGCGCGCAACGGCGTCATACGGATGTGACGCGGCAGAACTTTCAGGTTCATATAGACCAGCAAGGCGGAGTAGATGAACATCACGCCCCCGTTCATGGCGGCCGATGTTTTCAACAGCAACAGCGGCTTGTTGAACTCCGGTATCAGCAGAATGATCGAACCCACCAGGATCTCGCCCCAGAGAAAACAATAATACAGGCGGCTCAGCGACCAGCGCGGATTGTCTCTCAGGAAATTGACTTTGACGATGTCGGTCGAGATGCGGGCAATCGTATCCAGAACGCCCAGTTCGGTCGTCATCAGAATGGCGATACCCATCAACAGAAATCCCGGTCGCAGGACGCCACCCCACGACTGCTGGCCTAACATGATCGACTGGGCCCAGATGAAATCCATGCCGTCACCAAAGCCGGCCATTCCAGATTTCAAATTGCCATCGCTGTCGTACAACAGCGAGTACGTAATCAACGACATCAAACACAGGCAGACAACACAGGTCAGGAAGAAGCTGAAAAAGTGCTCGGTATTGGCCGCCGACCACCAGGCCCGCCACCGCGACCGGTTTTCCGCTGTGTCGCGAAAATGAAATCCGACTTGGCCAATCGCTTCTTCCTGTCCGGTCACCGGGCTGGTGATGCGCCCGACGTACTGCCCCATTCCGTATCCTTTGTCGTTGATGAAATTGCTTTGACCGAGATTCGTCGTGCCGCCCGCGCCCGCGAAAGCCAACGCGCCCAGCAAGGTCACCAGCGTCAGGCCGCTGCCATCCATGTCCGGCAGGCCTCCGATGTTGGCGATCCCCGAAAACATGGCCATCACCGCGTCCTGGCGGACCACCAGCAGGGCGATGACCGTCACCAGCACCAGGATGCACCCCACCAGAATCGTCTGGATCCGCTCCACCGTGTTGTAGACCACCGGCCCGGCCGTCAATACGACCCCCACCAGCACCAGGCTGGCGATGCCCAGCAGATGAACGTGCTGAGCTTCCAACACCGGAGATCCGTCGACAACGCGTTCGTTGGCCCCCCACATCATCCAGCTCAAGATCTGGCCGGCACCTGTTGCCCAACCCGGCCAGACCCAGGGTACGATGTTCAAGACCAACATGACCCAGGCCCAGACCATGCTCAGTCGGCAGAAACCCGTGATCGCCGACTCACCCGTCGCCAGCGTCCACCGCTCGATCTCCATGTTAAGAAAGTACTGGGTGATCACACCCAACATGCAGGCCCAAAAAAAGACGAAACCGGCTTTGTAGGTGATGTAGGGCCAGAGGATGAACTCGCCGGAGCCGAGGGCCAAGCCAGCCAGCATGATGCTGGGGCCGACCATTTTGGTCCAGCGAACCGCCGGCGGCAGATCGCGGTAACGCAACGGCGGCAACGTGCCGTGCGCGATCACGGAATCGGGAACGATTTCGTCATTCTGGGTCGCTGCTGTCTCTGCCATCCCGGCTCCCATCGGCACCCAGCTCATCATTGGCCACGCGGAACACTGCCGGCGCCCGGTGCGGTGACCATTGTTCCGTTTGGTGCCGTGACTGTCCACAGCCAGTACAGAATCCGCAGCGGCCCCCCCGTTGGAACGGATCTCGGCCACACGGCGCAGATTGCAGGTGGCCGGTGTTCCGATCGCACCGCTCCGCACGTCACTCAGTCGACCGATTGGAGGGGCTCTGCCAGTGATCCCGCCAGTGATCCCGACGGTGATTCCACCCGTGATTCCACCAGTGATCCCACAGTGACAATCAACATGCGACCCGCGATGTGCTCGGGATCGGCCTGCCGTACGATCCGAAAGTCCCACCGCCCCGAATCCAAGGGAAATCCATCGGCCACACCCCAGCCGGCGACCAGCACATTCCGTGTCTGCCGGCCGCGGTTGGCAAGCCGCTCCAACTGAGCCGCCGCTTCGACCCAGGATGTGCAGCGGGTGATGCGTCGCGATTCCACGCAGGTCCGCAACGTGAAACTGAGCCGATCGGGCGGCTGTTCTTCACTGATGAGGATGCCCTCATTCGCGGGCGGAATCGCGTGCAATTGCCGCCTGAGCGACTGCAACGGGTGATTGGGGTGGGCGGTCATGTTGAGGCCAATCGTTGCGTTTCCGGCGATCTGCACCAGCAGCAGGCCGCCCAGGACCAGTCGCCGCCTTGGCCGTTGCTGCGCTTGATTCGCGGTGGACAGGAGCAACACGGCCAAGAGCACGGTGCTGACCATTGCCAGCACGCCAGGCCACGTACTGGCAATGGACTGTGGTGGCAACACACGCTCCGTCCAGTACAACACTCCACTCGACATCAGCGCACACCCCGCCAGAATCAGGGGATGAACTCGACCCAGCGCGGCTTCTTCAAAACACACAACAGCGCACCCGATCAGGCCCATCGCGCAGGACAGTCGACACATCTCAGTCACGGGTGTGGTCGCACCGGCAACGGCCAGCAGGCTGAGCCAGCACACCAGCGATACGCTCAGCCATGACGCAATCCAGCGGACTCCGCAGCGGTCAGCCGACGCCACCGGAACGAAGCCGCTGCGCAACACGAACGCCGCGCCCAGCACCGCCAGTCCGCTGAGACCGAGAGTGGATGCCGCCATGGTGGCCAACAGGATCGATCCAGCCGAGGACAGATCGAGACCAGTCCCGGAAATGTCGCCCAGACTCAACAATGCCAGCCCGTCCGACGCGGGACCTGACGGAGAAAGCGGGACGGCCTGCGAACCGGCAACGACCAACGCGGCGATGACTCCAACGGTCGGGCAGGCCGCCAGCAGTTTGCCATAGGTCGATCCCGCAATTTGCGCCGAGCGTGGGCTGAGCAGCTGCCATCCCACTCCCATCAAGGCGGTGCACATCGGCACGGCGGCAAACAGGCCGCCCGCGAGTAGACACAGGCCCCAGCAGAGCCCCGACAGCGTCAGCCACCAGGAAAGCACACCGGTCGGATTTCGCAGATGCGCACCGAGCGACCAGAGCGTGAACACCGCCAGACACAACGACAGACTCACCGGGGACGGATCGGTGGCTTCCACGAGCAGGGGACCGTGGCAGGCGACCATCATCGCCGCAAGAAACCCGTAACGCGGGCCACACCACTGCCCGTACAGCAAGAACGTTCCCCACACCAGCCCCACATAGGCAACACAGCTTGGCAGCACCAGACCCAGGTGCGTCTCCGGCGACAACAACCACATGCTGGTCGCGTTCAGCCACGGAACCAATGGTGGCCGGTAGGCCAGCGGACGGGGGCCGAAATCGTCGGAAACGCCATCGCCGACGGCTTCGGTTTGCAGGATGCGCAGGCTCTGCATGCCCCACTGCGCAGCGGAATCCGTCAGCTCCCACCGCTGCACGGCGACCATTCCGCAAATCACGGCGGTCACCGCCACGATTGGCCACAGCACACGCCCGCGATCCAGGATCACGAACAGTCGCCTGACGTGCGGAGTCGACAGGTTGACCAGCTCCGTGTCGTCCAGGAACTTCAAGCCGCACCTCGCTTGCCAGTCAGCCGAATTCGACACGCAAAAGAAACCACGGTCCAGCACGATCTGTTAACCGGGATGTTGTCGTTTCCACTCGATGATATCGCGGAGCACAGCATCCAATTCCATTTCGGGTTTGCTCCCAATGGTATCGACGAGCCGCTGAACATTGGGGACGCGCCGGCGCACATCTTCGAAGTCAGCGCCGTAGGCCGCGTGATACGGCAGGTATTCGATTGCGATCTCACCATCAACCTGCTCGATCACTCGTTCCGCCAGTGTCCGAATCGAAACCGCCTGATCGCTGCCGATGTTGAAAACCCCGCCGTGTGCCTGCGGGGTGTCCATCAGACGGACGATGCAATCCACCACTTCGCGCACGTGAGCAAAGCAGCGCACCTGTTCGCCGTCATCGTACACCACCACGGGTCCGCCGTTGAGTGCCTGTTCGACAAATCGTGGAACCACCATGCCGTAGTGTCCGACTTGCCGCGGACCAACCACGTTAAAGAAGCGACCGACCACCACCGGCATCTGGAACTTCCTGTGATATGCCAGCGCCAGAAATTCGTCGATGGCTTTCGAACATCCATAGGCCCAACGTGGCCGGGCGGTGGGCCCCAGGTGCAAATCGTCGTCCTCGGTCCAGACCGCGCGCGCGTTCTTTCCGTAAACCTCGCTGGTTGAAGCCAAGAAAAACTTCTGCTGTCCCTGCAGGGCCAGTCGCAATAACATCTCGGTCGGAAAGATGTTGGTTTCAATCGTCCGCACCGGATCGTCGGCCACCAACTGCACGCCCACCGCCGCCGCCAGGTGATAGATCACATCCACGCCCTGTACGACCTCGGACAACAGCACCGGATCGGTGATCGATCCCGCACGAAACACAAACCGGGGATGTCCCGTGATCGGTTCCAGGTTCGCATGCTGTCCCGTCGACAGGTTGTCCAAGACGGTTACGTGGTGGCCGAGTTCCAGCAGCCGCTCGCTCAGATGACTGCCGATAAATCCCGCCCCACCCGTCACCAAGCATCGCATCGCTGGTTCCCGTCTTGTTGCCGGCCGCGGTGCCTGCTCCCGACCCGACCACTCTCCCAGTAAGGCTCCTGATCGGCCGAACCGACCCCCACGCCGCACCAGCATACAGCAATCGACAGTTCCTCGACAGCGGGACATGGTCCGCACCGTCGGATCCCCTGCCGGATCCGACAGCAACCCCGCCCAGCGTTCCAGATCCTGAACACAACCGTTAACATCCTGATAATCGTCGTAATCAATACAATCGTTAATATCCGAACAACCTGCACAATCGGCATAATCGGGATTTCCCGTAACCAGGGACTGCGGTGCGTGTTGGGGATCGTGATCACCCAAACCTACGGGAAATGGCTCGTGGACTGGTACCAATTGTGCGGATTGTAACGATTGTCGTGATTATCCGGGTTCGAGGGATTATAGCGAATATATGGCCCTCGAGCCGGCTCACGCCAATGCAAACGAGCGATTTGGCGACCTGAGAGACCGCCACCACGGCTGTGACCTGAGAGACCACCGCTGGGGAACCTATGGCTCGTCGAGCAGACGTTGTCCGGTCACTGGGGGGAAGTGCGCGTGGGTGGTTTGAGTTCCACCGTACCACGACACCAACCCCGCTGGCCGACAGCTTCTCCCGAGGCACGCGTGTGAATCAACCCTGATGTGCAGACGTGGAGGCACTCCCATGAGCATGAGACAACTGGCCAGAGCGTTGTGGCGCGACACGGAAGGTTTCCTGGTCACGGCCGAACTGATCATTCTGGTGACCGTTCTGGTCCTGGGTCTGTTTGTCGGACTCAACATGTTGCAGTCCGCCGCGGTCAGCGAACTGACGGATGTCGGCGACAGCCTGCAGAGTCTGGATCAGTCTTTTCAGTTTCCAGGCCTGCGCTCCTTGTGTGTCGAAACAGAATCCGCCAGCGCCCAGACCGCCGGTTCGGCGTTTACCGACAGTGGACCGAGTCGTGTTTCAGGGAATGCGGGTGAGTCCGCCGTCGTGCCCCGGGATCTCTGAGTTCCGGTGGCACCCCTTATCGGCGGACGGCCGCGGGTTGGACAATCCGTTGGCGGACGGCGTATGCGCCGCCTGGCAATGCGCGGACGGCGCGACCGGCAGCGGCTAGGCCGCGGGTCACCCGAGTCTCCGCGGATGCCGCGCACCACAGCCACCACCGCCGGCTGTGTCGGGGAGTTTGGATTTCCGAGTCCCGCAGCCGCCATTCCAACACCGAAGCCGTTCCAACACCGAATCCTGTCGACGCGTATCCAGCCGTGGAGTGGTTGGGGATCCGTAGTCCGCCTGACAGACGACCGCTGGCGGCCCACGAACCAGCGCATGCCTCCCGGCCGCTTCCTGCGTTTTCGAAGTGGCGGGGGGGCAGGTCGGCGCGCACGGCCGATCTGGACGGGCCACGCGACCGGGACGCTGAGTTATCAGTTGCACCGGCAGCGGATTTGGTGTGAGATGGCCTGCGATCCGGGCGTGGAGTTCCGGCGGGCAGAAGCCTGGTTGGCGACAGGCAGGGGCTTGGTTGAAAGTGAGGCGGTCATGATCGTTGGCGTCCCTCGAGAATGCAAACAGGACGAATACCGCGTCGCCATGCTGCCCTACGGAGTGGACGAGCTGAGCCACGGCGGACATCGGGTTCTGGTCCAGGCGGGGGCTGGCCTGGGCAGTGGAATTCCCGACGAATTGTACGTGGAAAACGGAGCTGAGATTGTCGAGTCGGCGGCCGAAATTTTTGCTGAGGCCGAATTGATCATCAAGGTCAAGGAGCCCCAACCGGAGGAATGGCCGCTGTTGCGATCCGGGCAGATGGTGTTCACCTATTTTCACTTTGCCGCGGACCGAGAGCTGACGCTGGCGATGATCGAGTCGGGCATCACAGCCATCGCCTACGAAACGCTGCGCGGACGGCAAGGCCATCTCCCCTGCCTGACACCGATGAGCGAAGTCGCGGGTCGCATGAGCATTCAGGAAGGAGCCAAGTTTCTGGAACGCCCACAAGATGGACGCGGCATCCTGCTCGGTGGAGTTCCCGGTGTGCCGCCGGCACACATCGCGGTGCTGGGCGGCGGCGTGGTGGGCAAGAACGCGGCTCAAATCGCCGCTGGCTTCCAGGCGGATGTGGTGATTCTGGACATCAACGTCGATCGACTGCGGTATCTGGAAGACATTATGCCGGCCAATGTGAACACCGTGTTCAGCGACCGACACAACATTCGGGAGCAATTGCGTCAGGCGGATTTGGTGATCGGCGGAGTTTTGATTCCCGGAGCGCGGGCTCCCAAACTGGTGACCCGAGACGACCTGCAACAGATGAAACCCGGTGCCGTCCTGATCGACGTCTGCATCGATCAAGGAGGATGCACGGACACGTCGCGGCCCACGACCCATTCGGAACCGACATATATCGTCGATGAAATCGTGCACTACTGCGTCACCAACATGCCCGGCGCCGTGGGACGCACCAGCACATACGCGTTGTGCAATGTCACGTTTCCCTATATCCGCACACTGGCCGACCGAGGTCTGCAGGAGGCCTGTTCGCACGACCCGGGATTCGGCAACTCGATCAATGTGCACCAGGGCCAGGTCACCAATCGCGCAGTCGCGGACACGTTCGAGATGACGCATCACCGTCCGGACTGGATTCGTGATCACGAGACCCTATGATTCCAGCCGAGGTGTGAATCTGTCGGCCACCAGTCGCCCGACGTTCAGCGCTGCCGTGGCCGCTGGTGACGGAGCATTGCAGACGTTGACGACGCAACCGGACTCGCGGATCATGAAATCGTCGACGAGATTTCCATCGCGCGACAGGGCCTGAGCCCGCACGCCGGAGGGCGCCGGCTCCAGGTGTTCGCACTCGATTTCGGGGACCAGGCGTTTGAGGGCTTTGACAAACGCCCGTTTGCTGAGCGAACGCCACATTTCCCCGGCACCCTTCCTCCAATGCCGCGCCGCCAGTCGCAGAAATCCTGGAAAGCACAACGATTCGGCCAAGTCGCGCAGGTTCACGTCGGTCTTGCGGTAACCCTCGCGGGCAAAAGCCAGCACCGCGTTCGGACCGCATTCCACTCCACCGTGAACCACCCGCGTGAAATGGACTCCCAGGAACGGGAATCGCGTATCCGGCACGGGATAAATCAGCGTGCGGCAGAGATGCTCGGCCTCCGGTCTCAGTTTGTAAAACTCGCCGCGAAAGGGCACGATCTGCAACTGGGGATCCACGCCGCTCAACCGCGTCACGCGATCACTGTACAACCCGGTGCAATTCACCACCCATCGCGCCGAGAAGTCGCCCGCTGTCGTTTCCAGGATGCTGCCCGTTGGCGTGTTGGTCATCCCCAGCACTTGGACACCGCACCGCACGTCGCAGCCGGCAGCGGTGATCCGTTCTGCCAGCTTGAGACACACCTGCCGGTAATCGACAATTCCGGCTTCGGGCACGTGAATGGCCCGAATGCCGGCCGCGTGCGGTTCCAGCTCCCGCAGACGCTCCGCATCGATCATCTCACACGCCACGCCGTTGGCCCGACCGCGTTTGAGAATGCCTTCCAGAGTCGGCAACTCCTCGGCAGAGACCGCCACGATAACCTTGCCACAAATGTCAAAAGGAACACCCTCACGTTCACAGAATTCCTGCATCGCCAGCTTGCCGTCGCGGCAATTCTGAGCCCGCAATGAGCCCGGGCGGTAGTAGATGCCTGAGTGCAGGACTCCGGAATTGTGCCCCGTCTGATGGGCGGCCACGTCGGCCTCTTTTTCCAGCACCAGGATCCGCTGGCCCGGCCACCTTTCGTACAGTCGAAAGGCGGTGGCCAGCCCGATGATCCCGCCACCCACAATCACGATATCCGCGGAAGCCGCCATACCACATACTGCCCGTTAATTGTCGAAGTTTGCCGACTCCGTGAGATCTGTTTCCAAAATGGAATCCGTTTCCAAAATGGTTTCGGTTTCCACCTGCCGCGGTCCGCTCAAACTGCGGCGGTTCAGCACAACACCCAGGATGCCGCACGCGACAGCCACGATGAACATGACCGAAGCTCCCAGGCGCACATCGAACGATGAGCGGTCGGTGGCGCTGTCGGCGGTCGGTGTGCCTTCGGCGATCTGCAGCAACATGTCGAACGCAGGTGTCGTCTTCTGGACAAAACTCTGGCCGTCACGAACAATCAGCAACACAGCCCACCCTTCGTCCTCCGCCAGTTGCAATCCTCGCTCAGGCCCCAACACCATCAGTGCCGAAGCCAGAGCGTCTGCGCGCAGGCAACTGTTCGACACCACCGTACAGGAAGCCAGCGTATGATCCACGAGACGGCCCGTGCGGGGATCGATCAGATGTCCCAGCCGCCGGCCGTCGAATTCGTGGAGCACTCCGTGTTCCACAACGGTGGCCAACGCCTGGTCGGCCAACGCAGCCACGGCCTCGATCTGCCGCTCATCCCGAGCCGGAGACGGAATGCCCACGATCCACGGTTTGTCGGCGGGAGAGCTGCCGCGCGCACGAACGGCTCGACCGATCTCGATCAGGTAGTCTGTAATTCTCAAGGACTCCAGGAACTCGGCCAGTCGATCGACACCCTGCCCTCGGGCCAATGCCGACAAATCCAATTCCAGGTTCGGGGTCAGCTTGCGCAACGCCGGATTCTCGACGCGATACTGCAGTTGGTTCATGCCCGTCCGAGCGCCGACAAACGCCAGGACATCCGGTGCCGGCGGTACGGTTTCCCGCGGACCGGCGGGATCGAGGTTCCAGAGGTCAATCAGCGGACCGTGTGTCACATCCAACGCGGATTCGGTCATACGACCGACGTGTTGTGCTTCGGCAACCAGTCCCACCACCTCGGCCGAAACCGGGAACCAGTCGCTGCCGCTGTACTGGTTGAACTGCGTGATCACCGAATCTGGTCGTTGAATCGACAAGCGACCAGCCAGGTCGGCCAATTCCGCTTCCACACCCTCCCGCACCTCATCCTGGTTCAAGCCCGCGGGAAGCTGGGACACGATGATCGAAAACCGCGTCCCCATGGTCCGCCCACTGATCCGCATTCCGGAAACCGGGGCGGGTTGCGCACCGAGGGACGTGGGGACCCCGACAACCCAGACAGCCGACCACAGCACACAGCACAGGCTCCCCCACGGCCAACAGGCCCGCCGCGACCCGGGTTGCGGCCCGAGGCGGACCACGCCGGGGCACAGCCGACTCCGATCACGTCTCAATGCATCTGCAATCACGTCGTACTCCCGAGAGGAGGCGCAGCGGCCGTAAGACGCCAACCCAGGCAGGATTCGGATCGGACGCAGACCCCTGCGTCCAGAGTAACCGTTGATCGAACCAAGAAAAAGCCGTCAGGAGTCCCGAGAAGCCACGGCCGGCATCGGGCAATCTCCGGCTGGAATCCGGGGCAACAGGGACACAAATAACCTCAACGCCGTGACCTGTGGACCAATCCAGCGTCACGCATGCGGCCGGTCGGACAGATGGCCCGCAGTCGCCAGGCCGATCAGGAGCCTTCAGCAGCCGACACCAGAGTGCGGACCATGCAACCGGTGGCCCCTCCCTCCTGATCCGGTTTATTGCTCGAGGCAAACGAGGGCCCCGCGATGTCCAGATGAACCCAGTCCGTGTCGCCGACGAAGCGTTGGAGGAACTTGGCCGCGGTGATCGCGCCACCCCAGCGGCCGCCAATGTTCTTGATGTCGGCCACGTCACTGCGAATCAAATCCGCGTACAGATCGAACATGGGAAGCTGCCAGGCTCTTTCCCCACACTTTCCGGCCGCTGCCAGCACACGATCCGCCCAGGCCTGGTCGTTGGCGAACAAGCCGGTGACATCCATCCCCAGAGCCACCACGCAGGCGCCGGTGAGTGTCGCCAGGTCAATCAACCGATCGGCGCCGTGATCGACGGCATAGCTCAACACATCAGCCAACACCAGCCGACCCTCGGCGTCCGTGTTCAGAACTTCGATCGTCACCCCGTTTCTGGCCGTCAACACATCACCGAGCTTGTAAGCGCCGCCGCCGGGCATGTTTTCGACCAGTCCCATCAATCCGACCACGTTGACGGGAAGTTGCAGTCGGGCGATGGCCGCCATCGCTCCCAGCACCGTGGCCGCGCCCGCCATGTCGCTCTTCATGGTCGACATGCCCTCGTTGGTTTTCAGGCTCAAACCCCCGCTGTCGAACGTCACGCCTTTGCCGCACAATGCCAGCGACGGATCATCGGGGTTGCCGCCACGGTGCTCCAGAACCACCATCCGTGGTGGACGGTGGCTGCCGCGTGCCACGGCCAGCAGGGCGCCCATCCGCTCGGATTCCAGCCGGCGCTGATCAAGAACATCGCACTCCAAACCCGTCTCCTCCGCCACTTGCCGCGCCCGCTCGGCAAACGACTCGGGATAAATCTCATGCGGGGGACGATTGACCATTTCCCGGGTCAGATTCACCGATTGACCGAGAATCTCACCGCGGCTCACC
>Ga0315336_1002637_pt1 | contig 26628 bp, 20 predicted proteins | sample ASW5metaG_FD_204512 | JGI IMG/M metagenome (GOLD analysis project Ga0315336, IMG submission 204512) | Ammonia-oxidizing marine archaeal communities from Monterey Bay, California, United States - ASW #5 | ecosystem: Environmental > Aquatic > Marine > Intertidal zone | place: USA: California... | reverse complement strand
GTGCTAACTTTCAAGATAGACGATATTTAATGAAAACCATTGATGTACCAGCCGATTCGACAGTTGTATTGGAGAAACCAATCAATTTGGGAGCGGGGGATAAATTAGAAACTCAAGCATCCGCCGACGATGATGTTGATGTATTTGCAAGTATATTAGAGATAACATAAGGGAAATTTAATGGGTGATTCTCTACAAAGACTTGGATTAAATCAACTCAATCATAAACTCAAAGTTAGAAGAGGTGGAATTGAAGTTACCAACGGAAATATTAGTGGTTCGTTAACTTCAACTGGTTCATTCGGTAAGTTAGAGGTTGCTGGTAACTCAAGCCTTACAGGTGATTTGACAATAGGTGGGAATATTACTATTGGAGATGCCGATACTGATTCATTATCTATTACTGCAGATTTAACTTCTAATCTTATTCCAAATGCAGATAGTACTTATGATGTTGGTAGTTCAAGTAAGAATTGGAGATATGGTTATATAGAACAATTATCTGCCACTCACGTTACGGCTAGTAATAATGTTACAGCAACTGCCTTTAGTGGTTCAACAATGGAACTTGGTAGTAATTTAACTTCTAAAGGAACAATAAGTGGTTCTTCTGTATACGGTACTACTATCGGACAGAATAGAACAGATGGGTTAAAAACCCTTACTATCGAATCAAACTCAATTATAAATCAAGATGTTTCTACAGATGCTGATGCTACATTAGGTACATTGGGTGTTGGTAATGTTACTTCAACTGGAATTGTAAGTGGTTCTTCAGTCTATGGAACTACGATAGGACAGAATAGAACTGATGGATTGAAAACCATTACGATAGAGGCAAACTCAATTATAAACCAAGATTTATCAACTGATGCTGATGCTACATTAGGAACTTTAGCTGTAGGTAATGTAACATCTACAGGAATAGTAAAGTCTGCAGGTGTACTAAGTGGTAGTTCAGATGCATTCTTTGGACAATATGGAGTTTCATACATAAGTGCATCAAATGGTAGCTTACAGGCAACTAATTATATAAGTGGTTCTGAAGTAAAAGCACCTACAGGAACATTCGGTACTGCAACTATATCTGCTGGTACAATCACAGGAATTACAGATATAACTGTAGCAGATGGCGGAACAGGAGCAAGTTCATTAACTGATGGTGGAGTTTTATTGGGAAGTGGAACTGATCCTATAACTGCAATGGCAGTACTCGCTGATAGTGAAATGATAGTTGGTGATGGTTCAACTGACCCAGTTGCAGAGAGTGGAGCCACACTTAGAACAAGTATTGGTGTAGGTACTACAGATGATGTAAGTTTTGGTTCATTAATTAGTGGGAGTGCAGATTTATTTGTAGGAGCAGTTGGTGGAAATCAAGTAAGTGCTTCGGGTGGAAACCTTAAAGTATCAGGAAAGATATCAGCTTCTAACGCAGGATTTACAGATGTTAGTGCATCTACTGCTGAATTTACTTCAGCAACAATAACTGGTGGTACAATTACTGGTATTACAGATTTAGTAGTAGCAGATGGTGGTACTGGTGCTGGAACATTCACAGATGGTGGAGTTCTATTAGGTAGTGGTACTGATCCTATAACTGCGATGGCAGTTCTCGCCGATAGTGAAATGATAGTTGGGGATGGTTCAACCGACCCAGTAGCGGAAAGTGGAGCAACACTACGAACATCAATTGGTGTTGGTACGGGAGATTCTCCTCAATTTACTGGTGTAACAGCAACAGGAACTATTACTGGTTCTTCAGTTTACGGTACAACTATCGGTCAAAATAGAACAGATGGTATAAAAACAATAACTATTGAATCTGATTCTACGGTCAATCAAGACCTCACTACTGATGCAACTCCAACTTTTGCAGGAGTAACTACAAGTGGTGATATTGTTTCTCAAGGAGATGTTATAGCTGAAAATTATATTGTGAGTTCTTCTATTACTTATATGACTCAAAGTTTTGCAAGTGGTAGTAATATTTTTGGAGATTCAATTGATGATTCACATAAATTTACAGGTAGTCTTGATGTTTCTGGTTCAATTAATGCAATAAGTCCTCTAACGGGTTCAACTACTGTACTTGCAACTAATATGCAAAATGGATATCCCACATCTAATTTTTGGGGTGAAAATTTAGAAGGAAGTTATTTTAATAATTTTGATAATACTACTCATGTGAGTGAAATTTTACGATTTATGTCGGGAGTGTTAAGTGCATCATTGGATGTTGCAGATGCCTCACCAAATACAAAAACTTGGGCAAGTTTAACTACAACTGAAAATAGTTTAGGTGGTACTGATAGTTGTGATGGATATTTACCACAAAGTTATGATAGTACTAATGCTACATTGAAATACTTAGTTACTAAACAATGGGTGGCTGATGGGACAACTATTTTTAGTGGTATTGATGTATATCATGATAATGGCCCAACTTATAAAATAGATTTCGATTCTGTAGTGGATGATGCTACTAAAGAAACAGTTAGTTCTTCTGCAGATGCACAATTATTTGGGTTGGGTGGATTAACAAGTGGAACAGCAACTCAATTTGATGTTAGGGTATGTGCAACACAATCCTTTAGTGATACGGGAAGTATTGCTACACCAACAACTTCATCTAATACATTTACAACTCAATCACAATTAGATGTATCAATGACTACATTTGGAACAACTAATGGAGTAGAGTTGGCAAAAATTAATACTACACAACCTGCAGTTATACCAGCGGCATATCAAGATGGTAAGTTTGCGGATCTTGGTGGAACTGTGATGACAGGTTCATTAACAAGAAGATATAGTGGTTCTGCAGCAACATTTAATGATTTTACAAGTGTATCTGCGAGTGGTTATTATAGTATGCATGATTTAAAAGTTGGTATTGCAACAGGTTCAGGTAATTTTTCATATAAAAGTGGAGCAACAAAAACAAATTTTTATGCACCTATTGACCAAATAGAATCTGATATTGGAAGTAATACACGAGGAATAACTAATGCAACACAAAGTTATTTAAGTGCGACAAGTAGAAGTTTGAGTGGTGTACCTTATTTGATAGGTGCAACTTATCATCTAAGTGCATCAGTTCATGGATTATTTAATCCATTGTATGTTGCATCATCAACAATCGCGGATGATACTATAGGTTCAGTCGGTGTTGGTTCGGTAGCTGGTTCTGGTATAGATGATATGAGTACAAGTGGTGGAACAATACAAACAGCAAATGCAGTATTTAATAATTCGGGTTCTTCCCCAACAGTTAGAGCAACAGGTACAGTTCCATATAATACAGATATCTATAAACATAATGCAACCTATACTTTAAGTGGTACTACAGGAGAAAATATAAATCAGACTGGTGTGAGTGATTCAACATTTACTGTAGGTGTGAGAGGAAGGAATAGGGCAAATTCACGTTCTACATTGGCAACTTATACATATTTTTATCATACAGGTAGTTCATTCGGACAGCCAGCCGATAGTGGTTCAATGGCAGTTTACCAAAGAGCTCAGGGATATGATGGTGGAGCTTTAACAGGAACAAGTGAAGCTTTTACAGGAGAAGAGTTTAGAATAGTATTAGATAATAATGTAATTGGATTTAATGGAACTGCATGGACAATAACTTATGAATTAAATCAATTAGGTTCATATGACTTACAAGTAAAACCAGGATATTTAGTAGACCCAGGTGGGGATTATAGATATTGGTATTATGAAGATTATAATGATCACGGAACATACAAGTATTATATAAGAAGATTTCAAACAAGCGGAACAAAAACATCAATGACAGTTGATGTTGGTAAAACATTAGTAAATTGGAATTCAACTTCAAATGGAAGTGCAGTTGGATTGATATTCAAAAGTGCAGCAAGTGGGAGTGGTGGTAATACCGAACAAAGTGTTTGTAGATTATATGATCCAAGTGATCTTACAAGTAACTTGATAGAATCAAGTATTTCAAATGATAATCATAAAAATCCATTTACAACTGCAATAAATCTTTATGGAAATACTGGTGGAAGTAAAAGTAGTACAGAATATACAGTTCCAATGAGAAATAGTGATGGAATGTATTTAGATGCAACCGATAACGAATTATATGTACTTGTTAGATATAAAGGAGATGAAACTCCTGTAACTGCAATTACAATGACTTTTAGTTAGGAATGATATGGCACTTATAAATTCAGCCTCAAAATCAAGTCGATTGTTAGCGTCGAGAAGGTATACTCACGATACCTTTACCGATGCCCAAGAGTCGTTTACCAATGTTCTTGATTTAAGATCCGAAGAAATTTATACTCAAGCACAGTATATTCCTTCATCTGCATTACCGTTTAGTGGAAGTTCTCAACATGGTTCTATCCAACAAGCATCAGGTTCGAACTTGATGAAATATTGGTATAGACATAAGTTAACACCCTCTAATGTAAATACTGAAACTTGGTTCTTTTTAAATCCAACTGGAAGTGATGATGGAGTAGGTGCTCAGTTGATAAATGATAATCAAGAAGTAAACTTTATATCACCTAAATATTCTGTATCATCATTAGCAAATGCAATTACTGAAGATGCAACACCTGGATATGGTGTTGTACTTTATAAATCTTCAACTTATACTCAAACTTCACAAACTGGTTCTTTAGGTGGTGGAGATAAAATTTCTGGAAATGATTATATATTTGACTATAAAACAGGTGTTGTACAATTTTTGAATTCATCTGTTGATCCAGCTTCAAATGAAGTTGTGTTTATGACGGCATATCAATATGTTGGTAAAACATTAGCTACTGGACTTGATATAGCTGGAGATATTTCAGCTTCTAATATGTTATTGACAGGAAATCTTCAATTAGGTGGTGGTTCTGGAGATACTATTTCAGTAACGGCAGAATATAGTGGTAGTCTTATACCTGATGTGGATGACGCATTTGATTTGGGTAGTTCAGGACAACAATGGAAAGATTTATATATAAATGGAGTAGGTTATATTGATTCATTTGATGCTGTAACTTCTACTGGGACTGTTAGTGGTTCTGCAGTTTACGGTACAACATTAGGTCAAAATACCACAAGTGGATTAAAAACTATAACGATAGAATCTAATTCAACAGTAAACCAAGATTTAACTACAGATGCAGATGTAACTTTTGGTTCTCTAATTAGTGGTAGTGCAGATTTATTTGTAGGAGCAGTTGGTGGAAATCAAGTAAGTGCTTCTGGTGGAAATCTTAAAGTATCAGGAAAAGTATCGGCTTCATCTGCGGGATTTACAGATGTAAGTGCTTCAACTGCAGAGTTTACAACAGCAACTATAACTGGTGGAACAATTACAGGAATAACCGATATAACTGTTGCAGATGGTGGAACTGGAGTATCTACATTAACTGACGGTGGTATATTATTAGGTAGTGGTACTGATCCTATAACTGCAATGGCAGTTCTTGGTGATAGCGAAATGATAGTTGGAGATGGTTCAACCGACCCCGTGGCAGAGAGTGGTGCTACACTTAGAACAAGTATCGGCGTAGGTACAGGAGATTCCCCACAATTTACAGGTGTAACAGCAACAGGAACTATTACAGGTTCGGCGGTTTATGGAACTACGATTGGACAGAATAGAACGGATGGTGTAAAAACAATTACAATAGAATCTAATAGTACAGTAAACCAAGATTTAACTACGGATGCATCACCTACTTTTGATGGACTAACTTTAACTGGTAATACACTAATAGGTACTTTAGCAGCAAACAGAAATCTAATAGTTCACGGTGATATAACTGCACAAAATTATATAGTAAGTTCTTCTGTAACACATTTGACTCAAAGTTTTTCAAGTGGTAGTACAATTTTTGGTGATTCTCCAGATGATACACATAGAATTACTGGTTCTTTATTTATAGGTACGGGTTCACTTCAATCAGTTGAACATATTACAGGTAGTGGTGTAATTAGTGGTTCAGAAGTTTACGGAACTACGATAGGACAGAATAGAAGTGATGGATTAAAGACGATTACAATTGAGAGTAATTCTACTATAAACCAAGATGTTACTACGGATGCAACACCTACTTTTGATGGACTCACAAGTACAGGAACGATAGCATCTTCTGGATTAATTAGTGGTAGTGGAGATTTATGGGTTGGAGACCAATCAAATTATATAAGTGGAAGTGGTGGAAACCTTAAAGTATCTGGTAAGATATCTGCTTCTTCAGCAGGATTTACAGATGTTAGTGCATCTACTGCGGAATTCACTTCAGCAACTATAACTGGTGGAACTATAACAGCAATAACAGACTTAGCAGTTGCTGACGGTGGAACAGGACAATCAAATTTAAATGATTTAATTACACTTTCAGACCATACAACAGGAAACTATGTACAGAAAGTAACTGTTGGTACTGGTCTTGGTGGGGCAGTTGATTCAGAAGGTGGAACTGCCGCATTAACATTAGATGCAGCTCAAACAGTTATTACTTCACTATTGGCAACTGATATAAAGATTGGTGAAGATGACCAAACGAAAATAGATTTTGGAACAGTAAATGAAATTCATTTTGCTGCTGGTAATCAGTATCAAATAAAGATTACAGATGGAGTTGTACAACCCATTTCAGATAGTGATGTTGATTTAGGTCAAACAGGAGTCCGATGGAAAGACGCTTATGTTGATAGTATAACCGTAACAGGTGATATAACAGGTTCTGCAATTTATGGTACAACACTTGGCCAAAATCGAGTAGATGGATTAAAAACTATAACTATTGAGAGTAATTCTACTATAAATCAAGACGTTACAACTGATGCTACACCGACATTTGGTGGATTAACTTTGACTGGCGATTTAACAGTACAAGGTGATACCACTACACTATCTACAACTAATTTACAAGTTGGAGATGCATTTATATTTGCAGCAACAGGTTCTGCAGCATCCAATGTAGATGGTGGTTTGATTGTACAGAGTGGTTCAGCAGTAGATAGTGGTTCTGCTATATATCACGACACACAAGATGAAAGATGGGCAGTAGGAAAAGGAGTTGCATCAGATGGAACTGCCGTAACACCAACCGCATATGTAACCACAACAACCACTGCAAATCATAATCCAAATACGGATTCTGGTTCATATGGTTCAGGTGAAATGTGGATAAACACTACAGATGAAGAAATTTGGGTAAGAACAGGGTAAATAAAAGTGAAATTTATGATATTTATTAAACAGAAAACTTATTGGCCCGTTCTAATGGAATGGGAAGTGGGCTCACAACGAGTAACCAACCGTAGGGAGATATATTAAATGCCAAGTTGGAAAAAAGTCATAACATCTGGTAGTGAGGCAAGTCTGTCATCACTTTATACCTCTGGAAATATAACTGGTAGTAATTTAAATATTACTGGAACTATTAGTGGTTCTACAATTAGTGGCTCATTTATTGGTGATGCTAGTGGTCTTACTGGAATAGCCTTAAGTGGATCAATGGAATCTACGGGTTCTTTTGGTGAATTAGAAGTAACTACAGATTCTGCACAAGGAACTGGTTCGTTTGACCATGTAAAGGCAACTACATTTGAAGGTGATGGTGTTGGATTGGCTAATGTTTTACCACTTAATGCTTTTGAAACTGGAGTAGTTCTTACATCGGATGGATCACCAACAATAACTTTAGCAAACATAATATTTATAACTACAAATAATGGTGAACTTATTCTATATGAATAAAAAAAACAGAGGTAAAATTTTATAATGAAATATTTAATATATATGAGGAACTTTAATGGCTAAATTACACAGCGGCTTACTTAACGCCGAACTACACAATCCGAAGGGAATAACCTCTAATTCAACTGCCTCAATAATGGAGTTGAATCAGGCTCAATCTGCAATTAGTTCAAGTGCAGATTTTGTACCCACAACTAATGCAACTTATGATTTAGGTAGTGCTACTTTACCCTGGAAAGAAATTTTTGTTACTACTTCATCCATTAATTTTGTAGATCCTGCAGGTACTACGATACAACAAATTAAAGCAACTCCAGCAGGAGTAACATTTACGAGTGGTTCTGGAGCAGTTGCAAATGTGAGTGCTTCGATTATATCAGGTTCTTCATTACATGTTGAGGGTAATGCTAAAGTAACAGGTAATTTGACACTTGGTGGACAAATAACTCTTGGAGATGCAGATTCTGATGATGTTATTTTTGAAGGTGAAGTTTCTTCATCTATAATTCCAGATGCTGACAATACTTATGATTTAGGTTCAAGTGGGAAACAATGGAAAGACATTTATGTAAATGGAGTAGGTTATATTGATTCATTGGGTACAGATGGTGATCCTGTTACTGCATATATTAACGCTGGTGAAATTGACGGAGTTACATTAGGTGCAGAATCAGCAGTTAGTAATATAACATCTGATGGAACTATATCAGGTTCTGCAGTTTACGGTACAACTATCGGTCAAAATAGAACTGATGGATTGAAAACCATTACGATAGAAGCAAATTCAACAATTAACCAAGATGTATCTACTGATGCAAATGCTACTTTAGGTACATTAGCAGTAGGAAATGTAACTTCTACTGGTACAGTATCGGGTTCGGCTGTATATGGAACAACTATAGGTCAAAACAGAACCGATGGTTTGAAAACTATTACTATTGAGAGTAATTCTACGGTCAATCAAGATTTAACAACAGATGCAGCTCCTCGTTTTGAAACAATTGAGTTGGGTGCCGCAACGGATACAACTATAGCAAGAGAAAGTGCTGGAGACCTTACAGTTGAAGGTAATCATATTTACAGAGTTGGTGGAACAGATGTTTCAGTAGCCGATGGTGGTACAGGTGCAAGTACATTAACTGATGGTGGAGTTTTACTTGGTAGTGGAACAAGTGCAGTAACAGCTATGTCAGTACTCGCCGATGGAGAATTTATAGTTGGTGATGGTTCAACTGATCCAGTAGCAGAAAGTGGAGATACAGCAAGAATTTCATTAGGAGTTGGAACTACAGATGATGTAAGTTTTGGTAGTTTGATTAGTGGAAGTGCAGATTTATGGGTAGGAGATACTACAAATTATGTAAGTGCCTCAGGTGGTACTCTAAAAGTTACAGGAGCTATTACAGGTTCAAGTGTAAGAGCAAGTGATATAAAAGTTGGAGTAACTGCAGCAAATGAAATAGACACTCAGGTTGGCAATCTGATTTTAGATTCCGCTGGTGGAACTGTACAAGTTACGGATATATTAGATATAGATGGAGATATCTCATTAGAAACACAAGCAACTGATATAGATTTAGTAGATGCTAATACTTCAGCTCTATCATTCGATGCAGCTGGTAAAGCTGGTATATTGGAAATTGATACCTCGGATGGTGCTGAAAAAGTAAAAATGAGTGGTGGATTAGATGTAACAGGAACTACAACAGGAGCTACAATAAGTGGTTCTTCTATAGATGGAACAGCTATACGACATAATACGGCTACAGGATTACATTCTCTCGTATTGAATGAAGATTTAACCGTTAGTGATGGAACAAATGTAGTATTAGCGGCCGCTGGACAAGCAAATACATTTACAATGAATGAATCACTTACAGTTGGTGATGGAAATAGTGGAACATTAACATATAGTGGAGCATCAAAAACATTAACTGTAGAAGATACAGCTACCGTAGACCAAGATTTAACAAAAGATGCAGATGTACAGTTTAATAGTTTGACTCTTGATGGTGATTTAACTGCTCAGAGACTTATTATAAGTTCATCGGTTTCTAATGTTACTCAAAGTTTTTCAAGTGGTTCAACCATTTTTGGTGATACTTTCGCAGATGATACTCATCAATTTACTGGTAGTGCGTATATGGGAAATCTTGAAGTATCAGGAACTTTATCAGCAAATGCAGATAGTCTTTATAATATAGGTGCATCGGGAGTACAATTTGCAAATGTATTTACCGATAATCTAACCTTAGATGGACAAGGTAGAATAGATTTAGATGATGATTTAGATACATCAATAAGGGCTTCAAGTGATGATGTAATTAGATTTGAATTGGGTGGAGCAGATGAAATAGAACTTGATGTTGATTCAATTAGACCAGTTACAAGTGATGGATCAGCACTTGGTGATACTGATCAAATGTGGTCAGATTTGTTCTTAGCAAGTGGTGGAGTAGTAAATTTTAATAATGGTAATATGACTTTATCACACGCAGCAGGAATACTTGATGTTGCAGGTGGTCTATTTAGAGTAGCTGGATTAATTACAGGTAGTACAGATTTGGTAGTTGGAGATGTTTCCAACACAAAAACTTATATCAGTGCTTCAGGTGGTAATTTAAAAGTTTCACACGATGTTTTTGCACAAGATTATAGTGGTTCTACAGCAGCTTTTGGAAGTAATGTAACTTCGGAAGGTACAATTAGTGGTTCATCTGTTTATGGTACTACTATAGGTCAAAATAGAACTGATGGACTAAAGACAATTACTATTGAAGCAAATTCAACAATTAACCAAGATGTTACTACAGATGCAACACCTACATTTAATGGTGTAACCTCAACTGGTACGGTTACTGGTTCAGCGGTTTATGGAACTTTATTAGGACAAAATCGTACAGACGGTGTTAAAACTATAACGATTGAGGCCAACTCAACTATAAATCAGGATGTTACTACAGATGCAGCTCCTCGTTTTGAAACAATCGAGTTGGGTGCAGCTACAGATAATACTATATCAAGAGCTGGTGCAGGTGATTTGAATATTGAGGGTAATCTTATGTATCGTGCAGGTGGAACAGATGTTCCAGTAGCAGATGGTGGTACAGGGGCCTCAACCCTTACAGATGGTGGTGTATTATTAGGAAGTGGAACAAGTGCAGTAACAGCTATGGCAGTTCTCGCTGATAGTGAAATGATAGTTGGTGATGGAAGTACAGACCCAGTAGCGGAAAGTGGAGCAACATTAAGAACAAGTATTGGTGTAGGTACTACCGATAGTGTGAGTTTCGGTTCACTAATTAGTGGAAGTGCAGATTTATTTGTTGGAGCCAAAGGAACTAATTATATAAGTGGAAGTGGTGGCAATTTTAAAGTATCAGGAAAAGTATCGGCCTCATCTGCAGGATTTACAGATGTTAGTGCATCTACTGCGGAATTCACTTCAGCAACTATAACTGGTGGTTCAGTTACAGGAATTACAGATGTAACAGTAGCAGATGGTGGAACTGGAGCATCTTCTTTTAGCACAAAGGCAGTTGTTACAAGTAATGATAGTAGTGGAACTGCAGCATTAGAATCTAAACAAATGGATGGAAGTGGAGAACTTCTTATAGGTGGTTCAAGTGGGCCAGAAGTAGGTACAATAACTGGTGGAGATGGACTTACAATGTCGGTAGGTGATGGTACAATAGAAATTGATGTAGATGCAGGATTAACTACAGTTACATCAATGTACAATACTTCACTTAAAGTTGGTAGAGATGCTAGTGGTGATTGGATAGATTTTGGTACTGATGATAATATTAAAGTTTATTTAAATAATGCAGAAGAATTTAGATTTGCAAGTGGTGGTACATTCCACGCAGACGCTGACGTTGTTGCTTATTCTTCAACCGTCGCATCTGATATGAATTTGAAAGAAAATATTACAGATACTAAATATGGTTTAGATACTGTGATGCAACTTCGTGGTGTTGAGTATGATTGGAAACGAGAAGATATGGGACACGATGTTGGAGTGTTGGCACAAGAGGTTGAATCAGTTATTCCTGAACTTGTGAAGGAACACGAAGGATTGAATGGTAAAGGTTCATTTAAATCAGTTGATTATAATAAACTTGTACCTATTTTGATAGAATCTATTAAAGAATTAAAAATTGAAGTGGATTCACTAAAGGTTTTAACAGAAGTTAAGGAATTAAAATCATAATTTGAACATATAATATTATATATATTATTAGTATAAAAATGGAGTTATAATTATGCCAGAAAAAACAGTAAAGAAATCAGTAAAGTTCTCAGAAGAAGAACTTGATAATCTTAAGACACTACAACAAGAATATGTTAGTTTACAAAATAATTTTGGTGGATTAAAGATTAGACAAATGCATTTCCAACGACAACTTGAAAATATAGATGAACAGATACTTCAATTGGAAGTTGGGTTGACACAATTACAAAATGAAGAAAGAACTATATATAAGTCTTTAGAAGATAAGTATGGTAGAGGTACGTTAGATTTGGAAACAGGTACCTTTGTAAAACATTCTCAATAGAAAAATATGAATTTATTTAGAGTTTTTATAAAAAAACCTCTAAGTGTATGTATTTTGGGAATTTACATTGATACTTATAAGAAGTAATAGAAGTTATAATTACGAGTAATCGATAATAAAAATTTAACAGGAGAATAACACATGGCGGAACGAATAGTTAGTCCAGGTGTATTTACAAGAGAAAAGGATTTATCATTTTTACCTCAAGGAATTGGTGAAATTGGTGCAGCAATAATCGGGCCAACAATTAAAGGCCCTGCATTTGTACCGACTACAGTCACAAGTTTCTCTGAGTTTGAAAATACTTTTGGAGGGTATAATACACAATATTATGTACCATATACAGTAAGAGAATATCTTAATAATGGTGCACCCTCAGTTACAATCGTAAGAGTTTTAGGAATAGGGGGATATCAAACTGATTCTCTTTATTTGAGAATTTCCTCATCAGGAGATGGAGAATTAAATAGAACAGCAGCAGTATTAAAACCTTCAAGAAACAATCCTACATTTGGAGTAAGTGGCCCAGCAAGTGCATCAATCACTGCAGGAAGTACAAATTGGTCAGAATTTTATTTAGATGTTGCGAGTACAGGATACACCGCATCATTTGATACAGGTTCTTCACAGTACATTACAAAAGTATTTAGTACGGATCCAATGACTACTGCAACAGACCTTTATGTATATAAGAATTTTGAAGAGTGGCAAGTAGGTCATGGCCATACTTCAGCTAATTCAACAATTACAGCTGCGAGTAGCAGTGGTGAAGATTTCACAACAGATTATAGCTATGCATACACACCTATGATTCATAGTCAACCAGTTGGTGGTACGGCAAAGAATTTGTTTAGAGTGAGAACTCGTTCACACGGTAATGATGTTACCAAAAAATATAAAGTTGCTATAGCGGATTTGAAACGTGGTTCAGATGTGGCTGGAAGTGATTTTGGTACTTTTTCATTAAGAGTATTGGTGAATAATCCAAAAGAAAATAATGATAATGAAATCGTGGAAGAATTTACTAATTTGAGTCTTGATGAAAATGCTAAAAATTACATAGGACGACAAGTTGGTGATAGACACGTAACGATAGATTCAAACGGTAAATTAACCTATCATGGTGATTGGCCAAATAAATCTACTCATGTTTATCTTGCAGATTACATTGAAAACTTGAGAGGTATTGATACAGATATATTACCTCATGGTTTTGCAGCAGCATATATTCCTGTGGCAGATTCAACTAATGTTCCAAGTGCAAGTTTTAAAACTGCACAAACTAATAAACAAGGTATATTTGATGCAAGTGTTTATTATGGTTGGGATTTTGATAATGATACTAATAGAGAATATTTATCACCATTACCTGCAAGTTCAGCTTCTGGTAATAATGTAGTTTTCAATTTAGAAAATATGTTAGGACATGCAGATGCCTCCACAATAGGTGCTGATACCTACGCGGTAGCGGCAACTCAAATTAATATATCAGCTTCAGCTCAAGAACAAAGAAAATTTTCAGTACCATTTCAAGGTGGATTTGATGGAGAGAATCCAACTACATTGAAAGCAACTGGAAATGATATCACAGCAGGAAATACACAAGGAATTGATATTACAAATGCAAATGCTAGTGGTTCAGTAATGTATAAACGAGCAATTAATGCAGTGAGTAATCCTGATGAGTTTGATATAAACTTATTGGTAACACCTGGTGTTATCCATGAGTATCATTCTCAAGTAACAAATCACGCTATCACTAAGGTAGAAGATAGAGCAGATGCATTTTATGTTATGGATGGTTCAAGATGGGGCCGTTCAGTAACAAATGCAGTATCAGATGTTAAGGGATTAGATACTAATTATGCAGGAACATATTATCCTTGGGTAAAAATTCTTGATCCAGATTTAGATAAACCCGTTTGGGTGCCACCTTCAGTTGTGATACCTGGTGTTATAGCTAACACCGATGCGGTAGCACACGAGTGGTTCGCACCAGCAGGTTTGAATCGTGGTGGATTAGGAAGTGTAATTGAAGCAAAAACAAGACTAACACATAAAGAACGAGATACACTTTATGAAGGTCGTGTTAATCCAATTGCATCATTCCCACAACAAGGTGTCGTGGTATTTGGACAGAAAACATTACAAGGGAAACCATCAGCACTTGATAGAATCAATGTTCGTCGTCTATTGATTAGACTTCGTAAGTTCATTGCAAGTTCTTCAAAGTACTTGGTATTCGAACAGAACACAGCAGCAACAAGAAATCGTTTCTTGGGTATCGTGAATCCATTTTTGAATTCCGTACAGGCTAATAGTGGTTTGAGTGCATTCAAAGTAGTGATGGATGATTCTAACAATACACCTGATATTGTAGATAGAAATCAGTTAGTTGGACAGATATTTATTCAACCTACAAGAACTGCAGAGTTCATTGTGTTGGATTTTGTAATCTTACCAACTGGAGCAGCATTCCCTGAATAAGTTTGACTTATAATATAACGCTGTCTTATAATGAAAAGCCCCAATTTTTTGTTGGGGTTTTTCTTTTTAATAAAAACTTCAATAAAACTTCATAAAAACAACTCAAATGAATATAATTTTTTTTCAACAAAGTGATATTTATATATGTAATAGTATTTTGAACGGCATTAATTAGGAGAATAAAATGGCCGAAATTCTAAACCAGGATGAAATCTTTTTTACCCCGTTTGAACCGAAAACTAAAAATCGGTTTATCATGTATATAGAAGATATACCTTCTTATTTTGTAAAAACGGCGTCTCGTCCTCAAATCACTTTTGAAGAAATTGAATTAAACCATATTAATATAAAACGATATTTAAAAGGTAAAGGTGTATGGGAGCCTTTAGAAGTCACACTTTATGATCCTATTGTACCAAGTGGTGCACAAGCAGTTATGGAATGGGTTAGATTGCATCATGAATCAGTAACGGGTAGAGATGGATATTCAGATTTCTATAAGAAAGAAATTAGATTTAATCTGTTGGGTCCTGTTGGTGATAAAGTAGAGGAATGGGTATTACATGGTTGTTTTATTCAAACAGCTAATTTTAATGATTTAGATTTTGCAAACGGAACAGATGTAGTGGATATTAATCTAACACTTCGTTACGATTACGCTGTATTGTCGTTCTAATTAAAACGGAGAATAAAAATGAGTGAATGGTTAGCACAGAACTGGGAATGGGTACTTTTAGCATTTTACACTTTAGAGAAAATCGTTAAACTTTCGCCGACGAAAAAAGACGATATTATTTTTGATGCAGTGTTGAAACCTGTTTGGGATGCTGTCACTAAAGGAAAGAATAAATAAAAGTTTTAAAGGTTACAAAATACAATGGTTATAAATCTTAAATAAAATCAAAGGAGCTAAATATGGCTGAAAATCAATATGATTTTCCTACTGAGGTATTAGACTTGCCTTCAAAAGGATTATTGTACCCAAAAGAAAATCCACTTTCAAGTGGTCGAATAGATATAAAATATATGACTGCTAAGGAAGAGGATATACTCACTTCAACAAATTTGTTAGAAAAAGGACTTGCAATAGATAAGTTATTGGAATCTATTATTGCTAATCCAAAAGTTAAACTTGATGATATTTTGTTGGGTGATAAGAATGCAATTATGATTGGGGCAAGAATACTCGGATATGGTAAAAATTATGAAATTAATATGATTGACCCTGATACTGTAAATGAAGTAACAACTACAGTTGATTTATCAACTATTAAACATAAAGTTATAGACTATTCTCTATTAGAAGAGCATACTGATGGTAAATTTTCATTTGAACTTCCTAATACAAAAAGAACTCTTGAGTTTAAATTACAAACTCACAAAGATGAAAAATTAATAGAAGAAACAGATAAAGCATTAGAAAAAGTTTCACCAGACGGAGTTCAAAGTAAACTTACTACTCGATACAAACAACAAATCCTTTCTGTAGATGGGGATACTAATCCAACTACAATCAATAGATTTATAGATAAAGAATTTCTTTCACTTGATTCCAGAGAATTTAGAAATTATGTAAAATCTGTTACTCCAGATGTTGATTTAACATTTGACTACACAAGTCAAAAAGGAGAATCCCACACGGTCAATATACCGATAGGGATACGATTTTTTTGGCCTGACGTCACAGTATAAAAAAATAATTCACGACGATATTTTTAGTTTATGTAATTATGGAAATGGATTTACATTTTCAGAAGTTTATACTATGCCCGTACATATGAGAAATTATTATATAAAGTTATTAGTTAATGCTAAGAAGGCAGAAGAAAAAGCTTATAAAGATGCTAGACAGGGAGCTAGAAGAAAATAGACTTTCGTGATATTTATAATTGTATAACTCTATACATTATATACAGATAGGAAAATACTATGTCTAAGAATAAAATAACAGAAGGATTGATTGATAGATTATTTGGCGCCTTATACAAGGGTTTAGAAAAAACTCGTAAAAAGGCTACTCGAAAGGCTATGAAAGATCCTAAAGTTCAACGTAAATTCAAAGAAATCAAAAAGAATATTGATGATATTGCTACACGGGTAGAAAAGCTCGATAGAGAAAATCCAGATTGGTAGAAATATAAATAATGACTGATGATAAAAAAAGATTAAAATTTGAAAAAGAATATGTTGTGCAGAAGAAAGAAGAAGCAAAAATCCAAAAACAGATAAATGATTTAATTAAAGATGGGGTGGATGAGATGGATGACGCGATTCTTAAGCTTGATGCACAACTTGATAAAGAAAAAAAGAGAACAGACGAAAAAAAGACACAATTAAAAGATCACAATAAAATAGTAAATTTACAAAAACAATATAATAAGTCTTTATCACAGGCAACCGCAGATACTAAAGAGTTATTAAAATCTAATCTTCAGAGTACTGCTCATACTAAATTACAGGAAAAGTCGAAGTTTAGTGAAAAAGAAGTTTTAAAAGAAATTGTTGACCAACGTAATAAACTGATTGGTCTGAGTACTAAACAAGAGATGTTGGATTATGACCATGAAGCACAATTAGAAGCAATTAACGAATTAATAGGTGATACTACCGATATGTCGCCCACGGAATTAAAGTATCTTCAGGAACAAGTAGAGTATAATAAGTCTATTGCCGAGGGGATGAATGAACAAGCTTCTGTAACTCAAGCAATTAATGAGGGACAAGAAGGAATTTTAGGTGCATTGGGTATGAGTAAATCGGCTATGAAAGGTATGGTTGCTGGTGCAAAACAATTTTTAGTGGCAATAGCGGCAAATCCAATTTTGGGAATTGCAGCACTTATAATGTTGGCCGTTGCCGCAATAGTAAAAATGGTTAAATACGCTGGTGAACTTAGAGATGAATTAGGAGTATCTTTGAAACAGGCAGGTGGATTAATGAAAACCTTGGGCCCAGCCTCCCTTGTATTAAAAACAATGGGTTTAGATGCTAAGGAAGTTGGTGGAGCCTTATTAACGTCATTCGGTACATTAGATTCACTTACTAATACAGCTATAATTAAAGCTGGAAGAATTAATTATGAATTTGGAGCTACTCACGAAAGTGTTGCAGGATTAGCAAAAATATTAAGTGACCAAGTTGGTGGTACACTTAGTCAAAACTTGGATATGGTTTCTGATTTTGGTTCTCAATTTGAAGCGGCTGGTATCGCAGCAGGTGCAGCAATGGATGATTTGGCATCAAATGCAGAATTCTTATCAGATTATCTTGATGGGTCGGCACAAAGTATGATAGATGCCACCATAGGTGCAAGAAAATTAGGATTAGAATTAGGTACAGTTGCTAAGATAGCTGACTCATTATTAGAGTTTGAAACTTCAATTGCAAGTACAATGCAAGCCTCATTATTAATTGGAAAACAATTAAACTTCGATAGGGCAAGAGGATTAGCATTAGAAGGTAAGACAAATGAAGCCGTTGAAGATATAGTTAGTCAACTTGGTGGAGTGGCAGAGTTTCAACAATTGAATGTAGTTCAAAGACGAGGGTTGGCTGAAGCACTTGGAGTTGGTACGGATGAATTAGCTGCATTGGTACGAGGTGAACCTATTGAATTAGATCAAGATAGTGAACTTGTTACTTCGAATAAAGGTTTAATAGAAGCTATAAATAATAATACGAGGACTCAAACGGGTGGAGAAGCTTTAATTAATGCAACAAAGGAAAAACAAAATTTGAAAATACGGAAAGAGACTAATGATATACTCTATCAGAGTTTGCAAGGAATAAACAAGGGTGCAAATGCATCTGACAAAATGGTCAAAATGGTGAACTAAAAGGATAATATGCCACATAAAAAAATGATAGAAAAATTACAAGACTTATCTTCTTTTGATTATAAAAAAGTTGAAAGTTCTCGTGGAGATCCGAGTAATGTGAAGAATTTGCCCACAACACCTACTCGTGTAACTGAAGTTGAAACGAAACTGATATCTGCAAATTTTTCAAAATTAGAACAAATGGATAGAGGAAGTAATAAGGTAGCTATACCGAGTCAAGATTATTTAGATACTCATAGATATAATGATGGTTTTGGTAATATTAAATTGGTTGCATTGAAATCGGCTGAAGATATGATTAGATGGGATAGATTGTTATCATCTGCTAAGGGAATGAGATTTCATATTAAACAACAAGCATTACAAATTCAGAATGCTTCCTCACATACTCGAATTTATAATCCATTGGGTTTATGGGAATCAGTAGCCGCATGGACTCATGCACCAAGACACGGTACATGGCCACTTGGATTACGTTTAACAGATTTAATAGATCCACCTACATATGAAAAAAAGCATCCATTATCCGAACCAATGGAAAGTGCACAAGTTGGAACTGATGCACACCCTGGAACTACTATTGGAAGTTTATTTGGAGAAAAGTTGTTTCGGCCTCAAAAGGCAAAAACATCCGGGTTGGGGACAGGAAATATAAAAGCTAAACTTGGTTATGGCTTGCACGGTAAATTATATGCGGTTACGGTAAGTAATACATTACAAGTTCCATATCATGGTGAATTAAACGACTTTTACGCTAAAAAACATTTTCCAAAAGATTTTATAAAATTTAGAATTAGAGATTTAGTAAATGGTAAATGGTTAATCTTTCCAGCACATCTCGGAGCAATAACCGATACCGTTACACCATCATGGACTTCTGAAAAATATATTGGTAGACCAGATAGTGTTCACATTTATACTGGTACTGATAGAACTGTTGGATTTGATTTTAAAGTAGCAGCATTTACCAAACAAGAAATACCAATCATACAAGAAAAAATGAATTACTTAGTTGGGTTGGGATATCCAAGTTATAAAAAATTATTTACGGGAGATTCTGAGTCAAGGCCAGTTGCACCATATATTAGTTTAACTATTGGTGATATGTTTGTTGATACACCTGGATTTTTTAGTTCAATCACACTCACAACAGATGAAGGTGCAACTTGGGAATTAGATGAAGGATTTCAAATTCCTCAAGTGTTTAGTGTGAGTGTTGAGTTTACTTATATTGGTAAATATTTACCACAAACACTTGGTAAACATTATGAAGTGCCTTGGTTAACAGATAAAGGAATGGATGGTGGTTGGACAGGAACCTTTTCAAACGAACCAGATGATTGGGTTGGAACGACAGGTACATTTAGACCTGAAGTGGATAGTCGAGTTGGCCCAAAAGGCCAATATCAATTTGAAACTGAAATGTATGGTAAATATAACTTTTAATTTACGATGAATAGATACAAACACCAACAAGTAAAAAGAGATTCTGATGGACGTAGAAAATTATCCACTATCCAATATCCTAAAATACGATCAAAAAATAGTGATATAATTTATAGGTCAAAAGAATCCGATACATATTCATCATTGGCTCATAGATTTTATAAAGACCAATCTTTATGGTGGATTATAGCGAGAGCTAATGAAGATTATAAAGGTAATATAAGACCAAAAACTGGAATAAAACTTATCATACCACGTGATATATCAGATGTAATTACAGAGTTGAATCGTGATAACACTACGGGAATTTAATTATGTTCAATATGACTCAAATCGATCATCGGATTCAGAAAAAATTATTTGAAAGAATTAGATTACAAAATAGAGAACCTATTGGTGATGTATTAGATCCAACTACAGGAGATACACCTACATACTTACATGATGTATTTGCCAGAACGAGTTGGGCAAGAGTTATATCTGCAGTTCCATCTATTGTAACTCGGATTGGAGAAGAAGTACATAAGCAAAAGTTATTTAGATTATCAAGTGCTTATGAATATTATAAACGGGGATACATGGATATACTGGACCCATCCTTAGATAATACAACTTATACTAACAAGAACGAACCATTGGCAAGTATGGGTGGTTTTACAACTGAAGGTGGAACATTTCGTCCACACTCTGGAATTACTGGTATAACTACAGAGTTTCAAAATCATTCTATACAAAACATTACTATAAATTGGAAATTTTATGATAGGAGTAGGTTTGATGACTATCAAAATGCACTTTTAAAACATGGTAGGTCAATTTTAGTAGAGTTTGGTTGGGGAGATCCAAATGAACAACAGGCTGAAGAACAAGTAAACGATCCTGAAACTATGTTAGAATATTTTGAATCAATTACAGAAAAAATATTAAACCGTGGTGGAGATTATTATGCTGCATGTGGAATCATATCAGGGTTTACTTGGAATGTAGTTGAGGGTGGAGCATATGAATGTACGACTACCGTAACCTCAATGGGAACTACCTTATTTAAATCTGAAATTAATAAAAATTTAGACGCACAATATCCAGAAGTGGATTCTCAAATTTCAGCAAAATCATTAGAAAGTGCTTATAGAAAGGCTAATTTTACTTTTGGTTCTTTTATGGTACAATTAAATGAAGCTATAGGAGTTTTTAATGGTGAGGGAGATTTGTTAAAAAAAATAAAAGAGGGATCTGCAGACGAGATATTAGTAGAACAAAAAATAGAAGAAGAATGGACAAAACGTGGTATGACTAAAGAAGAGTATGAGAAATTGTCAACTATCTCGGGAACGCCTGAAAATGGATTGGGGAAAGCTCCTGCAACAGTAGTGAAAGAAACACCTGATGATGTTAAATTAATTAGAAATGATATTATCAAAGAAATTCGAAATATACGAAGACATTTTAAGGCAAAGTTTATGTTATTGACTGCTGCAGTAGTAGATAATAAAGGGATAGAGGGGAAAGATGGAACTGATTTTTTAAAATTTATGCTTGCTAATTATCAAGGGGCTTCATGGAGTGGTGGAACTGACATATTTCCCCATGACGCTGGCAAACAACAATCTAAAGAACTGGAACATGGGATGAAAATTTACTTATATACTACAGATGGTGTGAGGGATTACTAATGTCTAAAAAGTCAGGTATGGATAGTATTAAAGGTCATATGTCACCAGGTACTTTTTATTGGGGTGATAAAGGATGGTGCCGTTGGGGTTGGTTTGAAGATGTGGTATTGAATACATTTTATGGTTTTATTGGAGAAGGTGAGGGATTCCGAACTCAAATACGAAGTTTTTCAAAAACGAAGGATGGTCATTTAATACCCAATAAATGTAGGTTTAATCCAGGGTTTTTATGGACTATTGATAAAAGAGTAATATTACCTGGTAGATTTTTTCCATTACCTGATGATAAATATTTAACAGAACAAATAGGGGTTGCAGCTGAAACTCAAAAAAAGTATAAAGAGTTAAGAGAGTTTCAGGATGCTCTTAATGATAGATTTCCTGCATTCAGAAGTCCCGTACTTGAATCATATGATTTAGAGGAGTATGAGAAAATAGAGAAGAAACACGAGGGTATTTATAATAAAGAGACGAAAAAATATGATGTAGAAGTGGGTATTATAAGAAACTTCGTTTTTAGTGCAGATTTTTTAATAAAACATTTTGGTTCTGGAATTTCTAATTTAGAATCAGGGTTGAATTCTTTTTGGCGTAGTGTTTCTTCAATTTATGGTGGGTTTTGGAATTTTGAAGTTAAACAATCACAGAGTCATACAGGTAGAATTATGGTTATTGATAATGATGTTGTTGAAGTACCTGTAGGTACGGCTACAGTATTTCCAAAGTTGGAAAGAAAATCCACTTATGAATTATATAAAAATGCTGGAATTGATAAAGATAGACCAGATCCCCAAAAAACATTCGAATTTTCAGTATATGGTAAGGATTCAATAATGAGTGAATTTTCAGTAGATGTGTCTTTAGATAGTAAAATGGTTACACAGGCAATGTATCACACCAATAAAGATATATCAACTGTAGGTCATTCTGGTATGAATAGTCCTGAATCTATGGGTATACAGGCATTATCTACTTTAAATAATGTAAGTAAAACACAAACAGAAATAGATGATTATGGTAGGCTACAAGATATAAAAGATAGTATTGAGTATGAAATATCAACTCCATATTTAAAAGGAATGATGTCATATAATGATGTGAAATTTTCTGAAAAGGATGGTGGATGGAAAGATGGCCCATTGAAACTTCATGATATAGAAACAGTAGACCTTGTAACTAAACAGTTGTCTAATGCAGTAGATAATGCAAATCAACTTATAAAAGAAAAGAAATGGCGAGAAGGTATGACCTGGGTAGATATGACTGAAAATAAAAAATATCTTGTGTATGATATTCATGGTAGAATGCATAAGCCACTTGTACGTGGTATGTTATTTTATTTAAATAAATCTACAGAGTCTAAGAGAACAGTCAATCCCATTGTACCACTTTCGGTTAGTTTTAGTTTACAGGGAATTGCAGGTATATTGATTGGAGATATGTTTGCTGTAGATTATTTACCTGATGTATATAGAGAATATGCAATATTCCAAGTTTCTTCAGTAGGCCACGAGATTGGAACTGAAGGATGGAAAACTTCAGTTGAAGCTATAATGAGAATTGATATGGAAAATTTAATGGATGATCCTAAATATTCCAGAGCGGCAGAAGAATTAACAGAAGAAGAAAAAGCGAAAAGACGACCAACTTGGTTAGAAACAGATGAACAGAGATTGTTTATAGATGCAATTGATGCAGAATTAGCACTTGAAGCAGAGCATACTTTATACAAAGAGATGAAGTGGTATGAGAAAATATTCTCTGGAACAAACTCTGAGAAAATATTAGCTGAAGGTGTGACTAAAGAACAAGCTGGAGAAGAATTAGTACAATTGAAAATAATTGAAGATGAACTGGTCAGAATACATAAACGCATGAAATGTGTAACGATAGGCCAGCTTAGAAGGGTATTAAAACTTTCAGGTAATTCTGAATTAGAAGATTATACTGATGCTGGACGGGAAGAAAATAAGAAAAGAGCAAAGGGCCTAAAGGATACGACAGAGTATAATAAAGTAAAGTTGCATATAAAAGCTTCAGTCTTACTTGCATATATTAATAAACGAAAGGGTGAGGCCGAGGGAATTAGAGATAGAATTTTCAAAGATAAGTTACCTTATAATAAGGAAAGTGAAGGTTATGTATATAAGAGACCTCAAACGGTACGTTATTATCACGGAAAATTTCAAACAGTTATGGATACACCAGAAATGCGACACCTAACGCGACAGTTTTATACATTGTTCATGGAGATCGAGAAAGGGCTTGAAGGATTTAAAGATAGTGGTGGTGGTGAATCCGGCAAACAGAAAGATGCTATGGATTCAGGTAAATACTTAGCAAAGACATATCAGAGTATAAAATTTACTTGGAAACATAAAGATTATGAACATATGTCGAGGTGGACAAGATAAAATAAAAATAAATCCTTATTTGAGAATTTAAAACAATAGTTATATTAAATGGTTATATGGTTCACAGGTCAACCCGGTTCGGGCAAGACCACATTAGCAAATGAAATACAAGGCAGACCAGTATATCTAAAGACATTTGGGGATAAGTCGTATGATAAAGTTATTCATATTGACGGTGATGATTTACGAGAGATTATTCACAATAAAGATTATTCAGAACAAGGTCGTAGAGAGAATATAAAATTAGCTATGAATATGGCAAGATTTTTAGATGATAAAGGATATTTGGTGATCGTATCTATGGTTTCGCCTTATAGAGATCAACGAGAAGAATTAAAAAAGGAAAGAAATGTCGCGGAGTTTTATTGTCATACTACAGATATACGAGGTAAGGAAGATTATTTCGTAGAAGATTATGAACCACCATTAGAAAATTTTACAGATATAAATACTAACAAATTAATAAAGGAAAGTGTATATGAAGTACTCGTTGTTTATAGGCAAATGGCAGCCATTTCATAAAGGACATAAATGGCTAATCGAGGAAAGATTAAAGTTAGGAAAAAACGTATTGATTGGGATAAGAGATACGGCTCACGACAGGAAACGATATCCGAAATCACCAAGAGATGTAAAAATGCAAGTGTTTCAATTGTTCCCAAACGAAGTAAACGTTGGAACGATTGATTTTATTGAATTACCAGATATCGAATCTATCAATTATGGTAGAGATGTAGGATACGATATTATAGAACACACACCACCTGATGATATTGGTAAAATATCAGGTAAAGATATAAGAGAAGAAGATGAAAATTGATGTATTAGATAAAGGTTATATTGAGGTTGTAGATTCTCTCGGTGATGACCTAACACCAGTAAACGCGGCCAGAGTTTCATTTGGTGGTCGTAGTAAAAAGTTTGAAGAAAAAGATAGACGACTATCTAAATTCCTAATAAAACATAAACATTTCAGTCCATTCAGACACCAACACGCTATGATGATTATCAAGGCTCCTGAATTCGTGATGAGACAATGGTATAAACACGTTGTTGGAATAGAAACCACATCCACACATCCCACTAAAGACCACGCTTGGAACGAGATTAGTGGTAGATATATTCCAGTAAAAGAATATTATATACCAGAAGTTTGGAGAAAACAATCAGAAGATAATAAACAAGCTTCTGAAGGTGAGTTAACCTCATTACATCAAAAAAGAATGAATCATCTTTATGATAGATATTTAAAAGATGTTGAGAGAGTATATGACACAATGGTCAATACAGGTATGGCTAAAGAACAGGCTCGAATAGTATTACCATTATCTCAATATACTTTAGTATGGTGGACAGCATCGTTTCAATCTATTATGAATTTTATTGAGTTGAGAGATGAAACAACTGCTCAATGGGAAATTCAACAATATGCTAAAGCACTCAAACAAATAATGTTAGAAGTGTTTCCAGAAACTACTAAAATATGGAAGGAAATATATTGGAAATAAAAACATTAAAAAATTATTATGAATTAAGTTCAACTGTTGCAGATATAGTTGAATATCAAATACAAGAAGAACCACTTTCAAGATTAGTCCTACCTACAGGTTCAACTCCACTTGGATTATATGAAGAACTTGTGAATAGAGATTTAGATTGGAGTTCAGTTATGACATATAATCTTGATGTTTATATAATGAATCCAAATCATCCACAAAGTTATCAGACATTTATGAAAGAGAATTTATTTAATAGAATTAATATTTATCCAAGTAACTGTAATTTTCCCGATAGGAATGTTCAAGTATATGAAGAGAGATTGAAGGGTACACCAATTGACTTGTGTATTTTAGGTATAGGAAGTAATGGACATATAGCATTTAACGAACCTGGTACTTCATTTGATTCTCGAACACAAGTGGTAGATTTATCTGAACAAACCATACAAGATAATTCAAGGTTCTTTGATTCGATAGATGATGTACCTACTCAGGCAATCACTATGGGATTGGGAACTATTATGGAATCAAAGAAGATAGTGTTGATGGCAAATGGTCAACATAAATTAAATATATTAAATATAGCGATGAATGGTGATGTAACAGAAGAAATTCCCGCCTCAATATTACAAACACATAAAAATGTGGAAGTATATTATAGTGACTAACTATATATTATTGGTAGAAGGGAAATTATTGAAGTGTGTGGAATAGCAGGTATATATAGTCATAAATCAGTTGCAAATGAATTATATGAAAGTGTTATACATTTACAACATCGTGGTCAAGATGCTGCAGGTATAATGACATACGACGATAGAATGCACAAACACAAGGGTTTGGGATTAGCTAATGAAGTATTTACAGAAGATAATTTACAATTACTCTTGGGCAATATTGGTATCTCTCATAATAGGTATCCGACTCATGGTGGTTTTTCTCATGGTGAAATACAACCTGT
>Ga0315336_1002636_pt1 | contig 26634 bp, 23 predicted proteins | sample ASW5metaG_FD_204512 | JGI IMG/M metagenome (GOLD analysis project Ga0315336, IMG submission 204512) | Ammonia-oxidizing marine archaeal communities from Monterey Bay, California, United States - ASW #5 | ecosystem: Environmental > Aquatic > Marine > Intertidal zone | place: USA: California... | reverse complement strand
GGGTTCGACTCCCGCCGCCTCCACCATTTAACTCTTTCTTTATCACTTAGTTAGTCATCCCACCCTCCCCCGTCTCCGATATGTCTCCAAGCCCGGAGACTCACGAGAACGCGGGCAAGACGTCCTTGGCGATCGCCCGGACCTGCGAGAACATGTCGCGGGCGCGCACGCAGATGTTGAAGACTTTTATGCCGGCATCGGCGAACGGCTGCATCTGTTTGATACAGGCATCAGGATCGCCGAATATGGTCCATCTCCGAATCGTATCCTCCGGCACGGACATGGCGTGGTAGCTGTCCTCGTACCACTTCACCTCCTTGTAAGCGGCATCGACGTCGGGATCGACATACAGACCGGCGCAGTAGATCGTTTCGAGCGCGTCCGGGTCCCTCCCATATTTTTCCGTTGCCAGTTGGCGAACACGATCGAGCGCCGGCTTGTATTCGTCGGCCGTACAGTGATTGGTCAACCAGCCGTCTCCAATCCGGGCCACCCTGTCCACCGGTGCCGCGGCTAGCCTGAAACCTTCAACATCGTCGGCACGCTCGCCGACCCCGAAGTTGCCAGTCCCGGCCTTACTGAGATAGGTGCCGGCCGCGACCCAGATCGGCGGGTGCGGTTTCTGGTGCGGCTTGAGCCCGAGGCTGACACCTTCATACTGCCAGAACTCGCCGTCGTGCGTGACCTCTTCCTCCGTCCACAGACGCTTCAGCAGCGTCAGGCATTCGTCGAACGCCTTGCCGCGCCGTTTCCGGGGCACGCCGCACAGCCGGTGCTCGAGTTCCACTAGGTCGCTCTTGCCGGCCCCGATGCCGCAGCCGAGCACAACTCGGCCCTTGCTAATCACGTCCAGTGTGGCCAGCTCCTGGGCCAACAGCACCGGATTGTTGTAGAGGTGCGGCATGAGAATGTGGCTAGTGATCTTGATCCGCGAGGTCTTGGCCGCCATGGCAGCCATAGTCGGGATCGCGCGCCAGCGCGGCTTCGACAGCAGGCTATCGCCGACCGAAACGGAGTAGAAGCCGAGCTCCTCGCACAGCACCGCAAGGTCGATCAGCCGGTTCAGGTCGTAGTCGAGCCCCTGCTCTGGCATGAACACGCTGGCGCGATTGTGCAGGTCGATTCCGAGTTTCAGTTTAGCCATCTCCGTCTACCCCTTTTTCGTTCGAGTGAAGACCCGCGAGACGACGAGCCAAGACGACTCGGCACACCGCCTATATCTCAACTTGCGGACCGTTTCTTCAAAAATGATCTCAACACTCCTATCTGCGTGTTCACGGTGACGGGTGATCAACGCTCAGAGTGTCCCGCAGGTCTGGTTCCACGTTCCGTATTGGCCTCGATGACCGAGCCGTCGAGGTGCGCTCGAATACGAGAATACCAACCACCGTGAGGAGCAACAACATCAGGATCATGACGACCCCCAGCACCGCGGCCCCAGTGGTCTCCGAATCCTCAGCCCAGAACTCCCATATCAGAGTTGAGATGACGACGCTCTGCGACGTCTTCAACATCAGCGCGGCCGACAGCTCACGCATCGAATGGGCAGCCACCCAAATCGTCACGTTCAACATCGCCGGTACGATAAGAGGGATGATGATTTCCTGAAAGGCGCGCACCCGGGATGCACCGCTGACGCGGGCAGCCTCCTCCAATTCCTGGTGTAGCTGAAACATGGCGGCGTTGGTGGTTCGCGTGCCGAACGCAATGTAAGTGGTCACGAAAGCGATCACGAGGATCCACACCGTCCCGTAGATAGGGAGGAACCGTAATGTCAAATAGACGTAGATCAGGGCCAGGCCCAGCATCAGATGCGGTATCGCCAAGGGAAAGAACGACAATAAGTCCAGGGCGCGCCGCGCGTATGGATGAGCATGAACGATGAGCCAGGAAATAACGGTGGACAAAATAGCGACCACAATGCTGGTTACCACGACCACAACAAATGTGTTGGTGAGAGCCAATTGAACTCGTGCGACACTCAGGGTGGCGCTATAACCCTCGAAGGAAAGCATCTGAAGCGCTTTCCACGAGAACGGCTGGTAAAACGGAAGCAAGCTGGTCCAAAGAAGAGTGATAAAGGGCAGGATCAGGGAAAGGACCAGGTAAAAAATGATGACGGAGAGGGCGAGCATTCTCCACCTTCCGAGCTCGATGAGCTTGGGGCGATATCCCTTTCCGGTCACCGTGGTGAACTTGCCCGCCCGCCGGGTCATGTAGTTGTAAAACAAAGCCAGCGTGAACGTGAAGAACATGAAGAGACTCGACAGCGCGCCGATGCGACCGAACTCCGGGACTCCGAGTGGCGCACTGGCCGCCGCATAAATCTCCGATGAGAACACGAGTATTCGGCTCGGCATTCCAAGCGTTCCTGGAACGTCGAAAACGACCAGGCTAACCAGGAATACCATGGCTCCGGCGGCCAGAATGCTGGGTAGCAGGAGCGGGATGACCACATGCCTGAGGGTGCGGAACAGATTGGCTCCGAAGATGGCGGCTGCCTCCTCCAGAAGAGGGTCCATGCGTCTGAACGACGGCGACACGATCAGATAGGCGGTCGGCGTAAAGGACAGCCCCTGCACGAAGATCATTCCAGGCATTGTGAAGATGTCAACAGGCGGCTCGCCGCCGAACATCGTTACAAAAATCCTGTTGATCATGCCGATCCGCGGGCTGGCCAGCAGCACCCACCCAATCGCGAGCAGGACGCCAGGAATGGCCATCGGTAATATGAGGCTAATCCTCGTCGCGGTCTTGAACGGAAGATCGGTCCGCTCGGTCAGCCAGGCGAACATGACGCCGAGGCACAAGCTGACGAGAGTGCTGCCGGCGGCGAAGATCAAGGTATTCAGTATGAGTTCATAGGTTCGCGTATCGACATAGATTTCGATGAAATGTCTTAGCGTGAAACCGGCATCGAAGATGAATCCGGTCTCCTTGAAACCGCTCAGGACCAACAGGACCAGTGGAACGACGACCAAATACACGAGGATGGTCAGGACCGCGCCAACGACAACATGGATACCGCGAATCCGGAGGTTCGGTAGCCTCACCACGGGACGCGTTGCATCGATCATGAAGTACCCGGCGTATCCTTTGGCAACATCACACACCGTTCCGGCGGCAGATGAATAAAGACCCGATTTTCCTTTTGCAGGGCGTTGTGCAGTGGCGTCTGGACCTCAAACGTGAACTCACCGACTTGAATCCGGTAATCCACCAGCTTGCCGGTGAACGTCTCCGAGACGATCGTTCCCTCGAACACGTTGACGTCGGACGACAGCAACTCCTCCCTGGCCCAGGACATGGGAATATGTTCGGGCCGGATCATCAAAAAGCCGTCGCTCGGCGCGGTGCTGCCAAGCGCTCCAGTGACGATCTCGCCGATCGCCGTCTTTACCGTCACGGTCGCGCCGTCGGCCGAGACGACTTCACCCGGGAGCAGGTTGCTCTGGCCGACGAACTTGGCGGTGAAGAGTTTCCTGGGCTGGAGATAGATATCCTGAGACTTGCCGATCTCGACGATGTTGCCGTCGTCCATCACTGCCACCCGGTCCGACAGGACCATGGCTTCTTCCTGGTCATGGGTAACGTAGATGCTGGTGATGCCGAGCTGCTTCTGCAACTGGCGCAGCTCGAAGCGCATCTGGAGTCGGAGCTTGCTATCCAGATTGCTTAACGGCTCGTCGAACAGTAGTAGGTCAACGTCCATGACGATGGCTCTGGCAATGGCCACGCGCTGCTGCTGTCCGCCCGAGAGGTCCGTCGCGGACCGGTCCTCCAAATGATTGAGCCCCACCAGTTCTAGGGCACGCATGACCTTTTCCCGGCGATCAGGGACGCACTTGACCTTCACCGGAAAGTCGACGTTGTCGTAGACGCTCATGTGGGGCCAGATGGCGTACGACTGGAACACCATGCCAATGTTTCGCTTGTGGATCGGCACCGACCTGCGTTGCCGGCTCGAGAAGAGAGCAACCTCGCCCAACGTGATCTCGGCGGAGTTGGGGACCTCCAATCCCGCGATGCAGCGAAGCGTGGTGGATTTTCCACATCCGCTCGGCCCGAGCAGGGTGAAGAATTCTCCCGTTTCGACGGTAAAACCAACTCCTCGGACAGCGGGGACCTCACCGTCGTCGACGGTGTAGGTTTTCCACAATCCTTCGACTTTAAGCACGATCAGCGACTCGACCTACGATCACGGATAATTTAAACAACGGATAGCCGGCTATCTGTTCGTCTCCAATATTTCAATCATCTTCTGTGTCATCGACTTGAACTCAGCCAACCTCTCCTCTTCGTAGTACGCGATATTCCGGCTGCCGATGAGTCTTTCCATTTCGGTACCCTCGACATACGGATTTCCCCGATACACCGCGTCTTCATAGACCTTGGCGCCTTCGGGGGTCGTCAGCCAGTGAATCAAGAGCTTGGCGGTATTGGGATTCTTCGCTTCCTTGAGAACACCGTAAGTGATCAGTTGCACCGGGACCGGATCGGCAAACGTCCAGCCAACGGGGGCTCCCTTGCTTTGTGCCACCTTCATCCGATGCAGGACGACGATGCCAATCGGGGATTCGCCGGACGATAACCAAGCTGACACGGTCGCGGCGGAACGGCTCAACCGCCAATCTTGAGCGAGCAACCTGTCGAGGAAATTTACGGCCCTGCCTTCGCCCCAAACCCCGGCAAGTGTCGCCCATGGTTGCGGATTGAACCACCACGAACCTTGACCCTTCCACTTGGAGTGCAGGACGTCATCCCATTCCTTCGGGATATCCGTGCCCTTTACCAGGTCGGTGTTGTAGCCGATGACATACGCGAACATGCTACCGACCGTTGTGTATCGGTCGAATACGGATTTCTCGGGAATCCCCAACGCCTTCCAATCTACCGGCTGGAGAAGGCCCCGCGAAGCGAGGTCGCCCATCTGAACCGTCCCCGATGCAACGATGTCAGCGTTCCAAACTCCCGCCCTAGCTTCGGTGATGACGCGAGTAACCGTCGCCCCGGCCACCAGGCGTTCCTGGTCATACGACGTGACGAAAGGATAGCGCTTTTGAAACGCCGCCATGATCTTCGCCCAAGCCTGCGCCTGCTGGCCCTCGTAGAGCGAGACACTGCCTTCCTTTTTCGCGCCGGCAATAACCTCATCCAATGAGTCGGCGGCCAAGGATTGCGTGGCCGCCAATAGCAGGGTTTGCGTGGGCGCCGATAGCAGGAGCGTGATCACACCCAACCTGACTAGGTCCCCTGAACTTGTTGCGATCGTCATCATTGGTTGCCTCCTCTGCTCGGACCTATCAGAGGCGCCCGATTGGAAGGTGCGGACTGTACTATTCGTGCCAGATATTGTTGCAGCATTATTTGCTGAACAGCCACAATTCTCTCGCCGAAGCTCCACTCGTCGGCAATCACCACCTCGGACTTTGCATGCATTTGATTCTTTCGTGAATTATCATACTGAACTTAGACAGACTAGACAGATAGAATGTCAACGACCGGGTTTCACGTCGGTCGATGGTCAATCTTCCCACCACTCGTGGAGAAACACCATGACGGAGCCATTGCCGAGTCTCGCCATTGTTGGTGGCACCGGAGCGCTAGGAACAGGTCTCGCATATCGATGGGCCCGAGCCGGCTATCCTGTCGCCATCGGTTCACGGTCTCGCGAAAAAGGCGCTGCAGCTGCTACCGAGCTGCGCACGCGCTTGCCTGACGCGACTGTTTTTGGAGCTGAAAATCGCGACGTTGCCGGTGCCTCGGCCATCATCATCTTGACCGTCCCGTATGCGCACCATCGCTCGACGCTCGAAGCCATCAAGGCAGAGGTGCAGGGCAAGATTGTGGTGGACACAACCGTGCCGTTGGTCCCGCCGAAGGTTGCGCGCGTGCAGTTGTCAGACGATTGGCCAGTGGCGAAGTCGGCCCAATCGCTATTGGGCGACGACGTCCGGGTCGTGTCGGCATTTCACAACGTTGCCGCCGCACATCTGCAACTGGATGAGGGTCATGACGACGGTGACGTGTTGGTGTGTGGCAACGACAACGGTGCACGGCAGGCCGTGGTCGACCTCGTCGCGGCGACCGGTCTGCGTGGCTGGCATGCCGGGTCAATTGATAATTCAGTGGCGAGTGAGGCGCTCACCTCGGTGCTCATCTTCATCAACAAGAAATACAAGATCGACGGTGCAGGCCTGCGAATCACCGGAGCACGGATGGGCGAGGCCGCGTGACTCTCGCCACTCGGAACGTCGACGCGGCGTCACCGTGGGCGATCCTGCCAATCAAGTCGATGCAATCAGCAAAGCAGCGACTGCAAACGATCCTGACGACTCCTGAACGGCAGTCTCTCTTCCGTGCGATGGTCTCTGACGTGCTCGCAGCAATCGGTCAGTCGACTGGCCTCGGCGGACTCGCGATCGTCACCCGTGATCCGAGCGTGCGGAGTCTGGCTCGGCATGCCGACGCTCGATTCATCCAGTGTGATCCGGACCAAGGACAGTCGCTCGCGGTGGCCACTGCCGCCAGGACCCTGGGGGCTGAGGGTGTGACACATATGGTCACGATTCCCGGCGATGTCCCGCTCCTGACCGGAGCCGAAATCGATTTGCTGTGTTCGACGCTCGAACACAAGCGAACGATGAGTCTGGTGCCGAATCGCAATGGCACCGGGACGAACAGCATCGCCTGCTCGCTACCTTGCGCAATACCGCTGTCGTTCGGCGAGTCGTCGTTGCACAAACACTTGACCGCCGCAAGAAACAGGGGGCTGCAGACGCACGTCGTTCGTCTGTCTGGTCTGTCTCTCGATATAGACGTTCGCTCCGATGTGGTCGAGTTCCTGAAGCACGACGTCAGTACTGCGTCGCGGACCTTTCTATTGGACAGCGGCATCGCCCATCGAGTCTAGTGGCCATGCGGAAAACCGACGCGAGCACGATAATGCAGGCGGCTCGCGATCTTCGCGATCAGGGTCATGGGAGTATCGTCAGTTACTCCCGCAAAGTCTTTATTCCTCTGACACGTTTGTGCCGGGATGTTTGCCACTATTGCACCTATGCACAGGCCCCACACGATATCGGCAACCCGTACATGTCGCGCGATGAGGTGCTCGATGTGGCTCGGGCAGGAGAGGAGGCGGGCTGCAAGGAAGCGCTGTTCACGTTGGGCGACAAGCCAGAACTTCGCTATCCCGTCGCGCGGGAAGCCCTAGCTGAACTCGGGTGCGAAACCACCATCGACTATGTCGCCCAGATGGCAGACTTGGTGCTGCAGGAGACCGCTTTGTTGCCGCATATCAATGCGGGCGTCATGACGGCGGAAGACATAGCCATGCTCCGGGAGGTGTCGGCATCACAAGGCCTGATGCTGGAGAGCGCTGCGATACGCTTGTGTGAAGAAGGCGGGCCACACGACGGATCGCCGGATAAGCACCCGCAACGCCGCCTCGACACTATTCGACTCGCGGGTGAGTTGCGCGTGCCCTTCACAAGCGGTCTTCTCATCGGTATCGGAGAGTCCCGGTCGGAGCGCCTGGAGTCGTTGCACGCGCTACACGATCTCCACAGTCAATACGGCCATATCCAAGAGATCATTATTCAAAACTTTCGCGCCAAGCCAGATACGTTGATGGCGAATTCCGCAGAACCCGATCTCGACGAGTTGCAGTGGACGATCGCGAGCGCACGCCTGCTGTTTGGCCCGGAGATGAATATTCAGGTTCCACCCAATCTGAACACCGGTGACCTGCAGCATCTCGTCGATGCGGGCATCAACGATTGGGGCGGCGTGTCTCCAGTCACGCCAGATTTCGTCAATCCCGAGGCTCCCTGGCCACACCTCGCGTCGCTGGCGCAACAGACGGCTCGCGCGGGTAAGACCTTGGTGGAACGGCTGACAGTGTACCCATCGTATCTTCATGCAACGGCGGACTGGGTGGCGCCGGCGGTCAGGTCACGGGCGCTGCAAATGATCGACAGCGAAGGATACGCTCGCAGCGATGCGTGGTCACCCGGACACACATCACAGGTACCGTACGATCTGCCAACTCGATCTCGACGCGCGAGCGCCAGGCAAGGCGCCGGTCTGAGCGACAGCTTGGTCGAAAGTCTGAAGCGAGCTCAGGGTGGCGACGAATTGTCGGAGTCTAGCATCGTCGAACTGTTTAGCGCGCGCGGGGCGTCATTCGCTGCGGTGTGCGAGGCAGCGGAGGCGCTACGCGAGGTCGTGAACGGCGATACCGTCAGCTACGTAGTCAACCGCAACATCAACTACACGAACGTCTGTTACTTTGGCTGCGGGTTCTGCGCGTTCTCCAAAGGCAAACACAGCGAGACTCTTCGCGGTCCCTCGTATGACCTCGAACTGGAGGAGATCGCCAGGCGCACGCGTGAAGCCCATGCGCGTGGCGCGACTGAGGTCTGCATGCAAGGCGGTATACACCCGCAGTATACGGGCCACACCTACCTCGAGATTTGTCGTGCCGTCAAGACCGCCGTTCCGGAAATGCATGTCCACGCATTCTCGGCGTTGGAGATTTGGCAAGGCGCCGAAACGCTGGGTGTGAGTGTCGCGTGGTTTCTCGAACAACTGCAGGCTGCGGGCCTGGGCACCCTACCGGGGACGGCTGCCGAGATATTGGACGATGAGATCCGCGCGATCATTTGTCCGGACAAGATCAACACGCAGCAATGGCTCGATGTCATTGGCACAGCGCACGATGTCGGTTTGAAAACAACCTCGACGATCATGTTCGGCCACGTGGACCAACCCTATCACTGGGCGCGACACCTGCTGCGCCTGCGATCGTTGCAGCGGCGCACCGGCGGTATCACTGAATTCGTTCCGTTACCGTTCGTGCACCTCGAGGCGCCACTCTATCGACAAGGTATGAGTCGAATGGGTCCCACGTACCGGGAATCGGTGCTGATGCATGCCGTCGCACGGTTGTCGTTGCACCCCTACATTACGAACATTCAAACCTCCTGGACAAAGATGGGCATCAACGGTGCTCGGGCATGTCTTCAGGCAGGGGCCAATGATCTCGGCGGCACATTGATGAACGAGAGCATCAGTCGAGCAGCAGGGAGCATTCACGGCCAGGAGTTGTCGCCACGTCGAATCGAGCAGGTGGTGGATTCGTTGCAGCGAATCCCTCAGCAGCGCACGACGCTCTACGACACCGTGTCAGGCGAGAGCTCAGCACAGTCGTTCGATTCAGTCCCGCTTGAGAGCGTCGACAACAGGACGGTTTCTCGTCGGCGACGTCCGCCTTCCGGCGTCGAGAAAAAGCGCCTGGTGCGCAACACCGCTCTCGGAGCGTTTGGTAGTGAGCATGTGTCCTGATCGTCTCGAACTGATCGCGCTATCCGACATGCCATTGGTTGCCGCCGGCGACGACCTGGCCGAATTGATCGCCAACGCCCTACAGAGAAGCGATACCCAACTCGACGACCATGATGTAATGGTTGTGGCGCAAAAGATCGTGTCGAAGGCCGAGGGCCGACTCGTCGATCTTGGCACCGTGGTGCCGTCTGGACAGGCGCGACAACGTGCGGGTCAAACCGGCAAGGACCCACGGTTGGTGGAACTGATATTGCGTGAGTCCGTTCGCGTCGTTCGCCAGACAGACTCCTTGATCATTACCGAGACCACGACCGGCATCGTGATGGCGAACTCCGGTGTCGACCAATCGAATATCGAGGCGGGCCATGCGTTGTTACTGCCCAAAGACCCTGACCGTTCGGCTGTGACGCTCAGACAACAACTGATGCAACGGCTGTCGAAGACTGTCGGCGTGGTGATCGCAGACAGCATGGGCCGCGCATGGCGCAAGGGTATCGTCGGACACGCGATCGGTGTCGCCGGAGTACAGGCACTGGTGGACCTTCGCACATCGCTGGATCTGTTTGGCCGAGCGCTACGCGTCACCCAAATTGGGTTAGCCGACGAGATTGCCGCAGCCGCGACTATGGTGATGGGGCAAGGCGGAGAGGGACGACCGGTCGTCCTCGTCCGCGGATTCGGTGGGTTCGATCAGCCGACCAACGCCAGAGAACTAGTGCGCGACAAGGACACCGATCTGTTTCGATGACGGTGAGATACCTTGCACTCTCTGGCGGCGTTGGTGGTGCGAAACTGGCATTCGGGCTGACCCACGCCGTGCCCCCTGGAGAGCTGGCGGTCGTCGTTAATACGGGCGACGACTTCGAACACTTCGGACTGCACGTGTCACCAGATCTCGACACGCTGCTCTACACGCTGGCCGGAATCAACAATCCGACGACCGGCTGGGGGCGAGATGCTGAAACTTGGTCATTCATGGAAGCACTAGAGGAGGTTGGTGCCGCCACGTGGTTTCGGCTCGGTGACAAAGACTTGGCGTTGAACGTGCTCAGGACCCATGCGCTGCGCTCGGGAACGACGCTGAGTGAGTTTATGGCCGACATGACCAAACGCTGGGGGATCGCCAGTCACATCATCCCGATGAGCGATGAGACGGTCAGGACGGTCATCGAGACCGAGTTCGGACCGTTGGACTTTCAGGACTACTTCGTGCGCCGGCGATGCGAGCCCGTGGCGCAGTCGATTCAGTTTCGCGGAGCATCGGATGCTGCACCCGTGGCAGAGTTGCAGGAGATAATGACCGTCGGCTCATTGACAGCGGTCATCATATGCCCGTCGAATCCCTACCTCAGTATCGACCCGATCTTGTCTGTGCCTGGTATCCGCGATGCGCTGGGGCGGTGTGGAGCGCCTGTGGTTGCGGTGTCACCAGTCGTGTCAGGTGATTCGCTGAAGGGACCCACCGCCAAGCTCATGAACGAACTTGGCATCATCTGTTCCGCCACCGCGATAGCGCAGCACTATCGTGGATTGATCGATGGCCTGCTTATCGACACCGATGACGCATTGCTCGAGGCGGACATCGCGGATTTGGGTATTGCGGTGAAACTTTCCGATATCGTGATGCGCAGTGCAGAGGATCGCTGCACCCTGGCGAAAACGGTGGTGCAGTTCGCCGGTAAGCTTGGGTGCGGCGTCAAGTAGGTTCACAGTTCGCGGGCGCAAGGTTACCGAGCGTGCGGTGCGTCTGGTGTGCAGTAGTGGCGATGTGACCTGACACTGTTCGTAGAATATGGAGGGGAACCACTTCTCCGATGCTGCCAGGCTGTCGCGTGACTTGACAACGCCGTCGGGTTGTCTACGATCGGGATGGGCGAAGGCTGAATTCTTCACTTCGGCTCGTCCCCACCAAGTGCCGACCCGGCTTTCTGCATGAGAATCGACCTCAATTGCGACATGGGGGAGTCGTTCGGCTCCTACACCATCGGCAACGACGAGTCCGTGATGCGGAGCATCACGTCGGCAAACATTGCCTGCGGCTTTCACGCCGGGGATCCCTCGGTGATCCGACGGACGATCCGGCTGGCGCTCGCGTCTGGCGTGGCGATTGGCGCGCACCCGGGGTTTCCCGATCTGGTCGGATTCGGGCGACGCGAGATGAAGGTGATACCGGACGAGGTTGAGGACTTCGTTATGTATCAAGTCAGCGCGGTCGCCGGCCTCGCTGCGGCCGAGGGGACGCGGCTACAGCACGTCAAGCCGCACGGTGCGCTCTACAATCTGGCCGCGCGCGAAGCCGACATCGCGGCCGCGATTGCACGCGGCATCGCGGCCCTTGACCGTTCGTTGATCCTCTTCGGCCTAGCAGGCTCGGAACTTCTCATCGCCGGGCGTGCTGCCGGCCTCAGGGTCGCGGCGGAGGCATTCGCCGACCGCGCCTATGCGCCCGACGGGGCTCTGGCCTCGCGTCGGGAGGCCGGGACGGTGATCCATGACCCTGAGCGGGTCGTCTCACGCGTGCTCCAGATGGTGCTCAAAGGCACGGTCCAGGCGACTGATGGCTCGACTGTCACCCTCGCCGCCGAGACGATTTGCGTGCACGGCGACACCCAGGGGGCGGAACGGCTCACCGAGAGACTCAAGGCCGCGCTCGAGACGGCGGACGTCACCCTGCAGGCTGTCGGTCGGTAATGAATTAGCGGTCACACACGTACGCGAATGGCCAGCATGAAACATGACGTGACGACATCCGATGTCGTCGTGGTTGGCGCGGGTGGCGCGGGTATGCGCGCAGCTATCGCAGCGGCGGAATCCGGCGCACGGGTCGTCTTGTTGACGAAGGGACAAGCCGCGCGTAGCGGTGCCACGACGATGGCCTGCCCATCGTACCAGGCCGCGTTTTCGATGGAGGATGAACGGGACAGCGCAGCGATCGCCTTCGAGGATACGTGCTTCGAAGGACGCTACCTCGGCGATGAAAACCTGATCAAGGTCCTGACGGATGAGGCAACCGAACGGGCAATGGATTTGTGCCGCTACGGGGTGAAGTTCCGGAAGAACGAGCGCGGACAGTTTCTCCAAATTGTGCATCCGGGTCATTCATTCGAGCGGAACCTGGTCATCATGGGCGACGGACGTGCAATGGCCGCCGGGCTACATAGAGAGCTCTTCAAGCACGACAACATTCGACTCGTCGAAGATGTGGTTGTCACTCGGCTTCTGAAAGACGACCACGGCATGGCGGGACTCGTCGCGCTGAACATGCGGACAGGGGAGCCGGCTGTTTTCGCGGCGCCGTCGGTGATACTCGCGTCAGGCGGGTACCCGGAACTCTGGCGGTGGACAGATACCGAGCCCGGCTTGACCGGCGAGGGTGTCTACCTGGCGTATGAAGCCGGTGCCGATCTCGTCGACCTCGAAATGATGCTGTTCTACCCCACAGGGCTGTGCTGGCCGTCCGAGGTCGAGGGGACGTTGGTGCAGTACGAGGGCCTACTCACCAAGCAGTATTGCAACGGTCTGATGTTGAACGGGCTCGGCGAAACGTTCTTGCCACAGACAGAACGTCTCCCCGTGCGTGACATCATGATGAAGCTGATGTTCAGGGAGGTCGAAGAAGGTCGCGGTACTCCCCACGGCGGTGTGTACATCGATCTCCAGCGGTCCGGGCGCCCACCGGCACAGGTGAAGGAGATTCTCCACAGGCTCGACTCTCTTCCATACAACGAGCTAGAAGATTTCGGTATCAACGTGTTCGAGCAGCCCATCGAGGTCATGCCGGTCACTCACTACACGCTGGGCGGCGCGCGCATCGATGAGTGGGCCGCGACGTGCGTCCCTGGCCTGTTCGCCGCGGGCGAGATCGGGGGCAACGTCCACGGCGCAAACCGGACCAGTGGCAACGCGCTCGCAGAAACGCAGGTGTTCGGGCGTCGGGCCGGCATCCGAGCGGCCGAACACGCGCTCGACCAGCACGCCCCTGAAGTCGACGAGGCCGAGATCGATGCGGAATTCAACCGTATCAACCTGTTGCGCGCGGAGCGCCAAGACGGCATGCGTCCCATCGATTTCAAGCGCAAGGTCAAGGCGATCATGCACGAGCACGTACACTACCGCCGCGACGCCGAGGGGCTCACGACGGCCATCGAGCGGCTACGTCGACTCGGTGACGAAGACGTCCACCGTGTGCGGGCGCCTGCCGGTTCAGCCATCTACAACTACGAGTGGGAAGAGGCGCTCGAAGCCCAGTGGATGGTGCGGCTGGCCGAGCTGGTCGCCGCCTCAGCGCTGGCTCGCGAGGAGAGTCGAGGTCACCACTGGCGGATGGACTTCCCAAAAATGCGGCCCGAATGGGAAAAGCACACAGTCGTGAGACGAATCGACGAGGCCGCCTACGAAGTGACGGATGCGCCGGTGACTCGGCTGAAGGATCGCACCAAGGAGAGACGGTCAGCCGACCCGCTCTTAGTTGACGCCGGCGTCCTAGAAGGCTATAACCGCGTCTAGCGAGACTCATGTCACACATTCTTGGCGAAGCGGGTGAGCATCCGGAAGAGACCGGAGAGCCCATCACCGCTGACATCTATCGTTTCGACCCGTCAATCGACGCGAATCCCCGGATGGAGCGGTACACCGTTCCTTACTGTAATCGTATGAGCGTGTTCACGCTGCTTCGTGAGATTTACGCCTACCAGGACCAGACGCTAGGGTTTCGCAATCAACAATGTGGGCGTGGCATCTGTGCCACGTGTCGGGTGCGGCTTCAGGTTGATGGCAGCAAGGAGCGATCGGTCAAAGGCTGCACGATTCCACTCAAGCCTGGCTCCCACGTCGTCATCAAGCCCCATAGCGACAATGTGATACGCGATATCGTCGTGGCTTTTTGAGAGATGTAGGGCATGCTGTATCAGTCCTACTGCGCACCCGACACGATTGAGGAGGCGCTCACGCATCTCAATCGGGCCGACGGCGCCCGGGTGAGGCCTATCGCTGGCGGCACCGACCTCATGGTCCAGCTGCGTGAACGTCTGGTGCAGACGGACATGTTGGTCGATGTGAGCGGCATTCCAGACCTAAAGCGTATCTGGCTGGATGGCCACCGACTTCACCTCGGTGCCGCAGCCACCTACACTCAGCTGATTGAGTCTGAACTGGTCCACCAGCACGCCTATTTGCTCGCAGAAGCCGGTCGCATGATCGGGGGCAAGCAGATTCAGCACATGGGAACGATCGGTGGGAACCTGGCCAACGCCTCGCCAGCGGGCGACACGCTGCCCTGCTTGTATGCGCTCGACGCCGACATCACAATCGCCAGCCTTGAGGGAGACCGGCAGGTGGCAATGTCGGAGTTCATGCGTGGCCCTCGGAAGACGGTGCTACGGCCGCACGAGCTCATCACGAAGATATCGTTCGACGTCGTCCCCGAGCATTCCGGAAGCGCTTTCACGAAGATGGGTCTGAGGCGCAGCCAGGCAATCTCCGTCGTCGACGTCGCCGTCGTGGTGGGTGTCCTTGACGGACGCATCGCATCCGTGCGCGTGGCCTTGGGTTCTGTCGCCCCGACCATCGTGCGCAGCCCGTCGGTTGAGCAGGTGCTGTTGAGACAGTCCCCATCTGATGACCTACTCGACCGGGCTGCTGAAGCCACTCGCCATGACATCGAACCCATCACCGACATCAGGGGCAGCGCCGCGTATCGGCTGTACGTCGCGAAGCCGTTTGTGCGGCAGGCGTTGGACAGGGCTCTCGAACGAGCCAGTGTCTCCCGAGCCTCATGAGGACGAGTGACCCATGGCGAAAACGACCGAGACCGTAAGCGAGCATCACGTGCGGATGGAACTTAAACTGAATGGCGAACCCGTCTCTCACGTCGTGAACGGAGGACGTCGCCTGATTGATTTTCTGCGAGATGATCTTCACCTGTACGGCACGAAAGAGGGATGTGGCGAGGGTGAATGCGGAAGCTGCACGGTGTTCCTGAACGGAACAGCCACACTGGCATGCCTCACGCCGATGGAACGAGCGAGTGGCGGTGAGGTGCAAACGATCGAGGGCATCGGCACGGCAGAGAATCTGGACCCGTTGCAGTGGGCCATGATGGAAGAGGCGGGCGTCCAGTGTGGCATCTGCACCCCGGGGATGATCATGGCCGGTCTCGACTTGCTCAAACACAACCCTCACCCGACGAGGGATGAGATCATCCAGGGCATCGCTGGAAACCTGTGCCGGTGCACCGGCTACCAGAAGATCATCACTGCAATCCAGCGCGCAGCCGTAACAAGAACATAGCGCCCTCCGGACCAGAAGCAGAACAGAGAAGGCATCAGCATGGCCACTTTCACCGTCGACACCGATGTTCAGCCGCCGACCGAGGCGGTCGGACTCGACGCGGAACACGACATCATCGGCAAGTCGGTCGTCCGCGAAGATGCTGTCGCGAAGGTGACGGGCCAGGCGATATACGGCGGCGACCTGTACAAGCCGGGAATGCTCTACGGCAAAGTGCTGCTGAGCACCCACGCCCACGCCTTAGTCAGGCGTATCGACACCAGCGCAGCCGAACGGATGGAGGGCGTCCGCGTTGTCCTGACGGCCAAGGACATCCCTGGCGACAACGTCTACGGGATTGCGCTGCCAGACCAGCAGGTCCTAGCCGAGGACAAAGTGCGTTTTTGCGGAGAGCCCGTGGCGCTCGTTGCCGCCGACGACCCGTATCTCGCAGAGGAAGCCGTCGCCAAGATTCAGGTGGAATACGAGCCGCTTCCAGCGGTGTTCGACCCGGTGTCGGCCTTGAAGGCGGACGCGCCGCAGGTGCAGCCGAAAGGCAATCTCATTCTCCACACGCGCGTGCGCAAGGGGAATGTCGCCCAGGGCTTCGAGGACGCGGATGTCATTGTCGAGGACCTGTTTCACACCCACGGACAGGACCACGCACCGATAGAGCCCGAGTCAGGTATGGCCTGGGTCGACGAGAACGGCACATTAGTCATCTTCTCCTCATCACAATATGTCTACCGTGACCGCCGCCAGGTCGCCCGTGTGCTCGGTCTGCCAGCTAACCGTATCCGGAACATTGCCAGCACGATGGGTGGCGGATTCGGTCGCAAGGATGATGTCACCGTCGAGATCTTCGTTGCCCTGTTGGCCTGGGCGACCAAGCGACCGGTTCGGCTCGCGTACACGCGTCATGAATCGATGCTGACCCAGACGCACCGCCACCCGACCATCGTACGGGCCCGTGCCGGTGCGACACGGGCGGGCAAGCTCACCGCCCTCGAAGGCGTCGCCTATGGAGACTCCGGGCCGTATGCTTCATTGGGAATCTTCGTGATCAAGAAGATGGCCCTCCATCTGGGAGGGCCTTATCATTGGCCGACCTACAAAGCCGACAGCTTCTCCGCCTACACCAACAATCCGATTGCCGGAGCCTTTCGAGGATTCGGTGTGTTTCAGTGCGCCGTGGTTCACGAGAGCCTGATCGATCGTCTTGCTGAACGCATCGGCAAGAATCCTCTCGAGTTCCGTCTCGAGAATTGTCTGCGCGAGGGGCTCTCCTTCAGCACGGGTCAGGTCATGACCGAAGCAGCAGGCCTGGCACAGACGCTGGAGAGACTCCAAGAGTACATGGACGAGCAGGACCTACACTTCAATTCCGGTTCACAGGTGATGGCATGAAACTGAGAGGGATCGGTATCGGCTCGATGCTCTATGGCCTGGGATACGGGTTTGCGCGTCCGGACTTCGCCAGCGCGGAGGTTGACGTCGCGTTCGACGGCAGTGTGACACTGAGGAACGGCGCAAGCGAGCTGGGACAGGGGCTGCGGACGATTCTGTGTCAGCTCGTCGCGGACGAGCTTGGCGTTCGGTTCAAGGAGGTCTCGATCATCTCAGCGGACACGGAGAAGACACCAGATTCTGGTCCGGTCTCGGCCAGCCGTGCCACCTACGTGCAGGGGAACGCGGTCATCAAGGCCTGCCGCGACCTGAAGGCACGATTAGGCGAGGTCGCGACGGAACTGCTCGACACCCCACCGGAGCGGTTGGTGTTCCGCAACGGCCACGTCCACGATGGTGAATCGCCGTCCACGTCGGTACCATTCACCACGCTGGCTAGCGAGGCCCACGCCCGTGGCAGACGATTCCAGGGATACGGCTGGCACAGAATCACCACGCCCGATGTCGATCCTGAAACATCTCAGGGAAACGCCTACGCGACCTACGCGTGGGCAAGCCAACTGGCTGAGGTAGAAGTCGACACCGAGACGGGACAGGTCGAGGTCATCCGATTAGCCTCGGCGACCGACGCGGGGAAAGCTATCAACCCCAAGGGCGTCGAAGGGCAGATCGAAGGCGGTGCAGTGCAAGGACTTGGATTCGCGCTCATGGAGAACATGATCGTAGAGCGCGGGACCTTCGTGAACTCTCGCTTGAGCACCTACCTGATCCCGACGGCCGCCGATGTCCCACGCATCGATCCGCTCATCGTTGAGGTGTATGACCCGACGGGTCCGCACGGAGCAAAAGGCGTTGCCGAGCCGGCGACGATCCCCACGGCGCCCGCCATCTTCAATGCCATCGCCGACGCGATCGGGAAACGCATCACTCGGACACCGGCCAATCCTGAACGTATCCTCCAGATGCTTGGAAAACTCGAGACGGAGCAGGAAACCGCGATGGCCCTCGAGGACCTTCCCTATCCACCCCCGTAAGGGCGACAGACCGGAATGACCCAGCCACAGAAGCTCGCGCGCGGACTGTCGGCGGTAGTACTGGCCGCGTTGATGGCGGCCTGCACGGGAAGCCCGACGGTGGACCGCACCGGCGCATCCGGCGCTCTTGGTGGAGACCCGATTCTGTTTGGAGTCATCGCGCCCTTGACCGGCCCCGTCGCCGATGCCGGTGCCTACGTCGTCAGCGGCCTGACCATCGGTGTTGGGAAGATCAACGCCCAGGGAGGTGTCTGCGGAAGGCCCTTGGAGCCCATCATTCTGGACGGCATGAACGATCCCCAAGAATCAGCGAACGCGGCCGAGAATTTGATCACGCGCGAGCGGGTGCCGATCATCATGGGCGCGTGGGGCAGCTCTTCGACTCTGGCGGTCATGCCCGTCGTGGCGCGACACGGGATACCGCTGGTCGTCGAAACCTCCAGCTCGGACAAGATCACGACGCCCGGAACCCCGGGCTTTGACTGGGTGCATCGCATCAGTCCGACCAGCGCCATGGAAGCCGAGGCGATGAAACCCTACCTGGTCGATGAGCTCGGGATGCAACGCGTCGCCATTCTGAGCGTCAATAACGACTGGGGGCGTGGCGCAGGAACAACCTTCCGCCGGGTGATTGAAGAACAAGGTGGCCAGATCGTACGCGAGGACTACATCGACCAGACCGTCACTGACGTTCTTCCGCAACTCACACAGATCAACAGCTCCGGAGCGGACGCGATCGTCATGACCACCGGCGCCGCCCAGATTGCGACCATCCTCAAGCAGTACACGGAGCTTGGAATGGACCAGCTCATCCTCACCACCGGGGGGAGCAACTATCCAGTCGCCATCATGCAGCTGGCAAGCCCAGAAATGGTCAATGGCACCTACCATGTCATGTTCTACGTGCCGACAGAGCACGCCCTAGCGGGCGACCCCGCGATGTCCGAGTGGTACTACGATACCTACGCGGAGAACGGGTATCCCGAGGTTGGTCTGGGCGAATCCTACCGCGGCTTCGACGCGGCGCATGTCATCGCGCAGGCGATCGAGCTCAACGACTGCAGTCTCGACCCGGAGAGTCTGAACCAGGCACTGACCAGAGTCGAATTCGCTGGCCTGAGTGGCCTCGTCAGGTTTAGCGAGGCCCACGGCCACCAGAGTCGTCCGAACGTCTACCTGGTGCGCGTCGACAACGGTGAGCTCGAGGCCGTTTCGGCCGACCCACCCGTCGAGCAGCCGTAAGCGCATCGCTGATGTCCCATGGTCGAGTTTGTTCAGCACCTCCTCAACGGCTTCTTGATCGGCGGTATCTACGCCCTCATGGGCATCGGCCTGACGCTCATCTTCGGCGTCATGAACGTGGTGAATTTTGCGCACGGCCAGTTCTACATGTTGGGCGCGTTCGTTGTATACACAGTCTTCACTCTTGCCGGTGTGCCCTACGTGCTGGCCCTGGTCGTGGCAGCCATGGCGGTTGGCTTGCTCGGCGTGATCACTGAACGACTCCTGCTGCGGCCGATTCGCGATCAGCCCCCGGACGTTCCCATGCTCGCGACCATCGGGCTCTCGATCTTCCTGGCGAACATGGCGCTGATCATCTGGGACCCGACTCCCAAGGACACCGGTCTGCCGTTTCCCCTCGTCGGCGTGAAGGTCGGACCCTTGACCCTGACGCCGATGCGGCTATTCGTGCTCGTCGCCGCATTCGCCATCATTGCCGGATCGCATCTGTTCTTGCAGCGCTCGCGAATGGGCAAGGCCATCCGGGCCACGTTTCAGGATCGAGAGGCGGCTGCCCTGATGGGCGTCGACGTCAACGTCGTCAACATGGTCACGTTTGGCTGGGGGGCCGCTATGGCGGCGCTCGCCGGCGGCCTGCTCGCGCCGATCTTCCAAGTGTTCCCTACGATGGGAGCCATCGTCACCGCCAAATCCTTTGCAGTCGTAATCGTCGGCGGCTTGGGAAGCTTCCCTGGGGCCATTCTGGCAGGACTGCTGCTGGGGATTGCCGAGAGCCTCGGGGCAGGCTATGTCTCGTCGGGGTATCGCGACGCGATCGCATTCATCTTGATCATCGTCGTGCTCGTCGTCAGGCCCACCGGTCTGCTCGGACACGAAACACACAAGCTCGCCTGATGTGAGAGCCGCGGCCAAATCTTGAACAGACGATGGCAGAACCCCTGACGCGAACATCTCGGTATTTGCTTGCTGGATTGCTGGCCATAGCGGTGCTCTTGCCCTACACCGTCAGCGATCAGTTCATCATTCGGCTGGCAATCCAGTCCGGCATATTCATCCTGCTCGCGTCCGCCCACAACATCTTGATGAAGGTGGGCCTCCTGTCGCTCGGGCCTGTGGCGTTCTATGGACTGGGGGCCTATGTCTCGGCGATTCTCACGACGCGGTACGACGTGCCCTTCCCGGTCGCGTTCCTTGCTGCAGGCCTGGCGGCAACAGCTGCCGGCTGGATCATTGGCCGCTTGACGCTGAGGCTTCGAGCCGCCTATTTCGTACTCGTCACGCTCGGTTTCGCAGAATGCTTTCGCCTCGTCGCCCTCAACTGGATCGACATGACCAACGGCCCGATGGGGATTACCGCGGTGCCTCCGCCGGCTCGGTGGTTCGTCGGATACGTCCCGTATTTCTACTTCATCCTGATGCTGGTCGTGCTGACGATGTTCGGTCTGTACCGTATGGAACACAGCACCATCGGGCGGGCCATGCAGGCCATCCGTCAGAACGAGCTGCTCGCTGGGTCCGTCGGCATCTCCGGCTTTCGGTACATGTTGCTTGCGGCCTTGATCGCCTCGTTCATCATGGGACTGGCGGGCAGCTTCTACGCACATTTTTTCCAGTTCCTCGGCCCCGAAATCCTCGCGTTCGATCTGACGATCGCCATCGTAGTAATGGTCGTTGCCGGCGGGCGCGCCACGTTGATTGGACCAGTCCTAGGTGCGATTGTCTTCACGGTCTTACCCGAAGTCCTACGCGTGGTCCAGGTGTGGCGCATGGCCATCTTCGGCCTGTTGCTCATGCTCATGATGCTTTTCATGCCGGACGGAATTTGGCCCGCGCTGCAACGGCTGGCCCAACGCTGCTTCGAGCGCGTCACCGGTCGGCGAACGCCAGCGGTGGTTCCCTCATCGTTTGGCTCTCCTTCCGAGGGATTTGCCGCGGACGGTTCACGCCCACCGGTCCCCACCCGTGTCGAGCATGGTGTCGCACCGACCGACCGCTCGCAGACCCTGTTGACCGTCGAGCGTCTGTGCGTCCACTTCGGTGGTGTCCAGGCCGTGCATATGGTCGACTTCGACGTGAAGGCTGGCGAGATCCTGTCGATCATCGGTCCCAACGGCGCGGGCAAGACGACGATTCTCAACGCGATCACCCGTGTCGGACCCATCACGGACGGGGAGATCTCGCATCAAGACGCGCTGCTCAACGACTTGCGCTCATACGAGGTGGCACGACGCGGCATCGGGCGTACATTTCAGCACACGAGCCTGTTTCCTGATGTTTCGACGCGCCAGAATCTCGTCTTAGCGCACAACGGCCTGGAGCCCGAGTCACTCCTCCTCAATTTGTTCCGCACCGATGCATCCGTCCAGGCAGCGCAGGACGCCGAGGTCGCGGCCGATCGTATCCTGGAGCGCACTCGACTGTTGCCGTACGGAGCGTCCCTTGCCCGCAGCCTCCCGTACGGTCATCAGCGTGTGCTCGAATTAGGCATCGCCCTGGCCGCACGACCCAGCCTCCTGTTGCTCGATGAGCCGGCTGCAGGCTTGAACCCAGTTGAGGTCAGCGACCTCATGGCCACGATCCAACGGATCCGTCACGAAGGTGTCACGGTCGTCCTGGTGGAGCACGACATGAAGCTGGTCATGAGCGTCTCTGACCGCATCGTCGTGTTGGACCATGGCAGGAAGATCGCTGAAGGACGTCCAGAGGAGGTCCGCACGAATCAACGAGTGGTGGAGGCATACCTAGGAAAGCGTGGCTAACATGCTGCGGATGACGAACGTTGAGGTGTACTACGGCAGTGTGCGTGCTCTCGACTCGGTGACGTTGCACGTCGACGAAGGGGAGCTCGTAACCCTGATCGGCTCGAACGGCGCGGGCAAGAGTACGGTGCTCAAGACCGTCTCAGGTCTAACGTCGCCTCGCGTTGGGGCGATCGAGTTTTTGAATCAACGGATCGACGGTATGTCGCCGACCGAGATCGTCAGGCTGGGCGTCGTCCATTGCCCGGAAGGCCGTCGGGTGTTCCCCGACATGACGGTGAGGGAGAATCTCGACATGGGCGCGTACACGCGTTCCGATAAGGACGACATCGCGACGGATCGAGACCGTCTCTTCGAGCGTTTTCCGATCTTGCATGGACGTCAGCACCAGCGTGCTGGCGATCTCTCGGGAGGGCAGCAGCAAATGCTCGCTATTGCGCGCGCGGTGCTTGCGCAACCGCGGTTGCTCATGCTCGACGAGCCCTCACTCGGGCTCGCGCCCATCCTCGTGGAGCAGGTCGCCGAAATCATCAGAGAACTCCATGCGAGCGGCACGACGATCTTGCTCAATGAGCAGAATGCCGAGATGGCGCTTCGACTAGCGGATCGGACGTATGTGCTGGAAACCGGGAGAATCACGCTGGAAGGAGCCAGCGAAGACCTGCTCCAAAACGAGCATGTGCGGAAATCCTATCTCGGAGGTTGAGTGATTTGTTCCAATGAATTTTGCATTGGTCATCCGATCATTTCGATGTCGGCACCGATGCATACTTAATGGACGGCAGGACGAACATAAGGCCGGTGGCCGTTACAACCAAACCCATGGACATCCATAAACACCCTGCCAGTCCGGTCTCCAGGTATAACCATCCCGACATCAACGTGCCGAGCAACCGTCCTGCCGCATTGGCCATGTAATAAAAACCAACGTCCATTGCCACCGTATCAAATTCAGCGTACGCCAGCACCAGATACGAATGCACGGATGAGTTTAGAGCAAAGACAATACCGAACGCGGCTAGACCTGTGAGCACTACGCCAATCGATGGCATAACATTCGAGGCACCCATGGCTAGACCGCCAGACACCACTATCAATACGCTGCCGCAGATTTGCGCTGTCCGAGCAGTTATGACTGACTCACCAGCAATGCTCAAGGCCTTCGGCGCCGCCGCTTGCACCAAGCCGTAGCCGATAATCCAACTAGCCAGACAGGCACCGACCCACGCGAAGCTCCAGCCCATCACATCGATTAAAAATAGCGGCAGAGCCACGACGAACCAAACGTCACGTGAACCGAACAGACAGAGACGACCAAGTGAAAGAATATTGATTGCGGGGCGTCTGGAAAATATCTGGAAAAAGGTCACTTGGCGCTTACTTTTGCCAAGGTCTCCCGTTAGCTGCCCTGTCGCCAGCACCAAAACGGCCAAGAGTCCGCCAGCCATGATCCAGAGCGAAACGGTAAAACCGATTGTGTCCAGCATCACACCGCCCATAAAGAAGCCCAATCCTTTGAGAGCATTCTTTGAACCAGTCAACCAGCCAACCCATCGAAACAATGTGGATGCATCTTGTCCAGACACAAAAGATTTGACGGCACTCTTAGAACCCAACTTCATTAAGTCCTTAGCGATACCCGAGAGCGCCTGAGCAGCCATTACATAGCCAACTGATAACACCAATGTCCATGTTGGCTGCACGAACGAGAGCATCAGCAAGGCAACAACTTGCAACCACAAACCGGCCAGTAGTGTGACACGCAGACCTAAGCGTGCCGCGAGCCACCCACCAAGCAAGTTGGTGAGAATTCCGCAAAACTCGTAGAGGAGAAAAAGTAGGGCAAGGTCGAGCGAAGTGTAACCAAGCTGGTGAAAATACAACGTCACCAGCATACGGAGCGCGCCATCCGTCAGGGTCAGAGCCCAATACGAGGCGGTAACAATGACGTAACCACGGGTATTCATTGCTTGTGATATGCGCTTCAACCGCCCTGAGTAAACTAGGTGTACTAAAGAAAGGTTAGCACCGTTTCCCCTATATCTCCTTGACTGGGTTAGAATTTCGACGATCTACTTCCCGTTCGCTCAAGTGAATTCGAGGAGGAGTGATGAGAGGCAAGAGACAAGGCTCAATATTTCTGTGGATGTGGCTCGCTCTGAGCTGCAGCATCCTGCTGACCCTACCCATGGTCGCCGGAGCGCAAGACCAGGCGAGCGAAAATACTGAGTGGTCATACCTTGGTGGGGATGCCTGGCACACACGCTATTCACCAGCGGACCAGATCGACGCATCAAATTTTGAGGACCTTGAGGTGGCATGGGAGTGGGACGCATCAAGTTTTGGGTCCAGCACCAGCCGCGCCACGCCGAGTTATGTTGGAGGTAAACTGGTCACGGTCACCGGCAATCGCCGTCATGTGATCTCTCTCGACCCAGAGACAGGCGAACTGCTGTGGAGCTTCACCGAGCCGAACACCCCCCGCTTCGAGTATTCCATGCGGCAGGGTTATGGAAAGGGCGTCGCCTACGCTGAGGTCGACGGCCGAGGGGTCATCTTCATCACCAGCCCAGCATTCTTCTTGCACGCGTTAGACGCAGAAACAGGACGACCGCTTGAGAATTGGGGTGCGCCCGTGCCGATCGAAGGTTTCGGACAAACCGGCACGGTCGACCTCGTCGCAGATTTAATCCAAGACTGGGGTCCCTGGCTCAACGCGAATCAGCCCTACGACCCATACACCGGGATCCCCCTTGAGCTTGGCTACATCACCAGTTCCTCACCACCGATCGTCGTCAACGATGTGGTCGTCGTGGGTAACTCTGCTGAGCAAGGCTACAACCAGACCCGGCAGGAAATGGTGCCGGGAGACATTCTGGGTTACGACGCACGGACCGGTGATTTTCTGTGGAAGTTCAACGTTATTCCACGGCCTGGAGAAGTCGGTCACGAGACCTGGTTAAACGACGCCTGGATGTGGACGGGTGATATTTCTTCCTGGGCACCCATGTCAGCCGACCCTGAGCTTGGCTTGGTCTACATCCCGACCAACAGTGCCACGATGGACTTTTATGGTGGGTTCCGCCCTGGCGATAATCTTTTTTCCGCGAGTCTCATCGCACTGGACGTTAAAACTGGTGAACGGGCATGGCACTACCAAATGGTGCATCACGATATTTGGAACTACGACACCCCAACGGCTCCTGTCCTTTTGGACGTCACCGTTGATGGCCAGGAAATCAAGGGTATCTACCAAGCTACCAAGCAGGCGTTCCTGTACGCGTTGAACCGAGAGACCGGAGAACCCATCTGGCCAATTGAGGAACGTGAAGTGCCTGAATCGAACGTGCCAGGCGAGCGACTCTCGCCAACACAGCCGTTCCCGACCAAACCAGCGCCATTCGACCTACAGGGGCGTACCGAGGAACACCTGATTGACTACACCCCAGATATCAGACAGCGCGCGTTGGACGTTGCGCAACGAGAAAATTCCTTCGTCCCTCTCTTCAATCCGCCCACGCATATCGGTAATGAGCAAGGGCTCGGACCAGCCCGCGTTTGCCCCGGGGGTACGGGCGGTGTGAATATCTCCGGTCCGCCCGTAGCTGATCCACAATCAGGGGTTATCTTCATTACGTCACATAGCGGTTGCAGTGACGTATCAGTGGCCCCTGCTATTGATTCCCCGCAAGAGGGCCCAACCCAAACCGGGACGACCGTCGTCGACTTTTCCCGTAGCCGCATGGGCGGTGGTGGGGGGCGGCGTTCTGGCGCCAACCCGGAAAGTATCGACGGTCTTTCGATCTGGAAGGGACCCATCGGGCGGATCAGTGCAATCGACCTCAACACCGGCGAGTATCTTTGGGTGATCCCGAACGGCGATGCGTCAGAAGAACAGCAGGAAGCCATCCGCAACCACCCTCTCCTGCAGGGAGTCAACAACGTGCCCAGTAATCCTGGAAGAGGTGGCCACGCTGCAATGACCGTGACACCCACACTCCTCTTCGCTTCTGGTCAGACCAGTGATGGTATCCCGCACCTCTTCGCGATCGACAAGCGTACTGGAGACCGTTTGGGTGCTGTGGAAATTCCTGGGTCCACCCGGTATGGCATGTCGACCTGGGTACATGAAGGCAAACAGCACGTCATCATTCAACTCAGTGACGGGCTGGCCGCCATGGCTCTACCTTAAAGCGCAGCGAACGGTTAGGAAGGGCAGCGAGAGGCGCCCCCTGACCCTCGACACGGGCATAGACCCACAAGAGCGATTTTCCGCTTGCATCGAGCCAAATCATGATTAGTCCATATCCTTCAACATCTTGTGGTGCACCTAATTTTTTGTCTATATCTTGTAGTTTTCACCTTGACAATCATAGACGCCTGACCTAAAATTCTCACGGTTTTTTAGGTCGTTTTTTCTAAGTTTTATGAACATCCAAGACTCTCCGAGCCCACAATCTTAAAAGGGCCGTTCGTACTTTTCCTTCCTTCACGCGGTTCGCAAAGCTGAATGACAAGACACACATCGTCTGAAAAGCCAGAACTCACATCTGTCATCCGGCGGATTTTGTCGGTTG
>Ga0315336_1002635_pt1 | contig 26636 bp, 24 predicted proteins | sample ASW5metaG_FD_204512 | JGI IMG/M metagenome (GOLD analysis project Ga0315336, IMG submission 204512) | Ammonia-oxidizing marine archaeal communities from Monterey Bay, California, United States - ASW #5 | ecosystem: Environmental > Aquatic > Marine > Intertidal zone | place: USA: California... | reverse complement strand
AAACATCAGATAGAAAGTCTAGGAAAATCTGTTAAACCTGTGGCGCCGGACAATGCAATCGGTCGACTTACTCGCATGGAAGCCATCGGTAGCCAAGCGGTCAGTAAAGCTTCATTGAATTTTGCTCGCACCAGACTATCTAAGTTGGAGACCGCATTGGCGAGGATCGGTGGCCCTGGATTTGGCGTCTGTAGACGCTGCTCTAATCCCATCCCAAAAGACCGTATTATGCTCGTGCCCGAGAGCGTCGTTTGCATCTCTTGCGCTAAGACAAAATACTATTTATGACCATACCTAAACTAGAAAAGGTAAGATTGAATGCAGGTTGGAGTGCAAAATTGCATTTAAAGCTTATAGAAAAAGATAAAAAAACTATATTAAAACAACGTAAGCATCAAGGTCCACTGCAAATTCAAAAACCCTTTTACCCAGAAGAAAACGGAGCATGTCATATTTATCTTTTGCATCCACCTGGTGGAGTAGTCGGCGGGGATAATTTAGATGTCAAAATTGAAGTGAGCCCTAATGCAAAAGTATTGGTCACAACGCCAGCAGCATGTAAATTTTATAGAAGTGGCGGGGCTACGGCATGCCAAAGACAAGTTATTAAAGTTGCGTCTCGTGGAGTTTTGGAATGGTTCCCTTCGGAAAATATATTTTTTTCTGGCGCCAAGGCGAAACTTGAAACGAAAGTTGATTTATCTGAAAAAAGCCATTTTATTGGTTGGGATATTCTATGCATGGGTAGACCTTCTGCGGGTGAGGAGTTTTCCCAAGGTAACCTAGTCCAGCGGTTTAATATTTTTCGTAGTGGACGACCAGTTCGTCTGGATAAGCTTGTTATTCGTGAGAACGACCCAGCCCTAAGAGCAAAGTGGGGGCTGGCAGGAAAACCTGTTTTAGGAAGCTTTTTTTGCTTCACTTCAAGAATAGAACTGGTTGATTTATTAAGAAAAAATGTCTGCCCGCCTGAGAACGATGATTTTTATTCGGTGACGTTTATGGACGATATTATTCTTTGCCGATATTTAGGAAATAGTGTAGAACAGGTTAAACGACACTTTATAAAAGCATGGCAACTTTTACGTTTTGCTTTACGAGGTCATGAAGCAGTTATTCCACGTATATGGAGTACTTGAATTAAGACATCCGTAATGTAACCAATTTAAAATTAGTTTATTAATTTTGGGTAGAAAAATGGAACTATCACCCCGAGAAAAGGACAAGTTACTTATTTTTACGGCTGGTTTGTTGGCAGAAAGGCGGTTAGCTCGTGGTATTAAGCTGAATTATCCTGAGGCGGTGGCCTACATTTCGGCTGCTATCCTTGAAGGAGCCCGTGATGGGAAAAGTGTTGCCGACCTGATGAACCATGGGACTACATTGCTACAACGGGAGGATGTTATGGATGGTATCTCTGAAATGATCCATGACGTGCAGGTGGAAGCGACATTCCCGGACGGGACAAAACTTGTGACCGTCCATAATCCCATAACATGAGAGAGTAAATATGATCCCTGGAGAATATGCGATTCGAGGAGGCAGCCTGACTCTGAATGAGGGCCGAAAAAAGAAAACTTTAGCAGTGGCTAACGTGGGTGACCGTCCAATTCAAGTTGGTTCCCATTACCACTTTTATGAAACTAATCCAGCGTTAGAATTTGATCGCGAGGCTACTCGTGGATTTCGGTTGAATATTCCGGCAGGAACAGCGGTCCGTTTTGAGCCGGGACAGAGTCGACATGTTGAGTTGGTTGACTATGCCGGTTCCAGGCGGGTTTATGGGTTTAACGCAAAGATAATGGACCAATTGGAGAAAAAATCATGAGCACGATTGATAGGCGCGCTTATGCCGATATGTTCGGTCCGACGGTAGGAGACCGTGTAAGACTGGGTGATACTGAATTGTGGATCGAAGTGGAAGAGGATAAAACGATTTACGGAGAAGAAGTAAAATTTGGTGGTGGCAAGGTTATCCGGGACGGAATGGGACAAAGTCAGCGGACTTCTAAAGATGCTGTCGATGTTGTCATTACCAACGCTTTGATTTTAGATCATTGGGGCATAGTCAAATCAGATATTGGCATTAAAGAGGGCCGTATTGTTGGAATTGGCAAAGCAGGCAATCCTGATATTCAGCCAGGAGTCGATATTATTATAGGTCCGTCTACAGAAGCCATTGCCGGGGAAGGATTGATTGCAACAGCTGGTGCTATAGACGCACATATTCATTTTATTTGTCCGCAGCAAGTTGAAGATGCCTTGATGTCGGGTATCACTACCATGATCGGTGGTGGAACAGGGCCCGCTGCCGGCACCAATGCGACCACATGCACCCCGGGTCCTTGGAATATTCAACGCATGTATCAAGCAGTGGAAGAGTTGCCGATCAATTTTGGCTTTCTGGGTAAAGGGAATGCCAGTCTACCTCTAGCGCTGGAGGAGCAAGTTCAAGCTGGTGCTATGGGCTTAAAGCTCCATGAAGACTGGGGAACGACGCCGGCAGCTATTGACAACTGTTTGAACGTTGCCGAAAAGTTTGATGTCCAGGTGGCTATTCATACCGACACACTCAATGAATCAGGATTTGTAGAAAATACTATTGCTGCCTTTAAGGACCGGACCATTCACACTTATCATACCGAGGGTGCGGGAGGTGGACACGCTCCTGACATTATTAAGGCTTGCGGAGAAGCCAACGTTTTACCCTCTTCTACCAACCCGACGCGCCCCTTTACAGTCAATACTGTGGATGAGCATTTGGATATGTTGATGGTTTGCCATCATCTTGATTCAAAAATTCCTGAAGATGTTGCGTTTGCCGAATCGCGTATACGTAGAGAAACTATTGCAGCTGAAGATATACTGCACGATCTCGGGGCATTCAGTATGATAGCATCTGACTCCCAAGCAATGGGGCGAGTTGGAGAAGTGATTTGTCGAACTTGGCAAACTGCGCACAAGATGAAAGTACAGCGTGGTTCACTTACACCAGACCCTGGGCATCATGATAATTTTCGTGCCAAGCGTTATGTGGCAAAATATACGATCAACCCAGCGATTTCTCACGGTATCGGTCACGAAGTCGGTTCAATTGAAACCGGTAAACTCGCAGATATTGTTCTTTGGAAACCATCTTTTTTTGGAGCAAAACCAGCAATGATGATTAAGGGTGGAATGATTGTGGCAGCCCCCATGGGTGATCCAAATGCTTCTATTCCTACTCCCCAACCTGTGCATTATCGACCAATGTTTGGTGCTTTAGGAGGTGCTCGCAGTGAAACCTGTGTGAGTTTCATTTCTCAAGCTGCTTACGATGAAGGGATCGGACAAAAGCTAAAGCTGAATAAAAAAATTATTGCAGTGAAAAATACCCGTCAAATCAGGAAAAAGGATTTAGTTCATAATGACTATCAACCCAAGATCGAAGTCGATTCCCAAACTTATGAGGTGCGCGCTGACGGGGAATTGCTGACTTGTGAGCCGGCGGATGTCTTACCTTTAGCGCAACGCTATTTTCTTTTTTAATGGTGTTCGCTTTTAATATTTTTTTGGATGCTTCATGTTAGAAATTGTTGAGCGTATTGAAGAATGTGCTGACATCTCATCGACCTTATTAACCCTGCCCTTTGAGCAGAGGCAAAAAAGTCGCTTACGCGTTACTTTGGACAATGGAAGCGAAGCGGCGCTTATCTTGGAGCGAGGCGCTGTTCTACGGCATGGAGATTTGTTGCGCGCAAACGACGGACAGGTTATTGAAATACGCGCTGCATCTGAAACAATTTCTAAGGTCACCGAATCTAATGCTCATTTATTATTGCGGGCCTGCTACCACTTAGGAAATAGACACGTTCCCCTGCAAATCGGAGATGGTTGGTTAAGTTATCTAAGAGACCATGTTTTAGATGACATGATACGCTCTTTGGGGTTATCTGTTGTACATAAAGAAGCTCCTTTTGAACCGGAAACAGGAGCTTATCAAAACGATAGCAGACATCAGCACACCCATAGCCATGGGCATTAAAATGTCCTCCTCGCATTCGCACAACTCAAGCCTCTTAAAATTAATGCGCCTCACCAGCTCTTCGCTTCCTATTGGCGGTTATTCCTATTCGCAAGGTTTGGAGTTTGCTGTTTCATCCGGATGGGTCCGCGATATACCATCGGCGTTGGATTGGGTTCAAGGTCTTTTAAAACATTCTCTAATGAACTTGGATCTTCCGATATTTGTAAGGCTCTATGCATCTTGGAAGGGAGACAATATTGAGGAGGTTAGTTATTGGAACGATTTTTTAATTGCCAGTCGTGATTCTTTTGAACTTCAAGAGGAAGACCGTCAAATGGGTAAAGCGTTGGCACGACTATTGGTTGATTTAAATTTAGATGAGGCTAAAACATTCTTGCGCGAGCCATATGGCTGTTTTCTCACTCTATATTCGTTAGCTGTGGTGCGGTGGAACATTGCCTTAGAGGATGCTGCAAACGGTTTTTTATGGATGTGGGCGGAAAATAAAGTTTTGTGCGCTGTTAAATTAATTCCATTAGGACAGACAGATGGGCAGAAAATATTATCAGTAATTATTGAAACTATTCCTCAAATCATTGATCACGGGTTGTCCCTAGCGGACAATGATATTGGATATACAGCGCCCGGGCAAGGAATTGCGAGTGCACTTCACGAAACCCAATACACACGATTATTTCGCTCATGATTTTAACTAAAGATTAAGAACAATGATAAGAAAGCAAGTGTTGAGGGTCGGAGTCGGAGGTCCAGTGGGCTCTGGAAAAACGGCCTTGATTAACCAGCTTTGTAAACATTTGCGGGAGAAGTTTGAAATTGCAGTGGTGACTAATGACATTTATACCAAAGAAGACGCACAGTTTTTAATTAGGCATAAAGCTCTTGAAGAGGAGCGTATTATTGGGGTTGAAACAGGAGGATGCCCTCATACAGCTATTCGCGAAGATGCTTCGATGAACCTTTCAGCGGTAGAAGACCTATGCGATCGATTTCCAAATTTAGATTTAGTGATCGTTGAGAGTGGCGGGGATAACCTTGCCGCTACCTTCAGTCCGGAATTGTCCGACCTCACGATTTATGTCATAGATGTTGCCGCGGGCGACAAAATTCCTCGTAAAGGCGGACCCGGTATTACGAAGTCCGATTTATTAGTCATTAATAAAACTGACTTGGCTCCACATGTAGGAGCTTCCCTGGAAGTTATGGCACGTGATGCAAAAAAAATGAGAGCGGAAAGACCTTTTGTTTTTACCAACCTAAAAAGTGGCGTTGGAACAAACGAGATAGAAAAATTTATTATTAATCAAGGATTGTTGTGAACTTCCACTCAGTTTGTTTTGTTTTCTCAAATTGGATATATAAAGCAGAGCTTTGACATAAAATGCCACAACAAAATTAAGGTGAGTAACTGTTAATACTTTTGTAGGAATTCCTTTCAAAATGTGTCCTTGATCGAAAAAATATAAAAATGGTTTTATATTGTCGATTTTTGAAAATAATATTCTTTTTGCTTTTCTTCAGTATTTCCACTTTTGGTATTGCTGAAAGTGAGAGGTTGCAAAAAGAAAGTATTAAGATCAGTTTCAGATCACAATTCCATGGAAACTCAGATTTTAAGAATTTTAAACTAAGCCACCCAATAAAAATTTCACATGAAGACATAACCAACCATCTAACTTCTCTCTGGTACAAGGGAACATTTTTGGGTAACAAGAAGGACCGTGTTTTTTCATTATCTGATGTTAAGAAATTAGCACCGATTCTTGTAAAGGCATTTTCGGCGGTGAGTCCCGATAAAATTATCCATATTGAGTTAAAGGGTGAAGATGGTGTTACCTCGGGTGATGTTTTTTCTTTTAGCAGGTATTTAAACTGGCGTTTCGATTTAATACAGGATGAAACGTTTCTTCAAAAAAATAATGTTCGCGGATGGAATATTTTTGCTTGGAAAATGATGCCTCAAAAAGGCCAATACTATTATAAAACCAAGCCTGATAAACGAATAAGGAAAAACTGGATTATTTCAGGCTTAAAGTTTCCTACAACGGATCGGAAAAACCCAAATAATCCTGGTTTTCTTGATAAGTTAGATACAGCATCCTCATCAGGCGATATCAACCCGAAGTTGGAAGAGAAATTAAAACAACTAAAATACCTTTATGATAAAAAACTCATCAGTAAAGAAGAGTATAAAAACCAGCAAAATAAAATTTTTGAACAATTGTTTTAAACTTATCCCTTCCCCAATTAATTTATGATCCAATATTTTTTAGGTAGAGTTTTGTGGCCTTTTATAAGACTGCTAATTCTCCAGACTGCTAATTCTCTATGGATTTTGTTTACTGTTATACAAGCTAAGGCAACTTTTCTAGAGAAGTCTTCAAGTTTCATGGGTGCTTACGTACGCGCTGTAAAATTAAGCACTATTAAATATAATGCCCTAATATGAGGCCACACGTATTGTTAAATTAATTTTGGTATATATTTTAAAATAATATAAATCAAGGTTTTTAACTAATATTTTCAAAAGGTATGGGTTTTGCTTCGTTAAAAACTAATTTGCGCCGTATCTTGTTTTAGTTTTGCTGATAACTTGGAAGGAGATTGGCCTGAAGAAAGTGATTAGATTTCTAGATATTTTTGTAGGTAAGTTATGAAAATAGATTAGTTGAGTGTAAATTTGGTAATTATAAATATTGGTAAAATGCCGTTGACAGGCATGATAAAAACTTTTAAATTTAATGAAATTTGTAAAAATATCAACGAGTAACTAGGTTTCATTAGGACTTTGCTGGAAAAAGTTCTACTTTTAATCTCATACCTGTGATATAAGTACACTGATTTTGCTGAACCACTGCCTAGTGATGCCATATTTTCCACTATTTGTTTTCTTTCTGAAAAATAAAGAGGAGACTTGCTCAATGTTTTTATTACGGTCCAAACATAAACTTTGTAGTTTTTTTGGGGTATTATTGATCATGATTGGTCTTCCAACCCTGGCTGCTGCGGGCGCGAAGATTAAGATTGATGATACAAAATATTTCCAAATAGGTATGGGCTACAGGGGGTCCATTTCACTCATTGAAGATAATGCGCCAACAGGTAAGGATGCTTCCTTTGATCTTCAAACCGATAATTTAAGACTCTACACCGTCTCCCAGGTCCACAAAAATATTCAGGTCGAGTTCAACACAGAACTTGCTACTGTCGATGATTGGACAGGTGGAGGAACAATAGAGACTGACAGAACGGGAGTGGTTCTTTTAGATGCAGTTGCTAAAGTGGACTTTGGTCTTTTTGAGTTCTGGCTGGGGAGGCAATTGCCCCCGAGTGACCGTTTTAATCTGGATGGACCGTTTTACTTAAACGCAGCCTATAGCTTTCCGATAGTCCAAGACTATCCGAATATTTTTGCCGGACGTGACAACGGGGCTGCGATCCATGGTGACGTCAATGGAGGTAAATTCAAGTGGGCCTACGGTGCCTTCGAAGGACGCACCGGTGCCACCAGTAGTGACCAGCAAGACCGTGTTATGCACGCGGCTCGGCTCGATTTTGCCCTGGGTGATCCGGAACCCGGATTTTATACTGGGAGCACCTACTTTGGCGCTAAGAAACTCACCACGATAGGTTTTGTTTATATGAGCGAAGAAGACGGGGTTGGCACCAGTACCGATCCGGGAGATTACACCGGTATGAATGTTGATTTTCTTATAGAGAGAACTCTCGGTAATGGTGCCGTGGTTGATTTGGAGGGGGCATATTTTGATTACGATACAGATAACAAGGCGGATGCCTCCAGAACCCAAGGGGAGTCTTTTCTGATTCTGGCTAGCTATCTGGCCCCTAAGAAAACATCAATCGGCGGGATTCAGGGTAAACTCCAGCCCTATTTTAGGTACCAGGGGTTTAACCGTGACATGAAGAATATAACCAACAATACCGGATATAAATCTCGCACAGAAGCTGGCATAAATTATGTGATTGATGGATTTAACGCCAAAATCACAGGTCTTTGGTACGTAGACGAAGGGGTGGGTAACACCGCCACAAATACAGGTATGTTGGCCATGCAATTTCAGTTGTAGTTGAAAAAACTTTTATTTAAATAATAAGGGGAGAGGCGTAAAGCCTTTCCCCTTTTTTTTGTGATCAAAGTAAATACTAATCTTCGTTTAAAATATCAAATGTCCTCAAGAATCATCTGCTGTTTTTTCCAATAGGTCAGATTAAGTTCCTACCTCAAAACTTTGTTCCATGCAATCAACTATTTTAGTAACAAAAAATAGCATAAAGCCATTTGGAAGCTTAATTTTAGAGCAAAGTTAAAAGGGTGTCTTTTAGTAAAAAGTTTTAAACCATTTAATTTCAATAATCTTTAAGGATGTATTTTTGGCATTGATATTGCTTTGCTATGTGTACGTTTTACATTTTTAACTATAACTAACCTTGTTGATAAACGGATTATCAGAAACGCGAATGATAAGCAAACGGTAAGTATGAATAAAGAATGGAATGATTACATTTCATAAATAGTCGTGATGGTTTTAGAAGTTTTTGGACTGGTTGTTATTAATATCAAACTGGCAGCCAGCAATATACACAAAATTAATAAAGTTTGAGAAAGGAAGGTTTATAAATGAATCACTTTAATTCAAAAGAGGGTTCTTCGTTTTTCAAGTTAAAATTTTTAATCTTAGCTTTTGTGTTATTTGTTGTTAGTAGCGGAGCACAGGCAGCTGATACCATTAAAGTGGGCATACTGCATTCGCTCTCTGGCACCATGGCGATTAGTGAGACATCTTTAAAGGATGTGGCTTTAATGGCGATTGATGAGATCAATGCTAAAGGTGGGTTGCTGGGTAAAAAGCTAGAACCAGTAGTAGTTGACCCCGCCTCAGACTGGCCCTTGTTCGCCGAAAAAGCACGGGAGTTAATTCAAAAACACAAGGTCGCGGTAACATTTGGTTGTTGGACATCTGTTTCTAGAAAGTCAGTTCTCCCAGTGTTCGAAGAATTAAATGGCTTGCTCTTTTACCCGGTTCAATATGAGGGAGAAGAATCTTCTTTCAATGTATTTTATACCGGTGCTGCCCCAAATCAACAAGCCATTCCGGCAGTCGAATATTTAATGAGCGAAGATGGTGGTGGAGCCAAAAGATGGGTCTTGTTGGGAACCGATTATGTTTATCCCCGAACGACTAATAAAATCCTTAACTATTTTCTAAAATCCAAGGGCGTATCCAAAAAGGATATTATGGAAACTTATACGCCGTTTGGTCACAGTGATTACCAAACAATCGTTTCGGATATCAAGAAGTTTGCAGCCGGCAAACCAACAGCAGTTGTTTCTACCATTAATGGTGATTCAAACGTTCCATTTTATAAGGAACTTGGAAATCAGGACCTGAAAGCTGAGGATATTCCTGTTGTTGCGTTTTCTGTAGGTGAAGAAGAACTACGAGGCATTGATACAAAGCCGTTAGTAGGTCACCTAGCAGCTTGGAATTATTTTATGTCCATTAAAACTCCAGAAAATAAGGCCTTCATTAAAAAATGGAAAGCGCATGTGAAAAAACACAAACTTCCAGGTGGAGCTAAGCGCGTAACCAATGATCCGATGGAAGCCCACTACATTGGTATTAAGATGTGGGCGCAAGCGGTTGAACAAGCTGGTACCACAAATGTTGATGCTGTTCGGCAGGCTGTCGGTGGCCAAACCGTTCAATCGCCTTCTGGTTTTAAAATTACAATGGATGCTAAGAATCACCATTTGCATAAACCGGTAGTTATAGGTGAAGTTCAGGCAGATGGCCAGTTTGAGATCGTTTGGCAAACCGATGGTCCCATTAGAGCCGATGCTTGGAGCCCTTACATTCCCGAGAGTGCTAAAAAAGTTGCTGATTGGACTTATCCTTGGGTATGTGGTAATTGTACTAAGGCTAAATTCTAGTCCACTTGACCACTCGACTTCATAAGTTTTGTTGGTCTTTCGTGAGTATTTTTAAGAAGTGGGAGCCTAGTTCAAACTAATCTTGACCTTGTCTTATTGTTAGAAATTCCATTCATCGCAGATGAATGGAATTTCTTCGTTTTTAGAAAGAATTAATGAATGGCTATACTTCCCTTTCTATTTATCTCCATACACCCTGCGGCTAACTTAAACAGTCTGAAAGTAACTTCTCGTTTTTTTGGGTTTTTCATTTTAGTTTTTATCAGCATCTCTACGATATCTTTTGCCGAGGCAAGTGATTTCGAATCGACCCTTAAGGAATTAGGCAATAAAAGTCGTTCTAAGATAAAAATAGCAGTACAAAAATTAGGTGAACTTGGAAACCCTAGTGCACTTCCGGCTTTAGACGCTTTAAAAGCTAAGCGTTTAGCAACCACAGAAGATGGTAGCCTTGTCATTTTGAATGAATCGGAAGATCAGGGAACGGACGCTCTGAGTGGAAAAAAACTAGATATAGAATCTTTAAAACTAAGAAAACCCAGAATTAATAATTCTGTCAGAAGACACTTATCGACAGCAATCGCCAAGTTAAAGCTAAACTCTAAGGATTCTGCGGTTCGGGTCGAAGCGGCGAAAAGTCTTCTAAAACGTTCTTCTAGCGAGATCTTACCTTTAGTTGAAGCCATTTTAAAAAAAGAGAGGATTGATAAAGTCAGGGAGATCCTCTCATTAGTGCTAGCAAAACAATATCTTGCAAGTGAAGATAGAAATAAACGACTGGAATCTCTAGATACCATTAAAAAGCATGGGGGAATTGATTTTTATAGGTCGCTAGAGGCTCTATTAGAAAAAAATGAGCAGGGTGAGTTTTTGGAGGACGACTCTATAATTCGCACTGGTGCTGAAAAAGCTCTCGCTTCTATAAAACAACGTCAATTCTTCGTTAATCAAATAGCAAACTTATTTTATGGTTTGAGCCTTGGCAGTATATTACTTCTTGCTGCTTTAGGGTTGGCAATCACATTTGGACTTATGGGTGTCATTAATATGGCTCATGGTGAAATGTTGATGATAGGGGCTTATACAACTTTTGTTATTCAAAACATTTTTGAGAAATACTTGCCCAGTTTATTTGATTGGTATCTCATTGCAGCTATCCCGTCGGCTTTTTTGATCAGTGCTTTGGTGGGAATCATTTTGGAAAGAAGTGTCATTAGATATCTTTATGGCCGGCCGTTGGAGACTCTCCTTGCCACCTGGGGAATTAGCTTAATATTGATTCAAAGCGTAAGGTTGACTTTTGGTGCGCAGAATGTTGAGGTTGCCAACCCTTATTATCTTTCGGGAGGGATTGAGATTTTTCATGGCGTTGTTCTCCCCTATAGTCGTATTGCTATCATTATATTTGTGATTTTTGTTGTGATTGCAATCTGGGCACTGTTACAAAAAACATCCCTTGGGCTTCAAGTTCGCGCTGTAACCCAGAATAGAGAAATGGCTGCTTGCATGGGGATTCCGACACATAAAGTTGATATGTGGACTTTTGGATTGGGTTCTGGTGTGGCGGGTCTTGGAGGGCTTGCACTTTCTCAGATAGGAAATGTAGGCCCTGAATTGGGACGAATGTATATTGTTGATTCTTTTATGGTTGTCGTATTGGGTGGTGTGGGAAAAATTGCAGGTACCGTTGCAGGTGCTCTTGGAATTGGTGTGATTAATAAATTTCTAGAACCCGTTTCAGGAGCTGTTTTGGGGAAGATAATAGTTCTGATTCTTATCATTGCTTTAATACAAAAACGCCCGCAGGGCTTGTTCGCCCTTAAGGGCCGATCAATGGATAGTTGAGTTCCTCGTAGATGATAAAACATATTATTGCATTACATTCATTCAGAGGGTGGTTGTTTAGCTTTGGACTATTGGCCTTTGCAATAATTCTGCTTCCTATTTTAAATATATTCGTGCCAGAGGAATCTATTTTACATGTTCCAGATTATATGTTTCCTCTTCTAGGAAAGTACCTGTGTTACGCCATGGTGGCGTTAGCAGTTGATTTAATTTGGGGGTATACCGGCATTCTGAGTTTGGGACATGGAGTCTTTTTCTCGATGGGTGGATACGCAATGGGTATGTATTTGATGAGGAGCATAGGAAAGGAAGGGGTTTATAAAAGCGATTTACCTGATTTTATGGTTTTTCTCGATTGGAAAGAATTACCCTGGTATTGGTATGGTTTTGATCACTTTGCTTTTGCCTTGTTAGTAATACTTGTATTACCAGGGTTATTTGGTTTTATTTTCGGTTATTTTGCTTTTCGCTCCCGCATCAAGGGGGTTTATTTTGCCATTATTACACAGGCAATGACTTATGCTCTCATGCTTTTATTTTTTCGCAATAATACAGGTTTTGGAGGTAATAATGGCCTTACTGACTTTAAAAGAATTTTAGGGTTTTCTTTGCATAATCCTGCCACGAAAATGGGTTTATTTGTTATTACCGCTCTCGTCTTATTTTTTAGTTATGTTCTTGCCCGATACATTGTTAAATCTAAATTAGGACGAATTCTTACTGCTATCCGCGATGTTGAAAGTCGCGTTATGTTTTCTGGTTATAATACGTTACATTACAAGCTTTTTATTTGGACCTTTTCTGCATTTTTGTGTGGAATAGCAGGCGCCCTTTATGTTCCGCAGGTTGGCATTATCAATCCAAGTGAGATGCAACCCACAAACTCGATTGAAATGGCTATTTGGGTTGCGGTTGGTGGGCGAGGGACATTGAGTGGCGCTCTTTTTGGAGCCGGGTTAGTCAATGTAGCGAAAAGCTGGTTTACTGTTGCAGCCCCTGATTATTGGCTATACTTTTTGGGGGCGCTTTTTATTTTTGTAACTTTATTTTTTCCTAAAGGGATTCTCGGTATTTTTAAACGTTTTTCTATAGTGAGTAAAGTTAAGGAATCTACCCAATGAATAGTGCGGAAGTTTCCACTAAAGAAAGTTCTATTGATACAAGGCACGGTTGTATTTTGTATCTAGAAAACCTGACAGTCAGCTTTGATGGATTTAAAGCTCTCGATGATTTAAACCTATATATCGATGATGGTGAACTGCGTTGCATCATCGGGCCTAATGGTGCTGGTAAAACGACTATGATGGACGTAATTACTGGGAAAACTCGTCCGGATGAGGGGACGGTTTTTTTTGGGCAAACTCTGGACCTTACTCAGATGACGGAATATGAAATCGCGCATGCAGGTATTGGAAGAAAGTTTCAAAAGCCAACAGTATTTCAAAATCACACAATTTATGAAAACTTAGAGTTGGCACTTCATATTGAAAAAGATATTTGGACATCGTTACTAAAGCGTTTGAATGCCGATCAAAAAGAAACTATTGAGGAGGCTCTCGAAACTATTGGGTTGGTTGAGCAAAGAAATACTCGTGCTGGACTGTTATCGCATGGTCAAAAACAATGGCTAGAAATAGGTATGTTGTTGGTACAAGACCCGCGATTATTATTGATCGATGAACCAGTTGCAGGTATGACGCATCAAGAGACCGAACAGACTGCTGAACTTTTGAGTTCTCTGGCTGGAAAACATTCTATTGTGGTAGTCGAACACGAAATGGATTTCATCCGGTCTATAGCAAAGAGGGTTACGGTTTTACATGAGGGACATGTCTTGGCAGAAGGGTTAATGGAGGACGTTCAAAACAATCCAAAAGTTGTTGAAGTTTACTTGGGGAGTTAGCGGTATGTTAAAAGTTGAGAAATTAAATCTATTCTATGGCGAAAGCCACACTCTTTGGGATGTCGATTTAAACGTCTTAACGGGATCTTGCACCTGCCTGATGGGGAGAAACGGTGTTGGCAAGACGACCCTTCTTAAAGCGATTATGGGGTTATTGCCAATTTCTTCGGCTAACATAGTATATAAGGGCAATGATCTTGCCAATCAACCTTGCGAATTAAGAGCTTATCAAGGTATTGGTTATGTTCCCCAAGGTCGAGAAATTTTTACTCAATTAACCGTTGAAGAGAATCTTCGTGTGGGACTCCTCGCTAGTGGTAAGGGGTTGCATAAAATTCCTGATCTCGTATTTGAAATTTTCCCCGTTTTGAAACAGATGCTTCATCGTCGCGGGGGAGATCTTTCAGGAGGGCAACAGCAGCAATTGGCAATTGGAAGAGCTTTATCACTTAACCCAAAGTTGTTGATTCTAGATGAACCAACCGAAGGTATTCAGCCAAATATTGTTCATGAGATAGGGGATATCATTATTCGCCTAAACCAAGAAAGAGGGATGACCATATTGCTCGTTGAACAAAAACTTCCCTTTGCACATCGTGTTGCTCAACAGTTTCACATACTCGATAAAGGACGTAATGTTGCTGCGGGTAAGATGGAAAATCTAAGCGATGAAATTATAGATCAGTATTTAAAGGTGTGAAAATATTTAGATACCCAAACTTTTAAAAGGTTTTGGCTACTCGCTTGAAGATATATCGTTAGTTTCTACTAGTGGTTTGTCAACCTCTTTGTCAGGGGAACCCTCTTTTTCGCTGGGTGTTATAATGGACGGGGCGTTTTTATTTGGATAAATTAAGTCTGAATAAGTAAATACAGCACCGGACCAGCCCAGTATAAATACTAATAAGTATCGCGCTAGTGCATTCATTAACTCTCTTCTCCTATGTTGGATAAACCCATTTTTCTTCTCTAGCTATTGTAACCTAGAGATAATATATATTGTAACCCAGAGATGATATTCTTCTCAAGTACATCAGGATAGGAGAGGTAAGACGTCCTAACTATTTTAAAATAAAAGGGTAATAAAGCATTGAAACATTTTGTTGCATGTGGTAGGTTACCTATGTTTTACAGTAGCATCCTCCCCGGAAGTCCATTGAAGGTAATCCCCCTTTCAAGGTCTTCCGAATAGGTGTCCTTCAGTGGACTTCCAACCCTATCTGTCTGCGTTGGTTTCTTATTTTGCAGTGCTCCTCTAACAACTAAGCCCGTAGCTTTAAATTCTAACGAATCGGTTTTACAAAAGGCGTGCTATACGAGTAAGTATTGGTCAATTAAGTTTAGGTTGATTTGGGTAAATTATTTTGGAGGGGCCTTGCATGTACCTTCAAGTCTTTTTATATCTTCTACAGTTGGATTTAGAGCACTTACTTCGGCTAGGCAACCATTAACATTCAAAAATAATTTGCCCTTTTTATTGACCTGAAAAATCTTATCGCTTCCCTTGAATTTTGACCGTGCCTGAGCAGTAAATTTATGACTACGGGCTTCAATAACTTTCAGTTCAACATCTTTTTTGAGCTTGCCTATAGCCATTTCTCCTAAAGACTGGGAACAAGCTTTGTCAATTCCGATCTCACTCCAAAGTACAGTGCAACGTAATTGCATTTTGTCCAGAGCCGATAGGGCAAGCGAGTATCCTTTACTAGTAGCCTTGTCCCTATTACTCTGCTGAATCATCCTAAATCCAAATACCACAACAAGAATTATGAGTAGACCATATATCCCTTTCTTAATCATGGGGTTTTGTTTCGTGGAATCCTTTGGGGGGATTTTTTTTCGCTTTTTTTTAGGGCGTGTAGAGTTTTCTTTCAGGCGTTTTTTCTTTTTTGGTTTTTCCGAAGGTATTGCTGGATCTTCTTTCAGGCGTTTTTTCTTTTTTGGTTTTTCCGAAGGTATTGCTGAATCTTCTTTCGGGCGTTTTTTCTTTTTTGGTTTTTCAGGAGGCATTAGTGAGTCCTATTCAAAATAAAGGATTTAAAACCGTCTTATATATAAAATATATCCGAGGCTTTCAAATTGTCAGTTACAAGCCAAATGTTTCAAATTTTTAGAGGTGATTCTACCTAAAAAAGTAGAAAAGGTAAAAAATGATTTAAACTTTTTTTACCTTTTTTTTGAAGATTTTGGCGCCTCTAAGCATTAAGTTGTTAAATATCATATCGTAACTTTCCGAACATCTAACAGATAACGGATATCTCCTTAGGATGATTATGGGTTACGTGGGGTATAAAATAATCTAAAAGCATTAAAGTTTCCTCTGATTACTTGGCAAGAGCATCCTTTTTTATCTCCCGGGGACTTTGTTAGTCGCCCATTCGGCAAGTTGTTCCCGAAAGATTTTTGCGTTATGGCGGATGTCCACTGGAAACTCTGGATGCATCAGGATCTCGTTTATCTCGAACGTATGATCGTGCTGGTTTCCAAGCTCCAATAACTCTTTTATAAAAACGTTACGTGCAGAATCATTTGTCATATCTTTTAAGTCTTTTGGCTCGATGATAATGACTGGCTTTTGATTTCCGGCTTTTCCTAAACCAATCAAGGCAGATCGTTTTACCTTAGGGTGAGAATTGAATATCTCTTCGCATGGGATTGTGAACAAGGTTCTATTTGCTGTTCTGACACGCTGGCTTTTCCTGCCGCAAAACCAAAGACGGTTTAGTTCGTCTAGATATCCCACATCGCCCATGCGGTGCCAGAATGAATTATTTTTATCTTGAATTTTAGCTAACTCGGTTGCTTCGTTACGGTTGAAATACTTTTGGGTCACCCAGGGACCTTTCACTACAATTTCCCCAATTTCTCCACGAAGTAATTCCAGAGAGTCGTTCCATTTTGGGATAGGGCCATCGTCGATTTTTATTATTCTAAGCGTAATGTTAGAGACTTTACGACCAACACAAGTGCCGTATCCTTCTCGAGTTTTTTTTAAAGTATCTTCAAGAACTTCTTTTCGTTCTATAGTTGTGACAGGGAGTGATTCCGTCGCTCCATAAGGCGTATGAACTTTCGATTCCGATTCTAAAATGTGGTTAAACCTTTCGAGTAATGAACCTGGAACTGGTGCGCCTGCTATTAAAACCCGGTTAAGAGATGGAAGGCGACGGTTGTGCCGAATACAATGTCGACTAACCGTGTCCCATAGTGCAGGTGAGCCAAATCCGCTGGTAACGTTATACTCATCGATTGTTTTTAAAAGTTTTTCGGGACAAACTTTGGCGGGACGCGTAAAATCCATTTCTGGTATGACTGATGTCATACCGATTCCCACCCCAAATAACGAAAACAGCGGGAACGTAGGAAGGTCTATTTCTCCAGGTTTGATGCCGTAGCAGGAGCGAAGCGTTTCCAATTGATTTGAAAACATACTATGAGTATACAAGACACCTTTCGGTGTACCTGTACTCCCGCTAGTAAATAAGATGGCTGCTGGGTCATCAGGAAGTACATTGAAATAAGTTGATTTGGGTAAAGACATATTGTGGATATCTTTAAGAGTTTTCCCTCCCAATAACCGAAGCGAGCCTGTAGTGACTCTATAACGCACGCTACGAAAAAATTTGCGGAAAACTTGTGACATTGTATAGACGAATGGGGTTGCTATGATTCCCCGTGGTTCAGCTTCTTCGATGCACTTTAGAACATTTTTTTTTCCCAGACCAGGATCAATTAGGACGGGTACCGTGCCAGCTTTAAATAGAGCAAAGGTGATAGAGATAAACTTAATATTAAAGGGAACAAAGAGTAAGACACGGTCGCCTTTTTTTAACCCGTATTGATTGATTCCGGAGGCAATGTGTGAACTTTCGTTATTTAGTTCTGCAAATGAAATAGACGAATTGGTATGAGGTACAACGACCGCGGTGTGGTTTGGGTAATTTTGCGCAATGCATTCCAGTGAAAAAGCTATATTGTGGCTCTTTTGCTCCATAATCTGTTTATGGCAGGTTCAGAGTTGCTTTGACCAGAGAAACCGTCACTTTCTTTTTTCGAATAAATGATTCATGGTTGATCATGGTGACCGCATGCTTAATCGACATAAAGTCTCTTGGGATTTGGGTGAGAAGGTAACTTATTATTTTATCTGGGATGCTTAGTCCTATGTCTTTTGCCAATTTTGTTATTATTTTAGCTGTTGCGTTGTCGTCAATAGATTTAAGTTCGGTAGACATACCCGATTGGAAACGAGAGGTTAGATAACTTGCCGTACTTTCTAAGTTTGCTGGGTTACAGTTACCTGCGAATGCTATTTTTTTCTCTTTTTCGATGAGAGAGTTAAATATAAGATAGAGTTTTTCCTGAGACGCAGGTTGGTTGGCTATATGGTCTACTGCGTCGAGTAAAAATAGGTCAGTGTTGGATAGAATGGATATGAACTCGCTTGAGGAGCCATTTGCATTCTCATCTGTTTTCTGGATGAAATCTAAACCGTGAACGTATAGGGCCTTTTTCCCCATAGAAGCAAACTGATTACCAATAGAAATGAGAAGGTGGGTCTTTCCCAGATTTTTTCCGCCAAAAAGATAGAGTGTGTTGAAAAGAGCAGGGGTTTCCTTACAGAATTGACGGGCGGCGTCGAAGGCGACCTTTGATCCTTTTGAAACCACGAAGTTAGAAAATGAGTATTCTGGTCGAGCAGGAAAATCTAGAATAAACTGACGTGTCAGAGGCTCCTTTTCAGACATGACCAATTAGATTTAAAAAAAATAATGCAGAGGGTGTTTGGAAATGAAAAATAGGACGCCGTCTTCCTTAAACAAAGGCAGAATCATTTAGGTCCTATCTGAATTTCTATATCAGACCCCAGCCATCCTGATTGAATAATCACAGTACAATCCCATCCGGTTTTTTGGTAATTAAGAATCTTTCCGTTGTTTGCTAAGAAACTAACGCCAGGGGTCCATTTGTGATTTATCATCTCATTCTGATAGAACTCGACCATTTCTTTTAGGTTGCTGCTTCCACTAAAAAATAGACGTCCAACTTTTATGTTTTTCTTTCCAGACTCATAAACAAACGACTTTGACTGATCTCTGTCGAAACCTTTGGGGATAGGAATATCAGTGAATGGATGAGCCAAATTAATTGGTTCAGGTAGAGGAGGGGAGTCTTTTCTTGATTCTTCTAACGTTGAACATCCCCCTGATGATATAAGGAAAAATAAAAAGACTGACCAGACAGAGACTGATGAGTGATTTCTTCTAACTGTTTTCAAAAAGAGTCCTCCCAAAGTAAACAACGATCAGACCGATTAGCATCAAGGTAAATCCGATGATTCTCAGAACATGATCTGGAATTTCACCAATTTTTTGGGCAAAACTTTTGACATGAGAAGGAGCGCAAAAATACGGAATGCCTTCGAAGATCATCATCAATCCCAAAGCGGAGATAAAGAGACCCATGAATGTATGTAGTTTTTAGTCGAAGATTGAAAATGGGCCCTCGGAGCCACGGCTTAAGGCTCATGCAGGCCAGGTCAGGGGGTACATTGGCTAACGATAAGCCAGGCTCACCTGAATTCTACCTCAGTAAACCCTGATGGTACAGTCGATTATCTTTAATTCACCCGACAGAGTCAATAAATATTTATTTGACTGGGAATAGAGGTTGTCATACAAGAATTTGGCGTTATATAATGAAGTAATTTCTTTATATATTCTTAAATTGCTTTGTTGTCCTATCGTAGATGATAGCTCCGTATGTTTTTCGGTTTTATTCCGTTAATTCCATACAATATAAATTGGTTAAGATTTTAGGTGTTTAAAGCTTGAGGGGAAGCGATTAATGAACATTCAAGTGAAGAGTGAGGTTTCCAATGAATTTTAAAGTCGTCAAGGTTATGCTGTCCTGGTTTCTGTTGTTGGGTTTGTGTTTTCCTATTTCATTTAAAGCTGAGAATGCTTTCGGACTATTGTTAGGGCAAGTATGGGCCTTAAGTTCCGAGTCGATACCGCTAACAACTAACATTTTCGTCGAGATCGCAAAAAAACAGAATCCAGCAGTAGTCAATGTCAGTATGAGTGCCAAGGTACCAGAAACTCGTAATCAACCACCGACACCTCGACCCCCTCAGTCTCCCCCTGGGCTTCCTAGAGGAGATCAGTTTCGTGATTTTTATGATAGATTTTTTGGTCAACGACCAGACCGCCAGCCTCGACGGGGAACTGGGTCTGGATTCATTATTGATGCAGAGGGGCATATTTTAACCAATAATCATGTCATTGAAGGAGCTGAGGAGATTCATGTCAACCTGGAAGATGATAAAGAATACAAGGCGACATTGATTGGTTCCGATCCCAAAACTGATATTGCTTTAATCAAGATTAATAGGGATGAAGGGGTTAACAAGCCATTCCCTTATTTGAAAATGGGTGATTCTGACAAATTAGAAGTTGGCGAATGGGTGGTGGCTATTGGAAATCCATTCGGATTAAGTCATACCGTAACAGTAGGTGTGGTCAGTGCAAAACAAAGAAATATAAATGCGGGGCCTTATGATGAGTTTATCCAAACAGATGCTTCCATCAATCCTGGTAATAGTGGGGGTCCATTGATCAACATTAAGGGGGAAGTCGTAGGAATAAATACAGCGATTATATCGGGTCCCACTGGCGGCGGTAACGTAGGAATTGGTTTTGCAATTCCTGTTAATATTGCCAAGACCATTTTAACTGCTCTACGTGAAAAAGGAAAAGTTACACGGGGATGGCTGGGTGTAATGATTCAAAAAATAACACCTGAACTAGCTAAATCATTTTCGCTAAAAGATGACAGTGGCGCTTTGGTAGGAGACGTTATTCCAGATGGGCCGGCTGCCAAGGCTGGGATAAAACGCGGTGACGTGATTGTTAAATTCAACGGACAAGAAGTAAACGACGTGGGCCAGTTGCCGAAGATCGTGGCCAGTACAACACCGGATACACAAGTTGATGTGGTAGTCATACGTGGCGGGCGGTCCCAGACTCTGAATGTTCATATCGCAATTCTTAAGGATGGGGAAGCCAAAGTGGCACAAGTTGAGCCTCACCGTGATTCATTGGGCATGCAAGGACAGGACATCACACCTGACCTTGCTCAAAGCCTGGGGCTAGATAATGATGAAGGGGTTTTGGTGTCTGATGTTACTGCAGGTGAGTCAGCAGCGGAAGCAGGAATCAGGCGAGGTGATGTGATCACAGAAATTGATCGGAAACCGATCAGAAATATGGCCGATTATACACGCTTGCTTGGAAATATTAAAAAAAAGCGTACAGTGCTATTTCTTATTCGCAGAGGCGGCACTACCATTTATATCGCTGTTAAGATCAAATGATATGCGGTGTTTGCCGCTTATATCAACTTTTTTTAACGGCAAGCCTTTTTTCAGGGCTTGCCGTCTTTCATTCTCCTCTTTCATGGGCAGTTCCCGGCTTCTCATAACAATATTTATCCTTTCTATTTCCTTGTTTGAGCCTGTTCCTCTATGGGCTGAAGATGGCAACCGAAAAACTCCCATTGTTAAAGTGGTGGAGCAGGTAGGGCCCACGGTCGTTAATATCCATACAGAAGAAGCTTCACCCACAATGCGTAATCCATTCAGAGATTCACGTAATCCATTTTTCGATCAATTTTTTAAAGAGCTATTTCCACCTTTGAACAGCAACCGTAGAAGCCTGGGGTCCGGTGTCATAATTAATGCGGAGGGATATATCTTGACAAATGAGCACGTTGTTGCCAGGGCGACTCGTATTAAAGTAACTCTTATAGATAAACGGGAGTTTGACGCTCAGCTTATAGGGGCCGATATTAAGTCCGATCTAGCAGTTATTAAGATCGACACAAAGGAAAGCCTGCCTCATGTTGCACTGGGAAGGTCTGATGACTTGATGATCGGAGAAACCGTTATTGCAATCGGGAATCCTTTTGGCCTTCAGCACACCGTGACCACAGGAATTATTAGCGCTCTTCGCCGCAGTATTAAGGGAGGCAAAAACAGGGTTTATAGTGACTTTATTCAGTTGGATGCTTCAATTAATCCAGGTAATAGTGGTGGCCCGCTCCTAAATATTAATGGTTCCTTGATTGGAGTCAACACGGCTATTTATCAGCAAGCGGAAGGGATAGGATTTGCCATTCCCATCAACAATGCTAAGCGCATTATTAATGACCTTATACGTTACGGCAAAGTGAGGCGTGGATGGCTCGGTGCTTCAGTACAGGATGTGACTAAAGAAATGGTCCGTTTTTTCCATCTCGACCGAGTTAGAGGCGTCGCCGTTGTTCAAGTTATGAGAGGAAGTCCTAGTGAAAGGGCTGGATTAAAGCAAGGTGATGTCATTTTATCCTTAGATGCTAATGAAGTCCGTGACAAATCTGATTACATCGAACGAACCTCCACTTATCCAGTGGGGAACACCATAAGTCTAAAAATATTGCGGGGTGGGAGAGAGAGGTCGGCAATTTTGAAAGTTTCGTTTCTTCCCGAAGACCAAGTGGCGGGGTACACGAAAATCTGGTTGGGGTTCAATGTGACGGAAATCCAAAAGTCTATGATGGGTAGATATCATTTAACAACCGATCAGGGGGTTGTCGTGACGAATGTAATACCGAACAGCGTAAGTGGAAAAATTGGTATTCAGCCGGGGGACATTATCCGTCAGGTTAATCAGACAAGAATCAAAAATGAAAAAAATTTTAAAACAGCCATGGTTGAGGCGGCGGGCAGAGAAAGCATACTTCTTCTCGTTCAAAGGGGACAAAATGGATATTACGTAACACTCGAGCCTTGATTAATTTTTGTCTGGTAAATTCCTACCGCAAAAACGGTAACTGATTGTATGGTAGATTTCTACATTAAGGTATTGTTTGAAAACTGTATAACTCTTAGCCGCAATCGTTCAAAACTAAATCTAAACTATGTCTGAACGGGGTAAAGTAAAAATTGAATATCTGCGCGAGAATATCAGGCAACACGATATTCTGTATTACGTAAATGACAATCCGACGATTTCAGACCGTGAATATGATCTTCTAATGCAACAGTTGCGGGACTTAGAGGAAAAATTTCCCGAATTAGTTACCCCGGATTCTCCAACTCAGAGAGTCGGCGGAAAAGTTACCAAAAAATTCACTGCTATAGCGCATAAGTCTCCTATGCTCAGTCTTGATAATACATACAATGTTGATGACTTACGAGACTTTCACGACCGTGTTGTCAGGGGGCTAGGTAAGTTTTCATCGGAAAATATCGAGTACTTTGTCGAGCTCAAGTTTGATGGTCTAGCCGTAGCACTGATCTATGAAAACGGAGTTTTTCTTCAAGGAGCAACACGAGGGAATGGAAAAGAGGGGGAAGATATAACAGCGAATTTAAAAACCATCAAGTCCATTCCCCTCAATCTTTCGATAAAAGACAAGAAGGAATTTGAATTTTTGGAAGTGCGAGGTGAAGTATTTATGCCCCGTGAAAGTTTTTTTGAGCTTAATAAAATAAGAGAAGCAAATGGGGAAGCTCCATTCGCGAACCCTAGAAACGCTGCTGCAGGATCCTTGCGTTTGTTAGATCCTTCCGTTACTGCTTCGCGCAAGCTAGATATTTTTATCTACGGCATGGGTTCTATAGAGTCAGTTAATTTCAAGACTCATAGCGAAATTCAGGCCAAGTTGCAAAACCTTGGATTCAAGTTAAACAAAAATCATTACACTTGCGGTAACTTTCAAGAAATTCTGCCTTATATTGAAAAATGGAAGGCTGAAAAAGAAAAACTGGAATACGATATCGACGGGCTAGTAATAAAAGTCAACTCTTTGGCCTACCAAAACAAACTAGGTGAGACCTCCAAGTTCCCGAGATGGGCGGTGGCTTATAAATATGAAGCGGAAAGAACAAAAACTGTAGTGAAAAATATTGTTTGTCAGGTTGGACGGACTGGGGCGATAACACCTGTAGCAGTCCTTAAGCCTGTATTAATTTCTGGTTCAACAGTCAGTCGTGCAACCTTACATAACGAAAATGAAATCAAACGTAAGGATATTCGTATCGGTGACAAGGTAGTGATAGAAAAAGCAGGCGAAATAATTCCACAAGTAGTTAGCGTGATCAAATCAGAAAAAGAAAAACGAGGTGTTCCATTTAAAATGCCTTCCCTATGCCCAGAATGCCAAGGAAAACTATCGCGTCATGGTGGCGAAACGGTTTTGCGTTGTATTAACTACAAGTGTTCTGCGCAGGTTAAGGAGAGATTGCTTCATTTTGCGTCGAGGAATGCGATGGATATTGAGCATTTTGGTCCGTCCGTTATTGAACAATTAGTAGACAAAGGATGGGTAAAAGATTTTTCTGATCTGTATACCCTGAACTCTAAGGACTTAGCACAACTAGAACGCATGGCTGAAAGATCGGCTCAAAATATTTTGGACGCAATTGAAAAGAGCAAAAATGCTCCTTTTGAAAAAGTTTTGTTTGCTTTAGGCATTGACGAAGTCGGGGAAGGAGTAGCAAGGCTGTTAATTAAAAACTACCAGACCTTGGATAATCTAATTTACGCTGCCGAAAAAAGTCAGAGGACACGGTTTCTAGGCTTCTTGGTTAAGATTTTGAATTTTAATAAACCTGATAAAAAATTCACCAAGAGCCAAAGCTTAAGGGAGGTTGCCCGGTTTTTAGCAGATTTTATGTATCCCCTAGACAAAGAGAAAAAAGATTCTTATGTCGATTTAGAAGAAATAAAGGATATTGGAGTCAATATTGCTCGCAGTCTTCGAGTTTTCTTTTCTCAAGACTCTAATTTAGATGAGATCCGAAAGCTTAATGAATTAGGGCTTCAAATGAGTTCTACACAACGAACACACCCTAGACCCTTAGAGGATAAAAACTTTACTTTTACAGGAAGTTTGGAATCCATAACACGTGAAAAAGCTAAAGAAAAGATATTTGTGTTAGGTGGCAAGGTCACCGCAGCTATTTCTAAAAATACGGATTTTCTTGTAGTTGGTAATACCCCAGGGACAAAATATAATAAGGCCAAAGAACTTGGTATAAAAATCTTAACCGAAAAAGAGTTTAAAGAAATTTTAGATTGAGAAAAACCTTTTAGAAGGTTACTTTAAAAATTAAGGTGTCTTTCGAAAACCTTTGCGGTTTTTTCTTTATTAGACCAGTTATATTTTTTTAATGGTTGTCATTTTGGTTTGAGTCGATAGTCGATATATCATGCGTGTGAGCTCTTTTAAAAAAAATTAACGTTGCGGTCTTGAGGATAGTCGGCGGCCTTGGATTTTTGGTCTATTGCCGTTTCGTCTTGCGCTTGGTTTGCTTAAGGGTTTGCGGCTTCCCGCTTTTATTGCAGGGCGTCTTTTCAGGGATGGTGCGCCTTCTTTTGCAGCTAAGAATAGTTCTTCTTCAGCCCATTCAACAGGGATTTTATTTTTTAGGTATTGTTCGACACGTTCCAAGTGAAGCGCGTAATTCTCGCAGCATAGTGTGATAGCTGTTCCCCTGGCACCAGCTCGCGCGGTTCGTCCAATTCTGTGAACGTAATCTTCGGGGTCCTGTGGTACATCATAATTAATGACGTGGGTTATGTTATCAACGTGGATTCCTCTTGACGCCACATCTGTAGCGATAAGGATATTTAGCCGGCCTGTTTTAAAATCTTCCAGCACCTTGATTCGTTTTTTTTGATGTAGGTCTCCACTGATCTGTGCGGCCACATAATCGTTATGTTTAAGCAATAATTCTAATCGTTCCGCCCACATCTTTGTGTTGCAAAAGATGAGAACTTTTTCCCCGGCCTCTTTTTTAAGAAGACCGAGTAATAGATTGAATTTTTCGTGCAATCCAACGTGATATAGAATTTGCGTTACTTCATCGACCACTGCTTTTTCTGGCTCGACCATGACTTTTACCGGATTATTCATATGTTCGTAACATAGTTCCATCACCCGATAGTTTAACGTAGCCGAGAACAACATGGATTGTCGTCTATTATAAGAAGAACAATTTCTAAATAAATAGCGCAGGTCCATTATGAAGCCCATATCAAACATGCGATCCGCTTCATCTACGACTAGAACTTCTAGTTCTTTCAAACTAAATAATTTTTGTTTGTAGTAATCGATAATTCTTCCAGGAGTGACGATAAGAATATCGACACCGTTCCTTATTTGGTTACGTTGTTTTTCGTAATCCATTCCGCCATAGATGCAGATGATACGAAATTTGCAGTGTCCCCCTACTAGTCGCGCATCGATTTCAATTTGTCTAGCCAACTCTCTTGTTGGGGCGATGACCAAAGCGCGTGGGGCTACCCATCCTTTCCTCACGGGTTTTGAATTTTTCAAAAGTCTTGTGAAAAGGGTGATCAGGAAAGCTGCTGTTTTGCCTGTTCCAGTCTGTGCCTGTCCTGCTATATCTTTGCCAGAAAGGGATAACGGCAGAGTCTTCTCCTGAATGGGAGTACAGTATTTAAAATCGGCATCCCTAATCCCCTTTAAAACAGGCTCAGGAATGGGCAAAGATTCAAATGTGATTCGATCCAATGATTACTCCACGTTAAGGGAGGAAAAGTATTGATTTTCCAAGAGAGATAATTAAAAAAGGGAGGAGTTTTCAATACAATACGTTAAGCATGGTGACCCATAAACATATTATAGTTTGTCTTTGTGTTTTTGCAACTGGAAACTCATTTTTCTTGACAATTTGTACCTGAAAATGATCCAATGCCGCCTTAATTTGTAACCAATTGCATAAATTGTTGACTGATCCCGCCGTCCTTTAGACATTCCTGTAGGTACCGTAGACTTATTCCTAAAGATCTGATTTTAATGATTAAAGCTAGTTTGAAATTGACGGCGGTAAACAGTAACAC